>JAABUN010001458.1_pt1 | contig 51863 bp, 43 predicted proteins | sample 5559311 | NCBI WGS metagenome assembly JAABUN01 (sample SAMN10711877, study PRJNA513370) | rock metagenome | isolation source: Antarctica rocks | place: Antarctica: Victoria Land, Siegfried Peak sud
GACCAGCACGTAAACAATAGTGAAAAGCTCGCTTACGGTATGCTGCGCCAGAAGATAGCGGGACTTAGACATTTCGCTATCTTCGCTTTTTTGTCTCTGTAGGGCTACCCCCTAGCAGTCGAGGTTGTCTAGGAAGGCTTATACTGCCAAGGCAAAAAGCTGCTCACTTGTGGATACGCCTACGTGGGTGTGCCGCATCTGTGCAGCGTTTTATAGGTCTGCTGGCATAAACAAGAGCAGCTGTGACGGCAAGTGATGTACAACGAAAAACGCTCGAGATCGTTACCGTCTCAAGCGCACTGTTCACAATACTTTCCACTGTAGTTATAAACCTCGAGTGCTAGGGGGTCGAGAGATTCTGGAGCGTGTGCAAAAATGCAAATAACACGTCCAGAACGGCCTTAAGCGCGATTCCGCCTGTTCTGACAGAGTTCTGTCTCGCCTTATCGGATGCCAAAACGGTGCCTAACGTGTTGGAAAAGCGCTAGGTAACCCGGAGACCTATATCGGGTTACTAAGTTATTTCTCGTCACAGACGACACTTTTAGGCTTCTTGCCCCTCAGCACCCCTAGCACTCGAGGTAGAATGGGATTTAGTCAGCCGTAGACCGGCTCGGCCGACAGAACGACAGAATTTCGCTACTTAACCCACTTCTCGCACACCTTCGCCTCGAGCCCACCCCACCACCTCCATATATGCTAGACTCGCTTTTGGTTTTGCCGCTGGCCTCCCCACCCATCATCGGGCCTGCGCGCGAACACGTGCGAAACTTAAAAGAGCTAGTTAGAGGACGTGAATGACGTGAAAACCTACTTTCCCAAAGCACCCACCAGCGGCTGGGTCGTGGTCGACGCCGAAGGGCAGACCGTCGGCAGACTAGCGACGCAAATCGCGTCGGTGTTACGTGGCAAACACAAACCCGACTTTACCCCGAACCAGCTTGGTGGCGACTTCGTCGTCGTCGTCAACGCTGAAAAGGTCGTCTTTACCGGCAAAAAGCTCGATCAAAAGGTCTACACCCGTTACAGCGGCTATCAGGGTGGTCTAAAAAAGACCACGGCCCGTACGACGCTCGAGAAACACCCCGAGCGCGTGTTGGAGCACGCCGTCTGGGGCATGTTGCCTAAAACCCGTTTGGGTCGCCGGATGATTCGCCGCCTCAAGGTCTATCCGGGTAGCGCGCACCCGCACACCGCCCAGCAACCAGAGGAGTTGAACGTTTAATGGAAGAGTTTTACGGTACAGGCCGCCGCAAGGCCGCTGTCGCGCGCGTTTTTTTGCGCCCCGGCGGAGGCCGCATTACGGTCAACGGCAAGGATTTTCAGGATTACTTTCGCGGTATCTTGGTCGGCGTGCAGGCTTTGGAGCCGCTTAAAGTTACCGGCACCGCCGGTCGTTACGACGCTGTGATTACCGTCAAGGGTGGCGGCCCGAGTGGTCAGGCCGACGCCATCAAGCTCGGCGTAGCCCGCGCGCTTATCGGCGTCAACCCCGAGTTCCGGGTTCGCCTCAAACCGGGCGGCTACCTTACCCGCGACGCCAGAGAGGTCGAACGTAAAAAGTACGGTCTCCGCAAGGCCCGCCGCGCGCCGCAGTTCAGCAAACGCTAACCACAGCAGTTATTGTTTCAGGTTGGGTCGATCTGGCTCAACCTTTTTCGTGATGCGTCTCCGGTGCGTCGCAGCGCCGAACGACGCCGAAGTTCATATGGATAAGCGTTTCAGATATAGAGGCGTAGCACAGCCGCCGAACGGCGAGCTCGAGCTTTAGGACCTTTTTATGACCACTTTTCAGGCGATCGTCTTGGGTATTTTGCAAGGCTTGACCGAGTTCCTGCCGATCTCGAGTTCGGCTCATCTCCGCGTCTTCCCCGCCCTGTTCGGCTGGGACGACCCCGGCGCGGCCTTTACCGCCGTTACGCAGCTCGGCACCCTCGCCGCGGTGATAATCTTTTTTGCCCGTGACCTGCTGCGTATCGCTGTCGCCTGGGCGCGCTCCCTGTTTGCGCCTGATCTGCGCCGCGATCCGGACGCGCGGATGGGTTGGTATATCCTGCTCGGCACGCTGCCCATCGGCGTGCTGGGGCTGCTGTTCGAGGGTCAGATCGACACCGTCGCCCGCGACCTGCGCGTCATCGCCTCTATGCTGATCGGCCTCGGCGTGGTGCTCTGGCTCGCCGACCGTACCGGCAAACAGCACAAAGAGACCGACAGCCTGACCTTGCGCGACGGTCTGGTGTTCGGCTTCGCCCAGGCGCTCGCGCTGATTCCGGGGGTATCACGTTCGGGCGCGACCATCAGCGCCGGACTCTTTATGGGGTATACGCGGACGGCGGCGGCGCGCTACTCGTTTTTGCTCTCGGTTCCGGCCATCTTCGCGTCGGGCCTATTCAAACTTCAGGATATTTCAGCGGGGGACGGCCCCGGTCTCGGCGTAACGCTGCTGGCTACCCTGCTGGCGTTCGTTTCGGGTTACGCCTCGATAGCGTGGCTGCTCCGCTACGTCAGCCGCAACAGCTACCAGCCGTTCGTAATCTACCGGGTCGCGCTCGGGGTGCTCGTCGCCCTGCTCGTGGCGTCCGGCGTCCTGCATCCGACCGACGCGGCGTTGTAACGCTGCCTAGTTGCCGGGTTTCGTAACGCTACGGGTGCTGCGACGTGCCGGGCGAGAAGAAGCAGGAAGTAACGTCGGTATGTCGTGTATGTAGAGACCTCGAGCACATCTTCTCGGTAGCAAACGCCGATAACACCCCGAAAAAGCGCCCGACACCCGCCACTGAAGGGCTGCGCTAAACTGGAAAAATTGGGAGGAACCTCCATGACGGTTACACGAATCGCCCCCTCACCTACCGGCGACCCGCACGTCGGCACAGCCTATATGAGCCTGTTCGACTATGTTTTTGCCAAACAGCAGGGCGGCAGCTTTATCTTGCGGGTCGAAGATACCGACCAGAAACGCTATCAACCCGGAGCCGAAGCGAAAGTGTCGGGCGCGCTCGCTTGGCTCGGTTTAGACCCCGACGAAAGCCCCGCTACGGGCGGCCCCAACGCACCTTACCGGCAGACCGAACGCAAAGCGACCTACGCCGAATACGCGCAAAAACTTCTGGACGAGGGCAAGGCGTACCGGGCGTTCGAGACCGCCGAGGAGCTCGCCGCCATCCGTGAGGAGCTTCAGGCAAAAGGTCTCGGTTACGGTTACGACGGGCGCGGGCGGAGCGTCTCTAAAGACGAAGCCGAGCGCCGCGCCGCCGCCGGAGAAGCGTTCGCAGTAAGGCTCATTACCCCGGACGAGGGCGAAACGGTCGTCGACGACCTCCTGCGCGGCGAGGTTCATATTCCCAACCGCGAGGTACCGGACGCGGTGCTCATGAAGAGCGACGGACTGCCCACCTATCATCTGGCGGTGGTCGTAGACGATCACCTGATGAGCGTCACGCACGTCGTTCGGGGCGAAGAGTGGTTGCCGACCGCGCCGATTCACGTACGGCTTTACGGGGCGTTCGGCTGGCCCGAGCCGGTCTGGATTCACATGCCGGTGCTGAAAAATGCTGCCGGGAAAAAGCTCAGCAAACGCAAGGACGACACCAACTTGGAGTCGTACCGCCGTCAGGGATTTTTACCCGAGGCGTTACTAAACTACCTCGGCACGATGGGCTGGAGTATGCCGGGCGGACGTGAGTTCTTTACGCTAGCCGAGATGACCGAACACTTTTCGTTCGAGCGTATTTCGCTCGGTGGTTCGGTGTTCGACCTCAAAAGATTACGGCACTACAACGCCCACTATTTACGTGAGTTGCCTCTAGACCAGCTGGCAACACGCGTAACCCCGTTTTTGCGTGAGGCGGGACTCGAGTGGCGTGACGAAGACTATCTACTCGACGTACTCGAGGTGCTCCGTCCACGCGCCGAGACACTCAAGGATTTCGCCGACCACGGTTACTTTTTTACCGACGATTTTTCGTACACCGACGAAGCGGTAAAGAAGCTCCGGGGGGGGCAAGGGTATCTCGAGGGGCTCGAGCGCACCTTCGCGCAGCTCGAGGCGTTCGACGAGGATTCCGTCGACGACGCGCTGCACGACTTTATGCAGGCGCAGACCGGCGTCAAAATGGGGGCCGTGTTGCAACCCCTGCGCGCCGCGCTGACCGGCACCACCCACTCGCCGGGAATGACGCAGGTGGTGAGCCTTCTGGGGCGGCGGCGCGTCACGGACCGTATCGGACGGGCGCTGACCGCCATTACCAAAGGTCTGCCCGACGACAAGCCGGAAAAACCCGCCCCGCCGAAAGACAAACCTGCCGCGAGCAAACTGCCCAAACCGGGCAGGGATAAGGCTGCGCCCAAAGACGCGGGCGACCAGAGCGGCGAGGCCGCCTGATGGCGTGGTTCGACCGGCTACGGCAAGGTCTGGGCAAAACCCGCGACCTCCTGACGACCGACGTTCGTGACCTCAGCCGCAGCTGGGAGATGGAGTGGGACGACCTCGAGTTCGCCCTCATCGGCGCGGATACCGGCGCAAAGATCGCCGCCGAAGTCGTCGCGGACGCCAAACGCGAACGCGAAGGCGGGACGAGCTTTCGGGAGTCGCTGGAGAAAGCCCTGATGGATCAGCTCGAGCCCGACCGGATGCGCCAACAGCTGCGCCGGGTCGGATTCAACCTCGACGTGTCGCGTAACGCCGTCGAAATCAAGGGCAAGGTGGTAATGGTCGTCGGGGTCAACGGCGTCGGTAAAACCACGACGATCGCCAAGTTGGGGCAGTACTACACGGAGCGCGGGCAACGGGTGATGTTCGCGGCGGGCGACACCTTTCGGGCAGCGGCGACGGCGCAGTTGGAGGTCTGGGGCGGGCGTCTGGGCATCCCGACTGTCTCCGGCCCGGACGGTTCAGACCCTGGCGCGGTCGCTTTCGACGCGGCCCACGCACGGCGCGCGCGTGGTTTGGATCTGCTGTTCGTCGATACCGCCGGACGCCTTCATACCAAACACAACCTGATGGAAGAGCTTAAAAAGGTTAAACGCGTGGTCGCTAAAGCCGACCCCGACGAGCCGCGCGAGGTCTGGCTGGTCCTGGACGCCGTAACCGGGCAAAACGGTCTGGAACAGGCCAAAAAGTTTCACGAGGCGGTCGGCGTGACGGGCGTGGTCGTGACCAAACTCGACGGTACCGCCAAGGGCGGCATCTTGCTGCCTATCGTGCGCGAACTGGGGCTGCCCATCAAGTTTATCGGCGTCGGTGAAAAGGCCGAAGACCTGCAACCTTACGACGCCGCCGCCTACGTGCGGGCGCTTCTCGACATGCCGGAAACTGCCGCTGCATAGGCATATAGGCATAATGGAACGTTACTTATGAGCCTCTTGCGGCAGCAGTTATCTGCGACAAGCTCGGAAGCATTTGCGCTCTGGTAATGTAGGACAAAGTTTGAGTTTTGTAGTGCGGAGGGTATAAAGGATGTAGTCGGCGTCTAGCTCAAAGCATCACAGTGGGGGATTTATATGTCTTTGGAAAAACTGTCTCCAGCAAACACTCAGATACTGACTGATACAGTTAAGGCTGAGCCTACAAAAGCATTCTTCGTAGATATGCTCACGCGCGACATTGAACTCACTGATGCAATCCTCGACCTTTTAGACAATTGTACGGATGGGGTTCAGAGGACACTGAAGAGTCAAGGGAAAAGCATAGAAGACGCGTCTTATAAAGGTTTTTACGCGGATATCACCATTGAACCCAATTATTTTTCTATCAGAGACAATTGCGGCGGAATTGCAATAGAGCGAGCCAAAAATATTGCTTTCAGGATGGGACGCCCGCCGGGTCGCCTGGAAGACGATGAGCTCTACACCATTGGAACGTATGGAATTGGTATGAAGCGTGCCTTATTCAAACTAGGACGCCGCAGCAGGGTAACGTCTCAAACCGGCGAAGAGGCGTTCCAAGTCGTAATCGAACCAAAGTGGTTTGATTCTGAGACGTGGGAACTCCCGTTTCAACCAATCGAGGAAAGGATTTTAGACCATAACGGCACCGTCATTGAAGTGACTGACCTACGCGAAGGTGTCAAAACTGAAATCGGCAGTACATTGACAGAAGACCTCCACGCGAAAATATCACAACTTTTCAGCTACATTATTAAAAAAGGTTTCACTGTCCGCGTCAACAAGTCCGAAGTTCCCCCAAAACCGATAGAGCTTAGAATCGGTAATTTGGATAAGCCAGGTGACACGAAGGTAATTGCTCCTTACGTTTATGAGGCTACTATTAACGGAGTCGCGGTGGACGCAACGGTCGGCTTCTACCGACCAATTCCTACTGAGCAGGAAATCGAAGATGAGAATGAGGGGAAAAGGTACAGGACGAGCGAGGCGGGCTGGACAATCATATGTAATGACCGCGTTGTAGTTTATTGTGATAGGGAACGTCTGACCGGATGGGGTATCTCTGGGATTCCAAGTTACCATACCCAATTTATAGCGATTGCTGGCGTTGTATCTTTCAAAAGTAAAAATGCTGCTAGTCTCCCACTCACGACAACAAAAAGAGGGATTGACGCTGGATCAGACATGTACCTCAGAGTGAAGGATCGAATGATGGAAGGCCTACGACTCTTTACAAACTTCACGAACAAGTGGAAAGGCGAGCACCTCGAACAAAGCAAAATGCTCATATCAGAAACTCGGTCATTTACGCCCAAAGAGGCAATCGCAGAAGTTTCTCGAAGTATACCTAAGGAGCGCTGGACGAAAGTTGCGAGCGAAGACACCGGGCGAAGGTTTATGCCAAATTTGCCAATGCCCGAAACAGGCCCTCAGTCCAACAGCCGCAAGATAATCTTCTCCAAGAGTGCTGATAAGGTTGAGTCGGTAGCTAATTATTTGGAAGCAGAAGATGCGAGTCCCAACGAAATTGGGGAACTATGCTTTGATTTCGTCTTAGCAGAGGCGGAAGAGTGAGCGGAGGGTACGTACCTTACCGGCTGAGGCAAAATAAAGCCGTTGAAAGATTAGCCTTTTTGGAACTCCTACGAAAGCTCAACAGACATGAAGCTTGCCACATCCCTTACTATTCCTATACTGGCTTTGGAGGACCTTCTCTAGAAGATTTCAAGCTGTTGCACAACTCCTTTGGGATCAAGAAAATGGTATCCCTTGAAGGTGACAAGCGTGTATATAAGCGGCAAGAGTTTAACAAACCAGTCAGTTGTATCGAGTGCAGAAACGAAAAGAGTGGCGATTTCCTAACTACCTTCCAAAGACGTGAACTTTCTATCGTTTGGTTCGACTTCACCTCTGCGGAATTGCGCTTACAAATCGAAGAGTTTCAGAACCTGCTGACAAAACTAACGGAATACGATGTTGCAAAAATCACCTTGAATGCTAATCCAAGCAACTGGGCAAATTCTGCTGAGGCTCGAGGGAAAGAGCTTTTCGAGCTAAGACTGGCAACCCTTAAGGAAAGCCTAGACGACCTCTTTACCAACGCCATCGACGTTGGCATGATGAGTAATACTGGATTTCCTAATGCCCTAGTCAAAATTGTTCAGCATGCCACAAGCAAAGCAATGCGACCACGGAGTGATATGGTCTTCCAACCGCTGAGCGCGTTCGCATATGCTGACGGACAACAGATGTTGACCATCACTGGAATCATTCTAAGAAAATTAGAAATAATTCCATTCTTAAAAAAGACCGAGGTTATAGGGTGGCAACTTGCCAACACTGACTGGGGGACTCCCAAGGAAATCAATGTTCCTGATTTCTCGGCAAAAGAACGAATTTATGTAGACTCGAAGCTACCAAGGTATTCCGCAGACACTATTCATAAATGGCTGGGGCTGCAATTTTCCAAAAAGCAAAGTGAGTCTCTAGAGATGATGCGTATATATACAGAACTATATCGCCATTCACCATACTTTTCAGAAGTAACTATCTAGCTCCTCAAGGGAAAACATGGCAACGTATAACTCTCAAAAGATGCTCAGCCAAAATAGGGCTAACACTGTTGCCAATCTGCCTAAAGCTGTGCCACTTTGTAGGGTGAAACGCGAACCAATCCGGGAATCCCTGCAAGCGCGCCGCCTCACGGGGCGTGATGACTCGCGCTTGCGTCGGGTGGATAGGGCGCACAGCTTGGAAGCGGCCCTTGTCTCTATCTGTCCCTGCACGAATTGTAGGGCAAAAGCGTGCCGAATCAAGCCGAACAGATTTCGACACTTTATCTTTTTCTCCACTTGCAAGCTTACCGTAACGCTGCGCTACAACTGGATCATGCCTTGTCCCAAAGCAAGCCGACACCAAACCATCCTTGAGTTTTGTGAGGTATTCAGAGGAACCTACCCCATAAGGAACAGTACCTTTAAGTCGATCTCGAAAAGCGGTAGGGACGCTGCACGGATGTTCAACACCACACCAGGCATCTTTTTCCCTTTGCCAATTGGGATTGATATCGACCGGCAAACCCTTCAGCGCCTCGCCTACCGTAATTTGTTCAATGTCTGCCGAGGGCGCAAAATCTGTGTTCACCAAAGGCGAAACCGCATCACTCCTGTAACCTACGAAAAAGACGCGCTCGCGGGATGTAGGAGCACCATAATTACTCGCCCGCGCCTTAAAAGGTGGCAGTATGACGTAACCTTCTGGCACAAACGCAAGTGCAGCTTTCAGGAGGTTAGCATAGTTGTTATTGAGGATGCCTGGAACGTTCTCCGCAAGGTAAAAAAGCGGTTTTGTTTCCGCAACGAGCCTAAAGAAATGAACGAAGGCAACGTTGCGCTCATCTTCAACCGACTTCTTGCCGATGACGCTGAAGCCTTGGCACGGCGGACCACCTATGAGACCGTAAAGCTCCCCCGGCTTGAGCCCAAGCCTACGCAAAAGTGCTTCGCCGCAAAAGCCATCGTTTATCTCGTCGGCAATGTGAAGGCTGTTAGGAAAATTAATCGCGTGTGTCTCGCGGGCGATTGGATCGCGCTCAACCGCACCGACTACATTGAAACCCGCCCGCGACGCCCCGAGACTAAGGCCACCCACGCCCGCGAACAGGTCAATGATTTTCGGCTGGCTACTGCCCGAAAGAAATTTGGGCATGTTTCGCCCGGCCTCGTTTACTTCGCCACGGGTCACCATATTCTCTCGCACTTTACAAGGATAACAGAATCTCTAGGTACACACGAGTACGAGCCGGGCCGCAGCAGGGATCGGAACGAAACAACCCACAAGCTCAGTCTAATTTTTAGCTCCAGACTAGAGCCCAAACGTATCTGCCGCTGCCAGACACTGTGACCGGTTACGACCACGCATTCACATTTTGGCGACTCCTAGCCGAAACCAGTGCAGCGCTCGGGCGGAGTAAGGCGCTCGTCAACACGTCGGCCCCCATCGTTCTCAGCAACGCGCTCTGGTATCCGGAAGGCGACAGTATCGCTGAAATGCGCGACTTCTACGGTGAACAGGGCGTCTTACCCTCTTGCTTTTTGTCAGCCAGTCTGGACGAAGGGCTACTCCAAACGTTGGCGCTCACCGACGCGGGCTTCTCGCGCACGGCGCTGTACGGCTTCAGCCCGGTCGAGGCCACCTCACCTTCTGAGGTGAGTGTGGAACAGGTGAGCTGGGCGCAGACGCGGGCGCTCGGTGAGGTGATCGCCGCAAAATACACGCTTAGCCCGTATGCGGTCGCAGTAGGTCAAGCTCTGGCACTCGCGCTGCAATTAGAAAGTGCATTAGGTGCGTTTGTAGCTTATGACGGCAAGCCTGTCGGAGCAATGGTCACGCTCGAGGCCGAATCACTGACCGCGTTCGTGTTGGAGACTCTTTCGCCGGAGGCCGACGCTGCGCTCCGGGCGAGGCTGGCTTTCGAGGCCGACACGCGGGGCAAAAAGGCGCTCGTATTCCAACCGACCCAAACAGGGGGGCTCGAGCTGTGGCGGTAACGCTGCTGATAACGGCGATGGGGCTCGAGGCTGCGCCCCTCAAAGGCGCGCTCCCCTGGCAACCTCTCCCCTTCCCTCTCGGTGAGCTTTTCGAGTTGCCTAAAAGGGGTGTCTATCTGGCGCATCTGGGCGTCGCCAAAGTCAACACGGCGGCGGGGCTGGCGCTGGCGCTGAACACGTTGAGGCCGGACAGGGTCGTTCAATTCGGTATCGGCGGAGCTTTTGCCGGGGCGAGTCTCGAGGTGGGTGGGCTCGCCGTAGCGACGCAGGAGACCCATCTCGATACCGGCGTGCAGCTCGAGAACGACTGGCAAGACATGGAAACCCTCGGTTTTCCGCTGCTGGGGCCCTACTACAACACCTTTCCGACCGACGCCGCACTCACGCAAACGCTTGCATCTCTGATGGGCGCACTTCCTTGCACTTTTGGTACTTCGGAAACAGTGACGGGTAGCTTTGCTCTCGCAGAAGTCTTGTACGAGCGGTTCGGCGTCATGCTCGAGTCGATGGAAGGGGCCGCCGCCGCGCAGGTCTGCGCCGCCTTCGGCGTACCGTTTGCCGAACTACGCGGCGTCAGCAATGTGGTCGGCGAACGCGACAAAACCCGTTGGGCGCTCCCGGAGGCGGTGCAGGTGGTCAACCGGGCGGTGCTGGGTTATGTGGCTTGCGTTGGGACGTCGGGTTAGTCGTGAGGCGTCTAGTGATGTGGTGAGGGAGAAGTCAGAATTCAGCAGTTCGTGGCGGGTTGGTTTGGGTTTTGGAATGCTCCGATCAAGAGGGCTCGAGCGGAACGACAGCGAACTGAAGGAAATAAGGGTGACGCGCCGCGCCCTCCCCTTTCCCCTGAAACTGCCGCCACACCCCGTAAAGGCCAGTCAACAGCTCTCGCGCCTCCGCGTCGGTCAGCATCAGGGTGTCGCCCATCATCTCAGTCAACGGCCCCCGGTAGTTCGCCATGTACGCGCCGTAACTCGCCGCGTCGTACAGGTCGAAGGGTGTGTAGCTTTCTCCAGCCGACTCCTGCCACACCTCGCCGTTGTCACGCCGCCGGTACACACGCCTCCCTTCACGTTCCATCTGCCTGAGCGCCCTCGCCATCGTCGGAACGACCAGCGCCTGATAGTCGCGGAACTGCAAAGTCAACCGTTCCTCAATCTCCGCGCAAGGCGTTAGCTCAAAGGGAACGAAGTACGCGTTGAAGACGCTGCGGTAGTGCTTGACAGGACGACCGGCACGTTTTTCCAGACGCGAAACCTCCAGCAGCCCAGCCTTCAGCAGTGTTTTGACGCGGTAGAGCATGGTGTCGAGCTTGCAGCCGACCTCTTCAGCGGCGGCAGTGACGCTTAGTTCGCGGGCTACGAACGGCTCGAGAAACCTGAAACTCGCAGGATTCGACAACAGCCGCGCCTGTTCGGGATCGGTAACAGTATGAAACGCCTCGGCGGGTGGTCTACCGGAATCTTGCGCTGCCATTTCAAGTAGTAGCCTATCACACTGAAAGCATGACCGAACCGGGACTACTCAGATACGCTCGCCACGTCGCCCACAACTACCAACGGGAGGCTGCGCGGCAACACCTCGCCAAAGCTGTTGTGCGCGCCCATCCGACCCGTAAGCTCGAGCACATTTACTACCTTATCAAAGGGCTCTTCTGGTTTGCCGCCGCACTACCGGCAGCCCTCTATATCTTGCTGCTCCAAAATCGTGGCGTGACGCTCGGGGAAATCGGTCTCTTTTACGGCCTTTACGCAATTATCGTGGCGTTTTTAGAGGTGCCTTCAGGTATGCTCGCCGACCTCTGGGGCCGCAAACCCGCCACGCTCTTGGGGTACGCGCTCGCCACCGCCGCGCAACTGGCATTGTTTTTTGCCTTTACTCCTACTTTTTTACTGCTTTGGGCGCTCCTGAGCGGAAGCGGTCGGGCTCTTAGCTCGGGAGCACTCGAGGCTTGGTTCGTCGACACCGTGGAGGAGGTTGCGCCAGGAACCGAGATGCAACCGCTCTTCGCCAAGGCGGAAACCGTCGAGTTGTTCGCTCTCACACTCGGTACACTAGTCGGTGGCGTGCTACCAAACCTTTTTGCAAGGCTGCCGGAAGGGGCCGTCTTGTCGCCACTGTCGGTAGTGCTGCTGGTTTCTGTAGCGGTCGGAGGGGTGCTCTTCGTGGTGGCGTTATGGAGCGTCCGGGAAACGCGGGCGGCTCGAGAGGGAGCCTCACGCACGCAGTTCCGTGAACTGCTCACTACCGCGTTCAGTCTGGGCCGTCAGCCTATTCTACGGTTGCTTTTTGGCGGGGCGCTGCTGGGCGGGTTTGCACTCGCCGGGCTCGAGACCTTTTGGCAACCCCGTTTCGCCGACCTGCTGGGACCGAACACGCTTCTCCTCAGCGTGATCTTGGCAGGTAGTTTCGGGGCCGGGATGCTCGGCAATCTGGTATCGATACCGCTCTGCCGTTTTTTGGGCGGGCGCTACGCGCTGGTCGCGGCGCTGACTCATGTTCTGGGCGGCGCAGCCTTTATCACCCTGGCGCTGCAAACGCGGGCCGTCCCCGCCGTGCTGCTGTTCTGGCTTGTGTACCTGACGCTGGGCCTGTCGAGTTCGCCGCGGCAGACGCTGCTCAACCGCGCCGTACCTAGTGGCGCGCGCGCCGCCCTGCTTTCAGTCGCCTCACTGATGACGTATCTGGGCTTTTTTGCGGGCAGCGTGGTGCTCGGGAGGATTGCTGAACAGGTGTCGGTAGCGGCAGCTTGGGGCGTTGCGGGTGTGGTTTTTACGCTGGCAGTGGGGTTTTATTTGAAGCTGGCAACGCTTACTCACACCTCGCCGCAGGTTCAGCGCGCGGGTTAAGCTAAACACCGTGCTCCTGCGCGCCCTGTCCCAGCTCAACTTCCGCAACCTGGTCACGCCCCGGATCACCTTCGGCCCCGGCGTGACGGCGGTGGTGGGCCGCAACGCGGCGGGTAAGTCGAACCTGCTCGAGGCTGCCTACTTGGGCTGCACCGGCGAGCTGCCCTACGGCAAGATCGCCGAGACCGTCCGGTTGGGCGAAACCGAGGGCTACGTCAGCGTGAGCATGGAGCGAGACGACGGGATCGTAAGCACCCAGATCGGCCTCGCACCGGGTAGAAAGGTCATCCGGCTCGACGGGCAGACGCTCCGCACCTTCGAGCTGGCCAAAGTTTCGGCGGCCGTGCTCATCACCCCCGAAGACGCCGACCTGGTTCACGGCGCTCCGGCGCTCCGGCGCGGGTACCTAGACGCGCTGCTCGGCAAGCTCTCAGTGCGTTACGCGCTCCTGCACCGCGAGTATACTCGGGTCGTGGATCAGCGCAACGCCGCCCTCAAACACAGACACGGTGACCAGGCGCTCGAGGTCTGGACGGAGCGGTTTGTCGAACTCGGCAACGCGGTTCAGGCGCTCCGGGCGCGGGCGCTCGTCAAGGTCGCGGCGATCGCCGCCGAGACCTACGCGGAGGTGTCCGGCGACGACCAACCGCTCGGGGTGGCGCTCTCCGGAGCCCACGAAAATCTGGCGGACGCGCTCGCCCAAACGGCACTCGAGGAGCGCGCGCGCGGCGTCTCGGTGGTCGGGCCGCACCGCGCCGACGTGCTGCTGACGCTAGGCGGACACAGCGTTCAGGCGTACGGTTCACGCGGCGAGGCCCGCACCGCCGCGCTGTCGCTACGCGTCGCCGAATACCGGCTGCTGAACGAAAAACATCACGAAGCGCCGGTGCTGCTGCTAGACGATTTTACCGCCGAACTCGACGCCGGACGCCGTGAGTTTTTGCTCCGGCTCGCCGCGCGCGCGCCGCAAGCTATCGTCAGCGGGACCGAAGCGCCGCCGTACGCCCAGGCGCAGCTGTTCATCTCCGGGGGGCAGGTTCGTGCGGAACCGTAGCCCCTCGCGCGACGTCTCCGACCTACTCGCCGAGGTCTTCAAAAAGGGCGGTCTGAAGCGGGGGGTAAAGCGCGCCGAGGCGGTGTTGTTGTGGCCGCAGGTCGTGGGGGCGAAAGCCGCCAAGTTTACCGAAGCCAAAACGCTGCAAGACGGTGTGCTCTTCGTCGAGGTTTCCGACTCAGAGACCGCCATGCACCTGAGTTTTCAGCGGCAAAAGTTCGTCAATGTTTACCAGGCAAAGTTCGGTGTCCAGGGCGTCAAAGACGTGCGCTTCCGGACGGGCCGGAGGCCGCTGCTGGAGGTCTCCGCGCCGCCCCCGGTCACGGTACAACCCGACCCTCGAGCCCTCGCCGAACTCGCGCGCAGCGTGTCGCAAGCCGAGCTCTCGGACGACCTGACCCGGAGCGCCATGCAAGCCGCCAAAGCGATGCTCACGTGGCGGGCCGCGAGAGAAGCCGACGGCTGGGTTCCGTGTCTGGTCTGCGCGGTGCTGACGCCCACACGCGGGTTCTGCACCACCTGCGCGCGTTACGCCGGTTTTCCCAAAGTTCGCAGTGCCAGTCGTACGATAGCCGTCGCGCCCGAACAGGCGACGCCGCTTCTCAGTGACGACGAGCGGGCGGTCGCCGTGTACCAAGCGAGAGAGTACCTGACTGAAAAGCTGCAAGAACTTCTGCCACAAGCCCTGGCGGACCCGGCGTATAAACCTCACCTCGAGTTTGCCGCCCGCTGTTATCTGGCGCATCTGCTGGACAAACCTTTAGTCGACGTGTCTGAAAACGACCTCAGCCGCCTCGACGCCCGCATCGCCCGCGCACTGGGCCGCTGGCATTAGCTCGAGTCGACCGTACCCCTCTTTTATGTGCCCTCCTTTGTTTTCCTCCAAACCGCCGGAGAATAGAGAACGCAGGAGGGAGGATACAGGCGAGAAAATACGGCGGTCGGCGTCGGTAAACTAAGAGCCTGCAACGCATTATCGTAATCGGAGTTGTAATCACCCCGTAAGGAGCCCAGACATCGCTCATCTTATTCTCCCCTTCCCCGAAGCTTTGGAGCTCGCCACCGCCGAGAAACCGCTGCCCGCACCGGTCGAGCGCGTCAGCTGCACCGGTAGCACGGTTTTTGTCAGCGTCAACCCCGAAGCGGTCATGTCCAAGCTGCCGAAACTGCTCCGCGCAGGCGTACCCAAAGTGAGGCTCGAGCTGCGTTTTTTGACCTTTAGCGCGGGCGTCGCTACTTTCGAGCTATTGACCGACGTGTTGTCGCTGCCCGTTCACCGGCTGATCAACCTGATCACCGCCGCCATTGCGTTACCCGAGGGCGTCAAGATCGACAAGGGTGAGGGCGCGCCGCGCGTTACCATCGACCTGCAAAGCTTTATCGACCAGCAGGTAAGCGGCCTGACCTTGAGCGAGTTTTACCTTTTCGAGGGCGACCTGGTGGTGGTCGCAGCGTTAGACAACCTCCGCACCCGGCCCGCACCCCGCTAACTGGAGGTACCTATGTCCAATCCTATAAAGTCCGAGCCCCCGACGCCCGCGACAAACGGTGTAAGGCGCAAACCCGTGATGCTGCTGATTCTGGACGGTTTCGGCCTCGCGCCAGCCGCTCCCGGCAACGCCGTCGCCCTCGCCCACACCCCCAACTTCGACCGGCTCTGGCAGACGTACCCCCATACCGAACTGCAAGCGTCGGGGCGCGCGGTCGGGCTACCCGACGGGCAGATGGGCAACTCCGAGGTCGGGCATCTCAATCTGGGCGCGGGCCGCGTCGTCGAGCAGAGCCTGAGCTATATCCAAATCCGCATCGACGACGGTACCTTTTTTGAGAACCCGGTGCTGGGTACGCTTTACGAGGCGGCGTCGGGCGGCGCGCTGCACCTCATGGGTCTGGTCAGTGACGGCGGTGTTCACAGCGACCTGCGGCATTTAGTGGCGCTTTTGGAGCTCGCCGCGCGCAAAGGCACCACACCCGTCTATATTCACATCTTTACCGACGGGCGCGACACGCCGCCGCAGAGCGGGCTGGGTTTTGTAACCGAACTTCAGTCCGAGATTGACGCTCTTTCACACGGTACCGCGCAAGACGTTCGCATCGCTACGGTGTCGGGCCGTTACTACGGCATGGACCGCGACAACCGTTGGGAGCGTGTGCAACTCGCCTACGACGCGGTGGTCTGCGCCGACGCCGAATTCAGCTCGAGCAGCGCGGCGGAGGCTGTACAAAACGCCTACGCCCGTGGTGAAACCGACGAGTTTATCCGGCCCACGGTCATCTCAGGCGGAGCGGAGATTCGGGACGGCGACGCGGTATTTTTCTTCAACTTCCGCGCCGACCGCGCCCGCCAGCTGACCTACGCGCTACTCGGCGACGCGACGTGGCAGCACTTCGTCCGTCGCTGCGTTCCCAAAATCCACTACGCCTCGCTGATGGAATACGACGCCAAACTGGGCGCGCCCTACGCGCTCGCCGTACCTGAGCTGAAAAACTCGCTCGCCGAAGTTTTAAGCGCCGCCGGTAAAACGCAGTACCACACCGCCGAAACCGAAAAATATCCGCACGTGACCTATTTTTTCGACGCCAAGATCGAGGTTCCGTTCGAGGGTGAATCACGGCAGCTGGTCGCTTCACCCAAGGTGGCGACTTACGATTTGCAACCCGAGATGAGCGCCCCGGAGCTGACCGAATTGACGCTCAAACGGCTGCGTGAACACGACGACGATTTCGTGCTGATCAACTACGCCAACCCCGACATGGTCGGTCACACGGGCGTTTTGGAAGCGGCGGTCAGAGCGTGCGAAACCGTAGACGTGGAGCTCGGGAGGCTGGCGCAGGCGGTGCAAGCAGAGGGCGGCGCGCTGATCGTTTTGGCCGACCACGGCAACGCCGAGATGATGATCGCGGCTGACGGCGGCCCCCACACCGCCCACACGACCAACCCGGTCCCGTGCCTCGTCATTGGGGCGGGCGAGGTGACGCTGCGTTCGGGCGGCGTGTTGGGTGACGTTGCGCCGACGATTCTGGGGCTGCTGGGCGTCAAAGCACCCCTCGAGATGACCTGTACGTCGCTCATTACGTCCGCACGACTCTCCCCGAAGCGGTAGGCTGACGTATGGATTACCGCACCGTAGGTCGCACCGGCGTCAAGGTCTCATCCCTCTGTTTCGGCACCATGTCGTTCGGCGACACCGCCGACGAAGGCGAATCCGCGCGGCTTTTCGCGGCGGCGCGTGACGCGGGCGTCGATTTTTTCGACTGCGCGAACGTCTACGCCGGGGGCCGTTCCGAGGAGATTTTAGGCGGGCTTATCCGCGAAGGCCGCGACGACTTGGTGCTGACCAGCAAGGTTTTCGGCAGAACCGGCGAAGGCGTCAACGACCGGGGACTGTCGCGCCGCCACCTCACCCGCGCGGTAGAGGCGTCTCTAAAACGGTTGGGAACAGACCGGCTCGAGTTCTATTTCGTCCATCAGTTCGACCCCGACACACCCATCGAAGAGACCTTGCGTGCGCTGGATAATCTTGTCGAGCGCGGCCTGATCCTCTACCCGGCGGTAAGCAACTGGGCGGCGTGGCAGATCATGAAGGCGCTCGGCGCGTCCGCGCACGAGCGGCTCTCCCGCTTTGAGCTGATCCAGCCGATGTACAACCTCACCAAACGCCAAGCCGAGGTCGAAATCCTGCCGCTGGCCCTTTCCGAGCAGCTGGGCGTGATCCCCTACAGCCCGCTCGGTGGTGGTCTGCTGACAGGCAAATATGTCAATGAGAAGCCGACGCAGGGCCGTCTGGTCGAGAACAAAAACTACACGGCGCGTTACGGCGACCCACAACACCACGAGACGGCGGCGCGTTTTACGGCGTATGCGGACGAACACGGCGTCCATCCGGCGACGCTGGCGGTCGCGTGGGTCGCGTCGCATCCGGCAGTGACCGCGCCGATTATCGGAGCGAGGAATCTGGAGCAATTGGAGCCTTCCCTCGCAGCCGCAACGTTCCAGATGACCCCGGAGATGCGCGCGGAGGTTTCGGCGCTCTCGCCCGCCCCGCCGGTAGCGACCGACCGGAGTGAAGAGCGGCCTAGCTGATGTAGCTCGAGGTCATTCCGTTCGACGAGTTTGACCGTTTGAGAAGGACGGTTCAAGAGCCGAGCTTAGATCGTTACCGCCTTTGTTGCAATGACTGTGTTGCTATATCACCACATCTTTTGGTAACTTCAGCCTACAGATCATCGCGCGCCGCATCCAGTCTACCTGAGCCGCAACGTTCATAACGCAAGTGCTAAGCAGTCCTACAGACCGCGCCTATCTCACGTCAAGAGCAACGCATCCTGCCGGAATTTAGGTTAAAAAGACGGTTTTGCGATGCTCAGAGAACTGTTTAGAAGGAACCGGAGAAGGGCTCATCTACACTGTCAATAATCTCGGATGAATTTCAGCCATTATATTGAGCTCCCTTATACGCTTACTTATTTGCGAGTTCGCTAGCTAACCCTCCAGCAGCGCCACCAAGAACGCTGCTTACAGTTGGATGACTCAGAAAGGCTAATAACCGACTTTTCGCTTCGAGTTTTTGCTCGTTTGGAGCGTCTGCTTTGTCAATCTCGGAAACAAGTTCCTGAAGCATGTTAATAACGCTCTGGACGTTATGGTCACCAATTTGTATGCCTTGGGAATTATTTATATGAATGGTTGGGGAGTTGTTCCATTTCGGCTTCTCTGGTGCTCCTTCTCGCTTAACATCTAACTCATAGGATGCAAAAACTTCGTGGGTAACGCTTTCATAGTGAACGTCCAAAACCAAATAGAATTCTTCTTTGGTCGCGGAAATGAATCGAGAAAGTTTATCGCCAATCTCCACATCGAGGTCCTTCACAAAGACCTCAGCTACTCCTTTACGGCTATCAACAGCAGCTGTAAAAGGTCCAAGCTTTTCGCCTGCTTCTTTCAATATGTATATTTTGTCTTTCGCTAACTGTTTAGGAGTCCGACCCATATGTGAGTATACGAAAGAATTGATCAAACTAAATAGCAAAAGTTTGTAGCGACTTGAAATTTTCGTGAGTTCATCTAAGCTCTGAGCCGACCTCGCGCACGTCCTCTAACGCAGCCCGCGAAACCCGTCAAGGGCGGCGGTCATCGCTTCGGGAAAACCTGCCCCGCCGTGACCAGCTTCGTCCAACACCACCAGCTGGCTGCCGGGCCAGGCGCGGTGGAGCGCCCAAGCGGTGTCGGGCGGGCCGGACACGTCCAGGCGTCCGTGAATCAGTACGGCCGGAATACCCGCCAAGCGGTGTAAACCGCTCATCACCTCACCCTCGCCTGAATCACCACCGTTCAAAAAACAGCCGTGGCTCCAGTAATGTGTGACCAGCCGCGCGAAGACGAGACGGAACTGCGGGTCTTCGTAGCGTGGGTTCGGCTCCCACCCCGGCATCAGCGAGACGTGGACATCTTCCCACCGGCACCACTCGAGGGCGGCGCGTTCACGCATCAGCGGGTCGGGCTCGGCAAGCAAGCGGGCGTAAGCCGCCGACAGGTCGCCGCCGCGCTCAACTTGGGGGACGATGGCGGCAAAACGCTCCCACTCGCGGGGAAAAACCCGGCCCATAGCGCGGGTGATCCATTCGGTCTCGCGCCAGGAGCCGGACGTGACCGCGCCCAGCACCATACCGATGATCCGTTCGGGATAGCGTTCGGCGTACACGAGCCCGAGCGTGACACCCCACGAGACGCCGACGACGACCCACCGCTCGATACCGAGATGCTTACGCAACCGCTCGAGGTCGGCGACGAGGTGGTCGGTGGTGTTCGTGCTCAGGTCGGCGTCGGGCTCGGAGGCCAGCGGACGGCTGCGCCCGCAGCCGCGCTGGTCGAAAAGGACGGCGCGGTACCCTTCCGGGTCGAAGTTGCGGCGTGCGCCGGGGGTGCAGCCGCTGCCGGGACCGCCGTGCAGATAGACCGCCGGGGTGCCGGAAGGATTGCCCACGGTCTCCCAGTACAAAGTGTGAGCGTCACCGACCCCCAAGGTTCCGGAGTCATACGGTTCCACCGCCGGGTAGCGTTCAGTCATCCAAACCCATCTTTCCAACTCTTTTTCAGCACGTCGTAAACCCTTTCGCCGGAACGGTAAGTCGCGCGTCACGGAACGCCAGTGCCGCAACCGGACTCGAGCAATGAGCTCTGGGCTCGGCAGGCCGTCTACAAAGAGGTTTCGGTACGGTATCCGGTTTCTAAAAGTTGCTGCTCGAGCACCCCCTGCATCGTTTCCACCACGTCCCCGTACGCCGCAACCCCGATGAGATTGTGCAGTTCCAGAGGGTCGGCCTCCAGGTCGTAAAGCTCGCTTATATCGTCCAACTCGGGATAGGTGACGTACTTCCACCGTTCCGAACGCACCCCTAAGATGCTCGGGACGCCGGGGCCGTACTCCTGAAAGTATTCGTACAACAGTGCGTCACGCCAGGGGACGGCGGCGGGCGGCGGCGCGCCGGTCAGGAGGGGCCAGAGCGAACGGCCCTGCACGGTACTCGGCACGTCGAGACCGGCGAGTTCCAGAATCGTGGGCGCGAGGTCGAGGCTCGAGACCAGTTGCGACTTCTCCGTTCCCGCCGCAATCCGCCCTGAATACCGCAGCGTCAGGGGTACGCGGATCGACTCTTCGTGCATCGTGCGTTTGTCGAACAACCGGTGCGCGCCCAGCATAAAGCCGTTGTCGCTGGTAAAAACCACCAGCGTATTCTGAAGCTGCCCGGCACGCTCCAACGCTGCCAGCAACACCCCCACCCCGTCGTCTACCGCCAGCAGTGTCCGCAGGTAGGTGAGCAGGTCGTGGTCGTGAGGGTTCCAACGTTCGCGCGGGAGGAGCGCCGGGATGTCCGCGTCGTCACACGCTTCCCAGGTGTCGGGGTGAAGGCCGCAGAGTTTGTAACGGCGTTGCCACGCCGGTTTGCCCTCCAAAGTGTCGCCGAAGTTTTCAGGTTCGGGAAAGGGCGTTCCGGCAAACGCGAAACGGTGACGCGCCGCCGCCTCGAAAGGCACGTGCGCGGCCTTGTGCGAGACCACCAGGCAAAAGGGCTGTTCACGCGGGCGTTGAAGCCACGCCGCCGCATATTCGGACAAAATATCGGTGACGTAACCGCGCGCCCTGAACTCGCGTCCGTTTTCGTTCAGGAGCGGGTTGTCATAAACGCCCTGACCGGCGAAACTCAGCCAGGTACCAAAATCCAGCCGTGGCCCCGCAGAGGCGTTGTCCATATGCCACTTGCCGACGAAACCCGTGTCGTACCCCGCCCCCCCGAGCAGCGCCGGAAAGTTCGGCGGCGCGTCGCCTAAATCCTGCACGTCGTTGACCCGGACGCCGTGGGTGTGCGCGTAGGTACCCGTCAGCAGACTTGCGCGGCTCGGCGAGCACACAGCCGTAGGTACAAAGGCGTGAGAAAACGAAGCACTTTCAGCCTCGAGTCTGTCCAGGTGCGGCGTTTTGAGAAAGGGAAACCTCGAGCCCCGACCGACCACCCCGGTCGCCAGATCGTCGACGACGATGAGCAAAACGTTGGGCCGCTCGCCCGCATAGTGGGGGCCGGGAGGCGCGGGCGGGAGCGTAGGTGGATAGTAGCCTACGTCGCGCGCGAAGGGGGCGACGAGCGCACCACCGAGTCCGGCGGCGCTCAGACCACCGGCAACCTGGAGCAGACGGCGGCGTGAGACATCTGTTTTCATCACGTTTCCTAAAGGTTATTTTGGGCTGTAAAAGGTAACAGCTTGCTATTCAATTGAGGGCAACTTCCCAGACCCGGCAAGCTATTCCTCACCTTCTATGAGTACACTTTCTATGAGTACACTTTAAAAGTTTTTGTCAGGTTATCAGACAGATGACATTTTTTTAAAGTTTTGCACAGTTTTTTCTCACCAAACCCGAAAAAGCTAAGCGTCTCCCCCACGAGTTGCCCGCAAAGACCTCTGATGAAACCGGTGTTCGAAATGTCGGCAACCGCCACCCTAGCCCCGCTCCCTCAGCAACCTGTCCACCAGCGCCAGCTGTTCGGGGTCGTTCACACCCAGCACTTCGGTTTCGTCGTCGCCCAAAACCGCCTGCACCCGGTAGCCCGCGCGCAAGTAGAGGTCTACAAGGTCGGTGACGTAAAACTCGCCGGAAGCGTTGTCGTTGTCTAGTTGCGCGCTCAGCTCGAAAACGTGACGGTCGAAGACGTACAGACCGGGGTTGACCTCACGAATGGCTTTTTCGCCAGTTGTGGCGTCTTTTTCCTCGACAATACGCGCGACGCTGCCATTGGGGTGGCGGACGATACGGCCCAAACCGTACGGGTCGCTCATCACGCAGGTCAGGAGCGTCATACCGTCGCCCTGCTCGGCCTGCGCGTGTGCGAGCGTACGGAGCGTCTCGGTGCTCAGCAGCGGGCCGTCACCGTTTAAGACCAGCAGGTCGCCGCCGAAACCCTCGAGCGCCCCCTGCGCCTGCCTCAGCGCCAGCCCGGTACCGTAACCGAGGTTGAAGTCCTGCCGCACAAAGGTTACGGGAAAGTCCTTAAAACGCGTTTCGACCGTCTCCGCCTCGTGACCGACGATCACTACCGTATGGTCGGGCTCGAGGGGCGCAATTGCCAGCAGCACGTGCTCCAAGAGCGGTTTACCAGCCGCCTCATGGAGCACTTTGGGCAGCGACGAGTTCATCCGCGTTCCCTGCCCTGCCGCCAGAACCACGACCCCCGGCACTAGCGTCCCCTGGCCTTGCGGGTCAGTTTGTCGCGTTTGGCGGGTTGGTCGGGGTTTAGCGTCAGCAAAAAGTAAAGCGCGATTAGGACCAGCGGGATGCTGACGAGTTGCGTCAGGGTCAGGAGCCCGATACCGGGCGCGTCGATCCCTTCAGACAAGTAAAGGTTCCAAAAGAGCGGGTTGTTGCGAAAGGTCTCCTCTAAAACCGAGCGCAAAACCGAGTACCACAAAACGAACTGCCACCAGACGAAACTCGGTGTCCGGCTGCGGCGAAACGCCCACAGCAAGATAAAAACCAGCAAAACACCGATCACGACGCCGTACATCTGCGTCAGGTGAACCGGCCCATAAGCGAGTTCACCTTTTACGACGACCTGCGGCGCGTTTGACCAGAGGTTCTCACCGAAGATCAAACGCCCGACCGCGCCGAACGTCTGCGTTCCCGGTTCCGGCCAGGTAAAGCCTATCGGCCAGCCGGTCACGCGCCCGGTGGTATCCGAACCGTTCATAAAGTTGCCGATGCGTCCGCCGATCACGCCGAGCGCGCCGACCGGGGTCAACACGTCGAGATACGCCCACATATTGAGGCCGTGGATACGCGAGTAGATCCAGACCGCGACGAATATACCGAGCACGCCGCCGTGAATGCTGCCGCCACCCTGCCAGATAGCGACGGCGCTGAGCGGATTGCCCCCCGGCCCGAAGTACGCGCTCGGGCTCGTCAGCACGTAGATGAGGCGCGCGCCGATAAGTCCGGCGATCACCAGCCAGAGCGTCATATCGAGCAGCTTTTCGGTGTCCAGGTCACGTTTTTTGGCCTCGTAAAGCGCCCAGTTGGAACCGAGAAGCGCGCCCAGCGCGATGAGCAGGCCGTACCAGCGGAGCGCCAGCGGCCCGAGCTGAATTAAAATAGGGTCCATCTCTACCTCGTTTCGTAAGTTTGGCGCGCGTCCGTTTAGCCGCAGGTGCAGCAGGACAGCCAGCCAAGGCAAATGCGCTTCAGTATAAGCCGACAACCAGCTCCTGGGCCGGGACGTTTGCGAGAGGGGAGCAAAATATTTTGTGTAGAGCTTTCGATCTACCCTCTAAAGGGCTGGGGGAAGCCCAAATTGCATCCAACTCCTCAATTCTCCCTTCCGCATTCTTCATTCTCATATCCAAAACAGTATGCGCCGCGCGAAGACAACTCTCCATCCTTAAAAAAACTTCGGATACACCACGAACGCGATACTGATCAGGATCACGACTTTAGCGACGATACCGCCGAGCGTCCCGACGAACGCGCCGATACCGGCCCGAAACGCTTCGGGCAAGGGTCGCCCGACGAAGAGTTCAGCGACGACTGCCCCGACGAGTGCACCCAGAATAAACCCGAACGGTGGAAAAAATATCCCCACGACAGAACCGACCACGCTGCCCCAGAGTCCGGCCTTCGACGAACCGTAACGCTGCGCCCCCAAAACCGCCGCCAGGTAGTCGAGCCCCCACGCGAGCAGCGCCAGCGCCGCCGTAATAGCGACCGTCGTCCAGGTGAGCACCTCGAACCCGGTCATCCAGGCTGCCAGCAGCGCCCCGACTGCCACGACCGGTACCCCCGGCAGCGCAGGCAGCGCGACGCTGGCGAGACCCACGAGGTAAAAAAGTGTAAAAACCAGAGCGGCGAGAACGAGCATCGTCATGGGGCATCATACGGCTGAAGACCCGTCCCAAAACACCCCGAAGTGATGAGACGCTCTGCCGCGCCACCCTGCGCTGTGTGAACAGCGGGCGCGGCGAGGCTCGAGCATTCGCCCTTAGTTTCGGCTCGGCACAGCCGACCTCGAGAACCTAAATAGCACCGCGTGCGGTTGCTGTTTGCTCGAGGTACGACTTGCAAGGGGTTAGGAGTCTCGAGCCGGAATGTTAACATCGGCTGTGTCCACTCTGCACTTCTTTATCCTGGCTACTGCCCTGCTGCTCCCGGTCAGTTCATGCACCACGCCGGTAGACAAAAAAAGCCCCAACTTTATCCTGATCATGACCGACGACCAGCGCGCCGATCTGAGCGCCTTTATGCCGACCGTACAACGTGAACTCGTGGAAAAAGGCGTGAGTTTTACGGAGGCGTTTACTACCAATTCGCTCTGCTGTCCGGCGCGTACGAGCGTCTTACGGGGCCAGCACGTCCACAACCATCAGGTGCTCTCGAACGGCGGGCCGCAGGGCGGCTTTCCCAAGTTCTACGAGACCGGCTTCGAGGCTTCGACGATAGCGACCTGGCTTCAAGACGCGGGCTACCGCACCGCCCTGATGGGCAAATACCTAAACGCGTATCCGTACGGACCCGTCAGCGAAGACCCGCCGGACTACCGCGCGCCCCGGCGCACCTACGTTCCGCCGGGCTGGAGCGAGTGGTTCGGATTTTTAGACGTACCTAAAGATGCGAGAAATAGCCCTTACGCCATGTACCGTTACCGCGTCAATCACAACAGCCACATCAGGCGCTTCGGCAGCGAGTCGAACGACTACCAGACGGACGTGCTGTCCCGACAAGCCACCGACTTTATCCGGCAGCAGCAGCGCAGCCGTTCGCCCTTTTTTCTCTTTTTAGCGCCTACCGCGCCCCACGTGCCGACCGTAGCCGCGCCGCGACACCAGGGGACACTAGCAGCGTTGCGCGCGCCCCGCTCCCCGGCGTTTAACGAGAGCGACGTGACGGATAAACCGCTCTGGCTGAGGCGGCTACCTCCCTTAAGCGACAGTGACGTCGTCCGAATCGACAAGGTTTACAGAGAGCAAGCCGAGATGCTCCTAGCTGTCGACGAGATGGTCGGGGCGATCCTCAAAACCCTACAAGCTACCGGCGACCTCGAGAACACCTATCTCATCTTTACCACCGACCACGGCTTACATATGGGCGAACACCGTTTGGGTACGACAAAACGTACGCCCTACGCCGCTTCAGCGCAACTTCCCCTCATCATCCGTGGGCCGGACGTTCCGGAGGGCGAGACTCTGGAGCAACTGGCGCTCAACATCGACGTTGCCCCGACCCTCGCTGCGCTCGCAGGTATCACCCCGCCGGATTTCGTCGATGGGCGTTCACTCGCGCCGCTCTGGTCGGGTACACCGGCAGCGTGGCGGCAAACGTCACTCATGGAGTTTTGGCCGCGCAGCGTTCTAGACACCTACGACGTCAACCCTGCAAACAACCTCGTCGTCATACCGCAGTACCGTTCGGTGCGGAGTAAAGACTACCTCTATACCGAGTACCGCTACGAAGACGGCGCGTTCGAGGGTGAGCTTTACGACCTCGCGCGTGACCCCCTCGAGCTTGAAAACATCTACAGCCGCGCCGACCCCGACTTGCTGCGCGCCCTCGCCGAGCACGCCGAACAGCTCCAGGCGTGTGCGGGCTCACGCTGCCGCGAGCTCGAGGAAACCCCGCCCCTGGTACTCCGGATGGGAAACGGGTCGCAGTAGCGGTCGCGCTGAATACTCGCGGTGCCTCTATGTATGCTTTATCGACGCTATTTTCAGCGTGTTGCGAGCGGGCGGCTTGTGGCGAGTCGTTTGTTAGGTTCGCGTTCCCTCAGCACCTGATAACGATCTTTTTGCGAGCGGTAAAGGTCGGACGAGCGTCAATCGGCAGAACCTAACCGAGCGTCTGAAGCTGCCCGGAGGCGGTTTTTGCGGTTTAGGAGCAGGGTTCGCCGCACCACGCCGGGTCAGACACACAGTCTGTCACGACCTTCGGGGCGATGACTCAGCTGTAGCCACCAGACACCCGGACTCACTCGAGCGACCGATTTCCGGCTTCTCGGCCTCTACGCTCTCTGTAAGTTTTTTGTGACAAACCTCCGGTTAAGGTAACTCAGAACTGGAGCCTTTCGTTATGACGCGTTACCGCCCTACCACCCGTAACCGGACTCGCCACCAGCTGGCAGCACCAGGCCGCCGAGCACCTGCCGAGCCCGGTTTTACTTATCGGTGGTGATGGCGCGGTCGAGAGCTGCAACCAGGCGGCGCGGCTGCATTTCGGTCTGGAGCTGACGGCGCGCCCCTACGCCGAACTCGTCGCGCCTGAAAGTGCCGTGGTACTCGGGGCGGCGGTGAGAGGGGTGCTGCGCGGCGAAAGCCCCGCTGACACGCGGCTGAGCTACCGCACTACCGCCGGTTTGCAGACGATACAACCTTGTACCCATTTACAAAAGATAAACAGGTACAAGGTTGTATCGTCTCGAGTACCGTTAAGCTTGGTGATAATGCTCACGACGTTGCTGCCGGTTACGGCTTTACGGCGGGTGACGGAAACCGTGCTCAACACCTTCTAGAAGGTCTTACCGACGCTTTTTTTTCACTCGACGACGAGGGTCGTTTTTCGTACCTCAACATCCAGGCGCAGCGGCTGCTGGGCAGACCCAGCGCCGACCTTTTAGGTCGGCAGTTGCTCGAGGTTTTTGAAGAGTTCGGCGTCGAAAGCGGCCCCTGGCTGGGGGCGCTGGGCAACCGCACACCGGGGGTATTCGAGGCGTTTTACGGGCCACAGCGGAGCTGGCTCGTGGTGCATACCTATCCGACCGACGCGGGTTTGGCCGTCTACTTGCACGACGTAACCCAGCGCCGCGGCGTACAGCAGGCGCTGCGGCGCGCCCACGACGAACTCGAGGCGCGGGTACGGGCGCGCACCGAAGAACTCGAGGAGGCTACCGAGCGGCTCGGGACGCTGAACGTTCAGCTTCAGCACGACGCCTTTCACGACGCGCTGACCGGACTGCCCAACCGCGCCCTGCTGCTCGACCGCTTGTCGCAGGCCGTGGCGCGCAACCAGCGCCACAAGGCCCAGGGATTCGCCGTGCTGTTTCTCGAGCTCGACCGCTTCAAAGTCGTCAACGATTCGCTCGGTCACGCCGTCGGCGACGCGCTCCTCGCCGCGCTCGGCGGACGCCTGCAAGACTGCGTACGTCCGACCGATACCGTGGCGCGGCTTGGCGGCGACGAGTTCGCGGTCTTGCTCAGCGACGTACCCGTCACCACCGAGGTGGTGCGGACCGCCGAACGTATCCGGGTGGCGCTCGAGGAGCCTTTTCAGATCGGCCGAACACCAGCTCAGCGTCAGCGCGAGAGTCGGTATCGTCCCTTCTGAACTCGGTTACAGCAGCGCCGAAGCGGTGCTGCGCGACGCCGACATCGCTATGTACCGAGCCAAGCTCGGCGGCAAAGCCCAGCACCGGCTCTTTGGCCCCGCCATGCGCGACGAGGCGGTGCGGCGGCTCGACCTCGAGACCGACCTGCGCGCCGCGCTAATACAAGGCACGCTCGAGGTCGCGTATCAACCTATCGTTGCCATAGCCACTGGCAAACTCATCGGTTTCGAGGCGCTCGCACGCTGGCCCCACCCCCGTTACGGCGACCTCGAACCGGGTGAATTTATCCCACTCGCAGAAGAGGTCGGCCTGATTACCCAGCTCGACCGCTTCGTCTTGCGCCGCGCCTGCACGCAAGTAAGGGCGTGGCGGCGGCAGTTTCCCGGCCTTCCGCCACTGACTCTCAGCGCCAACCTCTCGAGCCGCCAGTTCGCTCTCCCCGAACTCGCTGCGTGGCTTGAAGAAATCCTGCTCGAAATCGATTTCGACCCTCGCAACCTCAAACTCGAGATTACCGAAAGCGTTTTTATGGCCTCGTCGGACGAGGTGCTTAAAACCTTGCGCGACCTTCGTGACCTCGGCGTCCAGCTTCATATCGACGATTTCGGTACCGGTTACTCGTCGCTTTCTTACCTGCAAAACCTGCCGGTCAGCACCCTCAAGATCGACCGCTCGTTCATCACCCAGATGGGCGTCAGCGGCGATGGTGAGTTGGTGCAGACTATCGTAGCGATGGCCAAGGCGCTCGGGCTGAGCGTCACCGCCGAGGGGATCGAAACAGCGGCGCAGCTCGAGCAGCTTAAAAGCCTGGGCTGTGAGTACGGTCAGGGCTACCTCTACGCCAGACCCCTCTCGCCCGCAGCGACCGAAGATTTTATGGCGGCGCAAACAAGGTCGGCTTAGACTCCCTGGTCAGGGCGGCTACTCTTGGAGAACGTCTGTTATACTCGTTGCAGACGTTGTAGAAGCTCATTTTCAGTCTTCGCCTGACGTCCAGAGCGCATGAGGCGAACTTCACAACCAATAACTTGCGACAGGCCGCTGTTTGTTATAATAAAACATGGATACTCCTATTCTCAGATGGAAACTCGACACCCTGCTCGAGCGTGAACAGGTAACGGTCTACGCCCTCAATCAGCGACTGGCAGAAGCGGGGCGCAGCGTATCGCGCACCACGCTCTACCGGTTAGCTAGTCGGCAGCCCGAACGGATCGACCTCGAGGTAGCCGGTCGTGTGCTGTGGGGGCTCGAGCAGCTTACCGGCAAACACTTCGTTGTTACGGACCTACTCGAGTACGGTGCGGGCGACGACGTGCCGCGACGCCTTACCGCTGCGGGCGTCCCCTATACCGGCGACACCGAAACCGACGAAGTGCTCGACGACGTTCCCGACATCTTAGAGCGCATCCGCAAGCTCGAGGCGGGTGAAGCGAAGCTCATTCCCTGGGAACAGATCAAGGCCGAACGCGGATGGTAGGCAAAACCTACCGACCCCGCCGCTAGCCTGAACGCGTGGACACGTTTAGCATCATCTTCACCGAAACCGCTCTAGCCGACCTCGACGCCATAGACGACGCGCGCACGTCGAAAGCCATTCGGCGAAAGATCGACGAACTCGTGACCGAGCCCGGTAGACGGGGCGAAGAACTCAGGGGCGACCTCAAAAATTACCGGAAACTTAAAGCGGCTAGACGCTACCGGGTCATCTATCAGGTAGCGAGCCTCGAGGGTTCGTTACCGTCGTGGTGGTCGGTATCCGCAAGGCGGGCGACAAAAGAGACGTGTACCGGGTGGCTGGCAAAAGATTGGGAGGCGGGTAGGCGGCGGCGCAGCACAACACGCGACGAGTGTGAGGGGTCAGCGCCGTTCTTTTCGGCGCACGCGGGCAAACGGCGCGCAGCGTTCTATCGGGCATATCATCAACAGACGGCATGGTGAGGTAGGGCATGGCGAGGTTTTGAGCTTGCGCCGGGGCTATACCGAAACGGCTACGCTCTACGTCCGGCAGCCGCTTGTCGCGGCAAACATACCTAATTTACCCCCGAGACCCTGAGTGTTTCGTAAAGCTGCGCCTACGTCATCGTCCCACACTGCTGCGGTTCCGCTGCTCGAGCTACTCGCACCCCGGCAAGGCAAACCCAACTAAATCCTGTAGGTGTAATTAAAAACGACCAAACACAAGCGCCCCCGATCTCATCGGGGGCTCTCTTTTGCCGTCTGTAACGGCTTTTCTTTTGGCTCCGCGGGTAGGACTCGAACCTACGACCAATCGATTAACAGTCGATCGCTCTACCACTGAGCTACCGCGGAATAGCCGTACGCGGACGTACGTAGCGGGCGGCCCGTCAGGGCGACCGTTAGTCTAACAAGTCGCCCGCCGCTTCTGCAAGTCTAGATGTCTTCCAAGTAGGTGTAACCGACCAACTCGGCGCTGTATTTATCTAACAGCGCCTCGGCGTCGGCAGGTGAAAGCGTTCCACGGGCGATGGCGTCTTCGGTCTCTTCGACGAGCCAGCCGCGCAGCTGCGGGGCTTCGTAACCCATATTTTCGATCACGCGGCGCGCTTTTTGTCCGTTGACGCGGAGTTCGGTCACGTACCCTTCCGGCGTCAGGCGGATGTGCGCTTCATTGACGCGCCCGAAAAGGTTGTGCGAGTTGGCGAGCACGTCTTGGTACGCGCCCGTCAAAAAAACGCCCAGATAGTACGGTTCGCCCTCTCTAAGTTCGTGCAGCGGCAGCGTCGCCTTGACGTCGCGGAGGTCGATAAACTTGTCGATCTTGCCGTCCGAATCGCACGAGATGTCGACCAAGGTGGCGTTACGAGTCGGAATCTCGTCGAGCCGGGAAAGCGGGGCGATGGGAAACAGTGCGCCGATAGCCCAGCTGTCGGGCAAGCTCTGAAACAGGCTGAAGTTGCAGATATATTTGTCGGCGAGCATTTTGGGCAGGTCTTCAATGTCTTCGGGGACGTAGTCTAGGTCGCGGACGATACGCGCGATTTTGCCCAAAATCTGGTAGTAGAGGTTTTCGGTGTGGGCGCGCTCTAGAATGCTCAGGTAGCCGAGGTCGAAAAGGCTGTGCATGGTTTCTTTGTTGCTGACCGCGTCGTAAAAGACCTCGCGGTAGTTTTTAATGGTTACAGTCTCGAGCAGTTCGCGCATATCGCCGACCAGCGTGTGCGGTTCACCGGGCAGCTCGGGCAGCGTAACCGACGCGCGCGTCGGCCCTACCGCGTCGATCACCGGCAGCACCAGCAGCGCGTGGTGAGCGGTCAGCGCCCGCCCCGACTCCGAAACGACGACCGGGTGCGGCACTTCGGCCTGCTGGCACGTTTCTAAAACCGTATAGACGACGGTATCGGCGTACTCTTGCAAACCGTAGTTGGCCGAGGCGTGAAAGCTGGTTTTAGAGCCGTCGTAATCGACCGCCAGCCCCCCCCCGACGTTGAGGTAGCGTATCTCGACGCCGAGTTCACGGAGCTTCACATAGGTCTGCGCCGCCTCGCGCACCGCCGCCCGAACCTTGCGGATGTCGGTGACTTGCGACCCGACGTGGCAGTGCAGCATCTGAAGCGTGTCCAACATCCCCAGCTCACGCAAGCGTTCGGCGGCGCTGATCAGTTCGGCGGTGCTGAGGCCGAACTTGGCGTTGTCGCCGCCGGAATCCTCCCATTTGCCCGACCCCTGTGCGTGCAGTTTGAAACGCAGTCCGAGCGCCGGACGAATATCCATCTCGCGGCTGATTTTCAGGACGCGCTCCAGCTCGCTGAACTTCTCGAGGGTGATCACTACATTTTTGTTGAGCCGCCGCCCCCAGAGCGCCAGCCGGATAAAGTCCTCGTCTTTGAAACCGTTGCAACACAGCAGCGCCTCGGGGTGAAGGTCTTGCACCAAGCAGAGCGCCAGCTCCGCCTTGCTACCCGCCTCGACGCCGGTGCGGTAGCGCGCCCCGACCTCGGCGAGCGTTTCCAGAACCACACGGCGCTGATTGACCTTGACCGGAAACACACCCTGATAATGCCCTTCGTACCCGAACTTCTGAATCGCTACGCCGAACGCCTGGTTGAGTTTCTCCAGCCGGTCTTCTAAAATCTGTGGAAACCGCAAAATCAGCGGCAACGCGTGACCCGCGTCTTTAAGTTCGCGGATCATCCCGGTCAGCGGGTACGACGCGCCCTCTAAAGTTACCTCGAGCTGACCCTCCGCGCCAACCCGAAAGTAACCACCACTCCAGTTCGGAACACCGTACAGGTCGGCGGCGTCGGCCGCGTTCAGGCGCTGTTTTTCAACCGTTCGCTTCACCCTGAAACCTCCTACACTTAGGCGCATTTTGCGCCAAACGAAGCGAGAATAGCACGTGCCCGGGGGCTGTCCGGTGTGCTGAAACAGCTTTGTGCAGCGCCCGGCCGGGGTAGCTTTAGAGCGCCGTTTCAGGGTACGCTTGCCCTTGACTTTTACGAAGGTGTTGTCACGAAACGAGGTTTTTTACTCTTTTGTGAAGCGTTTCATATGCTTAACTGTAACGCATCTTGCACCAGGTTATGCAAAACTTGGTCGAGGGGAACGAGGGAGGGAGACCGCACGACCCTTTAGGTCAGCTGAAGTCCAGTTTTCTTTCGGAGGTTTTATGAAGCTTTATCCGCGCAGTTTTGCTCTAGCTGCCGTCGTGGCGCTCGCGGCCTGTTCGCAGAACGCCGCGCCGACGCTCGACGCAGCGACCTGGGAACCGGGAACCGGCAGTGTGTCGGGTTACGTGGTCAACCGCAAAGCCGGAACCGACGTTGCCGGTACGGTGGTCACGCTCGCCGGTACCGAAGTCAGCACCACCACCAACGAAAATGGTTTTTACCGCCTTTTCGACGTTCCGGCGGGGTTCGCTACCCTGAGCTTTTCCCAAGATGGCTACGCCGCTTCGACGGTGGAAGGCTTACGGGTCGGCGATCAGGCCGAAACGAAGTACGACACCATTCACGCCGAAGCGTTCGATCCCTTTTTGCCCACCGTTTCACCTGAGCTGAACGTCACGCTGGAAAACGGTACGAGCGTCCCCGGTGGCGACGACGGCAGCTTGAGCTTTACGGTCAGCGGCAGCGTGGTCGATCCCGACCTGACCCGCTTTTACGGTCTGGCGACGGTCGGCCTCGGCCAGTCGCGCGGCACCTCGGGTTTTCTTAACGCGTCGGTACCGGGCGCACTTTTCGGTTTCGACGGCAGTGAAACCGAAGTTACGGTTTCGACCGCCGGTTTTAGCGGCGATACGAGCGTTCACGTCGTCGCGTACGACGGTAATTTCAACCGTACCGAAGTGGTGCGTTACGTAGACGTCGGCGCTCCGGCGGACGAAGCCGACCTCGGCGACGTCACCAACCTGGGCGCGTTCGCCGTAACGTTCGCCGACACCGCCGTTTTCGGCTCGCTCGGAACGGGTAAGGCTGGTTTCAGCGGTTTTAGCGGTTTTAGCGGTCGTGACCTTATCGAGACGGTGCGCGCCGGTGATCTGGGCGCCCTCAAAGACTTCGCGCCGACCCAAACGGGCGTACAGGCGCAAGGCTACCTCGACGAAGGTTTGATCTGGGCCGACGTGGTGTTCAGCTACGAAGGCGATACGCTTCCGACCGGCTTCAGGGTGTACCGCAAGCTGATCGGGCGGCCCGCCGGGGGACTTACGCCTATTGCGCAGATCAGCCCCGCGCAGGCGTCTCTAGACCCTGAAAACGAAGATAATACGCTCTACAGCTACCGCGACACCAGCGGCGGCCTCGAGGCCGGCATAGAGACCCAGTACCGCGTCGAAGCGTTTTACGGCGACGCTGTAAGCACCTCAAATGATTCTTTCGTCACGCCGCTGCCGATCTTAGAGGTCGAGGCGCTCAGCCCCGAAAACGACGCCATCAACGTGCCAGTTTCCCCCACCTACGACATCGCGGTAGAAAACCGTGACAGCCTGCTCTACATCGGCGCGGCTGTGCTCGACCGGGTACACGCCGAAGGCAGCCCCCTCGAGTGGGTCTTTCTCGGTCTCGAAGCAGCGGGCGAAACCGAACTAAGCCTGCCGCACAACCTAGACGGCACCGCCGTCAACGACGAGCTTCAGCCCTTTCACGGTTACGACTGGCAACCCATCGCCATCACCAGCAACGGGACGATCAGCGAAGAAGGCACCATCGAGGGCGAAAACGCCATCTCGGTCGGCGCAGACTTCTTCGACTTCTTCGGTGTCGGTTTCGGCGTCTCGGACGGCCCCGTCAATACCTTCTCGACCGGCGAAGGCTTTTAGGAGGCGTGATGAAACGCTACACTACCGGCGCACTTCTACTTTTAACGTTGACCGCTTGCCAGACCGAGGTCCGGACGCCGCAGGTCAGCGCCCCCGACTACGACTACAAAGTCGACAGCCGCGGCTTCGTCGCAGGTGAACTCGTGATCGGCTATGAGGCTGGAGCCGACGCTGCGAAGCTCGCCCTCGAGCTCGGCGGCACGCTCAAAACCGACTGGCCCCAGATCGACGTGGCGCTCGTGACGCTGCCGGGCGGTCTGCCGGTCGTCAAAGCTCAAGCTACCGCAGAGCGGCTGCCGGGGCTCCGCTACGCCGAGCCCAACTACGTCCATAAACTGGACGAGCCCGCCAGCGCAGGCGTGGATACCACCGACCTGAACGCGGCGCAAACGAGCGTCTCCGACCCCGACTTCGACGTGCAGTGGATGCACCGCCAGATGAACTCGCTAGAGGCCTGGGACGAGGGCGTAACCGGCGACGGGATTCGCATCGGCATTCACGACGACTTTATCGACCACCGCCACCCCGACCTGGTAGACAACATGGTTTATCCGGGCTTCGACGGCTTTAAGGCCGCCAATCTGGGCGACGGTGAAACCATCCAAGACGCCTTTATCACCCCTGAAACGCCCCACGACGGTACCGGCTTCCACGGTTCGTCGGTCGCCGGTACCGCCGCTGCGGTCAGTAACGACATCGGCGGCCTCGGGACGGCGTACGGCGCGGACATCGTACCGCTCTCCATCAGCGAACCTGAAGACGGTGGTCTGGTCGATTCGGCGATTATCAATTCGGCGATCTTTGCCGTTATCGGCCCCGACCTCGAGCCCGGCGGCGACGACCGCGCGCCCGGTACCGACCCCGAGACCGGCGCTTACGTCCACGTGCTCAACATGTCGTGGGGTAGCGACTTCTACAGCCAGGCCATCAAGGACACCATGGACCTGATGCTGAGCTCGGGTATCGTGCTCGTGACCTCGGCGGGCAACACCCCGACCGAAGGCCCGTCGTTCCCGGCCTGGACGCCCGGACTGATCAACGTCGCGGCGACGACCGCGCAGGACGAGCGCACGAGCTTCTCGAACCGCGGCCTGCATATCGACGTGGCTGCGCCCGGTGAAAACGTCTGGGTGACGACGACGCGCGGCTGTATCTACGCCACGCCCGACGGCAGCTCTTGCGACGGCGAAAACGCCTACACGTACATCAACGGCACCTCGTTCTCGAGCCCCGCGACCGCAGGCGCGGCCGCGCTGGTTCTAGAGGCCAGCGCCGAACGCGACGCCGACGGCAACATCACGAGCGTCCTGAGCGCCGCGCAAGTCACCAGCATCCTCCGCGACACCGCCTTCCAGCCGGACGACTACGACCGCAGCGCCCTCGGCGCAGGTATCGTCGATTCGGCGGCGGCGGTCGAGCGCGCCCTCGAGGTCGCTTCAGACCCCGTCGAAGACGGCGGCTCGCTCGTCGTCAGCGCCGTGTTGGAGAGCAACAACGACGTGCAGATTCCCACCGTCGGCCTCACCCTGATCCCTGAAGAGGGCGACCACGCCGTCGAATACACCCAAACCTCCGACGGCTCGCTCTTTGTGCCGCTGGGCCTCGGTTTGTTTCAGCAGATGGAAGCGGGCGACTACACGCTTCAGGTCAGTGGGCCGCACACCGCCACGAGCGGCGTTCCCGCTGCGACCGCTGAAGGGGACGTAGAGATCGACCCCGGCGGTGAAACGTTCGTACAGGTCGAACTCGACGTCGATACCTACGACGATCCGTTCGAGCCGAACGCCGAGCTAGGAGACGCCGCCGAGCTTAGCGCGGACAGCCTTACGCTGCGCGCCAGCCTTTACGACGAAGACGCCGACACCGACGTAGACGTCTACGAGTTGCCCGTCACCGGCGGCGAGCTCTACCGCGTCAATCTGGAGCGGGCCGCAGGTAACTTCGACGCTGCCCTGACGGTCTACGCTGAAGACGAGTCGGTACTGGCTGAGAACGACAACAACCAGGCTTTTAGCGGCGATCCGCTCGTCGAATTCACAGCGCCCGACGACGGCGTGGTCTACCTCGAAGTCACTGAAGTCAGTGACGCAGACGGAGCCAACAGCCCCTTCAACCTCTACGACCTCGACATCGCGCCCGTCATCGGCGAAGAAGAAGAGCCCAACGGCAGCGCCCAAGCTATCGGTACCACCATCCAAAACACCGACTTTGACGGCGCGCAGAGCGTCCCGTTGGGTAGCGCACTCGACGCCGCGTTGGACAAAGGCGACGCCGACATCTTCGAGGTCGAGGTAGCGGCGGGCGAAACACTCGTCGCCGACGTCGAAACCGAAGAGAGCGGTGTCCCCGATACGCTTTTGGGTATCTACAACGAAGATGGCGAACAGGTCGCCTTCAATGACGACTACAACGGCCGCGAGTCACGCGCCTTATACACCAGCGAGACCGACGGAACCTACTACGTCGTCGTTATCGCCTGGGACTCCGTCAGTCCGGCAAACGCCACTACCGGCGATTACGGGTTGATGCTGACGAGCTACCTGAACCCGCCGACCGAGTAAAGCCCCAAGTTCTCAAAGCCTCACCTACGGGTGAGGTTTTTTTGTGGGCTTGGGTCGCCCAAGATGTACCGAGTGAGCTATCGACAGTTCAACCTTGGGGGCGCGGTAGACGGTAGTTTCTCAAACGGGCTTGACGCGAACCGGATGAAACCTGCTTTACACCTCGAGTTGAGGCCGAACTGTTTAGGACGTACGGCGGGCCACACAGTGACGACCAGTCTGCATAGTATCTAGCTTTAACGTTATAGCTGATCCTCATGCTACTGTTCACTTATGGCACACATGCGGTGGAACCTCGACACCTGGTTGAAAACGCATGGCGTCACCCGCTACGCGTTAGCTAAAAGTATGGGGGGAAACGAAAAATCCCGCCTGACCACCCTCTACCGGATGCGCGACCCCCAGCGGATAGACCTGAACGTGATGGCTGAAATCGTCTCCGCCCTGCGTAAGCTGACCGGTGAGGACGTGACACCTAATGACCTCCTCGAGTTCAAGCCCGACCCCGAACCGCACGCAGAGGACGAAGAGACGCAGGCTTGGCTCGACGCGCCGCTCGCGCCTCCCCTAGAACCCTACGATTGGGGCGACGTAGACCCTGAGACGCTCGGGCAGGGACAGGTAAGGTATGTGCAGGGCCGGGGATGGACGATTACAGATGAGCAGACCGAATGACCCAGCGCACGCTCACACCCGGAGACGTACTGCTCGTCCGGCTGCCGCAACTCGTCCCACCCGGCACCGAGCAGAGTGGTGTTCGGCCCGTAGTCGTGGTCGCGTTACCCGACGCGCTGGGCATACCCCGTTATCCCATGATCGTAGCAGCGCCTATGACGACGCAGCTTAGGGAGTGGGTCTCAGCGTCGCCGACACTCTATCCGGTTCTGGAGGCGGGTGCCGGAGGACTTACGCGGCGGTCTGCTGTAATGCTCGACCACCTGCGCGGGATCGGCGCGGAGCGGATCATAAGACCGCTGGGGAGGTTGTCGGACGAAACCTACAGACCGATCAGGGCAGGGCTCGAGAAGATGTCCAACTTTGTGGCGTACAAGTAAATCCCTACGAGCGCCGCACCGACCCCCAGACCGAAACGCCACGTCTTTTACGCGTTTCTTGCTGGACGGGGTGCGCGCCAAGTGACGAAAGACGGGTCATGAGCAAAGTCTGGAACAGGCGTTTTTCGGTGAGGTGACGCGCGCCCTCTCGAGCTACCTGTGAAATGATGCGGTGTGACCCGGACGCAGCCGTGCTGAAAGTTTTCAAAACGCTAAAACTCAGGAGCAAACGCGTCCTGGGGTTTTTCGCCGCCCTGCTCGCCCTTATCGCCTTCGGGTCGCCCCACGCGGCGCTGCCAGACCGCCTGAACGACGTTCTGGCCGCCCTGCCGCTCAAACGCCGCGCCGAACCCGTCAGCGAAGACCTCGTACGAGGGGTGCGCTCGGGCCGGGTGATGGTGGCGCTCGCGTTTGGACAATCGAACGCCGCCAATTCGGGCGAGACGCGTTACCGCCCACGGGAAGACGTCTACAACGTCTACCGGGGCAAGCTCTACCGAGCTAGAGACCCGCTGCTCGGCGCGACGGGTCGGGGCGGCAGCGTTTGGACGCGGTTGGGCGACAAATTGGTCGCTACTGGACACTACGACGCGGTTGTCTTCGTCCCGCTGGCGGTCGGCAACACGGCTATAGCGAGCTGGACTGTGGGCGGCGAACTGCACGCGGGTATCTTGAATGCCGTCCGCGACGTGCAGGCTCAGGGTTTAGGCGTCACACACCTGCTCTGGCATCAGGGCGAGTCCGACCTGAATACCCCGGCAGACGCCTACCGGAGCAGGTTTCGGGCGATGCTGGCGAGTATCCGTAGCGAAGGGGTAGACGCCCCGATTTACGTTTCGGTGGCTACGCGCTGCCACCAGGGGGGGCCGAACGAAACCGTACGGCGGGCGCAGCAGAGCCTCGTAGACCCGGCCCGCAATATCTACGCCGGTCCCGACACCGACACCCTCGGAAGGCGCTACCGCTACGACGGCTGCCACTTTTCGGCCCAAGGGCTCGAGCGCGCCGCCGAGTTGTGGCTGAGGGTACTGGGGCTCGAGTAGAATGCGCCACCGACACTACACTCGGTCGAGCGACGCGCACCTTAAAGGGTCTGGCGAAGTAAAAAGACGTTTCGCAGAACGCCGCTCTATAAGCGAAGTCGAACCCGGCGCAGCCTTGCCTTGCGAGTATGTAAAGGTTTTAAGCCTTTTCGCAGGGTGCAAATAAATACCTGACGTTTGGCACATGAGGCTCGAGGCAAAAATCTCCTCCCGAACACAAGACGCGCTCATTCGTCCGAAGCTCAGCAACCACAAGCTACTTGCCACAAGCCGCAGGCGCGGATTTACACCCCCATGTATCGCACCCGCCATCCTCGCAACGTCCGGCTCGTTAGGCTGAACACCTATGCGCCCATCCCTCACCCATATTTTCGGAGCTTGGTGGCCGCTGGCGGCCAGCTGGCTGTTTATGAGCATCGAACAACCGCTCGTCGGCGCGGTTATCGCCCGTCAAGCCGACCCCACCGTGCATCTCGCAGCGCTCGGCGGCCTTGTGTTTCCGCTCGCGCTGGTGATCGAAGCGCCGATTATCATGCTGCTCGCGGCCTCGACCGCGCTCAGCAAAGATCGGCAGGCGTACGGGCTCATCTACCGCTTTATGATGATCGCCGCCTTTTCCCTGACGCTGCTTCACGCGCTGCTCGCCTTTACGCCGCTTTTCGATCTGATTGTCGTGGGACTCCTCAACCCGCCCGCCGAGGTCGTCGAACCGGCGCGCTGGGGTCTGATGATCATGTTGCCCTTTACCTGGAGCATCGCCTACCGGCGGTTTCATCAGGGACTTTTGATTCGGCACGGGCGCTCGCTTTCGGTCAGCGTCGGCACCGTGATTCGGCTCGTGGCGCTTGTAACAGGGGTGCTGGTGGGATTGTGGCTCGGTCTGCCCGGTATCGTGGTCGGAACGATGGGCATCTCGGCGGGGGTGCTGACAGAAGCTGCATTTATCGGTTGGCAGGTGCGGCCTATCGTCACCGGAAAGCTGACCGAAAACTCCGAAACGCCGCTGACGTGGGCAGTATTCCGCCGTTTTTACACGCCGCTGGCGCTTACCAGCTTGCTGCTTTTAGCGGTGCAACCGCTCGGTAGCGCGGCGCTCAGCCGGATGCCCGAGGCGCTCGCCTCACTTGCGGCGTGGCCCGTGCTGGCGTCGTTTATCTTTCTTTTTCGGGGGTTGGGCATGGCGTACAACGAGGTCGTGGTGGCAATGCTCGAGAAACGCGGCGCGTGGGGCAGCCTGCGCCGCTTTACGCTGCTGCTCGCGTTCGGGATGACGGCGCTGCTTTCAGGCGTCGCGCTGAGTCCGCTGGCGCGCGGATTTTTCGGCGGGGTGATGGGGCTCGAGCCGCCCTTGGCAGCGTTGGCCGCGAGTGGCCTGCTGCTCGCGCTCGTGTGGCCCGCCCTGACGGTGTATCAGAGCCTCTATCAGGGCGTCTTGGTTCACAGCGGTAAAACGCAAACCATCACGCAGTCGGTGATTGCGTCACTGCTGACGAGCGCGCTGCTGCTCGTCGCCGGTGCGGTGTACGGACGGGTGCCAGGGCTCTACGTCGTCACGGTGGCGTTCGTCGTGGGCAGCGCCGTACAGGTAGCGTGGCTTATGCGGAGCAGCCAGGACGCGCTGAGTGTGCTCGAGGCGAGAGACGCAGAACCCGCCGCGTCGGTTCAGGCTGCCGCCGCCGATTAGTGGCGCTATCGTTCAAGTGGTTTTGCCGCGTCAAACGCAGGCGTTCAGGAGTTGGAAATCAGTGTTTGGCAGGTCGGAAAAGGATCAGGACACTCCGCACGACACCCGGACTTTAGACAGACGCCGAGAAGTTCTCGCTTACCGCGCCCAGTGCAGATACGCGGCGAAGTAAATGCAGAGCACCGGCAATGTAAAGACCGGCAGCTGACCGATCATGGCGGGGGCCAGGAGGCAGAACCCGCACATGGTCGCGCGCCGCTCAGCCTCTCTGGGCCTTCTTTTGCGGAGGAGCGCGGCGCTCAGGTAGAGGGCGAAGATCAGGGTAAGAACCGCGAGCATGGAGCAGTGTAAGACGCTGCGGAGCCGGGTGGCGAGAGACTTTTAACTGCTCGAGCGGGTCGATTCGAGTTTTTGCCGATTCGACTACGGGGAGCGTGGGTAAAGTGTTACCCAATACCTGTCTTCTCTGGCAATTCCAACTGATACCGCGCACGTTCGCAGCATCTCTCGAGGTGCGCGGCAGATCACGTTTTTTCGGTTGAGCTTGGGAAAGCAAGACCATGACTGCTACTTTTGGGTGATCCGGACGCAGCATCTGTCGAGGCTAGTTCACCCTCACCGGCGCTGAAAACTGCCGCACCAGTCCCCCCTGATACGACAACACCACGCGCCAGAGGCCGTCGGTCAGGTCGATGCGAGACGGTAGCGCGACCGAGAGCGTCTGCGGCTCAGTGCCGGGCTCGAGCCACAGCGAGGTCGCCGACACCTCGTCGTTGGCGGGGCTAAACCACTGCACCGCCAGCCAGTCGGATTCGGGAACCGAGACCGAAAGCTCGAGCGTCAGCACCCCGTCGGCCTGAACGAGCGCGCCCTCATCGACCACAAAACGCGGCTCCGGGGCGCGCGCTTCGCGTACGGGGGGCGTGTAGGTAAAGGTGCAGCCGCCGAGGATGAAGCTGCTAAGGATGAGTAGGGGCAAGACCGATACTTTCATAACGCCTCCGGAACCAGCAGGGCCGCAGTCAGGGCGATCGGGGCGGTCTCCGCGCGAAGCACACGCGCGCCCAGCTGCACCACGCGCGCACCTTTCGCCTCGAGGCCGCCTACCTCTGCCGGACTGAGGCCGCCTTCGGGTCCGGTTACAAGCGTAACGCGCGCCGGGGTGTGCCGGATGTGCTCGCTTGTCAGAACCGCGTGCAAGGTCGCCGGTGCGTGGGGTTGTGCGACCAGTACGAGACCGTCCGGGCTGAACGCGCCCAGTTTTTGGGGTTCGTCGACCGCCGGTACGACGCTCCGCCCCGACTGTTTGGCGGCCTCCTGCGCGACCCGCCGGAGCCGCCCCAACTTGTTGACCGACAGCTCGCGTACGTCGCAGCGTTCGGTCACGAGGGGCGCAAAACGCGCGACGCCGAGTTCGGTGGCCTGCCGCACCACCCCGCTCAGCTTGTCGCCTTTGAGGAGCGCGACCGCCAGGGTGATCTCTATGCGCGCCTCGACGGTGCTCGAGGTAGGTTCTTCGAGCACCACGACGACCCGCAACGTCTCGCTATGGGTAACGACGCCGTTCGCCTCGAGCCCCTGCCCGTCGAACGCCCGTACAAGCGCCCCCGGCTCGGCCCGCAACACCCCCGCCAGATGCTGCACCTCGCTGTCGGTCAGCACGCGCTCGCCCTCTTGAAGGTCGGCGATAAAGACGCGGTGAACCCTCACACGTCCTCCAATCCGGACTCCGGCCCACGCGCGCGCATGAGCAGCCATTCACCCTTTCGTTCGGTTTGCACCACGCCGAAAGACGCCGTGAACGGGGCGTGGGCGACCTCGCCCCGTTCGGCGAGAATACCGGTCGCCAGCAGCAGGCCGCCGGGTTTGAGGGCCTGCCGGTACGCTCCGGCGAGCTCGGCGTGCAGTTCAGCGAACAAGTTGGCGACCACCACGTCGGCGGGGGCCGTTTCAGGGGTGAGCGTTCCGACTGAAAAGTGCGCGCGCGAAAGGTTGAGCAGGGCGTTTTGCTGCGCGACCACGAGCGTCTCCGGGTCGATATCTACACCCTCGGCGTCAGCTGCGCCCAAGAGGTCGGCGGCTATCGCCAAAATGCCCGAACCCGCCCCCACGTCGAGCACGCGCTTGCCGCGCAGGTCGGTTTGCTCGAGTGCTGCCAGCGCCAGATAGGTCGTTTCGTGATGTCCGCTACCGAAGGCCATGCCGGGGTCGAGCCAAAGCGCACGCTGCCCCGCCGCCAGCGTTACCAGCCGGTGCGTCGGCGCGACGACGAGACGACCCAGCGTAAGCGGCGTCAGCGTCCGGTGGTACTCCGCCACCCAGTCGGTCGCGTCGGCAGGCTCCCACGAACCGTCGAGCGGCAACGCTACCGGCGCGTCGAAATAAGCGACGATCTCCCCGTCCGCCTCGAGGATACCGCTGCACCCCGCCGCCCATAGAAGCTCCAACGCCGGGTCTTCGGCGCTGCCGGTGGTGCGAAACGCAACCTTGCCGCTCACCACGCCCCCAAACGCGCCGGAGAGCTCGAGCTGCACAGATAGCGGCTAGCGTCCCGTTTGCACCGAGCCGGATCGGAGTTTTTGCCGCGCTCAGGTAGTATCGGCGGAAAAATGGTGAGGCATCTAGTCGAAACCCCGAACAACATCACCGCCGCGCCCCTTCTGACGTCCGTCGCGCCGTTCACCACACCGTCACCCGTCATACTGCCCATTACATCACGCCGTTACGAGTTTCGGGTCGGCGTCCGGCGTCGTCTCCCCCACCGGGGTCCGCTGCGGGTCGCGGGTCACGACCTCGAAACCGAGGCGCGCGCCCTCCGCCAGATAAAAGGCGACGTCGGCCTCTTTGGTGACCCCGCCCAGAGATTTTCGGTCGAACGCCCGGCTCGCCGCCATCACCATCGTTTCGGCGAGGCACGCAGGCACCAGTCCGTCGCCGAAATGCAGGTCGTACGAACTCCGCGCCGCACCGGGCGGGCGCACCACGCCGCCGGGGATAAGTTCTACTCCCGGCACAGCGCGCACCCCTTCGTCGACGTCCGCCGGACGACCCAGATCGAACACCCACGCCCCCGCCCGAACGTGCTCGGCGTAGATGACCGGATCGGGGTCGGAGGTCGCGGAGAACACCAGCTCCGCTTCACGGACGCGCGCCACGTCGGTCGTCGTCACGATATCGGTCTGCGGAAACTTGCGCGCCAGTGTCCGGGCGCTTCTAGCCAGACGTTCGGCGTCGCGGCCCACCAGAACGAGTCGCGCGACGCTCGGCGCAAGCGTGCGCGCGACGCCGAAAGCCACCACGCCGTTCGCTCCGACCACCGCCGCCGTCGTTTGTGAAAGCGTGCGTCCATTCGCGCTAAACCGTTCCAGAAGTTCCGGCAACGCCGCGCGCACCGTTCCGGCGGTGTACGCGCCGCCGTTCGTAATCGGCAACTCCGGCACGGCGGCCTGCACCTCCGCGCCCTTGTCGCCCAGCGTCGACCAGAAGCCGCCCAAACCGAACGCCTCCGCACCCGCTTCGTACGCGAGCCGCGCGCCCTGCACCGCCATCCTGAGCGCCTCGTCCGGGTAACGCCGAATCTGGTCGGGGAGCATGGGGCCGCCGATCAGCATCACCCGCACTTCACGCCCGTCGGCGAGGGTGACGCCGCGCAGGGTGCCGCGCTGTTGGGGCCGCAGCCACCGCAGCGACAACCGCACCAGCGCCTCCGGCAGGAGGCCACGGCGGGCGAGCGGACGAAGCCAGCTCAGGCTCGGCGTCTGCCAGACGTCCTCGAGCGTCAAAGGATGGATCATAAACGCCGCGTAGACCACCCCGGCGTCGAGCCCACGGACGGGTGGCGGCTCACCGAGCTTGGCTTCCGTGCCGTCTAAAATCCGCACCAGACCCACCCGGTGCCGCCACAACCCGAGCGCCACCACCGCCAGCGACGCGCCTAAGTAACCTTCCGGCGCGGCGACCGCCAGAAGGGGCAGCGTTAGAATTCCCGCCACCGTCGCCAGCGCCACGTAACGCCACGCCAGCAGCGCCCCGTAAACAGCGAGCGGGACGACCGCCAACCCCCAGGGAACGCCCGCGTACCCCCATAACCCCACCAGAATACCCAGCAAAACGCCGTTGCCCCGGCCTCTAGGCAGCTCGCCGCGCCACCAAGGGAGCGGGTAGAGATGCCCGGCGTACACGCCGAGCGCAGCCCACGGGTTGCCGGCAAAAAGCGCCAGCGCCAGCGCACCTTTGGTTACATCCAGAAAAAACGACCCGAACGCCGCCGGTGCGCCGACGAAACGGAGCAGGTTTTCGACGCCCAGATCGTGCGCGCTCGTCGCGGCGGGGCTCTGACCACTCATAAACGCCACCCAGCGGCCCCCGAGCGGTAACGAACCGATTCCGTAAGCGGTGATAAACGCGAGCAACGCTGCTATAGAGGGCGACACGCGCCTATTGTACTCGCTCACCGGGGATGCCGGGTTTTGGTGAGACAGGTAGATCGACGCGGCGTGCGTTGTAGCGCGTAGTGCAGGGCGTAGTGAAGAGCAGACATCTGTGCTCGTACAGATTCCGCTTGATTCCTAATCAATCCAAGCATTTCACGGAGTCGGGCGCAGCCTTGCGAATAGGAAAAAGATACGGACTCGAGCGGTATGGACGATCACCGAACACCCTTCTCGGTGACAGGAAATTAAGCGGAATTCGCGTCAGCGGTCAAAGGTAGGCGGTGGGGGACTCGAGCTTCACACTCTTTGCAAGTGACAAAAAGAGTAGTTTCGGGTCGTCGGCAGTTTTACAACAAGCGACTCTCTCAGTAACTCCGCGCTCACCGGGCAAGGCAGGCGGAACGAAAGGGAATCGTCCGCCACCTCTAGCGCACCGAACCGTCGGCCTTCAGCGGACGAAAAAAAGGTGCGGTCAGCGCAACCACGAGCGGCGGCAACGCCGGGATGATCGGAATCGGCCCATAACCACCCAACCACGCCGTGCCAAAAGCAAAGAGCGGCGGGCCGAAAGCCGTACCCGCCACCGAAACCGTCACGGCAAACCCCTTGATCGCGCCGATGTGCGCGCGACCGAAAAGGTGCGCGTAGACGCTCCCCCCAATCGCGCCCTTCATACCCTGCGACAAGCCCAAAACTGCGCCGTAAATCAGCACCGGTGACGGACTGTCGACCTGGGGCGCGAGCAGCAGCGACGCGCCGAGCAGTAGCAGCATGGCGCTGAGCAAAAAACGGGGGGATACGCGGTCCATCAGCACGCCCGTCAGCAGGTTTGTTCCAGCGGTGATAAAGCCGAACGGGATAAAGACCGCCGCCGCCAAACGGTCGACGCCACTCGAGGCCATAATGTCGTAGTGGTGAAAAAGAAGTCCTGTAGCGAGCGCCGCGACGAAAAGGTCGCCGACGGCGAAAAGCCAGAACGAGCGGGTTCGGCGCGCCTGTGCGGGCGTATAGGTGCGCTCTCCCAGCTCCGCGCCGGGCCGCGCTCCGTCGGGCTCGAGGCCGTACAGCTCCGGCCTGCCCCGGTAGAGCCAAGCGCCCAGCGGCAAGATAGTCACGGCGACGAGGCCGCCCAGCGCCACGTACGCCAGCCGCCACCCGAACGCGCCGATCAGCGCCTCGATAGCAAACGGAAACACCGCCGTCGCCAGCGCCATCCCGAGCCCAGACAAACCCACAGCGAGGCCGCGCCGCCGGACGAACCAGAGGTTGATGACGTGCAGGCTCACCAACCCGAGCGCGCCCTGCCCGAGCCCACGGATCAGCACAAACCCCACGAGCAGCGCCACCGCGCTCCCGACAAAACCCATCCACACGCACGCCAGCGCGAACAGCGCCGAGATGACGACGACCGCCGTACGCGGCCCCCGCCGGTCGATAAAACGCCCCACGAAGGGCAGCGAAAACGACCCTATAAGCGTCCCGACCGTATAGAGCAGCGAGACCGTAGCTCGAGACAACCCCAGGTCAACGATGATCCGGTCGAGAAAAACGGACACCCCGAGCGTCTGCCCGGGGGTCGCCATCAGCATTCCGAAGGTCGCCGCGAGCAGCACCACCCAACCGTAATAAAACGGCGTGCGGGCGACGACGCGGCTTTCGCGCAGGGGCAACGTGGGGGAACCTTCAGCTGAAGATGGCTTCATCAAGGTGTCCTCGAGTACGGAGGCTCAGCGCAGTGTCGAGCGGCGGTTCAGCAGATACTTGCCGCACACCCGACTTTTCCTGACCAGCCCCCGCACGATTCTCTCTTCGGTATTCTTTTATTCTTTTGGTCCCTGTTTCTTTTTATCTATGTTCGCTCCCAAGCACAAAACCTTGAGAGCGCGCCAACCTAGTGCGCGGGCGCGCGCAGCAGGGCTCCCGGTTTGTCGTGCTGCGCCAGCCGCTCGATAAGGGCAGCGCTGGCTTCGTTTTGACCGACCAGTTCGACGGTGACGCCGCGCCGCATAAACTTCATCGCCACCTTGTCGAGCGCCGCAATCGCCGAACCGTCCCAGACGTGCGCGCCGGAGAGGTCGATGACTACCCGCTCCAGGTCTTCTTGAGCGTCGAACGCGTCGACGAACCCCTGCGTCGAGACGAAAAACAGCTGTCCCGTCACCGTGTAGGTGCGGGTGCGTTCACCCGTGAGGGTGCTCGAGACGCTCGAGAGCTGCGACACCTTGCGCGCAAAAAAGAGCGTGCTCAGGAGCACCCCGACCAGCACCCCTTGCGCCAGGTTGTGCGTCAGGACGGTCGTGGCGACGGTCGCCACCATCACGATGCTCTCGCCCTTCGGGTTGAGCGTGAGGTTTCGCAACGACGACCAGTCGAAGGTGCTGAACGCCACCATAAACATTACCGCGACAAGCGCGCCCATCGGAATCTGCCGTACCCACGGCGAGAGCACCAGGATCAGAAAGAGCAGAAACGTCCCGGCGACGAACGCCGAAAGCCGCCCACGCCCTCCGGACTTGACGTTGATGACCGACTGCCCGATCATCGCGCAGCCCGCCATCCCGCCGAAAAACCCGGTGACGATGTTAGCGATCCCCTGCCCCCGCGCCTCTTTGTTTTTGTCGCTCCCGGTATCGGTCATGTCGTCGACGATCTGCGCGGTCAGGAGCGACTCGAGCAGCCCCACGAGCGCCAGCGTGAGCGCGAACGGCAAGATGATGCCGAGCGTCTCCAAATTCAGCGGTACGGCGGGCAGGCTAAAAAAGGGCAGCGTGCTCGGCAGTTCGCCCATATCGCCGACCGTGCCGACGTTTGCGCCCGTAAAGATGCTTATCGCCGTCAGCACGACGATAGCGACGAGCGCGCTCGGTACGGCTTTGGTCAGCCTCGGCAGACCGTAGATAATCGCCAGACCCGCCGCGACCATCGCAAACATCTGCCAGTTTTCACCCGCGAACTGCGGCAGCTGAGCCGTAAAGATAAGGATGGCGAGCGCGTTGACAAACCCGACCATCACGCTGCGCGGCACGAACTTGAGGTAGCGCCCCAAGCCGAATACACCGAAGATAATCTGCACCACGCCGGTCAGGACGGTGGTGGCGAAAAGATACTCCAAACCGTAGTCACGTACCAGCGTAATCATCAGCAGCGCCATCGCGCCCGTAGCGGCGCTGATCATACCCGGACGCCCGCCCACGAAAGCGATCACGACCGCAATAGAAAACGACGCGTAGAGCCCGACCGCAGGATCGACCCCGGCGATAATCGAAAAGGCGATCGCTTCGGGGATGAGCGCGAGCGCCACGACGATACCGGCGAGCACGTCGCCGCGAACGTTGCCGAACCATTCGCGTTTAAGTTGAGTAAGCAAAAGAAACCTCTGTACTGAGTGGACTCGTCGGAGTCGGTGTTTGTGCAGCCGTTATTTCGTATCGTCGGGGTCGGGTCGAGAGAGAGAAAATTGGAGGAGGTCGGCAAGGTGATTCCGGATTGGGTTCAGATGACGTGCAAAGACGCAGAACGGGATAAGGATAGCTCTTTTAGCTGCTCGAGCTTTGATTTTGGGTGGGGGCGCTCAGCGCCGTAACAGACACCTTGCGCTTGAGGCGGGGATACGGGTGGAAAGGTACGGCCCCGCGCTACGTCTATTATGCCTGCGCTACCGAACGATTGCAACGCGAACCGAACGTTACATTTTTGACCTACCCTGCGGTTAGAGTGTTTAAGCCCCTCTGAGGATGAGCTTTTTTTGAGTTTTGACGACAGTTCCAGAGTGAGAAGTTCTGAGTTAAAAGTCATTTCGCATCGTGCCGGGTAAAGCATCGTGCCGGGTAAAAAGGAGTGAGGAGCGAAGGAGCCGAGAAGTGCGGGCATATTGCGCGTGCAGGACGAAACTCGAGCCCACCATCCAAACAGCAAAACCCGCTGGAACCTAGCCCGGTTACAGCCTGATGATGTAAACTGCCCCAAACACCGCTTTGTTTTTTTCGCAGTTTCGCCTTTTGGTTTCTTGCGCTACCCGCCCGGAGGTCGACCGTGTTTCACCGTCTGCTCGTACCCACAGATTTTTCGTCCAGCGCCGCCTCCGCCCTCACCACCGTACGCGAGCATTTTCCGGACGCCTCCGTACGGCTTCTGCACATCATCAGCGCGCAGCGTGTGGCGGCCTTTTATTCGGACAGTTTTACCTCGTCCGTAGACGCGGCGGACGCGCGGCGCAACCTCGAGCAGAGCGCGCTAGAGCAGCTGCGAGAACTGGTTTTGGGAGACGAAGAGTGCGTCGCGGTAGTCGGTCAACCCGCCGAGACGATCCTGGCGCAAGCCGAAACGTGGCGACCCGACCTGATCGTGATGGGTACGCACGGGCGCACCGGCTTGGCGCACTTTCTAAACGGCAGCGTCACCGAAGAGGTAGTGCGGCACGCGCGCCTGCCGGTCTTGGTCGTGCATCAGGGTGACGGCGCTACGGGCGGTGAGTGAGGCTTCAAACCGTCAGGGTGGACTGAAAAGCCGCAGGCAAAGCCGCCGAGGTCACGACTCGGTAAAGTTTGTTCGGCTCCAGCACCGATTCGCAGAGCGGGTAAGCATAGCTGTGTTTGAGAAACTCCAGCCGAGCTAAGTTGTGGGGCGCGCGAAGTGAATTTATCCGGTTCTCAAACGCCGACGCCTAAGCAAGCCAGGTTTCAGGTACGCTGTCATCTCATGCCCATCGTCCGGTTTTTGGCAACTCGAGACGGCGAGGTAGCGGCCTCTCTACCACCGCTCGAGCTGACGCCTGAACAGACCACGTTATCGGGACTCCGCGAAGTCTTTCTCGAGCGGACGGGCGAGCGCGCGTTCGTCCTTCACGACGACGGGCTCGGTTTCGGACTGAAAAAAGACGCCTATCTGGTGAGGCTCGAGGGGAACATTTTGGACGTTGCGGAGGCGTATCCGCCGCTCGAGCACGCGAGGGCGTGGCAGCAGCCGGGGTGGTTTGACGAAACGTTGCGCTGGTTGGAAGACCCCCTCGGCGAGACGGTTTCGACCGTCAGACAGGTCAGCACAAACGACTTCGCCTGCGTCACGCGTGTTGAAACCGAAAACAGAATCGTCTATCTGAAAGCTTCGGAGACGGGGCTCGAGGCCGCGCTTAGCACCCACTTAGTCGACCGTCACCCGGCGCTGACGCCAGACGTCGTCGCTCGTAACGAACCCCGTCACCTGCTCGTGACAGAGAACTGCGGCGCACGCCTCTCTGAAAGCAACGACTTGGACGTTTGGCACACCGCCGTGGAGAACCTTGTTCGCTTCCAGTGGGCGGCGGACGCACACGTTTTTCGGGCGCTGGGCTGCCCGGTTCGCGCCTTTACCGATCTAGCCGACCGAGCTGAAACCTTTTTACGCGACGCCGATACCCTGCGCCGCTGGGGTCTGACGGCCCCACAGGTCTCCGCACTGGCGGAGCGAATACCTCACGTAAGGCGGGCGCACGAACGGGTGTCGGCGCTCGGCCTCCCGCTCCTCCCCGCCCACGGCGACGCCCACCCGATGAACGCGCTAACCGGGTGCGGCGTCTGGTTCGACTGGAGCGAAGCGTGCGTCGCGCATCCCCTACTGGACGTCGGCTGGTTTCTGGCGCGTGAGAAGCTGCTGCCCCCACGCCAAACCTATCCGGACGTTGCAGCAACGCTGTGGCAGACGTATCTGCGAATATTTCACTTGCCTAAAACTACCGGCCTGAATGACGCAGTGACGCTGGCTCTGATGCACCGCGCGCTCGTCTATCACGAAAAGTTTGGTAGCTGGCAAGGAACCATTCCGGGGTGGCGGCCTGAATCCGTCCCGTACACGCTACGTTGCCTGCTCAAGCTGCCCTTATGACACTACCCTTATAACCATCGTCAAAGATTTGTCAATCCGGTACAATTTCTCGTTGTGACTTCCGACTTTCCACCCGACCAAACCTGCGGCTTCGTCTGGACGGTGCCGACGTAATGGACCGTACCCCGCCGCAAAACCTCGAGGCCGAACAGAGCGTCCTGGGCAGCATTTTGCTCGATAACGAGGTCTACGCCCAGATCGAGGGAACGCTTTCTGCCGAGCACTTTTACAAAGAGTCGCACCGCAAGTTGTGGCGGGCGTGCGAGCGGCTTTTCCGGCGTAACGAACCGATGGATCTGGTGACGCTCACCGAAGAGTTGCGGCAGACAGGCGAACTGGAGGCCGTCGGCAGCGTGCCGTATCTGATCGGTTTAGCGGACAGCGTACCGACCGCCGCCTACGCCGAGAGCTACGCGCGCATCGTGGCGGAAAAGGCCGTGCTCCGCGACCTGATTTCGGCGTCGGGCAGCGTGATGCAAACGGCTTACGACCAGGCAATGCCGCTCGAGCAGATTCTAGACAAGGCCGAGTCGAGCATCTTCGAGCTGTCGTCGAACAAACGCACGCACGCTTTCGAGGGGATGCCGTCTCTCGTCGCCGACTCGTTCGCGCAGATTAACGAGCTGTTTAACAATCCCGATCCGATTTCGGGGCTCCGAACGGGTTTTAAGGAACTCGACACCATGACGGCGGGGCTGCAACCCTCGAGCCTAAACGTGTTGGCGGCGCGGCCCTCGATGGGCAAGTGTCTGGGCAAGGGCACCGAGGTCGTCATGTCTGATGGGACGCTCAAGGCGGTCGAATGCTTGCAGGTCGGCGACACTCTCATGGGACCCGACTCGAGCCCCAGAAAGATACTTTCGCTCGCCCGTGGGCGCGAGCTGATGTACTGGGTACGGCAGCTTCACGGCCTCGACTACCGCGTCAACGAGTCTCACATCCTCTCGCTCAAAAGAAGTCGGGGGCCGAACCGGGGCGTGGTCGTCAACCTCCCTGTGAGGGAGTGGTTGACCAAAAGCCCGAAGTTCCAAAACGACGCCAAAGGCTACAAAGTCGCCGTCGAGTTCCCTGAAAAAGCCCTGCCCGTCGAACCTTATTTTTTGGGTTTGTGGTTAGGAGACGGGGCTACCGAGAACGTCCGCGTGACTAACTGCGACGAGGAAGTGGTGAGCTATCTGCGTGACTACGCGGCCCGTTCGGGTCTGGTCGTCAGCGTAGACGCGCAGGGCGACCGCTGCCCGAGTTACGCGCTGACGCGGGGG
>JAABUN010001459.1_pt1 | contig 51821 bp, 51 predicted proteins | sample 5559311 | NCBI WGS metagenome assembly JAABUN01 (sample SAMN10711877, study PRJNA513370) | rock metagenome | isolation source: Antarctica rocks | place: Antarctica: Victoria Land, Siegfried Peak sud
GGTCAGAGACTATGAGCTATTGCCCGAAACATCGGAGACGTTTATCTACATTGCTATGATCCGGATCATGGTGAGGCGATTAGCATAAAATTTGACCTCTCAAAACTTTTCAAACACCCTCTAAGACTACCAGGAAAAAAAAGATTGATTTCTGAGGATTGCCAGCTAGAAACCGTAGTGATAGATGTAAGCGAAACTTCTATAGAAAGACCAAAAAAAACAAAAGAGGTATTATAGCGGTAAGAAAAAAAAACATACTTTGAAAGAAAAAGTAGTTATCGAGCAAAGAAATGGAAAAATACTGTGTACTTACTATGGCAAAGGTTCTGAGCATGATTTTAAGTTATACAAAAGAAGTTTAATCAGAATTAAAAGAGAGGAAAAATGTTGTGCAGATAAGGGATATCAAAGAATTAAAAAGTATCATCATTTTAGTCAAATACCTAAAAAGAAGCCAACAAAAGGTAAGCTTTCTGTAACCGAGAGAAAAGAGAATAGAGAATTAGCAAAAGAGAGAATAATTATTGAGAATGTTTTCGCCCATTTAAAAAGATTTAGAATTTTACAAGGGCGATATAGAAATAGAAGAAAACGATTTGGGTTAAGGTTTAATTTAATAGCTGCTATTTATAATTATGAGCTTAACTTAAACGTAAATCAATCTTAAATATTATTTTTGCAAGAGGTCTAATCATTAGAACTGCCTACTTACCTTTTGGTTAGAGCCTGTCAGCCTGATTTGGCTCTTTACGTGGTGACGCAGTTTAAACGATAGTTCACGAATGTTCATCGTAAAAGAACTCCCTCTAGCTCCGGTAACGTTTTAGGCTAATAGTATCGGTTACTTTTGTGGTCTGCACTCCGGTTGTTTCATTGCTTACTTGACCGTGACCGAACTCGTTAGAGTCTTTTACATGAGGGTAAGGGATGTGAAACCCTTGGAGGAGTAGGCTCCTCGGACTAAACGACCAGTTCAGGTCGCGCTAAGAATTCACGTTTGAGTTTAACGGGTAGGGCTTTCACATACATTAACGCAAGAAGTTCAGCTAGACTTGGGAGTCTAGACTGGATTGGTTATGTACGGGCTGGCTACCGTAATTCACCAATCAACGAATCGCACCCAAGTCAGTGATGGGAGGATGTCACGAAGCCAGTTTTAAAATCGACACAGATAATATAGATACACTTTTAAGTTATGGTTACAATTACAAGTTGGTGTGAGTAGGCAACAATTACTACCTAAATAATAATGACTATTTGTATATCTCCAGTTTCCCATTCTCAATTTGTAAGTTCCGATTTAAAGAATCCTCAGCCAATTCCTTATCAAGTTGCTGTGCAAGTCAAATACCTGCATTTAGAGGCAGAAATTGAATCCCTGCTGTATCAATTGCAGAGCCTCAATAAACAGCGCCTAGCTACTAGCTCAAGCTCTGCTCAAGAATAAGTAAGAGTTACCTACTCAAGCAGCTATCTAGGTAATAAGTCTTTAATAATCAACAGTTTGATTTTTGATTAATTAAATCAAACTAATACGGTAGGTTTTTTACCTCACCTTTTAATCAGGCAAGGTTTTAAATAATTAAAAATGGGTAAAGTCTTAAATTTAAGACCTTACCCGTTAATTTTATCCCTAGGTTTAGTAGGCGAGAGTTTCTAGAGTTTCGCGCAAATAACTCCGCACTTGATGATCTAAGCTCAAAGACTGGATTTGATTGTCAAAACTATGACGCTCTAATTGCCAGCGTTGAAAACCAGAACTAGAAGCGATCGCATCTTTTAGTCGCTCCCAGATGTAGGGTTGCTCTGAGGCTGGGCGATCAGTAGCATTTAGAAAACGAGCCATATATTTTTAGTCCTCAGTTTTCAGATTTTGTAATTATTTGGGGCAAGAGTAGAGAATTAGATATAAGTATCTAATTCTCTACCTTTACTTTCTTACCTCTTAGAGATAGGAAAGTGAGTTTTACTTACTAGCCGTCGCTACCATTGTTAGCGTGCGGCGCTTAGTTACCATTTGATAAGCATCAATGATGTCATTTTCTGCCCAGTCATTGAACTTATCAATGCCAATACCGCATTCGTAACCAGCATTAACTTCACGGACATCTTCTTTCATCCGTTTGAGAGAATCAAGAGCGCCATCAAACACAACTTTACCGTTTCTATTGACGCGTACTTTGCAGTTGCGTACAAGTTTACCTGATAAAACATAACAACCAGCCACCGCGCCACGTCCAACGGTAAATACCGCCCGAACTTCGGTTTGACCGAGGGATTCTTCTACAAGCTCCGGTTCGAGTAGACCTTCCAAAGCGCCTTGGATGTCTTCTAAGAGTTTGTAAATAATGTTGTATTCACGGACATCTACCCCCGCTTCATCAGCAGCTTGTCTAGCTCCACTAGCAAGGGTCGTATTAAATCCGACAATTACGGCGTTACTAGCGGCTGCTAAGTCGATATCTGTCTCAGTAATTTCTCCGGGAGCAGCTAACAGCAAGCGAATTTGAACTTCATTTTGTGGCAATTGTCGGAGCGAACCAATAATTGCTTCTAAAGATCCTTGGACATCGGCTTTGATAATCAAGTTGAGTTCTTTGAGTTCTCCTTCTTGGGCTTGAGCCGAGAGGGTGGTCAAAGTAGCTCGTCCTTGCATCAATCGAGATTGCCGTTGTTTGTCGGCTCTCAACCCGGCGATCGCCCGGGCTTCTTTTTCGCTCTCAAATACGTCAAACTCATCTCCGGCGGCGGGAACTTCACTTAACCCCAATACTTCCACTGCAAAGGATGGACTGGCTGCATCTACTCGTTTGCCTCGGTCATCCACCATAGCGCGGACTTTACCAAAGGCAGAACCAGCTACTAAAACATCGCCGACTCTCAACGTCCCATTTTGCACTAACAGCGTTGCTACCGAGCCTTTAGCTTTATCTAGGTGAGCTTCAATTACTGTACCTTTTGCCAAGCGATCGGGGTTAGCAGAAAGTTCTTCGACCTCCGCTACTAGCAAGATCATTTCGAGTAAAGTGTCTAAGTTCTCGCCTTTAATCGCACTAACCGATGTCATGACCGTATCTCCGCCCCATTCTTCTGGTGTCAAGTTGAACTGAGTTAGTTCTTGCTTCACCCGATCTGGTTGAGCGCCTTCTTTGTCAATTTTATTAATGGCGACAACAATTGGCACTTTAGCGGCTTGAGCATGGCTAATTGCTTCAATAGTTTGCGGACGCACGCCGTCATCGGCAGCGACTACTAACACGGCAATATCTGTCACCCTAGCACCCCGCGCCCGCATCGCTGTAAAAGCTTCGTGACCAGGAGTATCAAGGAAAACAATCGGCATTCTCTTTCCGTCGTGGTCTACCTCCACATGGTAAGCACCAATGTGTTGAGTAATTCCCCCCGCTTCACCTTGAGCTACTTTAGTTTTGCGGATGGAGTCTAGTAAGGTAGTTTTGCCGTGATCTACGTGACCCATAATTGTCACGACGGGCGGACGACGCTGGAGGTAATCTAAGTCCTCCGCCTCTACCATTTCTGTAACTTTACGAGCTTCAGCTTCGGGAGCCTCAACTTCAACCTCCGTGCCGATCTCACTAGCGACCATTTTAATTGTCGGAATATCCAAGTTTTGGGTAATATTAACCGCCATACCTTTGATAAACAATATCTTGACGATATCGGTATCGGGAACTAATAATTCTTGAGCGAGTTCCTGGACGGTCAAATTTCCCGTAACTACGATTTTCTCTGGACGTTCTTGTTTTTCTTCGGGTTCGTGGCGGCGGCGATTGTCGCCGCGAGACGAGCTAGATTTTCTGCCTCGTATTGGTGCGGCGGTAGTCGTGATCGGGCTTCCAGCAGGAGTCACACGGGCAACTTTTTGTTTGGGTGGACGGGCTACAGACAAGCTAACTTGTACTGGTGAGTCGGAGTCGAGAGCATCGTCTAAATCTTCCTCATCTTCTAAGTCAATAATTGGCTTGAGGCGCTTAAGTTTTGTTGCTGCCTTGCCAGTTTTAACTGAATCTTGCCCGTCGTCGATGATTTCTTCTTCCTGCCATTTTTTCGCTCCTCCCTTCACTGGACGCGGTAAGGTGGGGTGTTTTAGCAGTTCTTCAGTTTCATCGTTCAGCCTGACGCTATCATCGTCCTCAGGGCGATCAATGTCATCACCAATCGCTGCCGTTGCTTTCGGGCGCATTGGTTTGGGGCTAACGGCATCACTTCTAATTGGTCTTGGTCTATTTAGTTCTACTCCTGGTTGACTTCTGGGGGTGAGGTCTGCTCTGGCTCCAACAGGACTTGGGCTAGTGCGCCGAGTTGGTCTGTCTGGACTTGCATCACTTCTTACCCCATCAGGGGTTGCCTCGATAGCGTTTTGCTGTTGGTGTCTTCTTAATAGTGGTCGCTCTGGGGCGTTTGCTGATAAGTTAGCTGTTTGAGCTATTTTTGCCGCCATTGGTCTACTTGGTGGCTCAAATTGTCTGGTTGCGGCGGCTATACTTGGGTCTTCCGAAGCATTTTGGTTTTCAAGATTAAATTCTCCGTTTGGTCGCGATAGTCTTGCTGGGACAGGTCTAGTGGGGGCGACTGGTGGGTTGTTCCGGGGTACGGAGGGACTTTGTATTTCAGACTCGGAATCGGTATCTTGTAATTCTGGGTTATCGGAATTGGCACGATCTATTTTGGGTTTACGGATTTCCAAAATTTGTTGTTTGTTAGGAGCAGGTTTTGGTTTAGTGACGTTGGACATTTGTGAGTTTGCCTTTGAATTAGCTGTTGATTCTTTGCGTTGGGGAGGTATACCTACGGTTTGTTTTATTTGTTTTTCTGCGGCTGTCCTAATACGTGCTGCTTCATCTTCTGAGATCGTGCTACTGTGACTTTTTACGCTGATATCGAGCTGTTCGCAAATGGCTAGTAGCTCTTTGTTATCCAAATTTAATTCCTTTGATAAATCGTAAATTCTGACTTTAATGTTGTTCATCCACTCTTCCTTTTTGCTTGACAGTTGTAATTGAATGGTTGCTTTAGGGTTTGATAATGGCTTCCATTCACTGAAGTTCCGGGTTATTGGTTGTGGTTCATTTTTTTGCCCGTGCCTCCAACCAAGAAAGAGAGATGTTTTCGTCGAACCGAAGGCACACTGTCAAGCAGTTTGTACCTATAACTTGTAGAGGTGTAGCTTTGCTTGGGGTAACACCTCTAAAAATGGCTTTTCTGCCAATTTTTAAGCAATAGCTCTCTTGAATAAAGCTAGTTTTGCTGAAATGAGGCAGTCGCGTTTGCGAACTTGTCGTGTATGTATGGCTGTTTTTGTTTTCTTGCACTAGCCTACTTTAAAAAAATTGCTTTCAATTTGCCTATTTAAGTTAAATTATCTCAATGTCCTATTATTTTACTATTTTGGCACTAACCTACTCGCAATGTGGTTAACATCTATTGACAAGTAATTGCGTTGGTGGAATGCCAAAATGCTTGGTGTCATTAAAAAAATAATAGTTGTGCTTTTGGGGCTAAGTCAAGGAGGGGGTGATTATAGGCGCTGCCACAAGGTGTCATAAACCCCTGATGGTATCGATGTGCGAAGACTTCGCCCTAATCGATTTTTTTTTTGCGCTGTCTGCAAGCATTCTACTTGCGGACAAAGATAAGCTGAACGCCCCATACCTCGATCTAATTGTAACTGCCCAGAGGGATTGACGCGGATAATTCGCCAAAATTCTTGTCTTAGTGCCACACGGCGGCAACTAACACAACGGCGATAGTTAGGTTTCATGGATGCAGTAGGGGCAACAGATAAGAAAATTGTATGATTACTACTTTGTTTTGGTCTGTTTGTTTATCAAGCTGTAACATCTGTAGGTTCAATTGCCTCAGCTTGTTGATATTGCTCCTCGTCTTCGTCGTATTCTTCCTCATGCTCTGCTTGGGCTTGGTATTGGGCGGCTAATTCGGCAAATTTGGCATCTTCCGCTTCTTGATCGTACTTGTCGCGGTCTTTAATGTCGATTTTCCATCCGGTCAACCGGGCAGCTAAACGGACATTTTGCCCTTCTTTACCGATCGCTAAACTAAGTTGATCTTCCGCTACTAAGACGTGAGTTTGACGGTTATCAGTATTCATTAGCCGTACTTCATCTACTCGTGCGGGACTAAGGGCGTTGGAAATATAGGTTGAAGGATCGGGCGACCATCGGATTACGTCAATTTTTTCTCCGCGTAATTCGTTAACTACTACTTGAATCCGCGAGCCTCTAGCACCAATACAAGCGCCTACGGGGTCTACATCGCGCTCTAGAGTATCTACGGCAATTTTAGTGCGGGGCCCAACATAACGCGAGGGGGGGTTTGCTTCTCTAGCTACGGCGACAATGCGGACAACTTCATCTTCTATTTCGGGGACTTCGTTATCAAAAAGGTAGACAACCAAACCCGCATCAGCGCGAGAAACTAAGAGTTGGGGACCTCTTTGCTGACCAGTGCTAACTTTTTTCAAGAAAACTCTAAAGGTGGCGTTAGCGCGGTAGTTGTCGTTGGGCAATTGTTCGCGTTTGGGCAATTCCGCTTCGACTTCTGGCTGACCAAAGCCGCTATTGACTGCCATAATTACTGATTGGCGTTCAAAGCGTAGCACTCTTGCTTGGAGTACCGCGCCTTCAAGTTCAAGATATTCTTCTTGAATCATTTGACGCTGGCGATCGCGCAATTTTTGGGCTAATACTTGTTTAGTTTGCATTGCCGCCATGCGTCCAAATTCTAGTTTGTCTGGGGTGACATCTAAAATTACTTCGTTTCCTAATTGCGCTTCCGCTTCAAATTCCTGTACGTCGCTGAGGGCGATTTGGTGGTCGGGATCGCTAACTTCTTCGGCGATAGTTTTGGTTGACAGCACGCGAAAGCCGCCGTATTCAATATCAAGTTCTACTTCAAAATTATCAAAATATTCTTCATCAAAAGTCCGTTTATCAAAATTTTGAGCGCGGCGATAGCGCTCGTAGCCTTTAAGTAAAGCTTCTCTAAGCGCTTCTTGGACAGAATGTTTAGGTAGATTTTGTTCGCGACTGATATTCTCAATCAGGTCTTTGAGTCCGGGAATACTAACCATTGACATAATAAAACCTTTATAAGGGACAATTTTTTACTGTTTAACGCCGCTCGTTTAATTGAACTTTTGTTACTAAAGAGCGGGGAACTTCGACTTCTCGACCTTTGATGTTGAGATAAAGTGTAGTGTCGTCGCGGCGAATTAGCTGCCCTGTCCACTCTTGTTGTCCTTTGTGGGGACTAGAAGCGCTGACTATGACAGAAAAACCTTTAAACGATATAAATTCGCGATCGCTTGTTAATTCTCTGGAAATCCCAGGGCTAGATATTTCTAACACATAGGCATCGGGAATAATATTTGTCTCCTCTAAAGTTGCTTCTATTGCCCGACTCATGCGTTCGCAGTCATTTAACCCGGTGTCTTGCTGGGGATTGCGAATATCAATTCTTAGTACGGGCGGGTTTTGATTAGTATGAAAAACCACTCCAACTACCTCCAGTTGCAATTGTTCTGCTACGGGGGTCGCAAGTTCGATAATTTGGGGAATTAAAGGGTGAGCCATTTTAGGACACAAAAAAAGCGGGCAGATACCCACTTCCTGAAACACTATTTGTGACATCCTCCCGATACTGAAACAAGTATGTTTACAGCGCGGGTTTCTCAAGATTGCGCTCAAGACTTTGCTGCTTCACGGGAACCACCAGGCGGTCAACCTCCACAGCCAGCACCACCGTCTGTCCAACGGCTGTTCGATTACCAGAGCATTTCCCGAATTATGAAGGTTCTTATGGTTTACTCTCAGTCGGTAGGCTGCTTAGACCATCTATACTATAGCACTTTTTCTGGCAATAATTGTCATTTCTCCTCTATTACCTCTCCTGTTCGGCGAGCGTTACACCTCAATTGGTAATTGGTAATTACCCAAAGTATTAATAGCGAATCCGGGGATCGATGTAAGCATTGAGAATATCGATCGCAATACTAGCAAGCACTACTATCGTGGCAAAAAATACTAATATTCCCTGTACTGTGGGGTAATCCCGCAGGGAAATTGCTTCGTAGAGTCGATTTGCTAATCCTGGCCAAGAAAACGTTACTTCCGTTAGCACCGCTCCTCCTAGTAAAGATGCAAAGGTTAATCCCAAAATTGTAATTACAGGAATTAGGGCATTTTTTAAGGCATGGCTGATTAAAATTTGCTGTTCGGAAATGCCTCTAGCTCTTGCTGCTTCTATATAGTCGGCGCGGAGGGTTTGTTTGAGGTTGACGCGCACAATCCGCTCAAAAATTCCGCTTAGTAATACGCCCAAAGTTAGGCTAGGCAAGCATAGGTAGTACAACGCTGTAAAAAAGCTACCTAAGTCGCCTTTAAGTAAACTATCAATGGTATAGAGTCCGGTGAAGCCTACGGGAGTAGCGGACGATACGGGAAAGCGCGAACCTAAAGGAAACCAGCCTAGTTGTACAGAAAAAACTAATTGTACGAGCATTCCTACCCAAAATAAAGGCAGGGCGTAAGTAATAATTCCAAACAATCGCCCCCCCACATCTAACCAAGAATTGGGACGAGAAGCAGAGATTGCGCCTACGGTAATCCCTACTATTAAAGCCGTCGCCATACTAAAAACTGCTAGTTCTACGGTAGCGGGGAAGTATTGTTTGATAGTGTCCCAAACTACTTCGCCTTGGCTAGTAATAGAAGTTCCCAAATCTAAGCGCAGCAGGCTACTCAAGTAACGCACGTATTGCAGCCACAGGGGGTCTAGTAGTCCCAACCGCAGGCGGTACTCTTGTTTGACGCTTTCAGGGGCGCGGACTCCTAGCACCGCATCTACTGGGTCGCCTGGGGTCGCACGCAGGAGTAAAAATACAACGGTAGTGATTGTTAGCAGCATAAGTGGCACTAACATCAAGCGAACGAGGATGTAATATTGCAGGGATTTGGATCTTGACATGATTTCAACCTTTGCTCATTTGCCAAAGTGGAAGTTTCAAAATCGGGTCTAATTGCAAGCCTTGCACTCCTTTTTGAGCAAAAGCATAGTCTTTTGTTTGCACTAAGGGAACGACGGGTACATCGGTTGCTACCAATTCTTGAATTTCGGTGAAGATTTTTTGTCTAGTTTGGGGGTTTTGTGCTTGGCGCTGCTGGGCAATTAGTTTGTTCATGCGATCGCTATAATAAAACGATCCTTGGCTTTGACTCGCGCCTTCGGTGCAACCACCAGCAACGCTACCTTTGATGCAACCTAAAAAGGGTTGAATGTAGTTATCAGGATCGCCAAAGTCTGGATACCAATCTAATAACGCTATTTGGTATAGTCCTTTGCCGATATCACCGAAAAATGCCGTTGATTCTGCCGCTTGTGGTTGAATTTCAACTATCCCGGCTAATTTCTGGCTGACGTATTCTCGTAAGAGACTAGCTATTTGTTCTCTAGTTGTAGAAGTTGCGGGATAAAATACTTCTAACTTGAGCGGATTACTAGCGTTGTATCCCGCTTGGGCTAAAAGTTCTTTTGCTTTAGCTATATTGCCATCACCGTACTTAGTTTGAAAAATTGGCTGGTAGCTATCGAACGTGCTAGGAATCATGCTGTACAAGGGTTCTGCTTGCTTTCTATACACGCGATCGGTAATAAGCGATCGGTCAATGGCGGCAGCTATTGCTTGTCTAACTACTACATTATCTAAGGGTTTTTGTTTCACATTTAGGATCATGTGGGTGACGACATTGCTTTTTTCTTCTAAAACTTGCCATCCCTTTTGATTTGCTTGTTGTTTGAGACTTTCAACTTGATCAGGAGTAAAAGTTTGATAAGCAACATCTACTCCACCTTTAATAAAGGTATTGTACAAATTCGCCGAATTACTGAGAATTGAAATGTCAATGCCTGTATTCAATGGTTTTGTACCCCAATACTTAGGAAAAGCATCCATTTTGACTAATTGCGGCGAAAATTCAACTAATTTGTAAGGGCCAGTACCGACAAAAGTACCAGGTTTAAATTTGCCTACGCCAAGTTCGTAAGCTTTGGGAGAAACCGCACACATTCCCGGAAAAGCTAATAAAGAAGGAAACGCTGCAAAGGCAGTCTTAAGTTTAATTGTTAGTTCGTACTCCGCCGATGCTGTAACCGATTGCACCACATCAGATAACAACGAAGCAGGTTTGCCACCATTACTAATAAATCGATTTAACGAAAATGCCATAGCTGCGGCATTAAACGGCGTGTCGTCGTGGAAAATAACCCCTTGACGTAGGGGAATTATGTAAATTAAACCATCGGGGCTAATTTTGGGTAAAGCTGTAGCTAGTTGGGGTTCAAGGTTACTTGTGCCTAGTTTGTAGGTATAAAGGCGATTGCTTAAACTTGTCATCACGTTATTCCCCGCCAGTTCGTAATTATCCGCCGGATCGAGGGTACGCGGTTTTAAGGTTGTTCCCACGCTCAAACGAGTGTTAGTTGCAGCGCTGGGGGTGGTGGTTTGGTTTGAATTTGGGCGGCTATTACAGCTAACTACTAGCAAACAACATATAAATGCTAAACCTAAAAATTTGAATATAGATATCCATTTTTTAACAGACAAGCGCAAATCAATCATGTTCGGGATTAACTACTCAATTAAATACAAGCAACAGCTTAGTTAAATTGAATAGTACAACGGAAATGATTTAGCATCCTTGGGCTTCACGTAAACTCGCTGTTGTGGTTCTAAATTTAGTTCGTCAAAGCGATCGCGGCTAAGGTGAGCGGTAACTACTTGACCGTCATCTAATATTAGTTCTGCCTGAATTTCCCAACCTAAATGAATCAGCCGACTAATTCTTGCGGGTACGGTGCTACCATTATTTGGCTCTTTTTCGATTACCACGTCTTGAGGGCGTAAAAAGACTTCTGGGGAAGCTGAGTTAAAGCCGTTGCCTTGAAACATTCTGGAATTACTAGGCAAAACATTGACGGGGCCGATAAAACTCATGACAAAGGCGGTAGCTGGATGATCGTAGATTTGAGCCGGGGAACCAACTTGTTCGATACTGCCTTTATTCATAACGACAATTTCGTCGGCTACTTCCATTGCTTCTTCTTGGTCGTGAGTTACAAATACTGTTGTAACGTGAACCTCATCATGCAGCCGTCGCAGCCAAGCTCTTAAATCTTTACGCACTTTGGCATCAAGAGCGCCGAAAGGTTCATCTAAAAGCAACACTTGGGGTTGAACCGCCAAGGCTCTAGCTAAGGCTACGCGCTGCCTTTGACCGCCCGATAGTTGGGATGGATAGCGATCGCCAAGTCCCATTAATTGCACTAATTCTAGTAATTCATTTACCCGCATTTTGCTTTTAGCTTTGCTGGCTTTGCGAATATCTAAGCCAAAAGCGATATTTTGCCGCACCGTCAGATGTTTAAATAATGCGTAGTGTTGAAATACAAAGCCAATATTCCGTTCTTGGACGCTTTGACCTGTGGCATCATTACCCGTCAGCCAAATTTTGCCGCGATCGGGCATTTCTAGCCCCGCAATCAGCCGCAGTAACGTAGATTTGCCCGAACCTGATGGCCCAAGTAAAGCTACCAAAGAGCCGCTTTTTATTTCTAGGTTAACTCCATCAACGGCTTGGAAACTGCCAAACTTTTTGGAGACGTTTTCAACGACAATGCCCACGACCGAACCTCTTTATAAAGTAGAAGGAGTTAAATCTAAAGGCGTGAATAACATTATCGTTTAACTCGATGTGCGATCGCCTTTGATCTTTAGCTTGTATTTCCCGGTTTATCTATAGGGATACAGTAGTTTTTATAACATATATCGGATGATGGCAAAAGATTAGCGTCAAAAATGCAAAAATTGCCCCCTAAAAATACCAATGGTTACTTAACTTTTATATGGAGTTGTTAAGCTGTATTTCAAAATAGGCAGATATTGCCCCTTTGGAGGTGAAAGAGCAAAAAGTCCGTGATACTATGCAATTCTTGCTGTAGAAGATTGGGAGAAGCGCTTTGACTTTACGAGTTGCGGTTGTTGGCTCAGGCCCGGCAGGCTCATCTGCTGCGGAAACACTGGCTAAGGCGGGAATTGAGACTTTTTTGTTTGAGCGCAAGCTAGACAATGCCAAGCCTTGCGGTGGGGCAATTCCTTTGTGTATGGTCAACGAGTTTGATTTGCCACCACATATCATTGACCGTAAGGTACGGAAAATGAAAATGATTTCGCCCTCCAACCGCGAAGTAGATATTAATTTGGTTAATGAAGACGAATATATTGGAATGTGTCGCCGCGAGGTGTTGGATGGTTTTATGCGCGATCGCGCAGCCAGTTTAGGCGCTAATTTAATTAATGCCACCGTTCATAAACTTGATATTCCCACCAATAATAACGATCCTTATACAATCCACTATGTAGACCACAACGAAGGTGGCTCTCAAGGTGTAGCTAAAACTTTAAAAGTGGACGCGATTATTGGCGCTGATGGTGCTAATTCACGCATTGCTAAAGAAATTGATGCGGGGGATTATAACTATGCGATCGCTTTTCAAGAGCGCATCCGTTTACCTCAAGCTCAAATGGACTACTACAACGACTTAGCAGAAATGTATGTAGGCAATGATGTTTCTACCGATTTCTACGCTTGGGTTTTCCCTAAACACGACCACGTAGCGGTAGGTACGGGAACTATGCAGGTACACAAAGCTAGTATCAAACAATTACAAGCAGGTATCCGCGCTCGTGCAGCCAAAAAATTAGTTGGCGGCGAAATTATTAAAGTTGAAGCTCACCCTATCCCCGAACACCCCAGACCTCGCCGTGTGGTTGGTAGAGTGGCTTTAGTCGGCGATGCGGCGGGTTATGTTACTAAGTCGTCGGGAGAAGGAATTTATTTTGCGGCAAAATCTGGGCGGATGTGCGCCGAAACCATTATTGAAGTTTCCAATAGTGGCGCAAAAATTCCCACCGAAAACGATCTTAAGCTTTACCTCAAGCGCTGGGATAAAAAGTATGGCTTGACTTACAAAGTGTTGGACATTTTGCAATCAGTGTTTTATCGTACCGATGCTACCCGCGAGGCGTTTGTAGAAATGTGCGCGGATATGGATGTACAGAAGCTAACGTTTGATAGTTATTTGTACAAAACTGTAGTCCCAGCAAATCCTTTTACTCAACTGAAAATTACTGCTAAAACTCTGGCAAGTTTGATTCGTGGTAATGCTCTTGCTCCTTAAAGATAGGTCGTAAGAATTTAAACTCACAAAAATAAATCTTCCTGGGGTGGGCTTCTAGCCTGCCCTTTTTGCTGGCTATGTGCTAGGTAAAAAGGAGGTTAGTATTTAGGTTTATTTTATAGTGTCAGTGCGATCGCCCAAAAAGCAAATAACTACCAATCAACCGCTCCAGCGTCTATTTGCTTACAGTAGCAACTATCGAAAACAACTTTGGCTGGCGACTACTTGCTCAATTTTAAATAAAGTCTTCGATCTCGCACCACCAGCTTTAATCGGGATTGCGGTAGATGTAGTTGTCAAGCAACAAAATTCAATTATTGCCCAGTTAGGGGTAAAAGATGTTTACGGACAATTTGTAATTCTGTCTGTTTTAACGGTAATTGTTTGGGTACTAGAGTCAGTTTTTGAGTATGCTTTTGCGCGGTTGTGGCGCAATTTAGCCCAAAATATTCAGCACGACTTACGTTTAGATGCCTATAGGCATTTGCAAGAGTTGGAACTTGCCTATTTTGAAGAACGCAGTACGGGCGGTTTGATGTCGATTTTGAGCGATGACATTAACCAGTTAGAGCGGTTTTTGGATGTGGGCGCTAATGATTTAATTCAAGTCACTACCACTGTAATAATTATTGGCGGTGCGTTCTTTATTTTGGCTCCTGGGGTGGCTTGGATGGCAATGCTACCCATGCCATTTATTTTGTGGGGGGCGATCGCCTTTCAACGCCGTTTAGCTCCTCGTTACGCTGCGGTGCGGGAAACTGCTGGTTTGCTAAATGGGCGGCTAACTAATAATTTGACTGGTATTACAACTATTAAAAGTTTTACTACCGAAGACTACGAAATTAATAGGTTGATGAAGGATAGCGATGCTTATCGTCAAAGTAACCGTCATGCGATCACACTTTCGGCGGCTTTTGTGCCGTTAATTCGGATGATTATTTTGGCGGGTTTTAAAGCTTTGTTGTTGTACGGCGGTTTGGCGGCGGTAAGGGGCGATATTTCTGTCGGTACTTACACACTTGTATTTTTAATTCAGCGCTTATTATGGCCCTTAACTAGATTAGGCGAAACTTTCGATCAGTATCAAAGGGCGATGGCTTCAACTACAAGGGTAATGAATTTACTCGATACGCCAATTGCAATTCGTACAGGCAATATTTCTTTACCGCAGGTATTGGGTGAGTTGGAATTTGAAAACGTCAATTTTGCTTACAATGGGCGCAACCCCGTGATTGAAAACCTGTCTTTACACATTCCGGCGGGGAAAACGATCGCTATTGTTGGTTCTACGGGTTCGGGTAAAAGTACCTTAGTTAAGCTATTACTGCGGCTTTATGAAGTGCAATCGGGAACTATTAGCCTAGATGGGGTAGATATCCGCGAGTTAGATTTTAAAAATTTGCGATCGCATATTGGTTTAGTTAGTCAAGATGTGTTTTTATTTCACGGTACAGTAGGCGAAAACATTGCCTACGGGACAATTACAGCTAACGACAATGAAATTATCGCCGCCGCCAAAATTGCCGAAGCCCACGAATTTATCAAAGAACTTCCCCAAGGTTATGAAACTATTGTCGGGGAAAGAGGACAAAAGTTATCGGGGGGACAAAGACAACGAATTGCGATCGCCCGTGCCGTTTTAAAAAACCCACCCATAATAATATTAGACGAGGCTACTTCCGCCGTAGACAATGAGACAGAAGCGGCGATTCAAAGGTCTTTAGAAAAAATTACCGCGAATCGAACAACTATTGCGATCGCTCATCGCCTTTCTACGGTGCGTAATGCCGATCGCATTTATGTGATGGAGTACGGCAAATTGGTAGAACAGGGAACTCACGAGCAGTTGTTAGCACAGCAAAAAATTTATGCGAGTTTATGGCGCGTCCAATCGGGTTTAAAGCTCGAAAGGTAATCCTCCTACATCATATTTAGAGGATCTACATCAATAGTCAAGCTAACTGAAGGCGGACAATGCGATCGCACTTCTTCCCAATTGGGTAATTGTGGCAAAGATTCATCGGTAAATTTAAGCAAAATTTGCCATCTATAACGGTTAGCTACTCGCAAAATGCTGGCGGGTGCTGGCCCCAATATTTCGTAAGCTGTATTTGCTAAAATCTTGGCTATCTTTTGCGCTGTTTGCTCTACAATTTCCGTCTCTGTACTACTTAACCGCAATAAAATTAACCTTCCATAGGGCGGATAATTCAATGCTGCTCTTTGTTCTAACTCTGTAGCAATAAAAGACTCGAACTGGTGCTGTTGTACCGCTTGAACTACAGCATGATCGGGGGTGTAAGTTTGGATGATTACCCGCCCTGGATCGTCTCCTCTACCTGCTCTCCCAGCCACTTGGGTAAGGGTTTGAAAGGCTCTTTCACTAGCCCTGTAATCTGCTAAATGCAGCAACCCATCCGCCGCCATTACGCCAACTAAAGTAACTTGGGGCAAATCTAGCCCTTTAGTTAGCATTTGAGTACCTACCAATAAATCAGCTTCTTTATTGGCAAACTGGGTTAGTAAGTTGCGGTGAGAGCCTTTTGTGCGGGTTGTATCGCTATCAAATCGAATAAAACGCAACTGGGGGAACTGCTGGGTTAATTCTTGCGCTACTCGCTGCGTACCACTCCCAAAAAACTTTAAGTACGGCGAACTACATTCAGGGCAATTGCGGGGATGCGATCGCACATAATTACAATAATGACACTGCAATAATTTACTCGCCTCAGCCTCAGTTTGGTGGTAAGCCAAAGAAACGTCACAGTTGGGACACTCTATGACATAGCCACAACTGCGACAGGATACAAATGTACTATGTCCGCGCCGATGAATAAATAATATCCCCTGTTGCGATCGCTCTTTCATTTCCTCAAGCGCCTCTTGCAGCGAACGGCTAAATATGGAACGATTGCCTAGTTGCAACTCTTTACGCATATCTACTACTTCTATAGGCGGTAAAGGACGCGATTGTATCCGCTCTGGTAAAGCTAGGTAGTAAGTATTATCTTTATTTCTATTTACCCAAGTTTCCAACGCTGGAGTAGCCGAACCCAAAATTAACGGACAATTTTCTAATTGAGCTTTCCATTTAGCAACATTTCGCGCATGGTAGGTAGGAACTGGGGTATCTTGTTTAAAACTATTGTCGTGTTCCTCATCCAAAATTATCAAACCAAGCTGAGGTAAAGGCGAAAATACCGCCGAACGAGTACCAATGACTACTTGGGGTTCTCCGGTTAGCATTTGTCGCCAAGTGTCGTAACGTTCGCCATCCGATAAAGCGCTGTGATAAACGCAAACCTTTTCCCCAAAACGAGCGCGAAATCGGTCGGTTAATTGCGGGGTGAGTCCGATTTCTGGAACTAAAACTAAGGCGGATTTGCCTTTTGCTAGTAACGGTGCGATCGCTTGTAAATATACTTCAGTTTTTCCCGATCCTGTGATTCCATGCAATAATACTTCTGCTACGCCATCTAAACTGTTAATAGTCTCCAAAGCCGCAGCTTGAGCGGTTGTTAAGGTTTTTGGGCGATCTTGCGCTTGTAATGGCGATATTTCTTGGCGCAGAACTTCACGCGGTTCAATTACCAGAAAGCCTTTAGTTGCTAAGGTTTTCAGGGTAGGTAAAGTAGTTTTGCACAGTAAAAGAAATTCATTTAACCACAATTCACCACCGCGATCGCCCAAAACTTGTAAAATTTCCTGTTGACGCTTATTTAATTCCGGCGACAATACATCCCCAACTAGCGTTACCGCCTGTTTTGTCTGGGGTTTTGAGTACCTGGGCAATTCTAAATAACTTTCTACCCAACCGCGTTTTAAAAGTTGATCTACTCCCCAAGAAGCTCCTTTAATCTGGCTTTTAAGATATTTAACGCTATAATCGCCTTTACTTTGAGCTTGAAGCAATTGCAATACTTGAGCAGCAGTAGTAGGTAAAAAAGTCTCTCCTCCTAAAGGTATGTTTTCTACCTTTAGACGGATGCGACGCTGACTTCGCCCTAGTAATCCTGGTGGTAAAGCAACCTTAATTACCTGTATCAACGAGGTATAGTAATAATCGGCTACTTGCTGCAACAATTCCCAGTAATTTGCCCTAAAAAATCCGACGCTGACAACTTCCTCAACCTCGCGGATTTTGTTAATAGGTATATCAGCGCTTGGCTGCTCTAATAAGCGAATTGCGATCGCACCTACTTGTTGCGTACCAAAAGGAACACTTAAAATACTACCTGGTTGCACAAATAACATATTTTCCGGCAACTTGTACGTATATATTCCTGTAGCACCCGGACAGTCTACCAATACCTCAATCCAGCATTTAGTATTGTTCGATCTTGTTTGATAAATACTTACAGGCTCCGCTACTATAAAATTTGAAGCGTTTAATTCAGGAATATACATAAAAGCTAGGCACCCGTAATTAAAGCTTTAGTTTAAAATATTATCTTTTTTATACTGACTGCTGTTCAAATTAGAGACAATAATTACAATTTTGTATAGGTAGCATTGAATATTTACTTTAAAAGTTGTTACTAATTTTACGCAATTACTTATTTTAAAAGCTATTATTTTCTCCCCATCGGTAGAGAGTAAAGCTTTGATATATATGAGATTCTATTTTTGAGGTTAAGTAAGTCAGTAACGTTTAGGTATAAATGTCTAATCCTTTACTAGGAATCCCTTAAACAAACTTTTATAGCACAACAATCAAATATTGCCATCTTTCATTGTAACGACTTACATAAAAAAGTAGTTGTTAGCACAAAAAGTCGCAAATTTTGTTCATAACTTTTGATTGTAATTTCATCAAATATTACTTAATAAATTACCTAAAATTAACTTTAAACGTCGCTTTTGATAGCAGGATATATTTCAAGTTAATCAACCTTCGGTGAGTAGTTTTATCCAGTCTAAGGCAAATTAACGCAAGCAAGCAAAGAGGTAAAGCAGATTGAATTTGGAGCCGCAGTACAAACCTCTATTTTTAGATTAACGCTAGGATAAAAACAGAACTAGCCAAACAACTAACAGGAGAAAGTTAGCGTATTAAACATTACAATCAAGTTTGATGTCTACTTATTTAAACTGCTATCTGCTTAAGAGCAAATAGGCTGAAACAACTTATTCTCAATTATTTTTGTCAAAGCATTGTTGTTACAGAGTACATCAGTTACATCTCACCTAAACGTAAATATGAATATTACTGAATTAGAGTCCATTGATGTTGTGTTGCCAATCGAAGAAATAATTTCTTCTCCGGCGGATGATTTAGAAGATACATCTTTAGATATAACCGCCGGAGAAGAAATAGAAGTTGCAGAATCGGAAGATAGAGATGGAGATAGTTTAGCCGCCGCCAGACCATCAGGATACCGTAAAACCGATTCAGATGACTCAGTAGGAGCATTTTTTAAAGAAATGGCGCGTTATCCGTTACTAAAAGCAGAAGAAGAAGTAGAGTTAGCAAAAAGAGTACGGTTTTTAGTAGAAGTAGAAGAACTTAAAAAGCGCCTAAGTAGCGAATTAAATCGTAGCACCAGCCAAGCAGAAACCGCCGCCGCACTTAGTCTAACCGAACGTCAGCTAGAACAAAAGCTGTATCAAGGTAGAGTAGCTAAGCGCAAAATGATTCGCTCAAATCTACGTTTAGTAGTGTCGATTGCTAAGAGATATTTGAATCGAGGAGTACAGTTTTTAGACTTGATTCAAGAAGGAGCAATGGGCTTGAATCGAGCTACAGAAAAGTTCGATCCCGACAAAGGATATAAATTTTCTACTTACGCCTATTGGTGGATTAGACAAGCAATTACAAGAGCGATCGCTAACGATGCGCGAACTATTAGATTGCCAATTCATATTGTCGAAAAACTAAATAAGCTCAAAAAAGCCCAGCGAGAGATTAAGCAAAAACTACATCGCAACGCTACAGAAAACGAACTAGCAGAAGCTTTAGATACAACTCTCGAACACCTGCGTCAGTTGCAACAATTAAGGCGCAAATCGCTATCTTTAAACCATCGCGTCGGGAAAGAAGAAGACACTGAACTTGTAGATTTACTCGAAGATGAAGAAGGACAATCGCCCGAACAGCAAATGACTGAAATGATGATGCGTCAAGAAATTTGGGATGTATTAGCCGACGTACTAACACCTAGAGAAAAAGACGTGATTTCCTTACGTTATGGGTTAACAACTAGCGAACCTTGTACTTTAGAAGAAGTGGGCTGCTTGTTCAATCTTTCCCGCGAAAGAGTGCGACAAATTCAAAGCAAAGCTATGCGAAAACTAAGACGACCCCAAATAGCTAAACGGTTGAAAGGTTGGCTAGTATAAAATTTCTGGGTAATAAAAATTGAAAGTAGCGATCGCACCTACAATCAGAGTAAGGAGCGCCAAATTATCCGCCAGCTAATTTAGATGTATTCTAGTTAGGGAGCAAATTTTAGAAAAATCTCTGAAATTTTAAAGGTTTGATTGAACCAAGCTTAAAAATCCTTTAAAGTGAAATTTATAAAGCGCTTATTGCCAAAACCATGATTTTTATCGATTTAACCTTAAAAAGTACCGCCTTTCCAGTATCAGTACAAAGAAAAACCAGCGAAGACGCAGAGGCGGTTTATACCCAAATTGTAGAGGCGATGCGTTCTGGGCAGCCAGAAATTATGGAACTAACGTGCGATCGCCAAACTGAAAAAAAAGTTGCAGTGCGTGTTAGTGAAATTCTCAGCATCCAGATCGCTCAAAAAGACGGTTCCGCCGTTGGTGGTAATAGACCACCAGGATTTTTTGCTTTAGGTGAAGCTACTTAATCACTAAGGTAAAGATGGCGGAAATTGCCGTTCAAGCGATCGACTTAGATTTTAGCTGGCATCAAGGAGAGCAGGTTTTAAACGCCTGCTCTTTAGAAGTACCCAAAGGCGAATTTTGGATGCTTCTAGGCACTAATGGCAGTGGCAAATCTACTCTCCTTAAGTTATTAGCTGGGTTATTAACCCCCAAGTCAGGATTGGTGCAAGTTTTACATCCTGTCGGCTTTGTATTCCAAAACCCCGATCATCAATTGGTAATGCCCACAGTCGGCGCAGATGTAGCCTTTGGGCTGGTGGAAGAACAATTGCCAATTTTTAGAGTCTGCCAGCGAGTAGAGGAAGCCTTAGCCGCCGTCAATATTCTAGAGTTGCAAAGAAGACCAATTTATGCGCTCAGTGGTGGGCAAAAACAACGCGTGGCGATCGCCGGAGCGATTGCCCGTCAGTGCGAAGTATTGTTATTAGATGAACCTACAGCTTTACTAGATCCAGATAGCCAATTGGAATTAGTCGCCCAAGTCCAAAATTTAGTCAAAAGTCGTGGTTTAACTGCCCTATGGGTAACTCATAGATTAGAGGAGTTAAATTATTGCGACGGGGCATTTTTGCTAGATCAAGGTTCGGTAGTAGATCGTGGCGATGCACAACGATTAAAGCAACGTTTGATTCAATCCCCACCCTTATAAAAATAAAAAATTTGGCACTGAGATAAGTCAAGGTTTAAACCTTAGCTCTTATCACTATTATGCAAGGGCAAATTTTAGACCCCTAGATTAGTCTAGGGGTTTTTTCTTGAGAATTTTAACTTACTCTTGGGGGGCAGTTTCAAGCTCTGAATCTGAATCTGAGCTTGACTCTAATTCCTCTGGAGGAGCCGCAGCTACAGGAGGTTTGGGCTTTGTGGGTTTGGGCCCGCGCATCAAAGCCATATTCATAGGCGGTGTCGCTGGTTCTTCTTCCCGATTAGAGCCTTTTCCTCTGCTTTTAGACCTTTCTTTGCCTGGTATGGAAGGAATCACTTTACGCTTTTCCGGCGATACGGTCGCAGATTCAAGACCATCTTCAACGGCGCTAGGTTGAGTTTCCTGGGTTTCTGCTTCAACTTCGCTAGCAGGAGCGATTGGACGCTCTGATTTCTTAATCGGCGATACAATCGCAACTTCAAGATTGTCTTCAACAGCGTTGGGTTGAGTTTCCTGTGTTTCTACCTCAACTTCGCTAGGAGGAGCGATTGGACGCTCTGATTTCTTAATCGGACGTTCCACCATAAATTTTGCACATTTATTTATTAGTATTTTTGCACTGTCCTAGTATTTTAAGGAAGTTCAAACCCAAATTAAAGTTGTAACACAGCAACGTTGACTCAAGATTGCTAGGCTAAAAAAGTCTTCTCCTTTAAACAGTATTAGCAATAGAGGACTTAATAGTGCTAGTATCAACCACCAAGGCTCCTTTAGATTGTCCGTTTTGCCCTACCGGGCGACGCGCTTCAATCAAACTAATTGCCCGGTTGACGGTTTCCGGTAAAACTACAACTAAACCACCGTTAGGAGCTTCATCTAGAGCTTTATTAATTGCTTCGGTTTCATCTAAAACTATTTGGTAATTGCAATCTGGCTTGACTTGAACAATACCTTTAGCAATCAATTGGGCAGCCGATCCCCGCTCTCGTCCGCGCGTGTCGTCATCTTCTTTAATGATGATCTGATCAAATATTTGTGCCGATAGCTTGCCTAAAATTACAAAATCCTCATCGCGGCGATCGCCTGGCCCGCCAATTACTCCCACTCGCTCCCCCGGCCAATTACGGACAAAGCCACCCAACGCTTCGTAGCTGTGGGGGTTGTGAGCGTAGTCGATCAGGGCGTTGTAGCTACCCAAATCAAACATATTCATCCGCCCTGGTGTTTGGCTCACCGAAGCGCGGAAGGTAGTTAAACCCGTGCGGATTTGCTCAATAGTTACCCCTTGGGCAAAAGCTGCCACACTAGCAGCCAAAGCATTGGCAATCATAAAGGGCGCTCTTGCTTCCATAGTTAAAGGTACATTGATGGCTTGCTCAATTCTTAGCGTCCAATCGCCCTTTAAAATCGACAGGTAGCCGTTTTCGTAAGCCGCCGCCAAACCGCCTTGCCCAATGTGCTGTTGTACCAAAGGATTATTTAAGTTCATGGTAAAGTAGGCAAGCTCAGAATTAACGCGCGATCGCATTTGAGCTACTAATTCATCATCCGCATTTAATACGGCATAACCCTTGGGCGTTACAGCTTCAGCCACTACACTTTTTAAATGTGCCATCTGATTTACGGTGTCAATGTCACCAATGCCCAAATGATCGGCGGCAACGTTTAGCACTATGCCCACATCTGCCGCATCAAAAGCTAGACCAGAGCGGAGAATTCCTCCCCGTGCCGATTCTAATACAGCTATTTCTACAGTGGGATCTTGCAAAATTAGTTGAGCGCTTTGAGGCCCTGTGTTATCTCCTGGCTCTACTAAATAATCGCCGATATAAGTGCCGTCAGTAGTTGTAAAGCCTACCGTCTTCCCGGTTTGCTTCATCAGATGAGCCAGCAGCCTGGTAGTAGTAGTTTTGCCGTTTGTTCCAGTAACAGCTAATATCGGAATTCTGCTGGGTTTACCGGGAGGAAATAGCATATCTAGTACGGCTCCAGCGACATTGCGGGGTATGCCTTGACTGGGGCATACGTGCATTCTAAAACCTGGGGCGGCGTTTACTTCTACAATTACGCCATTTACATCGCGTAACGGCTTGCTAATATCTGTCGTAACAATATCGATCCCGGCAATATCTAAGCCGATAATTTTTGCTACTCGTTGCGCCAACCAGACATTTTCGGGATGAATATCATCAGTACGATCTACCGCAATACCGCCTGTACTTAGGTTGGCTGTGGCTCGCAGGTAGCAGATTTCGCCTTTGGGTAACACAGAATTTAGCTCGTAGCCTTGCCTTTGTAGTAAGGCTTCGCTTGTACGATCTACCTCAATTCGGGTCAAGACATTTTCGTGTCCCTCTCCCCGGTGGGGATCTTGGTTAATGATTTCAATTAATCTAGCTACCGTATTTTCTCCGTCACCGATCACATGGGCGGGTACGCGCTCGGCTACCGCTACGACTTTACTATCAACCACTAGCACCCGATGATCGCTCCCGACATAGTAGCGCTCGACAATTACCGATTTTGAAACTTCTTTAGCCGCATCGTAAGCACTCTCGGCTTCCTCTAGCGTCCGAATATCAATAGTAATACCTCTGCCATGATTGCCATCAAGGGGCTTAATCACAATGGGATAACCGCCGACATCTTCCAGCGCTTGGGTCAATTCGTCTAAATAATCAATTACCGTACCTCTTGGGACTGGTACTCCGGCACTTGCTAGTATGCGCTTAGTACCTTCTTTATCCGAAGCAAGCTCTACCCCTAATATCCCTGTGCGATCGCTCATTGTTGCTTGCAATCGCTGTTGATAAACACCATACCCCACTTGAATCAAAAAGCGAGTATCGAGAGCCATCCAGGGAATACCCTTTAATTGAGCTTCTTTGACAATTGATTCGGTGCTTGGCCCTAAAGACGCATCTTGAGCCAATTCTCTCAAGTCTTTCAAATCTTGCTCTAGGTCTTCTTTGGCATAACTACCTTTTTCTACAATACTTTGACACAGGCGCACGGCGGCTCTAGCAGCATAACGTCCGGCTTGTTCGTCTTGATACTCAATGACTACTTGATATACTCCCGCGCTAGAGGTTTCGCGGGTACGACCAAAACCCGCTTCCATCCCCGCCAATTCTTGCAATTCTAGGGCTACGTGTTCGATAATATGTCCCATCATCGTCCCTTCTCTTACCCGGCTAAAAAAGCCACCCCGGCAGCCTGGAGAGCAAAAGTGTTCTTCCAAACTTGGCAACGCCGTTACTAACCCTTCATAAAAGCCAGGAATTTCATTGGAGGGCGATTCTGCAAGTTCTTCTAAATCGAGCCGCATGACTATGAGTTTGTGTCGTCGAATGCTCCAATAGTTGGGCCCGCGTAACGTCTGGATTTTTAATATTCTCATGTCTGTATGCGTTTGTTGATTCGCCACCAATTAAATAGTTTCCACTGGGTTTTGACTAACTAACTGTTCATCGCTAACAGTTTTTGGTCTGCATTTATGCCTTTAGTTGTCAACTAACTATTAGCAGAAATTTTCCCTAGGTTACTGCCTTAGTGTACAGGTTCAGCTAGGAATTTGATATGCTGAGGCTACCACCTTGCGTTGGTTGATATGGTAGCGATCGCCATGACTAAGCACGTGCAAGCGTAAATTGTGCAAGCTTAAGGGATCTGTAGCCCCTACCTTAGGCTGATTTGTATAACAGTTTGCCCCAGGATCGACAATTGTTACTGTACCTTTGCCCATAACGTGCAGCCAGCCATCACTTTCTACCATTGCACAGGTATCTTCATCAATCCCAATGCCCAGACGATCGGGGTGAGTTGCGATCGCGCTAATCAATCTTGCCATACGATTGCGGTTTTGAAAGTGCTGGTCTACGATCACTTCTGGTAAAATCCCCAATCCCGTAGCCAAATCTACTAGCGATCTATTAGGCGATTCTCCGCTACCCCCCCCAGCAATCATATGATGACCCATAATGGCGGCTCCAGCGCTCGTCCCGGCTAGAGTTATTTGCGACTTTTGCACCCTTTGTCTAATAATTTCCATTACGGGAGTATCGGCTAATATTCCACACAATCGCAGTTGGTCGCCACCAGTTATAAATACTCCTGTACAAGCTTTTAAGCTGGCTTGAATTGCCTCGTTGTCGCATTGTTCTCGTTCTCTGATATCAAGAACATCAATTTGTTTTGCGCCCATTTCCATAAAAATGCTCGTATACCGTTCGCCGATAATGCCTGGTTCGCGCGAAGCGGAGGGAATGATCGCAATGTGAGCGTCTGTAGCGCCAGAGCGATAAAAAAAAGTTTGGAGAATTTCTTTGCCATGAACTTTATCTTCTGCCCCACCAATAACCATAACGGAGGTTTTCGTTGCTTGGGGTGTCATCATTTCCAATATTTGAGCTTCTAGTTGCAACATAGTTTTTTTCAATAGCCTCAGCAAAATTTAATGCTCCAGTATTTTTGATGCGGGTTAATTTGTTTGACTTAATTAACCTAAGTTCACCTCACGTTTAACCCCTAAGCACTGCAAAACCTGGCTTGACGAGCAAATTTGCTGAGGATTGCTCAATATCCCTTGAATGATTAACACTGGAGCAATAATAATTCGCAAGATGTCACAATATTTAAACATAATTTAATCAACTAAAATAACCTTGCTTGGAGAGATTTTTTACTCTTCTCGTTATTTTCCCTCCCTTTCTCCTACAAAACAGTGCGATTTGATATTGTTAGCTTATTTCCCGACTTTTTTACCTCTACCCTAAGTTCAGGGCTATTAGGTAAAGCCTTAGAAAAACAGATTGCTCAAGTTCATCTAGTCAATCCCCGTGACTTCACCACCGACAAACACCGCAAAGTTGACGATGAGCCTTACGGTGGGGGTGTGGGAATGTTGTTGAAACCAGAGCCGATTTTTGCGGCGGTGGAGTCTTTACCTGTTTTACCCCGACGGGAGATAGTGTTAATGACACCCCAAGGGCAAACCTTAAATCAGCCTTTACTCAAAGAATTTGCCACTAATTACGACCAATTAGTAATTATTTGCGGTCACTATGAAGGGGTAGACGAGCGCGTGCAGTTTTTAGTAACTCGTGAGGTGTCCTTGGGGGATTTTGTACTAACGGCGGGAGAAATTCCGGCTCTAGCGCTAATTAATGGGGTGGTGCGCTTGCTACCGGGGACTGTGGGCAAAGTTGAATCTTTGAGCGCGGAAAGTTTTGAAGGGGGATTATTAGATTATCCGCAGTATACACGCCCGGCTGATTTTCGCGGCTGGAAAGTGCCGGAGGTTTTGCGATCGGGCAATCATGCTGCGATTTCTAAGTGGCGCTACGAACAACAATTACAAAAAACCCGCCGATGTCGTCCCGATTTATTGGAAAACTAATTGAAGAAAGTTTTGCTTGGGGCGATCGCGCTTCAAAAGTAGACTTCGAGGATTTGTTAGCCCAGATTTGATCTATACCTTTAATTTAGTAGAGTCTCATATTTGGCATGAGTACCAATCCAGAACCAGTAATAGTCGTTACCCTGCTTCAAAGCCAACGCTCGATAGCCGCCACTGATACGCGCAGACCACAGATTATTGCCTACTTTTTTGAAGTGTAACGATGGATGTAAGGAATTTTCTTGCCAAAGGCGGTAAGCTTTTTGAGCTTGTTTCTTCATTTCTGGCGTTAATTCTGCATAGGCTTCCCAAAACTCAGGTGTTGTGAAGGACAACATCTAAATTTTTCACTCTGTTAGCTGCAATATCCGCCTCTGCTTTAGCAATTAGCTTATCCAGTTTGCCTGAGACTAAATCAGTTTCAATTTGACGATCCCACCTCTCATCCAAATACTCTTGTAACCAACTTGAAAGTTGACGAACATCGCCTTCAGGTAATCGTTTAATAGCCGCTTCAATTTCTGGCAAGGTAGTCATAGGAAAAAATGCAATGCAGAATAATTTTATATTATCGCAATCAAGTTTGACGAGCGGCGCTACGAACAGCAATTACCAAAACCCGCAGATGTCGCCCTGACTTCCTAAAAAGCTAATTACTATGAGGGTATGGCACAGCACAAATTGTAATTGTAGAGTTCGTCTGACGGATTCAGCCTTTGCTCTGTCATAGAATGGCTGAAAAAGTAAAAATTTACACTAACTTATGAAGTAAGGTAGATAGCAGTAAGGAGTAGATAAAATCCTCTTTGGTTTTTAGTAAGTATTCAAATATAGTCATTTGATGACTTTGCCCTCATTTTGAGTTGAATCTTTGCTATTTGATTTACAGTCAAGCTCTTTCAGCAAAGAAATCACCTCCTTAATGTCATTTTCTCCTTTTATGTCTATTTTGCGATCTCCACAACTTACAGTTACACTTTTTGATGCATTTGCCTTAATTAGTTCCTGAATTGCTGGCTGTATTTGAATCAGAAAACTTGCAAGTGCTGATACTGCTGTAACAAATTTTATGTTTTTTGATATTAAGTTACTTGGCTGATCGACTGCATCACAAATAAACATCGTTGATGACTCAGAGTATTCTAAACCGCTATTAAGAGCAACATCTTTAAATATCTCAAAAAGGTCAGACCGATTAGGAGATACACATATTTCCAAAATAGCTTCCGTATTATTCATAGGTTACATTTTAATCCCAGAGTTAATATCATTTACGTAAAGGAAGGTCAGGAGAAATTGCGCAATTGCAATGGAAAACAGCTTAACCTATCAGCAAGCGATCGCTAGATTCCAACTTCATTGAACAAAACCTGTGTTTTAATGATACCCTGCCGCTTGGAGGGTGAAAAGCCTTGCATAGCGACCATTGGCGGCTAATAACTCCTCGTGGGTTCCTTGTTCGATTAGTTCGCCGTCTGCTAAAACTGCGATCGCATCTGCCATTCTGACGGTAGAAAAACGATGAGAAATTAAGATTGCCATTTGATGTTTTGCCAAGCTGCGAAAGCGGTCAAATATCTGTACTTCCGCTTCTGCATCCATCGCGGCGGTGGGTTCGTCTAGTACCAAAATATCGGCTTTAGTCCGCATAAAAGCACGAGATAAAGCGATTTTTTGCCACTCACCCCCCGACAATTCTTGTCCATCTTTAAACCAGCGCCCTAACTGAGTTTGAAACTTATCGGGCATTTTTTCGACAAAAGCTAACGCCATCCCTTTTTCGGCGGCGGTTTTCCATTTAGCTGCGTCTTCTAGGTGTTCTACATCCCCCACTCCTACATTTTCGCCGACAGTAAATTGGTAGCGTACAAAGTTTTGAAATATTACCCCAATCCGCTTATGTAGGGCGTTCATATCCCATTCTTGCAAATCTATCCCATCTAAGACAATTCGCCCGCTACTGGGACTATATAGCCGCGTTAATAGCTTAATTAGCGTCGTTTTGCCCGAACCATTAGCGCCGACAATTGCTAATTTGTCTCCTGGTTTTAGGTGTAAGGAGACGTTCTTTAAAGCTGGTTGCAGACTACCTGCATAAGTAAAGGAAACATTTTCAAACCGCAAGCCATCCCCAGGAAGTAAACCATAAGTACATTTACCCAATGGTTGAGGAATATCTTGTTCTAAAAACTCGTACAAGTTAGAAAGATATAAGTTATCTTCATACATTCCGCCAATGGAACTGAGAAAACTTGCAAAAGTAGTTTGTCCTTGGCGAAATACTATTAGATACATTGTCATGTCTCCTAAAGAGATGCGCACTGCGATCGCTTCCATCACAATCCATAGGTAGGCAATATAAAAAGCCGATGTACTGACTAACCCCAGCAAATAACCCCATATTCCCCGCTTCAGGGTCAAGTTGCGGTCTTCGGAATACAATCGATTAAAAATATCCCGGTAGCGCTGCAACAGCATTGCACCAAGCCCATACAACTGCACTTCTTTAGCAAAATCTTCTCTGGCAATTAGAGTCTCTAAATAGGTTTGCTCTCGCGTTTCCGGTGCGCGCCAGCGAAATAAGCGAAAAGCCACACCAGCAAACTTAGTTTCGGCAATAAAAGCAGGTACAGCAGCCAGAATCAGGACAATTACCACCCAACCAGAAAATTTCAATAGCAACCCGCCGTAGGTAGCTAAAGATATAGTGTCTTGAACTAATTTAAAAGTACCGCTAACTAAGCTTAAAGGACGACTAGAAGCTTCTCGCCGCGCTCGACTCATTTTGTCATAAAATTCTGAGTCTTCAAAGTGAGCAAGATCCAAAGTTAGCGCTTTTTCGAGGATTAAAACATTGACTTTTTGCCCTAATAATACCCTCAGTAAAGATTGAGAAATACTTAGCCCTCTTTGGCTTCCGGCGAGAATGGCAACTATAATAGCTTCTATTCCTAAGTAAATAAAAGCTGCATTGCGATCGCGCATTAGTCCTGATTGAGAGGCGAGGATCACGCTATCAACAATTAATTTACCAATATAGGCGATCGCCGCAGGAAGCAAACCAGCAATAACTGTCAAAGTTGCCAAAATTATTGTCAGCGTGCGGCTAGTGTTCCATACCAATTCCAGCGCCCGTCCGCTATACTGAAACACTGCAAATATTTGTCTAACTAATCTAGCAATATTTTTTTTTCGGCTAATCATTTCCAGCTAAAAAATAGGCGCACTTCCACCCTAGCTTGTAGATTCGATTAATGGCGGACGCAAGCACAAATACAGTAACGCCCCAAATAACGGCACTAGAGCTATTACCCAAAATAGTTGAGAATCTCTTAACCAACCACGTCTTGCCATATCATCGCCCAAAACTGTCGGAAATAGCAGGCAAAATAGACAAACTGCTAAACTCATACCATTGATAAAGCGATCGCCAAGAAATTGTTGAATGTAATCTGTCCAATTTCCCGCAAATACGCCGTAAACTAGCACAAAAATTGTAAATATAGTCAAAATAATGCCTATAGAACGAGAATCTAGTAAGTTTAAGAATTTATCTTTTTTCCCAGTAAATTCTTGATTTGGTTCTCGCAATGCCAAATAAGGTATCAACCCAATAACACCCGATCCTACGGAAGCTAAAGCAAAAACCCAAAAAGGAATTTTTTGCATTCTCCCATCAATAAATAGCAGGCAACTATAGATTAGTAGCCAAACTCCCACTAAAGCAAATATTGACAAAATAATTGCATTAACTTCTCCCCATTTAAAAGTCAATATGTTTATTAGTAGCGCGATCATTTCGGGTAAATGCAGAGGTGGTGCTAGAAGTAAAACATAGGCAATAAATCCCACCCATACAGACCACAATACAGATTTTCTGAGCATAATTTATATAGAGAAAGTAGGCTAATGCAATTAAAACTGATAACCTACGGTAACTACGTCTTAGTAATCATGTAGATACTGCTTTTTGCTGAGATAATTGTTCGCTAGTTTCAGGGAGAGGCGATCGCACAGACAAATAAATCAAACTCCCAAATAGTGGTAGCAAGGCTGTAATCCAAAATAGTGCAGAGTTATCCATATTGCGACGCGCCATATCATCGCTTATTAGTACCGACGGTAACAAGCAAAGCAAGGAAAAATCTAAACTCATCACGTTAATAAAACGATTGGTTTGCCATTGTTCGACAAAATTTCCCCAATCACCATTTATTAATCCATACCCAACTAAGCCTACAGTGCTAAAAAGTAGTAAAACTCCTGTAATTCGAGAATCTAATATTTTGATAAACCAATTTTTCTTACCTAAAAAATCTGGGTTTGGTTGGCGTAAAAATAAGTAAGGTAAAAGTGCAAAAGCTCCAACTCCAAAAGAGGCTAAAGCAAAGGGAGCCGCAGATATTTTTTGACCCTTACCATCAACAAATAACAAGCAACTATAGAGCATGGGCAAAATACCCATAATATTAAATAAAGAGATAACTAAGGGATTTACACCATCCCAAACCCCTGTAGAAAGATTTTTAATTAATTCAAAAGTGCCGGGTTGTTCTGGAGGAGCAAGGAAAAAAGCGTAGGTAGCAAAACTCAGCCACAAAACTATAAAAGCAATTTTTTTACTCATAAATATCTTATTTTACTAAATAAACCTCCCAATTTAGACAGCTAATTATTAACTTAAAGCCTCAGATAAATAATCCGCCGCCGCTTCCACCACAGCGATCGCTGTTTCATAATCCATCCGCGTCGGCCCTAGTACCCCTACACTACCTACAGGTACACTACCCCGGCAATAAGTAGACGAAATCAACGTACAACCGCGAATTGGCTCTAAAGGGTTCTCTGCGCCAATTCTTACTGTAACTCGCTGCCTGCCCAATCCCTCAACCTCTGGTGTAAATATTAACTGCCAAAGTTGTTCTTGTTCTTCTTCCAACAGATGCATAATTGTTTTTACTTGTTGTAATTGAGAAAATTCTGGCTGACGCAATACTTCAGATACGCCGCGAATCATGATTTGGGTGGCGGCGGGTGGCTGGGCGCGACGATGCAAATCTGCTAAAAAATGGGTCAAAAAATCCCCGTAGCGTTGAAATTCTAGGTTTAATTGACTCCAATCTAATATCGCTAATTGAGCTAAACTTTGCCCCCGCAATTGACTATTTAAAAAATTAGAAAGAATTTGCAACTCTCTTTCTACTACTTCTGGATCGATTTGCCCTTCTTCTGTCCCAGGTAACTCCATCAACGCCGATTGTGTCTCATAGCCATCAGTAACGACAATAACCATTACTCGCCCCGGATCGACTTGTACTAGCTGGAGATGACGCAAACTAGCGGTACTGGTTTGCGGCATGGTAATTAATGTAATACAGCCGCTAACGGTGGCAAGAATTTGTGATGCGCCTTGTAATAAAGCTTCTAAACTCCAGTCTTCTTTACGCAAGTCTTGTAATAATTGCTCAAACTTGCGCGTTGACGTTTCCGAAGGCATAATCAATTCATCTACATAAATTCGATAGCCCGAATCTGATGGTACTCTACCCGCCGATGTGTGGGGTTGATAGAGCAATCCAGCTTTTTCGAGTACCCCCATTGCATTACGAATTGTCGCGGGGCTGACGCGCAGCTTATAACCATCTACTAAAGCTTTTGAACCCACAGGTTCGGCTGTAGCAATATAATGGCGGATTGTTGCCCAAAGTATATGTTGTTGTCTATTAGTAAGCTGGACTTGCATAGCTGAAGCAAACGTGACGCACAATTTTATAGGAGCTTGCAAAGATTCTGTCTAAAAATTCGCTGAATGTTTGAATCTATTTATACAGGATAACAAATAAGTTGTTGAGGTTGGATGCAATTGGTCGCTAGTATTTCTGGCACGACGATTTAGTATAAGGCAATTCCCCGATCGCACTGACTAGCATAAGCATCAATTCCACCAGTAATATTTTTAACATTGGTAAATCCTTGACTAGCTAACCACTGACACATTTGAGCAGAACGAATACCGTGATGACATAGTACCAAGGTTTCTTTGTGAGGCTCGAAACGGGTAGTTATTTGCTCCGCCCATTGATTAAATTGACTCAAAGGCAAAATCGTAAAACTAGGTATGGAGGCGATCGCAATTTCTTCTAATTCTCTTACGTCTATCAACTGCAATCCTTCTATTGCACCACTATTGAGATGTTGGGCAAGTTCTTCTACACTAACGGAAACAATCGGCGGTTGAAATTGGGCTGACATCTTACTCAAACTTGGTACTAAACTTATTTTTAGCATTCCCACCAGTTTTTAAGGGAATACATGATATTAATATTTTGTCAATATTGATCTTTGCAATTGGTTTTCCGCTATGAATCAAAAGTCATTTTTTTCTCTATTAGCTGTTGTAGTTGTATTCCTAACAGGGATTGGCGGTTGTAAAAGTTTGGGAGACGTGGAGCTAATTGGGAGCAAAACAAACCCCAGCGCCGCGATATTTGTATCCAAGCAAGCGCCAATTATGATATCACTGCTAGTAAATCCCGATCGCCTCGAAGATTTAGCGCAATTGGTTGCAAGTTCTAAAGAAAGACGCAAAACGAAAGACGAATTAAACCAAATTAAAAATAGCGTACTAGCTAATACTAACCTTAACTATGAGCAAGATATTAAGCCTTGGCTAGGGGAAGAAATTACTGTAGCTGTAACTAGCACCGATCGCGATCGCGATCCTAGTAATGGACAACAACCGGGGTATTTATTAGCCATCGCCACCAAAGACGCACAAAAAAGCCGGGATTTTGTAGAGTTGTTGTTTACAAAAAAGGCGATCGCTGGGGCTAATTTAGTTATCGAAGAATCCAACGGAATTAGGCTATTAAGCAATAGTCCTCGTCTGCAATCGGACAATAAAGAAAGCGGTTTTGCTGGAGCGGTTGTAGGCAATGATTTTGTATTATTTGCCAATCATCCCCAAGTCTTAAAAGAAGCTGTTAACAATGTTCAAGCCCCCGATCTCAACTTAACGACTTCTAGCCAATATCAGCAAGCGCTTACACAACTATCTGCTCGTAAATTGGGTTTAGCGTTTTTAAATTATCCTAGTTTATCTGGGGAGAAAAAATTAGATTCGCCAACTTACGAAAGTCAAATTGTGGCTTTAGAATTAAATCCTCAAGGATTACTTGCAGAAACTACTATAGTTGCAGGATTAGATCAAGAAATTTTGCCGTCAACGCCTACATTGGCGCAACCAGCAAAAGCTTTACAATATCTTCCTGCGGCGGTGAATTTGGCAATTTCTGGAGTAGATTTAAAAGCATTACCTAATAGCAACTTGCAGCAATTTTGGGCGCAAGTTTCCCCAAGCTTATCAATAACTAAATTAGTTGAAAGTCCATTAGCAGAACTTCAAAAGAATTGGGGATTAAATTTACAAAATGATATTTTTAGTTGGGTAGAGGGAGAATACGCTTTAGGAAAACTACCAAATAATGATTGGATTTTTGTAGCAGAAAAAACTCCTAGCGCTGTAGAAGGAATTGAAAAATTAAATGCGATCGCTTCTAGCAAAGAATTAAGTATTACTTCTCTACCTTTAGAAAATCAAAAAGTCTTCGCATGGACGCAATTAACGCCCGTATCCAATTCTATCGAGCCATCAATTACACTCAAAGCCAAAGTGCAAGGGGTACATACTACGGTAGATAACTACGAAGTTTTTACCACATCAATCGCTGCAATGGAAGAAGTTTTAAAAGTCAATAAAAACGGATCTTTAGCAGCTAATTCCCAATTTGTTGCCAGTACCAGCGCCCTTCCTCAGCCCAATGAAGGCTATGTATATATAGATTGGCAAGAAAATCAAGCAATGGTAAAGCGTGAATTGCCGATTATTAGCCTGCTGGAAGTAGCCGGGAAGCCATTTTTTGATAATTTGCGATCGCTAACTGTTAGCAGTTACGACAACAAAGAGCAATTACTTACTGGCGGTGTTTTCTTCAAATTCAATGCCAAATAAGTCACTCGCCAAAACACCAGATTAGCACCAGCGCTAACAAAACTAAAAATATGCCGCCTGGTAGATTTAAACTGTAGAAAAAATCGAACGGAGTTAAAACAAATACTTGAGTAAACCAAGTTCCCGCTATTAACAAAATAACAATTAGTAAAAAAGGAGGCATTGCTAAATTAAAGACTGGGTAGATTAAACCTATTTATAGCTTTTTGTTTGAGGTTAAAGAGAAGAAAAATTTAATCTTCTGCGAAAAACTATTGTATGCCAAAGTAAACTGTGGCACATAAAAAAGGAATTGCTAGTTTTATTAGCTAGAGTAGGTAGAGATACATACTTTATGTGAAATATTCCTAGGGCTATGCTCAAGTTTATTCGCCCCTTAATTAGATTTAAAAATAGTTATTTGTTAGCGCTGCTTACAGCTATTAATGTGCTACCCGTAGCAGCGCAACCAGCTAATTTTGGTACTCTGTCTTTGGCTCCTGGGTTTAAACCCTCTCAAGGAACCTCTACAGGCTTTACAGGTGGCTCTTATTCCTTATCTACCATAGCTAACCGCGATCGCAACAATAACCCTTGTATTGGCTTTGGCGATACCAATCCCGATCACTTATTGGTATTAGATAAAGACTTCGAGCGCTTGAAAGTTGAAGTAAATAGCGCAGGAAACGATACTACTTTAGTAATCAAAGGGCCAAAAGATAGTATTAGTTGCGGTGATGATAGTGGAAATAACAAGGATGCTAGTATAGAAAGTGCTAAGTGGCAAGCGGGTACTTATCAAATTTGGGTAGGTGCGATCGATGCTGGGGCAAAGTATAAGTACACTCTTTCCATACAAGAGTAGCAACAATTAACGCTAAAATAAAACATGGAGTATTTATCCAAGGCGGGTATAACAGCGTGCTATCTACACTGCTTGCTGATTTTCGGATTATATTTGAGCGCGATCCTGCGGCTCGCAACTGGTTAGAAGTCTTATTTTTCTATCCTGGCTTGCAAGCAATAGTGTTGCACCGTATCGCCCACAGATTTTATCGTCAGGGCATACCGTTTCTTCCTCGCTTAATTTCTTTTATTGCTCGGTTTGTAACGGGAATTGAAATGCACCCTGGGGCAGTTATCGGCAAAGGTTTTTTTATCGATCATGGTATGGGGGTTGTGATTGGTGAAACCGCTATTGTGGGCGATTACGCGCTAATTTATCAAGGTGTCACCCTCGGCGGTACAGGGAAAGAAAGCGGTAAACGTCACCCAACTTTAGGCGATAATGTTGTAGTTGGTGCTGGCTCTAAAGTGTTAGGCAATATAGAAATTGGCAGTAATGTTAGAATTGGTGCGGGTTCTGTAGTCTTGCGAAATGTACCTTCTAACTGCACGGTAGTAGGCGTACCGGGGAGAATTATTTATCGTGCGGGAGTACGGGTAGATCCTTTAGAACACGGCAGTTTGCCAGATTCTGAAGCTGAAGTAATCCGTGCTTTGTTAGATCGCATTGAAGGATTAGAACAACAAGTAGAAAAACTACACGATCAACAATTGTCTTCTCATGAGGCAATTTTAGAAGCAAAAGATGTTTCCGCCGCCATCGTCTCTAGTTGTCAAATTAGAGATAAAGCAATTCAAGAGTTTTTTGATGGATCGGGGATTTAGTTTAGTATTGTCTGATTATGCTACAAAGCAAGCTAATTGCTTCTCTAGACTCACTGTACTCTGCGTTAACTCCTCAACTAGATTGGTGTATTGTTGTAGTTTTTTGCTTGGCGCGATAGCACTTCGCCCTTACCGATACTTTAGGCACTTTTAGAGATTGATATTTATTAACGTAACTATAAATTTTTCAATAAAGCTTTACTTGGCTCTCGTGAGAGAATGAAAATAGTTGCTAAGGAGACGACCGATGGTAGCGCTCACTGATAAAGACCAAAAGAGGTTAACTACGCAAACTGCCGAAATTGCACCGAATACGACAGCGATTCGCTCCTTAGATTGGGATCGCGATCGCTTTGACATCGAATTTGGCTTGCAAAACGGCACTACGTATAACTCTTTTATAATTCGTGGTGAAAAAACAGCTTTAGTAGATACAAGTCACGAAAAGTTTCGCAAGTTATATTTAGATATGCTGACGAAACTAATTAATCCTACAGAAATTGATTACATAGTTATCAGCCACACTGAGCCAGATCATAGTGGATTAGTTAAAGACATTTTGCAATTAAACCCTGATGCAACGGTAGTCGGGTCAAAAGTTGCCTTGCAGTTTCTAGAAGATATGGTACACCAACCATTTAAAAAGCAAATTGTCAAAAATGGCGAAGTTTTAGACTTGGGCAACGGACACGAACTAGAATTTGTCAGTGCGCCAAACTTGCATTGGCCAGATACTATGTTTACTTACGATCGCCAAACCCAGGTTCTCTACACTTGCGATGCTTTTGGGTTGCACTACTGCGACGAATATACCTTTGATGAAGACTTAGGGGCAATAGAAGCAGATTTTCGCTTTTATTATGACTGCTTGATGGCTCCTAATGCTCGTTCGGTATTGTCAGCAATGAAGCGGATGGACGAATTAGGCAAAGTTTCAACTATCGCCACCGGACACGGCCCATTATTACAGCATAATGTTGCAGAATTAACCGCACGCTACCGCAATTGGAGCCAAACGAAAGCCAAAGCTGAAACAACTGTAGCGGTTTTCTATGTATCTGATTATGGCTATAGCGATCGCCTTTCTCAATCTATCGCTAGTGGCATTACAAAAACCGGAGTTGCGGTAGAAATGGTAGATATGCGATCAAGCGACTTGCAGGAGATTCAAGAACTTGTTAGTCGCAGCGCCGGAATAGTCATATCTATGCCGCCAACTTCGGCAAATTCTAGCGTCAAAACCGCTCTGAGTACCGTTTTAGCGGCAGCAAAAGGCAAGCAAGCCATAGGATTGTATGAGTCTGGCGGAGGAGATGACGAACCCATCGATCCGTTGCTAATTAAGTTTAGAGATTTAGGTTTATCTGAAGCTTTCCCGGCAATTCGGATTAAAGACTCGCCGACGGAAAACACTTACAAACTCTGTGAAGAAGCCGGGACAGACTTAGGACAATGGCTAACGCGCGATCGCAGTATCAAAGAACTTAAAGCCATAGATAGCAACCTCGAAAAAGCTCTAGGGCGCATTAGTAGCGGTCTTTATATCATTACAGCCCAAAAAGGCGATCTAACTAGCGCCATGCTTGCATCGTGGGTATCTCAGGCAAGTTTTACACCCCTGGGGTTAACAATTGCCGTTGCCAAAGACCGAGCTATTGAATCATTAATGCTTGTAGGCGATCGCTTTGTATTAAACGTACTAGAAGAAGGAAACCACTTGCACTTAATGAAACACTTTCTTAAGCGGTTTTCCCCTGGTGCGGATCGTTTTGCAGGCATCAAAACCCAAACGGCGGAGAATGGTTCGCCCATACTTACCGATGCTTTGGCTTACTTAGAATGCGTTGTTACTACCCGGATGGAAACAAGCGATCATTGGATAGTTTACAGTACCGTTGACGCGGGTAGAGTATCCAAACCCGAAGCTCTAACTGCTGTGCATCATCGTAAAGTCGGCAACTATTACTAATTGCGATTGTTTGCCTGTTTTCACGATCAGTAGGGGTAGCGTAGTACCCCTACGTTTGCTTAGTAATTACTTCATCAAATTCACAAACAGTTTTGCAAACGTAAGTATTAGTATTTCAAATAGCTAACTCATTGAGCTATAAGTTTAAATAAAGTAAACTGAAAGCGATCAAGTTAAGGTGGAGTAGCCCAATAAATGCAAGACTCATACAACAACCCGTCAAGCAACTGGTACAGTTGGTTCAATAAAAGTCGGATTGTCCGCGCGCTTGAAACTATCCAAGACTTCATTGTAGTCTCCCTCTGCATGGGTCTATTTAGTGTGATGGTTATCCAGCTACGAGCAATGTTTATTTCGTTGTTGCCCCCTTTAAACTTTAAAGCTGTAACCTCAGACATCTTGTTTCTACTAATTTTGGTCGAGTTGTTTCGCCTATTAATTATCTACTTGCAAGAACAACGAGTATCAATTGGGGTAGCTGTAGAAGTATCGATTGTTTCTGCCTTGCGTGAAGTAATTGTTAGAGGTGTTTTAGAAACACCTTGGAACCAGATTTTATCAACCTGTGCTTTTTTGCTAGTTATGGGTGTACTGCTGATAGTTCGAGTTTGGATACCGCCCACCTTTAGTGGAATCGATCCGGAGCGTCGCTTGCAGAAAATTAAGTCACAAACAGTTGAGATTGCTGCTCCTCAACACGTAGAGTCTTAACTTATTGCTAAAGACATTAATAAATTACTATTAACTACTTAAATCTATGCCAGACGCTAAAAAACGGGATGTCCAAGTATTGCCCATCGCCGCAGATACAACTGTATTGCGATCGCGTAGTTGGACTCAGTTACGGTTTGAAATTGAATACGCTTTAGCACGGGGTACAACCGCCAATTCTTACCTAATTCGCGGCGACAAGCTGGCACTATTCGATCCCCCTGGCGAAACCTTTACAGATATATATTTAGCGGCTTTACACCAACGTTTTGATGTAGAGCTATTAGATTACGTGATTTTAGGTCATGTCAACCCCAACCGCGCCATTACTCTCAAAGCCTTACTCAAAGTAGCACCGCAAATAACTTTTGTAACTTCAAACCCTGGTGCAATCAACCTCCGAACTGCATTACCAGATACGGAATTAAACATTCTCGTTATTAAAGGAGAAGAAACTTTAGATTTAGGCAAAGGTCATAGTTTACAATTTATTCCTACCCCAAATCCCCGTTTTCCCGACGAGCTTTGTACTTACGACCAGCAAACAGAGATACTCTACACTGATAAGTTATTTGGCGCTCATATCTGCGGCGATCAAGTTTTTGATGAAGGGTGGGAAATATTTACCGAAGATAGGCGTTATTATTACGACTGTCTGATGGCTCCTAATGCTCGTCAAGTAGAAACAGGCTTAGATAAGTTATCATCTTTTCCTGTCAGGCTCTACGCTCCAGGTCATGGCCCATTGGTACGCTACGCTTTACTAGAACTAACCCAAGCTTACCGGAATTGGAGCCAACAACAGAATACTCAAGCTATCAAAGTAGCTTTACTTTATGCTTCTGCCTATGGCAACACGGCAATTTTAGCACAAGCGATCGCGTGCGGAATTACCAAAGCTGGCGTAGGTGTAGAATCAATCAACTGTGAAGTAGCAGAACCCGCCGAAATTCAAGCCGCAATTGAAAAATCTGCCGGGTTTATCATTGGTTCCCCTACCCTTGGGGGTCATGCACCGACTCCTATTCAAACCGCTCTAGGGATTGTTCTATCTACCGCTACTAACAGCCAACTTGCTGGAGTATTTGGTTCTTTTGGCTGGAGTGGCGAAGCGATTGACTTGCTAGAAGGAAAGCTGCGCGATGCTGGTTATCGTTTTGGATTTGAAACTCTGCGCGTCAAATTTAAACCTACTGATGTCACGCTAAAACTCTGCGAAGAAGCGGGTACAGACTTTGCTCAAACCTTGAAAAAAGCTAAAAAAGTCCGTTCTCCCAGGCTTCCAGCTACCAATGTCGAACAAGCGGTAGGTCATTTAGTCGGTTCTTTGTGTGTTGTTACATCTCACCAAGACGATGTAGCTAGTGCAATGTTGGCTTCTTGGGTTTCCCAAGCGACTTTTAACCCTCCAGGCTTAACGGTAGCGGTAGCCAAAGATCGAGCCGTAGAATCTCTGATATACCCAGGGAGAAATTTTGTAATTAATATTCTTCCAGAAGGTAAACATCTAGGTTTAATGAAGCATTTTCTTAAACCTTTTACGCCGGGGGAAGATCGATTTACAGGGATTGCAACCGAAAAAACGGCTAATGGTTCTCCTGTACTCAGCGATGCTTTAGCTTATATTGAATGCTCCGTTAGCAATCGTATGGAAGCCGGGGATCATTGGATAGTTTACGCGATCGCAACTTCTGGTAAATTGTTACAGTCCGATACTCTTACTGCTGTCCATCATCGCAAATCTGGCAGCCACTATTAACAATTTTTGTAGAGACGTTGCAGTGCAACGTCTCTACATTTTTAGCACTGCAACGTCTCTACATTTTTAGCCAATCCGCTTTTCTAAATACTGACCAATCATTTGTTGTTCTCCAGCGCGAGAAATAATTGTTTGTCTAGTTCGATAATTGCTACCCACAAGCTTTAATTCTTCCTCAAATACTGAACCGTTATATTCAGTTCGCAAACACATAGTTTGGTCGTTAATAAAATAATAGTCAGCTTTTACAGGCTTAGGTGTCGCAAAACCGCGATCGCGGTACAATACTGTTCCCAATACGCCAAATAGTGTAGAACCTTTAGACTGCTTTTTCCCCGATACAGAATCGGTACTATTCCAGGTAACTTGCGCTCCACAAGTCAAACTTTCTAAGTCGCTCAATTGGTGCAACTGCGCCAACTTCTGCAATTTTTCACATCCCTGAGCTAAAAACTCAATAGCAATTAAACTTACCATCTCTTTTGTCTCGCCATCAGGCAAAGTGTAATAACGCCGCTCCGAGCGCCAATTTCCTTCGGATGCTTGGAAAAATTCTGCAATTAATACTGATGCTTCTTTGCCTTGAGCCAGTTGTAGTGTCACAATTACCAATCCTTCCGCAACCTAAAGACTGCAACTTTTTGCAATGCTTCGTTAACAATCTTAATATACCAACTATTTTTATAAAGTCATCTAGTTGACGAAGTAAGCTTTTAGATAGATGGGGAGGTGCGATAGCGCAAGCGCGCACGCAGGGCTTCGCATTTTTTTGTGCTGACATACTATACTCAATTGTCTTTATAGACTTACAATTGATATTTGTGAGTTTTTTAATTTGACCATGAACGCTCAAGAAATCATCCGCTCTATTGAAGCGGAGCAATTAAAGTCGAACTTACCCGATATCTATGTCGGCGATACTGTACGGGTAGGTGTAGTAATTCAAGAAGGCGGCAAAGAACGTACTCAGCCTTATGAAGGTGTAGTAATTGCTATGCGTAATGGTGGCATCAATGAAACCATTACTGTGAGGAAAATATTTCAAAGCATCGGTGTAGAAAGAGTATTTTTACTACATTCACCCCGCATTGAAAGCATTAAGATTTTACGCCGGGGTAAAGTTCGTCGTGCTAAACTCTACTATCTGCGCGATCGCGTTGGTAAGGCAACCCGGATCAAACAAAGGTTTGATCGCGCTTTGTAAAAATGTTATTAGTTAAAGACGTTGCCATCAACGTCTACTTACGACAACAATCGACAACAATGTGATATAGTATTAAGTCTGGATGATTACAGTTATAAAAAGCTGTAACCTTCTAACACATTGTGCGCTCTTAGTTCAGTTGGTAGAACGCAGGTCTCCAAAACCTGATGTCGGGGGTTCAAGTCCTCCAGGGCGCGCTGAAGCAACTTCTGTCCGAAAGCATTGTCACCGAGAAATCGCCAAACAATAGCAGTCGGGCAGAATTATTGTGTGTAAGACAATCGTTTCAAGGTTAGTTTTGCAGCCAAGAGACAGTAAATAATATAATTAGTTGCTATAGGTATAAAGTTTCCAGGAGCAAAAAGCTACCCGTGAATAAAAAAAATGAAGCTGAGATTCAACCAAATAGCGGATTTAGCCTGACAAAATTTTTTCAAGGCACGAAAGAAGAATTAGATAAAGTCGTGTGGCCCAGTCGTCAACAATTAGTTAGCGAATCGGTCGCCGTTTTAGCAATGGTAATTTTATCTGCTGGAATAATTTATCTTGTAGATGGCTTATTTTCTTGGGCAGCAGCAAAGGTATTCTAATGAACTATGCAACAGATGAATCTGATTTAGAGGGCCAAGAAAACAGAGACGACGAAAACTCCGATTCAACGCCGTCATCGGCGCGTTGGTACGCCGTACAAGTTGCTTCTGGCTGTGAAAAGAAGGTAAAAGCCGACTTAGAACAACGCACTCAAACGTTAGATGTCGCTGATAAAATTGTTCAAATAGAAATTCCCCAAACCCAAGCTATCAAAATTCGCAAAGATGGCAGCAGGCTAGATAGTAAAGAGAAAGTATTTCCTGGCTACGTGCTAATTAAGTTACAACGCTGGAATGATGCCGAAACTGGGGAGTGGAAAATCTACGATCAAGCATGGCAGGTAATAAAAAATACATCCCATGTAATTAACTTTGTCGGAGCCGAGCAAAGAAGGGGTACAGGCAGGGGTCGCGGTCACGTTAAACCCTTACCATTAAGTAGTGCCGAAGTAGAGCGAATCTTCAAACAAACCAGCGAACAAGAACCAGTAGTCAAAATTGACATTGGTGCGGGAGATAAAATTATTGTTTTATCAGGGCCATTCAAAGACTTTGAAGGCGAAGTTATAGAAGTAAGTCCTGAAAGAAGCAAGCTAAAGGCGTTATTATCGATCTTTGGACGCGATACGCCCGTAGAATTGGAATTTAATCAAGTCGAAAAACAAGGCTAAGACAAACCGATGGCTAAGAAAATAGTAGCAATTATTAAACTGGCGTTAAACGCTGGGAAAGCTAACCCCGCACCACCAGTAGGGCCAGCTTTGGGTCAACACGGCGTAAACATCATGATGTTCTGCAAAGAATATAATGCTAAAACCGCCGACCAAGCGGGGACAGTAATACCTGTAGAAATATCGGTATTTGAAGACCGGAGTTTTACATTTATTCTCAAAACTTCCCCAGCATCGGTATTGATTCGCAAAGCGGCGGGAATTGAAAAAGGCTCAAACGAACCAAATAAAAAGAACGTTGGCTCGATTACCAAAGCGCAGTTACAAGAAATCGCTCAGACAAAACTGCCCGATCTCAATGCGAATGATATTGAAGCAGCAATGAAAATTGTCGCCGGAACAGCGAAAAACATGGGCGTAGCGATCGCCGAAAACTAGAATAGACTAAGTACCAGCGTAATTTTATTAGGGGGAGAGGCACAGCTTCGCAATAAACCCCAGGAAAAAAATGACCAAAAAACTATCCCGCCGACTGACTGAACTGCACAAAAAAATTGAAGATAAAGCTTACGAGCCGTTAGAAGCTCTCCAGCTATTGAAAGAAACCGCTACAGCCAAGTTTTCTGAAGCCGCCGAAGCACATATTCGATTGGGAATTGACCCCAAGTACACCGACCAGCAACTACGAACTACCGTAGCCCTACCCAAAGGTACGGGACAAACTATTAGAGTAGCGGTGATTACTAGAGGAGAAAAAGTAGCCGAAGCAAAAAACGCCGGAGCCGATTTGGTGGGTTCGGAGGAATTAATCGACGAAATCCAAAAAGGAATGATGGATTTTGACCTATTAATTGCTACCCCCGATGTCATGCCTCAAGTGGCAAAGCTAGGAAGGGTGCTAGGGCCGCGCGGTTTGATGCCATCGCCAAAAGGTGGTACGGTAACAAATGATATTGCCGGGGCGATTTCTGAATTTAAAGCAGGAAAGCTAGAATTTCGTGCTGACCGTACAGGCATAGTTCATGTTATGTTTGGCAAGGCGGCATTTCCTCCCGAAGATATGCTCTTAAACTTAAAAGCATTGCAAGAAACCATTGATCGCAACCGTCCATCAGGAGCCAAGGGGCGTTACTGGCGGACAATGTATGTATCAGCAACAATGGGGCCATCGATTCAAGTTGATATTAATGCCTTGCGTGACATGAAAACCGACGGAATGTAAAAAAAGCGCAAAAACTTCATAGCCCAAAGCCGAAGACCGCAGGAGCGATTACGCTTAATATCCTGCCGAGGTTTGTATTTGTAAATGCGATCGCCCTTTTTTGGCATCGTATCAGAAATATGACTTCGTTACCCGGCAGATTGTGTCGGGTTTTTGGTTTTCTAAAGGCAGCAATGTTTTATTTAAGGAGGTGAGATAAACATGGGTAGAACGCTAAAAGACAAACAAGCAATGGTTGCGGAAATTAAAGCAACTTTGAGCGAAGCGCAACTAATACTTGCCATCGATTACCAAGGGCTAACTGTAGCTGAAATTACTGACCTGCGGCGGCGCTTGCGTCCCACAGGCACAGTGTGCAAGATATCTAAAAATACCTTGATGGGAATCGCCATTGACGGTCAGGATAACTGGCAGCCAATGAAAGAATTACTCAAAGGGCCATCAGCTTTTTTGCTAGTAAAAGAAGATATTTCGGGAGCAATTAAAGCTTACCAGGAATTTCAAAAAGTTAGCAAAAAAACCGAACTGCGCGGCGGTGTCATGGAAGGGCGTTTGCTTAAAGAAGCAGACGTAAAAGCCCTCGGTGATTTGCCATCGAAAGAACAGCTTATCGCTCAAATTGCTGGCGCTATCAATGGTGTCGCTAGAGGTCTAGCCGTCAGTATTAATGAAGTTCCGGCTTCCCTTGGTCGCAGCCTTAAAGCTGTGTCTGAAAAAGATAGTGGTGGTGGTGACAGCGCCGAAACCGACGTTGCCGCTTAAACGCTGATAGTTTGAAACAATTACAATTTACAGGAGTTAATCAATGTCTGCTACAACCGATCAAATTCTCGAACAACTAAAAACTCTATCTTTGCTAGAAGCTTCGGAGCTTGTTAAGCAAATTGAAGAAGCTTTTGGTGTTAGTGCTGCTGCACCTTCCGGCGGTATGATGATGATGGCAGGCCCCGGCGCTGCGGCTCCCGCCGAAGCTGTAGAGGAGCAAACCGAATTTGATGCAATTTTAGAAGAAGTACCTGCTGATAAGAAGATTTCGATACTAAAAGTAGTTCGGGCTTTGACAGGTTTGGGCTTGAAAGAAGCTAAAGACTTAGTGGAATCTACACCAAAGCCTGTTAAGGAAGCTGTAACTAAAGATGTCGCGGAAGATGCTAAAAAGCAGCTTGAAGAAGCTGGTGCGAAAGTAAGTATTAAGTAGAACTTAGTTAAGACTAAATCATCCTTTTTAAGGGGTTGGAGAATCTCTTAGGTGTGAGTCTTATTAAGTAGACTGATAATTTTTAAATATCAAGCCTGCTACTAATTTAGTAGTCGGCTTTTTTTATTGATAATTTCGCTGAAGGCTATTGTTATAAATCGGTTGGTGATACATGGCAAACTAGAAGGCAAATTTCTAAGTTTTACATCAAAACACTGTCAGCAAGTTAATAGAGTAAGCGTAAATATTGAGGGTTTTATTACAAATGTCGACTGACTAATTATTTGTCATTTTGCCAAAGTAATTAGCAATATAAAATTCAAGCTTGCAGCTACTATTACACATAGTTTACAGGTTACTTCAGTATTTTTATCCTCATTATGTAAGGATTTATCGTGTAGACAAATATTGAAACCTGCAACACTTTTTTACCTTAAAACGAGCTTGTTCAACTGTATTGCCGCAGTTTAGGAATGACTAGGTGGAATTTACTTAGATATCCTTTAAGGTTAGGCGATCGCGCTGGTGATGCGATCGCCTACTCTATCTACAAAGTACCAAAGCCTTTTTTCTTTTTCTCTTTTTTCTTCTTTTTGCCCCCAGGATCGCTGTAGCCTCGCCAACCTGCTTGAGCCGGACGATTTGCGGCGGCGGGGTTTCCCATCCCCCCAAACATTCCTGGCATCCCTGGGAAGCCGCCCTGAGTCATTTGCTGCATCATCGTCCGCATTTTTTGAAAATCGCTGACCAACTTCGCTACATCGCTTTCTTTATAACCCGACCCGCCAGCAATTCGCCGCCGCCGACTTGGTGAACTTGCTAGAATATCCGGATCTTTGCGCTCTTTAGTTGTCATGGATTTAATCATCGCTTCACAGCGTTTTAGCTGGGTTTCGCCCTGCTTTAGCTGGTCAGAGTTGAGCTTATTCATACCGGGAATCATTTTCATAATCCCCCCCAGCGAACCCATATTTTTCAATAACCGCATTTGCTTAAGAAAATCGGTAAAGTCAAACTTAGCCGAGAGCATTTTTTGCTGCATTTGCTCCGCATCGGCAAGATCGATTTCTTCTTGGGCTTTTTCGACCAAGGTTAGCACGTCTCCCATGCCTAAAATCCGCGATGCCATGCGATCAGGATAAAATGGTTGCAATGCCTCTACTTTTTCCCCTACCCCCACAAACTTAATCGGCTGACCGGAAACCTGACGCACCGAAAGCGCCGCCCCGCCTCGACTATCGCCGTCTAATTTGGTTAAAATTGCCCCCGTAATTCCGATTTGCTCGTGAAACGTGCGCGTCAGATTAGCCGCCTCTTGACCCGTCATCGCATCTACTACTAGCAGCGTTTCTTGAGGCTGTACGGCAGCTTTAATCCGAGCCAGTTCCCCCATCATATCTACATCAATTTGCAAGCGCCCCGCCGTATCGATAATTACAGTGTCAACTCCTTGATTTTTAGCGTGTTCTACACCTCGTTTAGCAATTTCAACGGGGTCAGCGTCGCTACCCATTTCAAAGACAGGTACTTGAATTTGCTTACCCAAAGTTACCAATTGATCGATCGCTGCGGGGCGATAAATATCTGTAGCTACTAATAAGCAACTACGATTAATTTTTTTGAGATGAAGCGCTAACTTAGCTGTGGCGGTAGTTTTGCCTGTTCCTTGCAACCCAGCCATTAAAACGATTGTTGGGGCTGTATTGGCTTTTGCTAACGGAACGTTAGTTTCTCCCATGACTGCTAGCAGTTCATCGTAAACAATTTTGATAAACTGCTGATCGGGTCTAACCCCCGATACAACTTCTGCTCCTTGGGCTTTTGTTTCCACCCCAGCAATAAAGTCTTTAACTACTTCCAAGTTAACGTCTGCTTCCAAAAGCGCGCGGCGGACTTCCCTCAGCGCCTCTTGAATATTGGCAGAGGTAATTTTGTCTTGACCTCGTAACTTTTTCCAAGCAGATTCTAAACGGTCAGATAATGCATCAAACATAGTTCGTCAAATACGTTTATTAATAGATGTTTGGCAGACATCAAACTCTTGTCTGTTATATACCAGGTTAAATCTTTTGTTTATCTAATTGTTGAGGGATCTGATAATCTCTAAATCTTGTAAAGTTTTGTTAAATCTTTAGTTTGGTAGTTTATGCTACAGAATTTATTTGATATAGTAAATGTACAACCAAAAAACACCAGCATACTTCTAGAAAAAGAGGAATCCGATTATGTCTACACAGGAACAAGCCCGTGCTTTGATGATGCGTCACCATCACCTCGTTAAGAATCGTCAGCAATCAATGCTCAATCGTACCGCCGCCGAAGTAGGTCTTGATGGGATAGAAAACTCGATTGAAGATCGCAATTATTCTAGCCGTAACAATAGCGATCGCCCTGGCACTGCCCTAAACTAGATCCACGTCTATTAGTTAGTAGGCTACTAAATATCAGCAATAACAATTTATCTCAATTACTCATTTAAAAAGCTTGTCGTCATTCCTTAACTCTTGACGACAAGCTTTTTAAGTAAAAATTACCGCCGCGTGCAGCTAAAAAATTATTAAGTATATCTATAGGAATACTCCTAGCTATTTATCTATTTATCCTCGTCCGTAAAGTTACTAATTCTTTATTTTAAAACTCTAAGTTTTTCATAAGTGCAACCCAGAAAATACGGAAAAATAGCAATAATATGACAATTCATCCACTTATTTTGATTAGATATCCGCTTAATTTTACTTTTTCTTAATATATTGTTTTAGCAAATTGCATTTAACTTTTCAGCAATTAGCAATTGTTTAATGTTGATCCCCGCTTTATTTAATTTACATTTATAATTGGAAAGATACTTTGTATCGAAATATTACTGGAAACCTATGTAATCTCATAACAATCTAAAGAAAGTATGAAGTAAATTTAGCCTGGGGATCGCTACAATCTTTAGCTCGTAATACTTTGATCGAGAAAAGACTATTTACTCATAGAGGCACAATACAAGGTATAGATAGTTCGTTAGTAAATCTTTTATGAAAACCTCAAACCCCCTGGTATCTACTTGCCGTTATTGCCGTTATTACAAGTCAGAAGGACGACGTGGTGGTACGTGTCAATTGCTAGATGGATCAGTTCATGGAGATTGGAAAGCTTGTCATTTGGCGATCGCCGCCTTTGCTCCTTCGTGGGAAAATCTAGAAGGTATGATGAATCTGCCTGATGCAATGCCTGTAGTAACGGCACGTCCTCTAGTTTGTGAAATAAGTCAATCTTCCGTAGAATTTAATCAAGCCATCAACTATACAGCAAATACGCAGTTGGATATATGTAGCGCCAGCGTATAGGATACTGACAACAAAAAATGTATTTTACTCCGATTAAAGTTTCAGATTTAATCACTTTATTTACTGATTTAATATCTAAATTAAAATCGCACCTGTATTTAGTATGGGTGCGATTTTTTAAAAACTTAATGACTCTACGTTTAAAAGATTACTTTTAAATAATAATTATATAAATTTAAAATTTCATTGCTGATTGGGTTTAATTTTCATTACAAATAACGTACTAATTAGCTTTTTTAGGTTATATTGAAAATTAAGAACGTATAGATATGGAAGAAGACAAATGGCTATCCTCAAAAAGGTGAGTGAGAATACACAGCCCCCGTGGTTAGGTCAGTCTGTTAGCTGGGGTTCGTTAATAATTTGGGTTTGTATGTTAGCAGGATTAGTATTAATGATGGTCAAATTTTCCTACATTTACTAGGCAAATTTTACAAAGTTATCAGCTTTTTATAACCTTGAGTAAAGCAACATATTTTTAAGTAAAAACTAGAAAATTGTAGGATTACAAAACAAGAAGAAAAGAAAACCTCACTTAAAATAATTGGGAGAAACTTTATTATGTTTGCAAAAATTTTAGTGGCTATTGACTCCTCTCCAATGGGTAAAACTATTTTCGATAAAGCTCTCGATTTAGCTAAAATTACAGGGGCGAGTATGATGCTGCTGCACGTTTTATCTTATGAAGATGGAATGCCAATGCCTACAAGTTTTGGGAGAGAATACCATACAGGACTAAGTAGTAAAGCGCTGGAGATTTATCAACAACAATATAAGGAATTTGAAAATCAAGGTTTAAAACTATTACAAATCCTTGCTTCTCAAGCAATTAGCGTCGGAATTAGTACAGAACTTAGTCAAAATCACGGCAGCCCAGGTCAAACTATTTGCGATTTAGCTCTTAATTGGTCAGCCGATTTGATAGTTATGGGGCGTAGAGGGAGATCAGGTATAAATGAGTTGATTTTAGGAAGTGCGAGCAATTATGTTCTTCATCATGCTTGTTGTTCCGTTTTAGTTGTGCAGCATTTGGTTGAGAAGGAATCTGATGCTGAAATAAAACAAGCGATAGTTGGTTCAACTTAGAATCAACCTACAAATTGACGGCGGAAATTTTGGCGGTTGTGCGATCGCCCAAATAATCGTAATTTAGGTGACAAAGCGCCTTTAATAACTTACTAAAGAGCGAGTACTTTTAAACCCCTAAGCCCCAGAAATGGGTAAAATTACAGTAGTTTTTGGCACAATCACTTTAAGAATATCTTTAACTGCTTTCAGGGTTACAGGTAATTCTCCAATGGGATGACCGTCAATATGGACGGGTATATTGACATCAGAAGTAAAGCTGACTTCTGCAACCCGATACGTCTCTATTTTGGGGCTGTAGTGACGCTGACCTTTGCTAATTGCCCAAAAGTGACGCATCAGTTCCCATTTGCTAAAGTTGCGGAAAATACTAATTGTGAGCAACCCATCATCAATTGCCGCATCAGGAGCAACAGTAAAACCAGTACCGTAATAAGCTCCATTGGCAATTACAACTAATAGCGCTGACAACCTCAATTCGCGTCTAGCAAGAGGCTTTTGTCTCGCAAACCGTCGTTTTAGCGGCGGTACACGGGCTGCGGCGATGGGGCGGTCAAACTCAATTCTTAGCCGTTGTGGTTTGTAACCTATTGCTAATCTAGCCGCTTGCAACAGTTGTCCCCACCGACCGCCTTTGATTTTTTCCCCCAAGGGAAAAAGGGCAGCATCTAGCCCAACTCCCGCCGCTTCAAAAAAGTAATGTTCGTTATTAGCTTGACCTACATCAATAGTTTTAATTTGACCAGTGGCAATAACTTGACAAGCTGCAACTAAATCGGTCGGAATGCTCAAACTACGAGCAATGTTATTGTACGTGCCAATAGGGATAATTCCGAGCGGAATAGGCGATCGCAACAACCCCTTAGCAACTTCGCCTACCGTACCATCTCCCCCAGCAACTACAACTAACTCATAATTTTCTTCAATTGCTTTAAGAGCAATCAAAGCCGGGGAAGTATCAGGATCTGTAAAAGCTATATCGGCTCTAATTCCTTCTACGTCCATCGCCGCAATAATTTCTGGCAATTTCATCAAATTAGGTTCGTCATTGCCAGAAACCGGATTAATAATTAGTCGTATGCGTTTGAGAGTTTGTGTTTGCACTTTTAACTCCCCCGGAAAAACAACTCGCGCCTACACATTCTAACCTGGTAGAGTCGAGGGGAGCTATTATGCTCCGCCCCTCTCTGTTAGATCCGTGCGTAAAACTTTCGCCGTACACGGCTCCCGATTCAATTAGGCAGAGCCTTTGCTCATGTGTATGTAATAATGGCGTGACTCATGTAGAGCTTCCAGATTATTAGGTTTCCAGTTGTGGTGGTTTCCGTCCTTGTGATGCAGGTGAACCCGCTCCTCGGATGTCGTCTTTAATCCACATCTGGCACATGAATGGTTTTGTCCTTTTAAGACTTTAGAGGTAACACTGTCGTAGAGCTTACTATTGCGTTCGCTCCAGTATGGTAAATCTCTGTCATAAGGTGATTTATTCCCTTTGACGTTGATGTGTTTGTTTTCGGAGTGAGGAACTGCGGGAAAGGCTTTATCTACCAATGATTTGCTAGTGTGGCGATTCTGCTTGGTTTCCTTATTGAATACCTTGAACGCTCTGTTTTGGATGAAATATAATGAGTTTCTTGACCCGTCCATCTTGCAGAAGCTGTGGTAATTCCTCCAACCCCTAACGATGGGAGCTAATTTCTCAGCTTTTTCCTTCGCACCATAGTTACTGTTATTGACGATGTGTTTTACTTTCTGACGGAAAGCTTTGAAATTGTCCACTGAAGGGACGCATCTAAACTTGCCGTTGCTCTGCACTTTGAAGTGGAAACCAAGGAAATCAAACCCCTCTGTCGTAGCGGTTAACCTAGTTTTCTTTTCGCTCACCTTTAATCCGCGTTCTGCTAAAAATTGACTAATTCGTTCAAGTATTTGTTCAGCATCGTCTTGTGGTCGGAGTATGATTACCATATCGTCCGCATAACGGACTGATGGCTCTCGATAGTTCCTGCATCTATCTTTGTATGTATGGATACTTTCGATACCATTTAGGGCGATGTTGGCTAGTAACGCGGCTCACTACTCCGCCTTGTGGCGTTCCTTGTTCGGGAAATCCTGGGTTTATATCATGTCCGGCAAATAAGTTATGGTTAAGCTGCGATCTTAGTCCACCAATGAAAACCAGTTAGTCCTTGAATCAAATCTTGCTGCTGAAGCAGAGATTGGCATCGGTGAAATAAAACTTCC
>JAABUN010001461.1_pt1 | contig 51757 bp, 45 predicted proteins | sample 5559311 | NCBI WGS metagenome assembly JAABUN01 (sample SAMN10711877, study PRJNA513370) | rock metagenome | isolation source: Antarctica rocks | place: Antarctica: Victoria Land, Siegfried Peak sud
GTCCCAGTCTTTCCGTCCGCCGACGACCCCTGCGGACCGGGAGATCCGCTCCCACGCGGTGGTCGGCGCCGACCGGCCGTCGTGGAGCACCGGGGCACCGGTGAGCCAGGCGAACACGTCCTGGCGGCGGTAGCCCGTGGCCGGCAAGTCGAGGAGGCCGAGGAGGGCCCGGCTGGCGAGGCGTCCGGCCAGGGGAACCTCGGCGGCACCGTTGCTGGCCACACCGGCGGCGTCGAGGTGGTCGTGGAGGAGGCGCCCGTACGGCTCGGGCGAGGCATGCAGGACGGCGATGCGGTCGAGCGAGGTGCCGGCGCGGACGGCATCGACCACTTCTCGCACTGCAGCTCGGACCTCGTCGTCAGCGTCGGACGCCGTGATGATCCTGGTCGTCCCGGTCGATACCACCGACGTCGACACCACCGATGTCGACACCGCCTCGGCGGACGCTGAGGGAAGGGCCACGTCGAGCCGTTCGACCGACCGGGTGACCTCGGCGTCCGCACGGACCACTCCGGTGGTCCCGGCCAGGACGGTCAGCGAGCCGGCTGCGCCGACGGCCCGGAGCAGTGCCGCCCCGTGGCGGTTGAGGCGTTGAGGCAGGTACACGATCACCGTGCCGATGTCGCCCATGCTCCTGGCGGTGGACGCCATGCCGCCAGAAGCCACTGCGGCGGCCGCCGCCATGAGGTCCTCCTCGTCGTACCACCCGGCCTGGAGGACGGCCCGGGCGGCCCGGCAGACCCGCACCACCTCGCGGGCACGACGGCTGGCGGCGGCGAGCGAGGTGACCGCCCCATCGGTGAGGTCGCGCAGCTCGCGATACGACGACACCAGGGCCGCCTCGGTGGCAGGGTGGGCCGCGACCGGGCCGAACACGCCGGGTTCGGCGGTGAGGGCCCGCCGGACCGCGGCAGCGACGATCGGCGTGGACACCGGGCGCCGTCCCTCGGCGGCCAGGCGGGACGCACCGAGCAGTTCGGCCAGCCGGTACGGCGTGACGAAGGTGACGCCGATGAGCCCCGGCCCGGCGCCGCACACCGGGCCGAGCGTGCCGGAGGCGAGCTGGCGCCGCACCGACACGCCCACCTGGTTGGACGACACCACCACGGTCACCGGAGCCAGCGGCTCCGCCCCCTTGGCGTCGGTGATGCCCGTCCGCAACGCCATGGCTGCGTCGTGCCCGTAGCGGACCCATCGGCCGCTCACCGCACCCACGTCCTGCCCGTCATCCATCGGCCGAGATCGTACGCAGGGGGTCCGACAGGCAGGACCGAGGGGCTCGACCTCAGCGTCGCAGCAGCTCGGCTGCGGCCCGCGCCGTCTCGAAGCCTCGTGACACAACAGGTAGACAGCAGCCGTGCTGTTCGCCGAGGTCGTGACCACGTCTGGGGCGGTGGGGGCCACGTCGTCGCGCACGGCCAAGGCGGAGGCGTTGGCCGACCTGTTGGTCCGCCTCGATGCGTCCGAGATCGAGGCGGCCGTCGGGTTCCTAGTGGGCCAGCCCCACCAGGGCCGGATCGGGATCGGGTGGAAGACGCTCCAGGCCGCCGCAGGCACCCAGCCGGCAGTGGCGGCGTCGTCGCTCACCATCGCCGAGATCGACACCGCCATCACGACGCTCGCCGGGCTGTCAGGGCCAGGGTCAGCCGGTGCCCGCACCGCCCTCCTGGCCGACGTGTTCGGTCGACCGAGGCCCTCGAAGCGATCGGCAAGGCGTCGGTGGAGTGGAAGCTCGACGGCATCCGGATCCAGGTCCACCGGTCCGGAGACGAGGTGGCCGTCTACACCCGCAACCTGAACGAGATCACCGAGCGGCTGCCCGAGCTGGTGGCGGTGATCCGGTCCCTGCCGGCAGACCGCCTGGTCATGGACGGCGAGGCGCTGGTGCTCGACAGCGCCGGGCGCCCAGCGATGTTCCAAGACACCGCCGGGCGCGTCGGCGCCGAGGGCGACCGGGCCGAGGCGGTGCTCCCCCACTTCTTCGACCTGCTCCACGTCGACGGGCGAGACCTGGTGGACGAGCCACTGTCAGTGCGGCTGGCCGAGCTGGAGCGGGTGGCGGGTCCCCACCGCATCACCGGAACGGTCACCGCCGATCCCACCGCGGGCGAGGCGGTGCTGGTGGACGCGCTGGCGGCGGGACACGAGGGCGTGATGGTGAAGGGCGTCGGCTCGCTCTACGAGGCCGGCGGGCGGGGCAAGGCCTGGCGCAAGGTGAAGCCGGTCCACACCCTCGACCTGGTGGTACTGGCCGTGGAGTGGGGCTACGGGCGGCGCACCGGCTGGCTCTCCAACCTCCACCTCGGCGCACGGGCCGACGACGGATCGGGCTTCGTGATGGTGGGCAAGACCTTCAAGGGCATGACCGACGACATGCTGCGGTGGCAGACCGAGCGCTTCGGTGCCCTCGCGGTGCGGGAGGAGCCGTGGACCGGTCCGCAGACCGGCACCGTGTGGGTCCGCCCCGAGCAGGTGGTGGAGATCGCCCTGGACGGCGTACAGCGCTCCACCCGCTACCCCGGCGGCATCGCCCTGCGCTTCGCCCGGGTCCTCCGCTACCGCCACGACAAGGACGCCGCCGACGCCGACCTCCTCTCCACCGTCCAGGCCATGCAGCCCGGATGAGCGACGTCCGGCACCATGGCCGGCTTCGGTGCCAGCCCCTCAGCCGCCCACCACATCGCCGGTTGCCCGGTCGAGCACGGCCACCTCGACCAGCGCGGCGCCCAACTCGACCACGATGGCGTCCGTGAGACACACCAGGTTCCCTCCCGAGATCCCCGCACTGCGGAGCTCCTCGAGGTCCGCCAGCACCTGCGAGGTCCTGCCGCCGTCGTCCGACACCGTGACCTGGATCCCACGCAGGTCGTACTTCTCGTCGAAGCTGGGCACGGCGGCGTAGATCTTACCGTCGACCGCACAGACCGACTCCGGCGTCAACGTGCCCTCCTGGGGCGGGACCGGCTCGGCTTCTCCGGTCACCGGATCGAGCAGCCACCACCCGTTCGTAGACGTGAACGTCTGGATCGGACCGTCCCCGATCTTCCTGATGACGAGGATCCGATCTCCGACCGTGCCTCGTGAGTACACCGTGCCGTCGCCTGGATTCGTCCCCAGCACCGATACGAGGTCCTCGGGCACCGCCAGGGCCACGGCCTCGCCGTCGATGAGACGGTAGAAGACCGGAGTCACCGGCTCCGAGCAACCCGTCGTTTCCGAGATCGGCACGATACAAGCCGACCCGACAATCACGTGGGCATCGCCAACACGATCGACCGTGCTGTAGTAGAGGTACTGGCCCTCGAGAAGGGGCAACTCGTAGCGCTGCACCGGCGCCCCGTCCTGGTCGTAGACGGTCGCCATGGGGTTGGCCGCCCACCGCTCGGGTGACCCCGTCAGGCCCCCGATCACCCACACTCCCGATGCCTCGATCTCGGTGCTCGCCCCCGACAACGGACCCGCCGGCACGACCACTGCCGGCTCAGCTGCCGCCGGCGGGCTGGTCGCCGGCGGCTCGCCGGTCGTCGGCGGGTCGACGCCCTCCGAGCCCGAGCCCGACCCGCACGAAGCGAGCACCAGCACCGCACCGACGAGGCCCAGACGACACCGACTAGGCCTGGTCATGCGATCCCTCGATCCCCTGCCCACGAACGTCACCGTCGCGCCAACGGCCCGGCCTGGCAACCCGTCCGTCTCATCTGACGTGCCGCCGGGTCCCCGAGGGGCCTGGAGTTGTCGGAGGGACACGGTAGCTAGCCTTCGTCACCGTCGTCCTGGTGGTGGCCAGGATCGGTTGATCGGGCCGCTTCTCAGGTGAGATCGGGGGCGAAGCCTTGGCGTTGGGTGTTCTCGGTTACCACGACGGGGGTGGCGAACTGCTCGAGGTAGCCGGGGCCGCCGGTCTTGGCGCCCGAGCCGGAGAGCTTGTGGCCGCCGAAGGGTTGGCGGGCCACCATGGCGCCGGTGGTGGCCCGGTTCACGTAGATGTTGCCGGCCTGGAGCCGGCGGGCGGCCTCGTCGATGTGGCTGGGCGTGCGACTGAAGATGGCGGCGGTGAGGGCGTAGTCGCTGTCGTTGGCGGCGGCCAGGGCGTCGTCGAAGTCGGCCACCGCAACGATCACCAGGAGCGGCCCGAAGACCTCCTCGGTGGCCACCCGGGCGTGGCGGTCCCGCACCACCACCACGCTGGGGCCGACGTACCACCCGCCGTCCGGCCCGTCGTCCCGGGCCACGATCACCTCGCCCTCGGTGGCTGCGATCTGGCGGTACCGACGGACCCGCTCCTCGGCGTCGGCGTCGATGACCGGACCCATGGCGTTGGCCGGGTCGGTGGGGTGGCCCACGGTGAGCACCTGGACGGCACCGGCCAGCCGGGTGGCAAGGTGGTCGACGAGGGCCTCGGGCACCAGCACCCGCGAGGTCGCCGAGCACTTCTGGCCGGCGTAGCCGAACGCCCCGGCCACCAGGGCCGGGACGGTCACGTCGAGGTCGGCGTCGAGGTCGACGATCACCGGGTTCTTGCCGCCCATCTCCGCTGAGACCCGCTTCACCATCCGTTGGCCGTCAGGGGTCTGAGCGGCCCGGCGGACGATGTCGAGGCCCACCGCACGAGAGCCGGTGAAGGCGATGGTGGCCACGTCGGAGTGCTCGACCAGCACCGGGCCGACCACCTCGCCGAGCCCGGGCACCAGGGCCAGCGCGGCCGGCGGCACGCCCGCCTGGTGGAAGATCTCGACCATGCGTAGGCCGACCCCGGGGGTCTGCTCGGCCGGCTTGAAGACCACCGGGTTGCCGGTGACCAGGGCCGCGCCGACCATCCCGGCCGGGATGGCGAGGGGGAAGTTCCACGGCGAGATGACCGCGGTCACGCCACGGGGCCGCCAGCGGAGGTCGTTGCGCTCACCGGGCACCTGGGCCAGCCCGGTGGTGTCGAGCCGGAGGGCAGCCGCGGCGTAGTAGGTCCAGAAGTCGAGGGCTTCGCCCACGTCGCCGTCGGCCTCGGCGATGGGCTTGCCGGCCTCGATGGCGATGAGCGCCGCCAGTTCGTCGGAACGGCGCCGGAGGAGGTCGGCGGCGGTGAGCACGATCGCCGCCCGTTCCGCCACCGGCCGGTAGCCCCAGTCGGCCAGCGCGCCCTGGGCGACGGCCACCGCCTCAGCGGCCTGGTCGGCCGAGGCCAGGGCCTGGGTGGCCACCACCCGGTCGATGCGACCGGGGTCCACCGACGCCAGCGGATCGCCACCGTCACCTGGGCGCCGCCGGCCGTCGATGACCACCGGCACGTCGAAGCCGAGGGCCCGTTCGACCTCGGCCACCGCCGCACCCAGGCGGCGCCGAACCGGTTCACGACGGACCTCGGCCAGGGGCTCGTTGCGGAACGATGTGGTCACCGACACGGTGCCCTCCTGGGGTTGGTCGTTCGAGCGATCGCGGACGACACCGGCCCCGGTTTCCGGCGGTGGGCGGGGGTCGGCGAGGGGGGCCTCGAGCGCAGCTTCGAGGTCGGCCCCCTCGGACCACTGCTGGCGCACGAAGCTCTCGTTGGCGGTGTTCTCCAGCAGCCGCCGGACCAGGTAGCTCATGCCCGGGATGAGGTCACCCATCGGTGAGTAGATCCGGGTGCGCAGGCCGATGTCGCGCAGGCCGTGGTGGAGGGGCTCGGCCATGCCGTGGAGCACCTGCACCTCGAAGGCATCGTCGCCCAGGCCCTCGTGGCGACAGGCCACCACCGCGGCGGCGATCGAGCGGAGGTTGTGGCTGGCGAACGCCGGACGGACCGCTCCGGACGCGGCACCCAGGGCCAGTTCGGCGGCGCAGAGCTCGTAGTTGGCATCCGACGCCGACTTCGCCTCGAACAGCGGGTTCTCCCAACCATGGGATCGGGCGACGATGGTCTCGGCGTCCCAGTACGCGCCCTTCACCAAGCGGACCTGGAGCGGCGTGGCCAGGGTGTCGGCCGACCACCGGATGAGGGCATCGAGGTCCGCCGCTGCGTCGCGCCGGTAGGCCTGCACCACACAGCCGAGGGCCGGGCCGTCGGGCCAACGCCGTCCGATCTCCGAGAGCAGGGCGTGGGTGGCGTCCTTGGTCTCGTCGTGCTCGGCGTCGATGTGGATGGTGGCACCGGCTACTCGGGCCCGGTCGAGGATCGGCACCAGTCGTTCGACCGCTTCGGCCACGCCCAGGTCTTCGGTCAGGGCGTGCATCCGGGGGGCCAGCGCCGTCGGTTTGATCGACAGGTTGACCCGTCCCATCGGCCCGAACGGGTCCTGCTCGAGCACCGGTCGGCTGGGCCAGGTCCCTGCCGCCGCCACCAGCGCGTCGAGCGTCTCGGCGGCCCGGGCTGCGTAGCTGTCGGCATCGGCCACGGTGAGGGTCTTCTCGCCGAGGAGGTCCACGGTGCTGGCGAACCCGGCCGCCCACCGGGCACCGATCTCCCCCACCACCTCGTCGACTCGTTCCCCGATGATGAACTGGCGCGCCATCTGGCGGATCCCGGCCCGAGCCATCGCGGCGGCCGCGGCGTCGCCGCCCGGCACCCGAGCGGCGGCCCGCAACCCGAGCCGCACCACGGCCGGCGAGTCGGCCCGGTCGAGCTCCTCGCGCAGGTGGGCGGTGACGTCGTCGGCGGAGGTGCAGACAGGCACCACGTCGACGAATCGGAAGAGGTGGGTCTTGAACCCCGGTCGGCGGGTGGCCCACGCCATGGTCAGCGTGCTGGCCGACAGGCGGTCGCGGGCCCGCTCGGTTCGCGAGGGCGTGGAGGCCGCGGCCAGCTCCCGCGCCAAGGCCCGGATCTCGCGCTCACGAACAGCAGACGTATCGACCACGGACGACCCCGGGCGGTGGTGGCGGCCCGCGCCGGACCCTACCGGCGCCTGCTCGGACCGCAGGCGACGACCGGTAGCGTCGCCGACCTATGGGTGACGGGCAGACCGCGGTGCGGGTGGCGTTCTGGAACACCTGGCTCCTGCGACCGCGCCTGTGGCCCGGCGGCCCGGCCATCCCCGGTGGCGACAAGGCCTTTGCCCCCGACGTGGTGACGCGAGCACCGCTGGTGGGTGCCGCGGTACGCGACCGCTTCGACGTGGTGGCGTTGGCCGAGTGCTTCGAGCCGTCCGAGCAGGCGGTCGTGGCCGCAGCGTGGCCGGCGGCCACGTGGGTGCCGGGCCCCGGGCGCCAGGGCTTGAGGTTCACCGGCAGCGGGTTGGTCACCTTCGTCGACCCGACGTCGGTGGCGTTGGTCCACACCGCCGCCCACGCCTACCGGTCCGGCGGCGACCTCCGCGACTCCGACACCCTCGCCGCCAAGGGTGCGTTGCTCACCCGGGTCCAGGTGGGCGACGGGGCCCAGCTCGACGTGGTCTCGACCCACCTGCTCGCCGGTGGCGACCTGTTGCCCCTCCCCGGTCGTGACGACTCCTTGCGCCACCACGCCGCCCGGATGGCCCAGGTCGACGAGTTGGTCTCGTTCATCGAGCGGGAGCGGCAACCGGGCGTACCGCTGCTCCTGGTGGGCGACCTCAACGTGTGCGCCTACGACCACGACCAGGCGCTGCACGACCCGGCCGACCGCTACCAGGACCTGGCGGCCAGGTTGCGGCGCATCGGGCTCTGCGACCTGTGGGCCGAACACGGCGTGGGTCCCGGCCACTCGTGCACCTTCACCACGAGCAGCGACCTCCCGCCCGACCCCGATGAGCCCGACCGCGTGGCCGACGACCCCGATGCGCAAGCGGTGGCATCGCCCGGCGAGCGCATCGACTACCTGTGGCTGGCGGCAGCCTCCGACGGATCCGTGACCGTCGACGCGGACCGCCCCCGACGGTGGGCCTTCCCCGGCCGAGGGTTGCGAGGCGGTCGGGCCGGCTCGCTCTCGGACCACCTGGCCCTGTCGGTGACGCTGCACCTGCGGGCCACGGCCTGACCGCAGCCCGATCACGCCTCGGCCCTCTGCCAGGATGCCGCCGTGCAGCCGATCCCCGAACGCGACCTGTTCCCCCTTCCGGCCCAGCCCGACGGCGTGGCCTGGCCCACCGAGGAGTGGGAGACGGCGACCGCGTCCGAGGTCGAGGGCGACAGCGACCGGCTCGATGCCCTGCTCGACGAGCTGGTCTCGGGTGAGGCCCACCTCGTGCTCGGGCTCACCCACGCCGCCGCCGTGGTAGCGCGGGGCCGGCTGGTGGCCGAGCGCTACGGGAAGCAGACGGTGCGGAACCTCCGCTCGTTGGGCGAGGACCCGCCGCTCGACGACGTCGGCCCCGACGACGAGCTCCTGTCTTGGTCCATGGCCAAGAGCCTCACCCACCTGGCCGTGGGCGTGGCCGTGGGCGACGGCCGCCTTGCCGTGGACGAACCGGTACCCGAGCCGCAATGGGCCGGCGCCGACGATCCCCGCCGGTCCATCACCTGGGACGACCTGCTGGCCATGCGCCCCGGTCTCCAGTGGTTCGAGGAGTACTACGACCTCGCCGGCGAGACCCCCGATGTCATCACCATGCTCTTCGGCGACCAGGCCGCCGACATGGCCGCGTACGCAGCCTCGTTCCCCTTGGTGCACGAGCCGGGCACGGTCGAGGCCTACAACTACTCGTCGGGCACCACCAACATCGTGGCCGCCAACCTCCAGCGGGCCCTCGGCCTCGACCGCGACGGCGCAGAGCAGTTCCTCCGCCGACGCATCTTCGAACCCATCGGCATGACGTCGGCGCGGGTCGACTTCGACCAGGCCGGCACCTTCGTCGGATCCTCCTACGCCTATGCCGCCCTGCGCGACTGGTGCCGCTTCGGGCTACTGGCCATGCGCGACGGCCAGTGGGACGGACGCCGGATCGTGCCCGATGGCTGGATCGCCCACGGCCGCACCGCTCGATCATGGGAGGACGAGACCCTCCACGGCGCCCACTGGTGGGCTTGGGACGCCGACGAGATGCCCTTCGGGGCCCACGGCTTCGAGGGCCAGCGGATCATCGCCTTCCCGGCACGCGACGTGATCGTGGTCCGCCTGGGCAAGACCGCCGACGAGAGCAGCACCCAGCTCGACGCCCACCTCGCAGCGATCGCCGCCTGCTTCCCCGAGCTCTGACCTCCGTCCTGACCGTCGGTCAGGGCAACACGGCGACGGCATCGACCTCGACGAGGAGGTCGGGCATGCGGATGGCCGGGGTCGCCCAGTAGATCGATGTCAGGACTGCAGGTCGCCCACCGCGTCGGCGATCGCCGTCAGCTCGACCGACCAGTCCTCGGGCTCGTCGAGAGGGAGGACGACGAACTTCGACGCGCCCACCTCGGTGAACGCCTCGAGTCGGGCGCGTAGCGCGTCGAGCCCGACCGGGACCACCTCGGCGGGATCCAGGTCGGGGCGGCGTCGGGCGAGCAGGGCGCGGACCGCATCGGGCACGCCGGTGTCGGCGTAGGCGACCAGAGCGCCGAGGTGCTCAGGGTCGATGACCCGGCCGTGCTCGATGGCGGTGGCCGACACCAGCTCCCACCCCTCGGCCACGTCACCCACGGTGCAGAACGACGGCAACCACCCGTCGCCCACCCGGCCGACCCGGCGCAGCTCCGACGGAGCCTGGCCGCCGAGCCACACCTCGATCGGCCGCTGGACGGGCTTGGGCAGCAGGGTCACGTCCTCGACCTCGAACCGCTCCCCGTGGTGGGTCACGTGGTCCTCGGTCCACAGCCGGCGCATGAGGGCGAGCGCCTCGTCGAACCACGGCGCCCGCTCCTTGCGCTCCACGCCGAAGGCCCGGTGCTCGACCGGGTTGGGCGCGCCGAGGCCGACGGCGGGGAGGAAGCGACCGTCGGAGAGGCGGTCGAGGCTGGCCATCTCCTTGGCCAGCACCACCGGGTTGCGGCCGGGCAGCACCAGCACGCTGGTGCCCAGCTTCAGCTTCCGGGTCCGCCCGGCGGCGAACGCCAGCGCCACGAGCGGGTCGGGCGCATCGCCGGTGAGCCGCTCGGACAGCCACAACGAGTCGAACCGCAGGTCCTCGAGGGCGTCGACCAAGGCGCCGAACCGGGCGCTGTCGTTGGTAAGCGATTGCGTGCCGAGCCCGAACCCGATGCAAACCTTCACGCCCCCAGCCTCGCGCCGTCGCCCGCCGAGCTCCACCGGTCGGACGCTTCAGCCGCTGCGTACGATCCCGGCCGTGCCCGATCCCCCTACCGCTCCTCCGCTGGACCCGTTCGCCCAGTTCCGGCTCGACGGGAAGGTGGCCATCGTGACCGGGGCGTCGGTGGGGCTGGGACGTCGCTTCGCTCGCGTGCTGCACGCGGCGGGGGCCACGGTGGTCGTGGCCGCGCGGCGCGAGGAACTGCTCGTGGAGCTGGCTGACGAGCTGGGCGATCGGATCGTGGCGGTGCGCACCGACATCGCCGAGCCCGACGACTGCCATCACCTGGTGGATCGGGCCGTCGAAGCCGGCGGACGCCTTGACGTGTTGGTGAACAACGCCGGCATCTCCGAGATCGGACCGGCCGAGACCGAGAGCTTCGATGCCTTCCGCCACGTGGTCGAGGTGAACCTCAACGCCCTGTTCCGCCTCTGCCAGCTCTCGTTCGGCCCCATGGTGGACAGTGGCGGCGGCACCATCGTCAACATCTCCTCGATGCTCGGCCTGGTGGCGGCCACGCCGGTCAAGCAGGCGTCGTACTGCGCATCGAAGGGCGCGGTGGTGAACCTCACCCGCGAGCTCGGCGCGCAGTGGGCCCGCAAGGGGGTGCGGGTGAACTCGATCGCGCCAGGGTGGTTCCGCAGCGAGATGACCCACGCGATGTGGGGCGACGAGGCATCGGAGGCTCATGTCCGCCGGGGGGCGCCCATCGGCCGCGAAGGCGCCGAGCACGAGCTCGACGGAGCGCTCCTGTTCCTGGCGTCCGACGCCAGCTCCTACGTGGTCGGCCAGACCCTCGCCGTCGACGGCGGCTGGACCACAGTGTGACCACAGCGCGGCGAGCCGGTCACCCTGCGGTCCCGCCGGCGAGGTGGGCGAGGACGGCCTCGGCGAAGGGACCGGGCGCCTCGAGCATCGGGTAGTGGCCGATGCCCTCGAGGGTCGTGAGCACGGTGCCGGGACGGCGCTCCACGAACCGCTCGGCCATGGCGTGCACGGCCACCGGGTCCTGGTCGCCCCACACCACGCCCACCGGCGACGGGTGGGCTTCGATGGCCCCGGTGAAGCGGGCCTCCTCGGCCCGACGGTCCTCGATGTAGCGGATGGTGCGGGGCAGCAGCGTCAGCCCCCCGTTGCGTCGGGCCAGCTCAGCCAGGCCCTGGAGCTCGGCGGGATCGACCACACTCCCGGCTGCGAAGGTGGCGGCCACACCGTTGCGGAAGCTCTCGCCCCCGTCGGCCCCCACCACCTCGTTGCGCTCGTCGGGCAGGGCCAACAGCAGCTCCTGGCCGACGGTCAGCTGCACCAGTTCCATGTAGATCGAGCCGTTGGTCAGCACCCGCCGACCCACGTCGAACCCGAGCGTGCCCTCGAGCGACCGGGCCAGCAGTTCACCGCCCACGGAGTCGCCCAGGTCGTGGGTGACCAGGTCGACACGGTCGAGGCCGAAGTGGGCCACCACCGCCTCCATGCCGTCGGCGTAGCCTCGGAGGCTGTAGCGCTGGTCGGGCTTGTCGGAGAACCCGAAGCCGACCAGGTCCGTCACCACCACGTCGCGCTCCGCAGCCAGGGCCCCGGTCACCAGGCGCCAGTCGAACGAGCAGGTGGGGAACCCGTGGATGACGAGCAGCGGTGGGTGGCCCACGTCATGTCGGGCGGGCACCCGCTTGGCCCAGACCCGGTGGTCCCTCACCGCCACCAGCGCACCGCCAGCCTCCCACTCGGCTACGGCCGGCGAGGGCACCTCGCCCACGACGAGGTCGGTCACACGAACTCCCTGAGGACCTCTCGGGTGGCGGTGGCGATGGGTTCGTCGGTGTTGAACTCCACGGCCACGAAGTCGGTGACGCCGGCGTCGCGCATGCGCCCGATGCCGGCACGCACCGCAGCCGCGGAACCGATGAGCGCTACGTCCTCGGGCCCGTCCACCCCCTCGCGGTCGAGCATGGCCCGGTACGACGGGAGGATGCCGTAGACGGCAAAGACCTTGGCGGCCTTGGCCCGGACGGCGTCGGGGTCGTCGGTCACCGCCACCGGCAGGGCACCGACCACCCGCATCGCACCGGTGCCGGCTGCGTCGGCCGCCTCGGTGATGGTGGGCACGGTGTGCTCGGCCAGCGTGCGGGGACCGGTCATCCATGTGACGGTGCCGGCAGTGCGCTCGGCCGCCAGGCGGAGCATCTTGGGTCCGAGGGCGGCCACCAGCACCGGCACCGGCGGGGCGCCCGGCACGGCCAGGCCGACCTTGGCGGTGACGGTCTCCCCCTCGAAGTCGACGGCCTCGCCCGAGAGCAACGGCACCAGGACCGAGAGGTACTCGCGCATGTGGCGGACCGGCTTGTCGAACGAGTACCCGTACATGCCCTCGATCACCAGCTGGTGCGAGAGGCCGATTCCCAGCGTGAAGCGGCCACCGCTGGCTGCCGACGCCGTGAGGGCGGCGCCGGCCAGGACCGCCGGGTGGCGGGGGTAGGTGGGCACGACCGCGGTGCCCAGCTCGATGCGCGGCACCTCGTGGCCGATGAGGGTGTGGGCGCACAGGGCATCGATCCCAAAGATCTGCGGCAACCAGAACGAGTCGAAGCCGTCCGACTCCGCCCTGCGGGCCAGGTCGACCAGCTCGTCGAGCGAGCCATCTCCGGCAAAGATGCCGATGCGCATGGTGGTCCTCCGCAAGGTCGTCGGTCCGTCGGCGCGGACCCTACCGTCGTCTGGCCGAGGTCCGGACTGCCGTCCCAGTGCGGATGCGAACGGTTCTCGGAGGCGACCTCGGCGGACAGGACCGGCGGGCATGGACGACGAGCCCACGGTGCGCGACAACCCCGACCGTCAGCGCTACGAGGTGCTCCTCGGCGACGAGGTGGTGGGGTACGCCGACCACCGCCCGCTCGGCGACGGCGTGGAGGTGTTCCCCCACACCGTGGTCGAGCCGGCCCACGAGGGCCAGGGCCTGGCCGGTGTCCTGGTGCAACATGCTCTCGACGACGTGCGGACCCGGGGCGTCAAGGTGGTGGCCAGCTGCTCGTACGTGGCCCACTGGATCGACGAGCACCCCGACTACACCGACCTGCTGGCCGACCCCGTCGCCTAGTCAGCCGGCGTGGCTGGGGACGCGGCGGCCCCGCGTTCGCCTCCGAATCAGCCGGGAGCACCCTCGCAGGGCGCTGCCTAGGGTGACCGACGTCAGCGACGACGCCACGGAGCGATCCCATGCAGGTGCCCCTCACGATCGGCCAGTTCCTCGACCGGGCGGCGATCGTCTACCCGCAGCGCACCGGCTTCGTGGACGAGCCCGACCAGGTGGCGCCGTCGTGGGGCGAGGTCACCTACGCCGACATGGCGGCCCGGGCGCGCGCCCAGGCGGTGGCCCTCGACCGCCTCGGTGTCGGGCCGGGCGAGCGGGTGGCCGTGGTGTCGCACAACGCCGGCCGCCTGCTCACGTCGTTCTTCGGGGTGAGCGGCTGGGGCCGCGTGCTGGTGCCGGTCAACTTCCGCCTCGCTCCCGATGAGGTGCGCTACATCGTCGAGCACTCCGGTGCCTCGGTCCTGCTGGTGGACCCCGAGCTCGACGCCGACCTGGCCGGGGTGGAGGCCGAGCACCGGTTCGTGATCGGCGCCGAGAGCGATGTCGCCCTGTTCGGCACCGACGGCAGCCTGGCCGAGCTCGAACCCGAGCCGTGGGAGCCCGACGAGAGTGCCGCCGCGGTCATCAACTACACGAGCGGCACCACGGCCCGGCCCAAGGGCGTGCAGCAGACCCACCGGTCGCTCTGGCTCAACGCCACCACGTTCGGCTGGCACACCGCCATCAACGACCGCGACGTGTTCCTGCACACGCTGCCGATGTTCCACTGCAACGGTTGGGGCATGCCTTACGCCACCACCGGCATGGGGGTGGAACAGGTCGTGATCCGCAAGGTCGAGGGGGTGGAGATCCTGCGCCGGGTGGCCGCCCACGGGGTGACCGTCATGTGCGGCGCGCCGGCCGTGGTCAACATGATCCTCGACGCCGCCGCCACCTGGGACGGTCCGATCCCCGGTGCTGGGCGCACCCGCATCGTGGTGGCCGGGGCGCCGCCGCCGTCGCGCACCATCGAGCGGGTGGAGACCGAACTGGGTTGGGAGCTCATCCAGATCTACGGGCTCACCGAGACCGCGCCGCTGCTGACCATCAACCGCACCAGGGCCGAGTGGGATGACCTGTCCCCGGCCGACCGGGCCCAGAAGCTCATGCGGGCCGGCGGGCCGGCCATCGGAATCGAGGTGGCGATCGACGACCAGGAGGAGATCCTGGCCCGGGGCAACCACGTGCTGGAGGGCTACTGGGACCAGCCCGAGGCCACCGCCGAGGCCATCGTCGACGGTTGGTTCCACACCGGCGACGGGGGCACGATCGACGACGAGGGCTACCTCACCATCTCGGATCGCAAGAAGGACGTGATCATCTCCGGCGGCGAGAACGTGTCGTCGATCGAGGCCGAGGACGCGTTGTTCTCGCACCCGGCCGTGGCCGAGGTGGCCGTGATCGGGGTGCCCGACGAGCGCTGGGGTGAACTGATCCTGGCCCTGGTGGTCCTGGCCTCGGACCAGAGCGCCACCGAGGACGAGCTCCGCGACCACTGCCGCACCAAGCTGGCCGGCTACAAGGTGCCCAAGCGCATCGAGTTCCGTGACGAGCTGGCCCGCACGGCCACCGGCAAGCTCCAGAAGTTCAAGCTCCGGGCGCCGTATTGGCGGGACCAGGAGCGCCAGGTCAACTGAGCGCTCACCCATCGGAGACGGTGCGGCGCACGGCCGACGAAGCCCCGGGGAACTCGGGTACGGTCGCCGGCCATGCGCTTCGGGATCGCCTTTGCCAACTCCGGCCCACTCACCGAGGGTCCGACCGCGACCGGGTGCATGCGGGCGGTGGAAGCCGCCGGGTTCGACTCGGTGTGGACGGTGGAGCACGTCCTGGTGCCGGCCACCTACGAGTCGACCTATCCCTACGCCCGCAGCGGCAAGATGCCCGGCGGCGATACCTCGGCGATCCCCGATCCACTCATCTGGCTGGCCTACGTGGCCGCGGTGACCGAGACGCTGTTGCTGGGCACCGGCATCTTGATCCTGCCCCAGCGCAACCCGGCGGTGGTGGCCAAGGAGGCGGCCAGCCTCGACCGGCTCTCCGACGGACGGCTCCGCCTCGGCATCGGGGTGGGCTGGCTGGAGGAGGAGTTCGACGCGCTGGGCGTGCCCTTCGCCGGACGGGGCCAACGGACCGACGCCTCCGTGGCCGCGATGCGGGCGCTGTGGACCGGCGAGGAGGTGACCCTCGACGACGGCTTTCAGCGGTGGGACCGGGTCATCGGCCTGCCCCGGCCCACCAACGGCACCATCCCCATCGTGGTCGGCGGGCACACCGATGCCGCGGCCCGGCGGGCTGGCCGCCTGGGCGACGGGTTCTTTCCCGGCAAGGGCAGTCCCGACCAGCTGGCCCACCTGTTCGAGGTCATGGCCCAGGCCGCCGCCGACGCCGGCCGCGACCCCGCCACCATCGAGCTCACCGCCGGGGCGCGCGACGTCACCGGCTCAGATCCGATGGGCGCAGTGGAGGAGATGGCCGCCATCGGCGTGGACCGCGTGATCATCCCGCCCCTCGCCTGGGACCCGGACGGCGCCCAGGAGGCCTACGGCCAGTTCGGCGAGTCGGTTATCAGCAAAGCCAGCTGAGGCCGAGAGCCGACGGCCCCGGACGCCGCAGGGGTGATGCGCTCCTCCAACTGGTGAGCATCCCCACACCCGCTCCGTAGTCCGGCACCATGGGCGCCCCTCCCCGCAAAAGGGGGGTCGCGTAGTCTTGCGCACGACGCCCCCTGGGCTCACCTCCGCTGGACCCTGCACACCGGCGCTGCCCCGGACCAGACGGGGCGGGACGGTACGGTACGGCTCCGGTGACCGGCCCACGCGATCCCCCCTCGCCCGACACCCCCGGGGCCGCTCGGCCGATACCGGGTCCGGCCGACCTGCCGGTGGCGCTGCTCATGGCGGCCCGCAAGGGCGACTCAGGCGCCTTTGCCCAGTTCGTGGAGCAGGGCGATCTGCACGTGAGGCCCTTCGTCTACCTGACCCTCGCCGGCGACGGGTCGACCGACCGAGTACTCGCCGCCACCTATGTGCGGGCCTACCGGGCCCTACCCCGCTACCGGTCGACGCGCAGCCCGGCGCTCTGGCTCCACCGGCTCGCCTACCTGGTCGCGGTCGACGAGCTGCGCCGCTTGAGCCGCGACCCGATGCGACGGCGGTCGCGAGCCCACCAGTCGCCGCCACGGCCCGCCGGCGCTGTTCCCGTCGAGCCCGAGGAGGTCGATGTCACCGCTGCCGCGCTCCGCCACCTGGCGCCCGACCAGCGTGCCCTTGCCGCCATGGTCGACCTGGAGGGGTTCCTCCCGGCTGCGGTCGCTGACACCTTTGGGACCGCGCCCGAGGTGATCACGGCCCGACTGGCCTCGGCCCGTCGGGTGCTGGCCGCGGCGGCACGCGAGGCCGACGAAGGTGCTGCCGGCCTCGACGTGGTCGCGTCGATGGACCGTCGCGAGGATCCTGCAGGCGTACTCGGCGGACCCGCCGCCGGCGAGGAAGCCGAACCGTCGCTCGGCGAGGACTCGTTCGCCGTCCCGCTCTGGGCCCAGGAGGAGCCGGCACCCGCACTCGGCGCGCTGGTGCCGCTCGACCAGGGACTGGTCACGACCGCTGCCGTACGTGCCGACCCGCCCGATCCCGACCCTTCGGACCCCGACCCGCCGGATCTCGACGAGGCTCACCTCTCCGAACTGGTCCACCGGGCCCTGGCCGCCGTGACGGTGCCGCCACCCGACGCCACGTTCTGGACCGACCTCGGCCGCCGACTGCTAGCTGAACGGGACCGCCCGGCCGCCCGGACGTCGAACCCCGCCGCCCAACTGACCCGGGCCCATCCCGCCGAGCCCAGCTTCGCCCCCTCCCTCACCCCGCCCTCGGGTGCGGTGTCGACCCTGGCCGACCGGGCCCACCAGAACCGGCCGCGCCGGCGCTGGCGTCGACCCCTGCTCGTTGCGGCGGCCGTCATCATCGTGGCCGGGGTCGTAGCGGGCGCCGTCGCCCTGGGGGTGAGCGGGCGGAGACCGGACGGCTCGGCCACCGGCGGCGAACTGGCTGCAACCCTGGCGGAGACGTTGGCGGCCAGCCCGTACCTCACCGTCGATGCCACCGTCGACCTCCCCGGCCCCGAGGTCGGAGCGACGCTCTCGCAGCCCTACCGGCTCACCCTCGGCGACGACGGGTCCTGGGCGGCGACGCGAACCGACGCCTTCGACCGGGCCACCTTCGACAGCTCGATCGGGCTGGCCCGTCGCCTCGTTGCCATGCCGGACCCCGCCGGCGGCCGCACCGACGTGGTGACCACAGAGTCCGGCGGGCTTGCCGCTGGAGCCCCCGACACGGTCCTGGCGACCCCCGACCCCCTCGCCGACCTCCGAGCTGTCGGCACCCTCCTGCGCGCCGAGGCCGACCAGCGGGCGTCGGTCACCGGCGAGGACGACGCCCCGAGCTGGACCTACCAGCGGACCGTCACCAACGGCCCGGGGCAAGCCGACGAGCTGTGGCGGGTGACCATCGACCAGGCGAGTGGGCTCCCCAGCTTGATCGAGCGCCGGAGCAGCGCCGCCCTGGTGCGACGGGTCCGCTTCACCGGCTGGGAGTCGGCGTCGACGGCACCTGCCGACACCTTCCGCCAGACGCTCCCTGAGAGTCCGAACCCCTCCCCCTCCACCACGTCCATCGTCACGGCCGACGGCTTCGTCACCACCGACCTGGCCGGGGTGACCATCCTCGGCCGGGGTCAGGCCGTCACCCCCGCCTGGCTGCCCCAGGGCTTCGAGCTGGCCGCCGTTGCCGTGCGGGGCGAAGCACCGGTCGGCCAGGTGAGCACCGGCGCCGGCACCAACCCGCCCGACGAGGACGTCATATCCCTCGGCTACCAACGCGGTCCCGAGCGCATCACGATCACCACCCGGGCCACCACCGCTCCCGCCACCGACTGGACCGACCCGTTCGTGGTCCAACCCGGCCAATCGGCGGCGATCGCGGCACCCGTTGCATCCCCGACGACGGTGCGCCGCCGCACCCTCGGCGACGGTCGCTACAACCAGGTCCCCGTCCAGGTCGGGACGGATGCGGTGGGCCGGGCCTACGTGTGGGGCGTCGACGACGACACGGTGTTCACCGTCGGGGGCGACCTGACAGCTGCCGACGCCTACCGGGTGGCCGCCAGCCTGCGTTGACCGGCTGCACTCAGGCCGCGGGTTCGTTCTCCCGGGCCTGGTAGGGCCGGCACGCCTGTCCCCGCAGAGAGGGGCACGGCGCCATCAGGGGCGGCACCTCCTCGATGTCGGGCAGGACGCCCAGGACCAACCGGGACGCCTGACCCGGTCCCCAACCGACGTCGCGCGGTGTGCCGTCGTCCCCGGTGGTCTCGAACGTCCAGGTCCCGAAGTCGCGGCCCGGGCTGGACACGGTCACGACCAGGCGGTCGCCCTCCCGGAACGTCTGGGCGAACGACGGGAGCGCCACCTTGACCGCCTCGAAACGACCCTCGGGCATGTCGGCGGCGTCGGCCTCGCTGTAGGAGCGCTCCACCAGGAGGCCCTCCGACCGCTCCTCATCGACCTTGCGATCGCTGAGTCGCAACAGGCCGCTGGTGACGTGCCACTCGGTGCCCTCGGTGTCGACCTGCGACAACGAGACCTGTACCTCGGCGTCGCCGTCGGGCACCCGCAGGTACAGCTCGGCGTAACCCGGTCCGCCGAGGACGGTGTCGGTCTCGAATGGTTCGGTGACGTAACCCACCGCATCGCCGTCGGCGAACGCCGTCCAATCCAGGTCCCACGTGGGGGCGAGGAGCTCATAGCCGTCGTCGCCGAAGAAGTCGACGGTGCCCGACGCCGGATCGTTGACAAAGGTGTCGGCGCCGGTCTCGATCGCCTCGCCGTCGCCGAGCGTCCCGCCATCGCCCAAGTGGAACGACCGCTCCTGGGTGCCCGACGGGGGCCAGGCCTCGTAGGTCTGCTCGTAGGTGAAGACCGGCGCACCCGCGACCTCGGCGCCGAGGCCGTTCTCGAACAGGATACGTACCGGGTCCTCGCCCTCGTAGGCGGCCCGGACGCCGTCGTAGTCGTCGTCGTCGAACTCGGCGAAGCGGTCGGGCTCGAAGGCCAGGCCCTCCACGCCGAACGCGCGGGCGAACTCGGCCGGGGCGGCGGCGCGCAGGCCGTCGCTCAGGCGGGGCACCTCCTGGTGGACGTACAGCTCGAGGAACTCGTACCAGCGGCTCAACAGCAGCGGCGTGTACCCGTCGGGGTGGCGGCCGTTGAACATGGTGAACCGGGTGATCGGCGCCTTGTCGAATCGGGCGAGCATGTCGGCGAACTGGGGACCGGTCTGCTCGTCCTGCCAGGCCCCGGTGAGGAACACCGGTACCTCGATGTCGGCCACTAGCTTCGAGAGGTCGCGGCCGTCGGCGAGCGCCGGACGCCGGACCAGCGACTTGCCAAAGGCCTCGAAGTCGAGGTTCTGTTCCCTGATGTCGAGGTGCGACGCACAGGTCTCGTCGCCCTCGTCGATCGCCTTGGTGACCCACGAGCTCCCACCCACCGCTGACTGCTTGGAGCGCTCGCCGAGCCACTGCTTGGTGAAGCCGCCGTTGTAGACGCCACCGGGCCACTGCTGGAGCCACGGGTCCTTGATGACCGAGAGCGGCGTGATCGCCGACAGGTTCGGGGGCTGAGTGGCGGCCACGTAGAGCTGGGCGATGCCCGAGTACGACAGCCCGACCATGCCGACCTTGTTGCCGAGCACCCAGGGTTGGCGGGCCACCGCTTCGACGGCGTCGTAGCCGTCGACCTGCTGCGCGGTGTTGAACACGTCGAACACGCCGCCCGAGCAGCCAGTGCCGCGCATGTTGACGCCCACGGTGGCGTAGCCCAGCAGGCCGGCGATCCGCGAGCCGGGCTCGAGGGCATCGGGGTTGGAGATGCCGTAGCCTGAGTACTCCAGCACCGTGGGGTACGGACCCTCCGAAGCCGGCCCCGGGAGGTTCACCTTGGCGCTGAGCTGCACCCCGTCGCGCATCGGCAGGTACCCGAACCACTCGGTCTCGTCACCGGTAGGCCCGATCGTCCCGGCCAGGTCGTCAAAGGTCGAGGCGTCGGGGTGGTCGTCGCGGCCCCCGACCGTGAAGGGGTCGCTCTGCTGCACGGGATCGGTGTCCTCGTTGCGGACCGTGTAGCCGTCGCCGGCCTCGACGATGAACCCGTCGGCATAGGGAAGGGCCGTCTTGTCCCCGGTCGGGTACTCGCCCAGCTTCGATGGCAGGTAGGCGAAGTGGGCCTGGCCCAGCCGGTCGGCGCGCAGGACCACCAGGCGCGCTCCCTTGGCATCGACCAGCGAGATCCGGGCCTCGGGATCGACCCCTGTGACGGTGACCTCCTCGGTGCCGGCCACCACCTCGAAGTCGGGCGCCACCGTCTGGGCGTCGGGATCGACCTCCACGTCGAGATCGGTGGCGTAGGTGCCGGTCTCCTTGGCGCCACCGCCGGGGCGGGCGGTGGCGTCGGCCTCGGCCTCGGCCCTGGGGGGCGACCCGTCGGGCTCGTCGCTGGACGTGCACCCGGCCACCAGCACCGCCATCGTCACCAGCACGGCGCCGACGCCTGCTCGTCGTCTGCCCATCGCCTGCCCCCTCGACCGCCGACCCGGTTCGGTGACATCGGACGCTCGCAGGTGGGGCGACATCGGGTCAAGTAGCGCCGCTGACGGTCAGATGCCGTCAGCGGCCGCCCAGGTCCCGGTCGCTTCGGCCGCCAGCCAGTCGTCGAGCGAGGCTTCGTCCCAGTCCGGTGGGCCGTAGACCGTTCCCGGCAACGGGGTCATCAGGTGGGTGTCGCCACCGGTCACGTACTGCGCCGACTCCCGTTCCCAGGCCACCAGGCGTTCGTCGGCCTCGCCGTCGTCGCCCAACCCCCGGGCCGCATCCCGGCCGGCGCGCATCCGGGTCTGAGCGGCGATGGACGTGGCCCACACCACCACGACCTCGTGGGCGTTGCCCAGCACCTCGTAGATCCCGGTGGGCTGGTGGCCGTACTCCTGCCAGAGAGGCACCTGCTGGTCCACCACTGCGGCCAGGTAATCGAGCGGGGCGCCGGGCCGCACGGTCAGGAGCTGGTGTAGGAAGAGCGTGCCGGTGACACCGCGCTCGGCGATCTCGGTGGTGGTCGGGCTGCCGGTCACGCCGCCGCAGAGCCGATCGAACCCGCCGGTACGCCACTTCGACGCCTCGTCCCACCAGTCGCCGTAGAAGGCATGGCGGCGCTTGAGGTTGAGCCGATCGACGTTGGCCGCCCACCCACGCCAGCCCTGCTCGCCCACGTCCCAGATGTTGACGACCCGGGGCCAGCGGCCCCCACCCATTGCGCACACGAAGAACGTGCCCTGCAGCGTGAGCATGTCGGGCATCACGTTGGTGGGCTCCTTGCGGGCATGAGCCATGTAGTCGTATTGGCCCTGACCCACGATGTCGACCAGTTCGTGCAGGTACAGGTTCCGACCGGCCACGTCGCCACCGTAGGCGCCCCGGCCGTCGACGTTCTGGGCGCGATACGGCCGCGCCTTGCGGCTGATTCCGGCCCGGAACGCGGCGGTCGGTGGTCAGGGTGCGGCCAGGTCGCCCCGGTGGGCCAGCGCGGCCAGGCGGGTGACGTTGGTGGCGGCGTCGAGCGACGGACAGTCGGCGCAGCGGGCGTCGGCCACCGACGCCTCGTCCAACGTGCGAGCGGCGCGATACCACTGGCAGCAGCTCGCGCGTCGGGCGAGCGCCAGGGGCGGCCCGCCTCCGGGTGCGGGCACCGCCAGGCGGGTGGGCCGCTCGGCGGGATGCGGGCGGAGGGACCGCAGTTCCTCGACCACCGCCGTCGCAGTGGACCACACCCCCTCGACCGGCAGGTGGTGGACCCGTTGGCGAACCGCAGCCAGGACGACGACCAGGTCAGCCGCAGCGCCCCATCGCTGCGCAGGCTCGACGGGTGCGAGCGCCGCCACCAGTGGGTCGAGGGCAGCCACCAACCAGGACGCCAGGCGACCGGGAAGGTCCGCGACGTCGGCCGGGCCGGCGACCGAGACGACGTCGTCGACCTTGCTGGCACGGCTGGCACGGCTGGCACGGCTGGCACGGCTGGCACGGCTGGCACGGTCTGGGAAGGTTCCCACGGCGACGGCGGATCGCACGTTGTCCTGGTCGACCGGCACCACCACCTCCACCACGGATACCCCCTCGAAGCGCACCAGGAGGTCGCCCGGGTCCACCGGGACCAGCCGGCCGGCGGTCACCGCCAGCCCCACGGCGAGGTCGACCACCGCCACGGCAAGGGAATGGAAGGCCATCGAGGCGGTGAGCTCGTCGATGCCGAGCGCAGCCACGGGGTCGGTGGCCTGGCGCTCGGCCATGGCGTCGGGTCGGAGCAACTCGCACAGGGCCACCGCCCCCGGGGTCTCGCCGCTCGTCCGAAAGCGCCGGCGGGCGCCGTCATGGTCGAGTGCGACGAGCGCAGCGGCCCAAGCGTCGGTGATGCGGGTCCCCGAGCGGTCAGGCGCCGGCCAGGTCAGTGCCGGTCGCCGGCACCGAGGCGTCCGCCTCGGCCGCCACCCGACGGTCGGCCAAGAGGCCGTAGACGGTGGCGATGATCGCCCACATCAGGGCGAGCCCGGCAAAGGACTCCAAGCGGAAGTGCCAGACCGCGGTGGTGTACGAGTGGTCCACCAGCTTCGAGGTGCTGATCGCGGCGGGAACTCCCACCAGGTCGTCGCCCCGGTCGACGGTTGCCAGGTCGAGCGGCTCGCCCGGCTCGGCCGGATCGCGAAGGAACCGGTCACCGTTGGTCCGGGCCGAGGACAGCACCTGGTCGAGCACCTCGGGCGGCGCACCCTCGGCCACCACCAAGGCGGGAGCGGCCTCACTGTCGGGGGGGCCGATGGAGTCGGGGCTGGGCGGCCAGATGGCGTAGAGGGCGACGACCACCAGCACCAGCCCCCCGCCGACGGCGCCGAAACGAGCGGCGCCCGCCGTGCCCCGGTCGCTGAGCCACTGCCAGGCGAAGAAGGCCATGAAGACCACCACGATCGACGCGCCCACCAGCAGCAGGTAGTCGGACGTGCGCTGGCTGATGGAGTCGGGATCGCCGACGGTCGGTGGGTTGGGCGGGTACTTGAGCCCCGGGATGACCACCAGGGCCACAAAGGCGCCGGTGGCGATGCGAGCGGCTCGGCCGAACTCGTCGTGCGACGCGATGCGGTGGTGCAGAGCAGCAACGGCCACCCCAAGGATGATCCCGAGCAGCAGCCCGTAGAGCAGCGTGGCCGCCATACCTCCCCAGTACTGCGTGCTGCGACTGAACTCGGCCGCCTCGCCAGGGGCGGTCCCGATGCCGGTGGCGTCTTCGAACTGGAGGGCGAAGCCGATCTGGGTCTCGGTCACGAAGCGGACGAAGAGAGCCGAGACGGCACCGCCGGCCGCCCCCGCCGCCAGGCCGCGTAGAAGCGAGCCCTTGAAGGTGAAGGCCATGGGGTCGGTTCCCGAGCGGGTCAGTGGCAGGGGAAGCCGAGGGCGTGGCGGCCGTCGTGGAAGAGCTCGTGGACGGTCGTCCAGTTGCTCATGATCAGCCCGTTCTCCTGCAACATGACGTAGGCGCCGAAGACGCCGATCGCCAGGAGGGCCAGGGCCCAGGCGGGGACCGCGACGTGGTCGCCCTTGGTCGGTGCGGCGGTGGTGATCGCAGCCATCAGGTGTGCTCCATCAGCTCGTGGGTGGTGATCGCAGCAGGTCTCCTGGCTCCCAGATCGCTGCTCGGCTGCGCCTTCCCGGCCGGGGCGACCCGTGGTTCCGGTGGCGGGTGCAGCTCTGCTCCCTGGTCACAGTGGCGAGGACCGCGCCGGATTCGAACCGGCTTCCCTTGACTGCACCGGCGAACCTACCAGCCGCCATCCCCGCTGACCGGCCCGAGTCCGCTGGGGCATCGAGGCCGCCCACGGATGGGTACGTTCGGACGGTGACCGACCAGGAGACCAAGCGGCCCGGCTCGACCCAGGGTGGGCTGGCCAACGGCGAGGGCGCGTTCATCCGCGACGCCGACTACATCACCGACCGCATCACCACCGACGGGCGCGACGGGTGGCCGGTGGAGGCGGACCGCTACCGGCTGGTGGTGGCCCGCGCCTGCCCGTGGGCCAACCGGGCGATCATCGTGCGCCGCCTCCTCGGTCTCGAGGGTGTGCTGGGCATGGGCGTCGCCGGCCCCACCCACGACGAGCGCAGCTGGCAGTTCGACCTCGACCACGGCGGCGTCGATCCGGTCCTCCAGATCCCCCGTCTGCGCGACGCCTTCGAGAAGCGCTTTGCCGGTTACCCCAAGGGCATCACCGTGCCGGCGATCGTCGACGTGCCCACCGGCCAGGTGGTCACCAACGACTACCCCCAGATGACGCTCGACCTGAGCAGCGAATGGACCGCCTTCCACCGAGACGGTGCCCCTGACCTGTACCCCGAGGCCCACCGCGACGAGATCGACGAGGTGATGGAGCGCGTGTACCGAGAGGTGAACAACGGGGTGTACGCCGCCGGGTTCGCCAAGTCCCAGGGTGCCTACGAGAAGGCGTACCACCGCCTGTTCGACCGGCTCGACGGGCTCTCGGAGCGGCTCCGAGAGCAGCGGTTCCTGGTGGGCGACACCATCACCGAGGCCGATGTCCGCCTCTTCACCACCCTGGCCCGCTTCGACGCCGTCTACCACGGCCACTTCAAGTGCAACCGCTCGAAGCTCAGCGAGATGCCGGTGCTGTGGGCCTACGCCCGGGATCTGTTCCAGACGCCGGGCTTCGGCGATACCACCGATTTCGCCCAGATCAAGGAGCACTACTACGTGGTCCACACGGCGGTGAACCCGACCCAGGTCGTACCGGCAGGACCCGACATCTCCGGCTGGCTGGAGCCCCACGGCCGTGATGTGCTCGGTGGCCGTCCGTTCGGCGACGGCACCCCGCCCGGCCCGCCGCCCGCGGGCGAGGCGGTCGACCCGGCCCACACGCCGTTGCCCTGACCCGGGTCGTCAGCGCCTGACCGGCCGACCGTCGCGCCGGGCGTCGTGGTGAGCCCCGAGGCGCTTCGGGATCGGTCCCCGACCGTCCCGTCGAACCAGCTTGGCCAGCGCCTTCGCCGCCTTCGGGCTGCGCAGCCGGCGGAACCAGGTGAGCTGGCCGTCGACGGCGAGGCCCGCCACCGCCCCCTTGCAGATGTCCTGGCATCGCACCAGGTGGATCTCGACCGGTGCGTCCGCGACGCGTGCCTCGATGCCGGCCACCAGGGCCTGCGACCCCTTGCACTTTCGGCAGACGTAGAGGTCGACGGCCACGGACGCCCCCTACCCGTCACCCAGCGCCTACCACCCGAACCCGATCACCGCCGAGCTCGACGATGTCACCGAGCCGGAGCTGGCGCCCCCGACGGACCTCCATCTCACCGTTCACCTGCACCCGCTCGGCGCCCAGCACGGCCCTGGCGTCACCTCCCACCTCGACCAGGCCGGCCAGCTTCAGGAATTGGCCCAGCCGGATGCTTTCGTCGCGGATGGCTTCGTCCCGGAAGGCTTCGTCACCGATGGGTCCATCGCCGATGGGCTCGTCTCGCACCGCCCCATCCCACCAGACACCCGCCCACGCCGCGCGCTCCTACGCTCCACCGGTGGACACCACGCGCGTGGACCGGTGGGTGTGGGCCGTGCGGCTCTACAAGACCCGTTCGGCGGCCTCCGACGCCTGCGCCGGTGGCCACGTGCGGGTGAACGGGGCCTCGGCCAAGGCGGCCACCAGGGTGAAGGTCGGTGACCTGGTGGAGGCGCGGGTGGAACAACGGGACCGGGCCTACGAGGTGGTGCGCATCATCGAGAAGCGGGTGGGCGCGTCGGTGGCGGCCGAGTGCATCGTCGACCGCAGCCCGCCACCACCCGAGCGTGACCCCACCCAGGACGCCTTTGCCCGTGATCGCGGTTCGGGCCGACCCACCAAACGCGATCGGCGTGACCTCGACCGCCACCGTCGCCGTTGAGCCGACCGCACCCGGCAGCAGCGGGAGCGTCAGCCCAGGCGTTCGAGGTAGGGGGCGGTGGTGCCGTCCAGGGCGATGGGGTCCATGCCCAGCTTGCGGTGGTCCCACGACCGGACCCGGTCGACGTCGACCCGCACCGCCACCCGCTTCTGCAACATGAGCTCCACGAGGGGCCGGACCTCATCGGTGTAGGGACCGCTGTAGCGCTCCCACACGCTTACGCCCACCTTCCACAACACGTCCGGGTCGTCGACCACCGCGCCCCGGCCCTCGATCGACACGCCTCGGAGCTGGTCGTAGGTGAAGCCCGCCTCGATCGACACCGTGAGGCGATCGTCGCGCCCGAGGTTGACCGCCTTCTGAGATCGGGCCTTGGTCTCCACCCAGATCTGCCCGTCGAGCACGGCGTACCACATGGCCACCAGGTGGGGAACGCCTGCGGGGCCGATGGTGGCCAGGGTGGCGGTGCGGCTCTGGTCGATGAACGAGACGACCTCGTCGTTCGTCATCTCGATCTTCGAGCGCTCGTTGGTGCCCATGGTGCCCCTTCGGTGCTGGTCCCCGTCTGGTCCGCTCGACCTGGCGGACCATACCGGCCTCGGGGTTGGCGGACCGCGCTGGCCGAGTGCCGCGGTGCCGACCGCGCTGTCTGCTACCCATGGGTGCAGGCCACGAGTCATCGCAACGACCGGGAGGAACATGGGCAACGCCCCGCTGGTGTGGTCGGCTCGGGTACCCGCCGACCCCACCAGCCCCCGCCGGTGTCGTCAGGCCACCACCGACCTCCTCGGACGGGCCGGAGCCGACCACCTGGCTCCGGACGCTGCGCTCCTGATCAGCGAGCTGGTCACCAACGTGCTGCTCCACGTGCGCAGCGAGGCCAACGTCCGGGTCTCGGTTCGCACCGGCACCCTCCTGGTGGAGGTCGAGGACGAGTCGCCGGTGCTGCCAAGGCCCCTGGTCGCGAGCGACAGCTCCTCCACCGGGCGGGGCCTCGCCCTGGTGCAGGGACTGGCCAACGCCTGGGGTGCCGTGCCCAACGGCGAGGGCGGCAAGGTCATCTGGTTCGAGCTCGGCGCCGACACCACCACCCGGTCGAGGGTGCGCTCGCCGGAACCGTTGGAAGCCACCATCACCATCTCGTTGCTGGGAGCACCGGTGGCGCTGGCGCTCAGCGCGCTGGCCCACGGCGACGCCATGTTGCGCGAGTTGGCCCTCGCCCGCTTCGCCGAACTCGGCAGGTCATCTCCGCCAACGGGCCATCCCGACGTCGACATCGCTCCGCTGCGGCAGGCGCTGACCGCTGCCCACGAGCAAGGCCTGGCCACCTCCGACGTGGAGGTGGCGTTCGACGACGCCGCCGCGATGGGGGTCCTCCATCGACTGGCTCTCGTCGACGAAGGTGACCGCATCGGCAGCGAAGGCGGCACGCTGGCGGCGCCCTCGTTGCCCGAGGTGGCGATGTGTCGGACGTGGATGCTCACCGAGGTCGCCTGGCAGCTGAAAGGAGCCGAACCGACGCGGTGGCACCTCCCGGCTCCCGTCGACACGTCCGCCGGCTGGGAGCCGGCGTCGGACCTCGACGTGCGCAATGCCGGCCTGGTCGGTGCGGCCGTGGTGCTGGCCGACGGTCAGAACCGCATTCTCCACCTCAACGAGGAAGCGGAGCACCTCCTGGGGTGGACCTCCGCGGAGCTGGCCGGTCGACGGCTCACGCAGCTCATCCCCCCGGTGATCCACCAAGCCCACCTGGCTGCCTTCACGCGCCACCAGGTCACCGGGGAACGGACCATCATCGGGACCGAGGTCGTGGTACCCGCTCTGGCCAAGTCGGGTATCGAAGTCGACATCCTTCTCACCGTGGACGAGATCGTCCTGGCCTCCGGTGCCGGCGCCTTTCGCGGCACCATGCGCAGACCGGCCTGACCCGACGGCGCCCGATCAGCCGCCCTGGAGGCGCAGGGCGTCGCTGGCCGTGGTCAGCTTGGGCTTGATGTCTCGGGTGTAGGCGGCGGGACCGGCGATCGGGACCAAGGCGATCTTGACCAGCGCGGTCTTCTTGGCGATGCCGACCGTGTCCCACACCAGGTCCGGGGTTGCCGCGGCATCACGCAACGCCGCCACCGCCGTGGCCAGGTGGCCCACCAGCACCGTTCCCAGCGCGCCTTTCAACAACAGACCGGCCTTACCACCGCCCTTCCCGCCGGCCTTCCCACCGCTCTTTCTGCGGCCCTTCCCGCGGTCTCGGCGACCGGCGATCTCGGCTCCGCCCCGAGCGTCGTCGGCGGTCACGGGCACCAAGGCCAAGACCGGTCGCAGGTCGGTGCCTCCGACGTGCTTTGGTACCTGCAGGGTCTTGTTGCGGCTCATGACGGGCTCCAGGTTCGACGTGCGGGATGGGTGCGTCCCTGGCTACCCGATCGCACCAGCGCTACCCCGGTGGCGCACCCAGGAGCGACCCGGGCGAGAACGCGTTCTCGCCTCCTGCCAGGAGCGACGATCATGACGGCGCGAGAACGCGTTCCAGATTCGACCGACATGGCCCCTCCGATCCCGCTACGGTGACCCGCGTCACGCAACAAGCTCAGGGGGTTCGCTGATGACACCGATCCTGCGAAGGGGTCACCCGACCGGAAACCAGCGACGGGGCCGGGCCGTGGCCTTTGCCGTGCTGGCCACCGTCTCGTTGCTCGCCGGCGCCTGCAGCCGGTCCGAGGGCGAGGTCGAGACCGGTGGTGGCGACACCACGGCGCCCGGCGGCACCACCGCACCGGATGGGTCGGGCGGGGGTGCCGGCGACTTCGGCGACCTCACCGAGGTCTGCGGCGACGGCGATGCGTCGGGAAGCACCGCCCAGGGGGTGACCGACGACGCCATCACCGTCGGTGCCTTCTCCGATCCCGGTTTCGCCGCCCGGCCCGGACTCAACCAGGAGCTCTTCGACGCCTCCGAGGTGTTCACCGAGTGGTGCAACGCCGCCGGCGGCATCAACGGTCGCCAGATCGAGCTCAACCTGCGGGACGCCAAGCTCACCGAGTTCAAGCAGCGCGTCACGGAGTCGTGCCGGGAGGACTTCATGATGGTGGGCGGGGGCGCCGTCTTCGACGAGACCGGCCAGGACGAACGCCTCACCTGCCTGCTCCCGGACATTCCCGCCTACCAGGTCTCGGCCAAGGCGCGTGGTTCCGAGCTGGCCGTGGCCCCGTTGCCCTTGGCGCTCGATGAGACGCCGATCGCCGTCTACCAGTACCTCGGTGAGAAGTTCCCCGAGTCCACCGACAAGGTCGGCTTCCTCACCGGCAACGTGCCGGCCACGGTGCTGATCGACGACCAGAACCAGGAGGCGGTCAAGTCGCTCGGCTGGGAGGTCGCCTACCAGGCGCAGTACAACGCCGGCGGCGAGCAGAGCTGGACCCCGTTCGCCCAGGCCCTGCAGTCCGACGGCGTCAAGGGCCTCGTCTACACCGGGGAGCCCGAGAACGCGGCCAAGCTCCTCCAGGCCATCACCGACATCGACTACGACCTCGACTGGGCCGTGGTGGGCGCCAACCACCTCGACGCCAACTTCGTGGACGTCGGCGGGACCGCTATCCAGGACGTCTACATGTACTCGGCCGTGGTGCCGTTCTTCCAGGCCGACGAGAACCCGGCCACCCAGGCCTACCAGGACCTCTTCGAGGAGTACCTGCCCGACGGCAAGGGCGACGCCCTCCTCGGAATCAACTCCTTCTCCGCCTGGCTGCTGTGGGCCACCTCGGTGAAGTCCTGCGGCTCCGAGGTCACCCGCAAGTGCGTCTTCGAGGCGGCCGACGGGACCACGTCGTGGACCGGCGGTGGGCTCCACGCCGAGACCGATCCCAGCTCGGGGCAGGCCTCGCGGTGCGGCATCGTGGTGGAAGCCACGCCCGACGGCTTCGAGGTGCCCGACGACTTCGAGCTCACCGACGGCCTGTTCCGCTGCGCCGACGACAGCGTGTACAGCCTGAAGGGCGACTACGGCGAGGGCGCCACCCTCGAGAGCGTGGGCAAGAGCCTCGACGACCTGGAGTAACCGGACCGGCTGGAGCAGGCGACAAACACGCCACCGTCCAGCGAGGGGGCCAGTGGAAAAGTTCCTCATCTTCACAATCGTCGGGTTGAGCCTGGCCGCGATCTACGCGGTGATATCCAGTGGCCTGGTCCTCACCTACACCACCACCGGCATCTTCAACTTCGCCCACGGCGCCATCGGGATGCTTGCGGCCTTCGCCTACTGGCAGCTGCGCTTCGACTGGGGGTGGCCCGCACCGGTGGCCCTGGTCGTGGTCCTGTTCGTGTTGGCCCCGGCGTTCGGCTTGTTGTTGGAACGGGTGATCATGCGCGGGCTGGTGGGCACCAGCGAGGCCACCAAGTTGGTGGTGTCGATCAGTCTGCTGGTGGCCATGATCGGGTTGGCCAGCCTCATCTGGGAGTCGGGCCAGAGCCGGCCCATGTCGACCTTCTTCCAGGGCGAGCGCCTGGACCTGGGCGTCACCACGATCACCTACCAACAGGCGATAACCATCGCCACCGCGGTGGTGGTGGCCATCGGCCTGCGCTTCTTGCTGTACCGCACCCGCATCGGGGTCTCGATGCGGGCCAACGTCGACGACCGGAACCTGGCCCTGCTCAACGGGGCCCGACCCGACCGGGTGGGCCTGATCAGCTGGGCGATCGGCGCCGCCTTGGCCGCGGTGGGCGGCATCCTCATCGCCCCCGCCCTCACCCTTGATCCCGGCTCGCTGTCCCTGCTCATCGTCAACGCCTACGCCGCCGCCATCTTCGGACGCCTCCGCTCGCTGCCGCTGACCTTCCTGGGGGCCATCGTGTTGGGGCTTACCGAGGGCTATCTGGTGGGGTACCTGCCCGGTGAGAACCAGTACCTGGCCGGGTTGCGCCCCGCGGCGGCCGCCATCGTGCTGTTCATCGTCCTCCTGGTGCTGCCCAACCCCCGGCTGCGAACCCGCAGTGCCCTGCGCGAGTACTTCCCGGCTCCCTCGCCCACCGGGATGGCGATGGTGGCCGTGGGCGTGGTCGCCGCCGGCGCCGTGCTGGTCACCACGCTCGACACCACCGGCGTGCTGACCTACGCTCCCGTCTTCTCCCTCGGCATCGTGGCTCTCTCGCTGGTGCCGCTGGTGGGCTACGCCGGCCAGATCTCGCTGGCCCAGCTCAGCTTCGGCGGCATCGGTGCGGTGGTCGCCGCCCACCACGGTGGCGGGGGCACGCCGCTCGGCCTGGTGCTGGCGGTGGTGATCGCCGCGCTGGCGGGTGGCCTGGTGGCCCTGCCCCTCCGCCGCCTGTCAGGCATCTACCTGGCCCTGGCCACCGCTGCGTTCGCGGTGGCCCTCGACCGCTGGATCTTCATCCTCCCCGACTTCGACCTCGGACCGATCCACATCAGCCTGTTCGAGCTGGGCTCCACCGAGATCGACGCCCTCAGCCTATTCGGCTACACCTTCGCCAGCCCGGGCGCTCAGCTCATGTTGTCGGCGGTGGCGTTCGCGCTGGTCGCCCTGGTGGTGGCCGCGGTGCGGTGGACCTCCTTCGGCCGGCAGCTGGTGGCCATGCGCGACAGCGAGGCGGCCTGCGCCACGCTGGGGCTCAACCTGGTGTGGCCGAGGGTGGCGGTCTTCATGTTGTCGGCGGGCATCGCCGGGCTGGGAGGGGCGCTCTACGGGATGCAGCTCGGCACCGTCTCCCCCGAACGCTTCAACCTAATCTCGGGCCTTCCGCTGTTCATGTTGGTCGTGGTGGGCGGCGCCGGCCTGGTGGGCGGCGCCCTCTTCGCCGGGATCGCCCTCTACGGCCTCATCCCCCTGACCTCCGCACTGGGCCCCTTCATCACCAAGGTCAACGCCGTGTCACCCGGTCTCATGGGCATCGGCCTCGGGCGCAACCCGAGTGGCGCGGTGCCGCTCATCGCCGAGGGCCTCAAGCCGCTCCGTCACGACCCGCCGGTGCTCGGCGCCATGGTCGCGGCCATGGCCGCCGTGTACGCCGGGCGGCTGGCCGACGTCTACGCCAACTGGCCCTTCGTGCTGTTGCTGGTCGCAGTGTTCATGGTCGCCAACGCGGTGGCCGGTCGTCGGGCTCGCCCGACGGTCGCCGATCGCGCGGCCGTCTCACCGGCGGTCGAGGACCTCGACTGGGTGGGGATCACCACCCCGTGGACGGCCCGCCACCTGGCTCGCCTCGACGAGGAGTTCGCCGCCGACGGCCTGTCGCCGGTGGCGATGGGCGCAGCCCGCAACGGCGCGTCGGACCCCCTGCCAGTGCGGGCGGGCAACGGCGCTGTGCCCTCGAACGGATCGGGAGCCAATGAATCGGGAGCCAACGAAGCGGCGGTCGGCGTGAGCGGCAGCTCAACCTTCGATGCCGACGAGGTGCTCCATGGCCGCCCTTGAGGTGCGGGAGGTCACCATGGCCTTCGGGGGCCACACGGTGCTCGACAACGCATCGTTGACCGCCGAGGCCGGTCGGATCACCGGTCTCATCGGCCCCAACGGGGCCGGCAAGACCACCATGTTCAATGTCATCACCGGCCTCATCACCCCGAGCGCCGGCCGGGTCCTGCTCGGTGACCGGGACGTGACCGGCCTCCGCCTGCACCGCCGGGCCCGCATCGGCCTGGCCCGCACCTTCCAGCAACTGGAGCTCTTCTCGATGCTCACCGTGCGCGAGAACATCCGGGTAGCCGCCGACATCCGCAAGCGGTGGTCCCGGGACCGGGCCAGCTGCGCAGCCATCACCGACGACATCATCGAACGGGTCGGCCTGGGGGCGGTGGCCGACGCGCGGGTCACCACCCTGCCAACCGGCCAGGGTCGCCTGGTGGAGCTGGGTCGGGCCCTCGCCGCCCGACCGAGCGTCCTCCTGCTCGACGAGCCCGCCTCGGGCCAAGACGACGTCGAGACCACCCGCTTCGGAGCCCTCCTGCGCCAGCTGGCCGACGACGGCGCGGCGGTGGTCCTGGTGGAACACGACATGTCGTTGGTCATGGAGGTGTGCGACCAGGTCCACGTGCTCGACCTCGGACGGATGATCGCGGCCGGGGAGCCGGCAACCGTCCAGACCGACCCCGCGGTGCTCGACGCCTACCTCGGCACCAGCCGGGCGGTGGCCTCGTGACCACGGTCGACCCGGTCACCGCCCCCCCGGCCACCGAACCCCCGGCCGCCGCGTCGGAGATCGACCTCACCGAGCCGCTGCTCGAACTGAGGGGGCTGCGGGCCGGCTACGACGGCATCGACGTCCTGCACGGCATCGACCTGGTGGTCCACCCGGGCCGGGTGGTGGCCGTGCTCGGGCCCAACGGCGCCGGCAAGAGCACCACGCTCAAGGTGCTGGCCGGGTTGCACCCGTCGACCGGCGGCGACGTGATGGTGACCGGCCGCCGGGTCAACGGGGCCCGCCCCGACGACCTGGCCCGCCGTGGGCTGTGCCTGATCCCCGAAGGCCGCGGCATCTTCCCGAACCTGACGGTGCGCGAGAACCTCCAGATGATGACCCACCGGGGGCGGCCCATGGCCGAGGTCGAGGAGCAGGCGACCACCCGGTTCCCGCAGCTCGGTCGGTTCCTCGGCCAGACCGCCGGCACCCTGTCGGGCGGGCAGCAGCAGATGCTGGCCATGGCCCGGGGCCTGGCCACCGACCCCGCCCTGCTGGTGCTCGACGAGCTGTCCATGGGCCTGGCCCCGATCATCGTCGACCAGCTCTACGAGACCGTGGCCATGGTGGCCGCCGAGGGCACGTCCATCCTGCTGGTGGAGCAGTTCGCCCGCATCGTGATGGACGTGGCCGACGACGCCGCGCTGATGGTGCAGGGCCGCATCGTGGCCACCGGTCGTCCCCGAGACCTCGAAGCCAGCCTCTCCCAGGCCTACCTGGGCGGATAGGAGATACCCATGCTCGAACACCCCCAACGGGTCGAAGCGTTCAAGGACGAGATCGCCGAGATGAAGCTGCCCGACCAGGCCGCCGGCCGCGATCGCACCCTTCTGCGCGTCGGTGTGGCCCTGATGGTGGTCGGCATCGTGCTGGCCCCCGTCGCCTACGCCACCAGCAGCGGCACCACCAACGCCCTCCAGCAACGCGACGCCCAGATCCTGGCCCTGTCCGGCGTGATCCTGGCCGTGGTCGGCGCCGCTCTGTTCCTGCGCTACTCGATGGCCCAGTTCCTCAGGTTCTGGCTGGCCCGCCTCTCCTGGGAGCAACAGGCCCAGACCGACCGCGTGGTGGAAGCCATGGCCCCGGGTTCGACCAGCCCCGACCACGCCGGCGACCCAGCCGACGCCGAGCCCGTCGTCCCCACCAGCTCAGCCCCGTCGAGAACCGACCCTGCCCGCACCTGAGCATCAGCTGCGTGCAGGTCTGAGCGCTATTCGGTGGCGGGTTCAGGGGGTCCACGCAACGCTGCTCGAGCCGCCGCGGCCCGTTCGGCCAGCCGCCGTGTTCGTCGCCGTTGTCGCCGCTGCGCCGGGCTGAGCCCGGCGGATGCCAACTACTTGTAGCGGTAGGTGATGCGGCCGCGCTTGAGGTCGTAGGTCGAGAGCTCGACCTGGACCCGGTCCCCGGGGAGGATGCGGATCCGGTTGCGGCGGAGGCGGCCGCCGAGGTGGCCGAGCACCTGGTGCCCGTTGTCGAGCGCGATGCGGAAGTGGCCGCCCTTGAGGGCTTCCTCAGCAGTGCCCTCCATGACCAGTACGTCGTCTTTGGCCTTCAACCTGTCCTCGTTCTCTTCGGGAGTGCCGGCCAACCAGTGTGGTCGACTTGCCTGTCGACGATGCTACCGACGCCGCTCCGAGGAACCGCGAAGCGCGCTGGTCAGTTGCCGAGGTTCGCTCTCCGGCAGCTATTGGCATAGCGATCGAACTGGAGTTGTGGTCGGCCAGGGGGAGTCAAGCCGCACGCGCCCCCTCGCACCGGTTCAGGTGCGTTGTGGGGCCCGGTGGGACAGGGGGACGGTGAGGAGGGTGCCGTTGTGTCGGTGAACGGTGAGGCCGTCGGGGCCCCGGACCATGCGGAAGCCGCCTTCGTGGACGGCGTGGTGGTGGCGGTGGCACAAGAACGCCAGGTTGTGCAGGTCGGTGGGCCCGGTCTGGTTGACGGGGTCGAACGGGACCAGGTGGTGGGCTTGGCACCAGGTGTGGGGGGCGTCGCAACCCGGGAACTGACAGGACCCGCCCGAGAGCACGACGAGGGCCCGGCGTTGCGCTGCGGTGGCCAGGCGGTGCTTGAACCCGACGTTCAGGACCTCACCGTCGCTGGTGGTGACGGTGGAGATTTCGGCGTCGCAGAGCAGCCGGCGGGCGGTCTCGGTGGCGATTGGTCCGAACCCGACGATCTCACAGGTCCGTGGCATGTTCGGCGACCCGGCGGTCGCGGTGCGGCCGGTGACGGTGTCGTGGTCGACCAGTACACAGGCCAACGGCCGGGGCTGGCCGTGCTGCACGGCGGTGTCGCCGTGGCGGCCGGCCAGCGAGGCCAGCGCCGCGGCGAGGAGTTGGGACCGGGTGCGGGTGTCGCCTTCGAGGAGGCCAGCGCGGTGCCAGGCGTCGATCTCGGCATCGAGTGCACCGGTGACCACCGCTGCGGTCTCCGGATCGAGCCAGCCCTTCACCAACGTCCCGCCCAGGGTGCCCGAGAGTTGCAGATGCGTGTCGAAGCGGTCCTTCAAAGCCTGGTCGCTGCCGCCGTCGGGCAGCACCGAGTGCAACCAGGTGGCCAGGAACAGCTGCGCACCGGCCACGGTGAGACCCTTGACGGTGTCGACCAGATGGGCCTCGTTGGCATCGAAGTCCACCGGCGCCTTGCGCCGGGTGTCCAACAGGTCCCGCACCTTCTCCGGAGCCAGTGCCCCCGCCGCCGACGCCGCACGGACGGCCGGGAGTGCGGCCACGGTCCGGGCCTGCTTCAAGACCCCACCGGCACGGGTCCTCGACACCTCCGCATGGGAGGCCAGCCAGCCAGAGGCGGACCGGGCCCCATCGAGCGCCCACCCCGTCGACGACTCGAAGCGCACCAGCCACCGCCCCGCCGACCCCTCCAACGCCGCCCCCACCCGAAACGCCGCCACCGCCGCCTCACCGAGCTGAGAATCGGTCGCAGCCACCGGCGATCCGAGCAGCCGAGCAAAGTCCGCCACCAACCCAACCTGCTCGGCCGACAGCCCGGCAACCGCCTTCTCGACTCGATCGAACGGATGTTCGTCCATGCCCACACGATACCCAAGGGGGGTGACAAGATCGGCCCGAATCAGGCTGGCGATCACATCTTTCTTCGAGATCTCTCACCTTGCGTGAGAAGGCGGAAACGGCGCCCGGCGTTCCCCCGACCCGACTTCAATGGCGCCACCATCAGCCGCGCGACCATGGGTGCCCATGCCTCGCCTGATCCCGCCCGTGGTCGAGGCCGGCTCGATGGCTGAATCCGTGCAGCCGGACCTCACGGTGGACCAAGGATGTCTCCTGCGCCCGTGGCGCACGAACGACGCCGCCACTGCCGTCCTGGCCTTTACCGATCCCGACATCCAGCGGTGGCACTTCCGGCGGATCGACGACCTCGACGAGGCCCGGACCTGGATCGAGAGCACCCACGTGGGGTGGACGGCCGAATCGTCGGCCAACTGGGCCGTGGTCGAGGCCGGGGCCGAGGAGCCCGTCGGACGGGTCGGCCTGACCAAGGTCGACCTCGCTTCGGGTTGGGGGGAGGTCTCCTACTGGGTCCTGGCTGCCGCCCGAGGGCGGGATCTGGCCACGCAGGCAGTGATGACCCTGGCGTCGTGGGCGTTCGAAGCCCTCGGCCTCCATCGCCTCGAGATCGAGCACTCGGTCGACAACCCCGCCTCGTGTCGGGTGGCCATCCGAGCAGGCTTCGCCGCCGAAGCGACCCTCCGCAGCGCCCTGCTGCACGACGACGGATGGCACGACATGCACCTCCACGCCAAGGTGCGTGACGACGCCTGAGGATCCGTCCAGCCACCGGGCCACGTCGGCCCGCGGGCACAGTCGGGATTCGCTGGCCAGACTGGAGGTGACCGCTGACGTAGGGGGCCACATGCCGTACAGCACCGGGCGCACCGTCCACGACGCCGATGCGCACCTCATGGAGACGCCGAACTGGCTTCGCGACCACGCTGACCCGGCGGTCCGGGACCGCATCACGGCCCTGAGCTACTCCAGTGGGAACGAGCTGCGCCAGACCGGCGACCCCGACGAACAACAGCGCGACCTGGTGGCGTCGTTCGACCGTCTGGCCGACAAGCACGGCTCGGACGACTATCAGGCTGACGAGGAAGCCGAGATTATGGCCCGCAAGAACTTCGCCGCCACCGGATCGTTCATCGCCGACGATCGGCCCCGGGCCCTCGACCTGCTCGGGTTCTCCAGCCAGCTCGTGTTCAACACCTTCCACAACCGTCGCCTCCACGACTGGGAGCACGGCGGCGACGTCGACCTGGCCTACGGCGCAGCCCGGGCCCACAACCGGGGCATGGTCGAGTTCTGCTCCGTCGACCCTCGACTGCTCCCCAGCTGCTACGTACCGCTGGTGGACCTCGACCGCGCCGCCGCCATGGCCGACGAAGCCTTGGAGATGGGTGCAGCCGCACTGCTGGTGGCGTCGGGCTGCCCGCCGGGTCACTCGCCCAGCCACGTCGGCCTCGACCCCGTGTGGGCTCGCGCCCAGGAGGCCGGCATCCCGGTCGTGTTCCACGTCGGCGGCACCGACGATCTCGTCGACCCCGATTACTTCCGCAACGGCCTGCCCGTCCCGCCCGATTTCCACGGCGGCGAGGAGAACTTCCGCTCGGTCGACTACATGGGCATCCCCCACCCGCCGGCCCAGACCCTGGCCACCATGGTCTTCGACGGCGTGTTCGAGCGCTTCGCCGCCCTGCGCGTCGGCGTCATCGAGCAGGGCGCCATCTGGGTGCCGTCGTGGACCCGCCAGATGGAGTCGGCATTCGACGCGTTCCGGCGCCACGAGGACCGGATCCAGGCCTTGTCGCTGCGGCCCGCCGAGTACGTCACCCGCCAGATGCGCTTCACGCCGTACCCCACCGAGGACGTGGGCTGGATCATCGACCAGTCCGGCTCCGACGTCTGCCTGTTCTCCTCCGACTACCCCCACGTCGAGGGCGGCCGCCGACCGATCGAGCGCTTCGAGGCCAGCCTCGGCAACGCCACCGACCACGTCCGCCAACGCTTCTACTGCGACAACTTCCTCGACCTCATGGGCACCGCCGCCCACGCCCTCGTCGCCGCCTGATTTGGCCGTCGGGCGCCGCGGACCGACCCCCCACCCTCAGACTGCGGCCTTCTCCAGGATGTGGACGCCGCAGGCGCTCCCGAGGCCGATGACGTGGGCCAGGCCCACCTTGGCGCCCTCGATCTGGCGGTCGCCGGCTTCGCCTCGGAGGTGGGTGGCCACCTCCCAGATGTTGGCGATGCCGGTGGCGGCGATGGGGTGGCCCTTGCTCTCCAGGCCGCCGGAGACGTTGACCGGCTTGGCGCCGTCGCGCCAGGTGGCACCCGACTCGAACAGGTCCACCGCCCCGCCCGGCTCGCACAGGCCGAGGTTGTCGTAGTGGACCAGCTCGGCGGTGGCGAAGCAGTCGTGGAGCTCCACCAGGTCGAGGTCGTCGGGGCCGATGCCGGCCTGCTCGTAGGCGGACGCAGCTGCGTTCCGAGTGAGGGTGTTCACGTCGGGCAGCACCTGGCAGCCCTCGGTGTACGGGTCGGAGGTGAGCACTGACGCCGACACCTTGAGCGCCCGTCGCCGCTGCTCCAGCGACAGCTTGGACAAGGCGGCATCGCTCACCACCACCGCGGCGGCCGCACCGTCGCAGTTGGCCGAGCACATCGGGCGGGTGTTCGGATAGGCGATCATCACGTCGCCCATGATCTGCTCCAGCGTGAAGCGCTTCTGGTAGGCGGCCTTGGGGTTGAGCGTGGAGTGGGCGTGGTTCTTCTCGCTGATCCGGGCGAAGAGCTCGAAGCTGGTGCCGCCGTAGCGGTGGCCGTACTCCATGCCGATCTGGGCGAACACGCCCGGCATGTTCTCGGTGCCGATGCGCCCGTCCACCGCGGCTACCGAGCCGTAGCGGCCGTGGGGCTCCCACTTGTCGGACTCGGGTCGACGGTTGCCGCCACCGAGGAGACCGGCGCCCGAGAGCTTCTCCACGCCGACGGCCAGGCCCATGTCGCACTCCCCCGCCTTCACCGCCATGATCGCCGTGCGCAGCGCGGTGGCTCCCGTGGCACAGGCGTTGGCCACGTTGTAGACGGGGATGCCGGTCTGGCCGATCTGCTTCTGCAGCTGTTGGCCGATTCCCGAGCTGGCCTGCATGAGATTGCCCGCCGCCAGCACGCCCATGTCGGCCATGGTGACCCCACCGTCGTCGAGCGCACCCGTGGCCGCCTCCGACGCCAGGTCCACCGGGTCGAGGTCGGTGTGCTTGCCGAACTTGGTCATGTGGATCCCGAGGATCCAGATGTCGTCGCTCATGCCGCGGCTTCTCCCTCTGCTGGTTCGATCGGTGCGAAGCCGAAGGTGACGGCCTCCGTCCCGGCGTCGTCGGTGCCCATCACCGAGGTGGTCAGGCGGACGGCCATGCCCAGGGTGAGGTGGGCGTCGTCGGGCTCCACGTCGACCAGGTTGGCCCGCACGCTGGTGCCGCCGCAGTCCACCAGCGCAGCCACGAACGGCACCGGCACGCCGGGGGCGGCGAAGCTCACGATGGTGAAGGCCCGCACCTCGCCGGTGGTCTGGATGTCGACCTTGGTGAAGGCGGTGCCGCTGCAACTGGCACAGGCGTTGCGACGGTCGAAGAACCGAGCCGCGCAGGCCGTGCACTCGTTGGCCACCAGGTGGGGGTCGTCGCCCAGCACCAGGTAGTCGACGATCGGGATCTGGTCGGTCACGGTGTCCCTTTCAGGGCTTGGTGTCTCGGACGACCCACATGGCGAAGAACTGCGAGGCGCCACCGTAGGCGTGGCCCAGCGCGGTGCGGGCCCGGTCGACCTGGTGCTCGCCGGCCTGGCCCCGCACCTGCATGGCGGCCTCGGCGAAGCGCAACATGCCCGAGGCGCCGATGGGGTTCGAAGACAGCACGCCGCCCGAGGCGTTGACCGGCAGGTCGCCCCCGATCTCGGTCACGCCGTCCTCGGTGAGCTTCCAACCGCCGCCCTCGGGAGCGAAGCCGAGGTTCTCCAGCCACATGGGCTCGTACCAGCTGAAGGGCACGTACATCTCGATGACGTCGACGTCGCGCCGGGGGTCGGTGATGCCGGCCTGGGCGAACACGTCGGCCGCGCAGTCCTGCCCGCCCTGCGGGTTCACCGGGTCGCGGCCAGGGAACTGGCCCAGCTCCGAGCGGATGGCGGTGCCGTGGACCCACGCCGGCGGGTTCGGCGAGCGGTCGCCACCGGCTTCGTCGGTGAGGACCATGGCGCAGGCCCCGTCGGACGCCGGGCAGCTCTCGAGGCGGCGCACCGGCTCCCAGACCATGGGCGAGTCGCGCACCTTCTCCAGCGTGATGTCGGAGACCTTGAGGTGGGCGTAGGGGTTCTTGAGCGCGTTGAGCCGGTCCTTCACCGCCACCATCCAGCCCACGTACTCCGGCGCCTTCGACCGGGCGATGTAGGCCCGGATGTGGGGGGCGAAGTAGCCGCCAGCACCCACCCCACCGCTGCGACCGCCGGAGAGGCCCCACGTGGTGTCGCCCTCGGACTGCTTCTCGAAGGCGATGGTGAGCACCCGCCGGCGCACGCCCGACTGCACCAGGTGGGTGGCCACGATGGCGGTGGAGCCGCCCACTGATCCGGCGGTGTGCACCCGCATGATCGGCTTGCCGGCCGCACCCAGTGCGTCGGCGAGATAGAGCTCGGGCATCATCACGCCCTCGAACGAGTCGGGTGCAGTGCCGATGACCACCGCGTCGACGTCGCGCCACCCCATCTCGGCGTCGTCGAGCGCCCGCTGCCCGGCTTCGCGCAGCAGCCCCGCCAGCGACACGTCGTCGCGCACCTTGGCGTGGTGGGTCTGGCCGATCCCAACGACGGCGCAGCGCTCGGCCATCAGGCACACTCCCCGACCGAAGTCGTCTGCGTCGTTTGCGAGCTCGCGAGCCAACAGCGCGGACGCCGTCGAAGCGCCGCAGCGGAGCGAGGACCTGGTTCGACGGAACCAGAGGTCGACGCCGCAGGCGGCCACGAAGCGGGTGCGGCGAGGACGTGCGCAGAAGGCGAAGGTGCCGAGGATCCGTTCACGGACGATCGCCCTCCAGGACGCAGACCAGGTTCTGCTGCAGGCACGGTCCCGATGCGGCGTGGCCGACGGTGCGGGACCGACCGTGCTCGTTGATCTGGCGGAACGCCTCGCCGATGCGGACCAGCCCCGACACCATCATCGGGTTACCGGCCAGGGGCCCGCCCGACGGGTTGACCTCGACGTCGTCACCCAGGCCGAGCGCCTCACGCAACAGCAGCTCCTCGTGGCTGAAGCACGCTGCGAGCTCGGCCACCTCTACCGGTGCGTCGCCCACCCCCGCGTGCTCGGCGGCCAGGCGGGCCGAGCCGGCCTGAGCGAGGTCCCGCACCCCCGGGTAGTGCGGTTCGCTGCGGTGGTCGATGCCTCGGATCCAAGCCGGGCGGTCGCACACCTCACGGGCTCGGTCGCCGGCCACCAGCACCACCGCGGCGCAGCCGTCGCTCACCGGAGGGCAGTCGGCGGCCCGCAACGGGGCCACCGTGTACGGCTCGGCCAGCAGCTCCTCCACGCTCACGTCGCCGGCCCCGGCGATGGCGGGGTGGGCGTCGGGGTTGCCCGCTGCGTTGGCGCGGCTGCGGGCCACCACCTGGGCGAAGTCGGCCTCGGTGGCGGTGCCGGCGTCGAGCACGGCCCGGGCCTGCAACGCGGCCAGCGACACGTGGTCGGCCCACAACGGCATCAGGTAGTAGGGGTCGTTCTGCAGGCACAGCACCTCGCGCAGGTCGCTGCGCGACGAGATGCCCGACGAGAAGGCCAGGGCCACGTCGACATCACCGTGCTGGAGGAGCACCCATGCCTCGTAGAGCGCCCACGCCCCGTCCATGTCGACGTGGGACTCGGAGATCGGCGGCCAGGCCCCGACCGCTTCCAGGTTGGCCACGAAGGCGAACGGCGTGCCGGCCAGGTAGTCGGCGCTGCCCGAGCAGGTGAAGCCGATGTCGGTCCGCTCGAGACCGGACCGCTCGACCGCGGCGTTGATGACCGGGAGCAGCATCTGGGTCTCGGACTCCGCGGTGTCGACCAGCGATCCGGACTGGGCGAACGAGACGATGGCGACGTCCCTCACAGCGTGTGCTCCTGGTAGTCGGCGGCCGGCGCGTCGGCGGCGCCGGTGGCGCGCCAGCCCTCGATGGCGGTGCCCATGCCGTAGCCGCGGTCGTCGGGCTCACGCTCCTCCGGTGGGGCCCACACCGCCTCCACGCGCAGTCCGAGGCGGATCTCGTCGAGGGCGATGTCGACCAGGCGCTGCTGGCCGACGGTGCCCGACGCCCCCTCGAGTAGGACGCTGGCCAAGGCGTAGTCGGACCGTTCCTGCTGGCCGGTGTACTGGATCGGGGTCAGGACCGTCCACGAGGTGACGATGCCGTGGTCGGCCACCTCGACCTCGTCGTCGGCCGTGGTTGCGATGGTGCAGATCGGGCAGAAGCCCTTGGGCGGCACGTACACCAGCGAGCACTGGGAGCAGCGGTGGCCGGTGATGCGGCCGTCGGTCAGAGCGGCACCGAAGGCGGCGGCCACCGGGTTGGTGCGCACGGTGTAGTCGAGCGAGATGAGCTGCGGCATGAACTGCACCGGCCCGCTGTCCTCCGAGCTCACCACCGGCTCGCTCACGTCGGCGTCCCCGGTGCCGGCTCGGACCCGGTCTCGGGCTCGAAGCAGGCGATGTCGGTGACGTGGCCGGTGCGCTCGTCGGCCCAGCGGACCTGCACCCGCATGCCGGTGCTCACGTCGGCCACCGAAGGCGCGTCGAGGGCGTGCACCATCGAGGTGTCGGCCCCGTCGAGGCGCACCAGGGCCCAGGCGAAGGGCCGGTCGAGCGGGTGCTTGCGGAGCGGCTCGGCCACCCACGACCATCCGGTGACGGTGCCCCGGTCGGCCACCTCCACCAGATCGTCGACCGGGTCGCCGGTCTCGGGGTCGTACTCGAGGGGCGGGCAGATCACCCGGCCCGCCGCGGTCCGGCTGCCCAGCACCTGCTGGTCCCGCAACCCGGTGAGGAAGGCGCCCACCACCGGGCCGAGGCTCCGGCGGTAGAGCAGCTCCATGGTGAACGTCGATTCCCCTGCCGACACGCCCGCAGTAGAACACATTCTACTTTGGCGGTCCACCGACCCGGTTCGATCGCTGCTCAGCAACGACCCACCGCGACTGGTGGCGGCCTGTGCGAGAACGTGTTCTACTTCAGCGATGGCGTTCAACCTGGCCGACCTGGCCGAGCACACCGCCGACGTGGTCCCCGACCGCACCGCACTGATCTGCGGCGACCGGACGGTGACCTTCGGCGAGCTGGAGGCCCGGGCCAACCGCCTGGCCCACCACCTGGCCGCCGAGGGCGTTGGCGAGCGGGACCACGTGGCCATCTACTCCTACAACAGCATCGAGTACGTGGAGGCCATGTTGGCCGCCTACAAGCTCCGCGCCGTCCCCATCAACGTGAACTACCGGTACGTGACCGACGAGCTCGTCTACCTGTTCGACAACGCCGACGTGGTGGCGGTCGTCTACCAGGCGTCGTTCTCGTTGCGCATCGCCGAGGTCGAAGACCAGCTCCCGATGCTGCGGCACCTGGTGGAGATCGACGACGGCACCGCGGACCCCACCCCCACCGGCGCCGTCCGCTACGAGGACGCCCTCGCTGCGCAGTCGCCCGAGCGCGACTTCGGGTCCCGTGACGACGGCGACCTCTACATCCTCTACACCGGCGGCACCACCGGCATGCCCAAGGGCGTCATGTGGCGTCACGAGGACGTGTGGCGCACCCTCGGCGGCGGCATCGACTTCGTCACCGGCGAGCGCATCACCGACGAGTTCCAGCTGTCTCGGGTGGCCGGCGAGGCCGAACCGCCCGTGGGGCTGGTGCTGGCCCCGCTCATGCACGGTGCCGCGCAGTGGGGCACGCTCGGCGGGCTGTTCAAGGGGGTCACCAACGTGCTGCTCCCCCGCTTCGATCCCCACCTGGTCTGGGAGGCCGTCGAGCGCTACCGCATCGCCGTCATCACCATCACCGGCGACGCCATGGCCCGCCCGCTCATCGACGCCCTCACCGAGAAGTCCTACGACACCTCGGCGCTGGTGGCCATCAGCTCCACCGCGGCGGTGTTCTCGCCCATCGTCAAGGACCAGCTCTTCGAGCTGCTCCCGAACGTGTTCATCAGCGAAGCGGTGGGTTCGTCCGAGGGCGGGTTCAACGGCATGCGCCTGGTGGAGAAGGGCTCCACCAGCGGCGAGCACGGCGGGCTCATCAACGTGGCCCTCGGACCGGACTCCAAGATCATCGACGCCGACGACAAGCCGGTGCAGCGGGGCGAGGTCGGCCGGCTGGCCCGGGGCGGCAACGTGCCGCTCGGCTACTACAAGGACCCGGCCAAGTCGGCGGCCACGTTCATCGACGTCGAAGGCCAGCGGCACTCCGTGCCCGGCGACTACGCCCGCCTTGAGCTCGACGGCACCATGACCCTGCTGGGCCGGGGCTCGCAGTGCATCAACTCGGGCGGCGAGAAGATCTACCCCGAGGAGGTGGAGTCGGCGCTCAAGGCCCACCCCAAGGTGTTCGATGCCCTGGTGCTCGGCGTCGACGACGAGCGCTGGGGCCAGCGGGTCTCTGCGGTGGTGCAGCCCCGCCCCGGCGATGAGCCCACCCTCGCCGAGCTGGTCGAGTTCTGCCAGACCAAGCTGGCCCGCTACAAGGCGCCACGCGAGCTCCACCTGGTGGCCGAGATGCCCCGACAACCCAGCGGCAAGCCCGACTACAAGCGAGCCCGCCAGGTGATCGAGGCCCCGGCATGACCCGCCCCATCCCGCCAAGATCGTTGAGCCCTGACCCGGAGGATTCCTCGTGAAGAACCCGCTGACCGAGACGTTCGGGATCGAGTACCCGATCTTTGCCTTCTCCCACTGCCGTGACGTGGTGGCTGCGGTCACCAACGCCGGGGGCATGGGCGTGCTGGGCGCGCTGGCCTTCTCGCCCGACGAGCTGGAGATGGAGCTCGACTGGATCGACGACCACGTGGGCGGGCGGCCCTACGGCGTCGACGTGGTCATGCCGGTCAAGACCGTCGACCGCGATGCCGGGCTGAGCGACGTGAGCGACATCGGGGCCCAGCTCCGGTCGCACATCTCGCAGGACCACTGGGACTACGTCGACAAGATCCTGGTGGACCACGGGGTGGACGTCGGCACCAACGGCAACGAACTGGAAGCGGGTGCCGGGATCGGGGCCGGCGTGCTGGGCTGGACGGCGGCCACCGGCGCCCCCCAGATCGAGATCGCCCTGGCCCACCCCATCGCCCTGCTGGCCAGCGCCCTCGGCCCGCCGCCCAAGGCGGCCATCGACCAGGCCCACGACCAGGGCGTCAAGGTGGCTGCCCTGATCGGCCGGGTCGAGCAGGCCGTGCGCGATGTGCAGCTGGGCGTCGACATCATCATCGCCCAGGGCTACGAGGCGGGCGGCCACACCGGCGAGGTGTCCACCATGGTCCTGGTGCCCGACGTGGTCGATGCGGTCGGCCCCGTCCCGGTGTTGGCTGCCGGCGGCGTGGGGTCGGGCCGGCAGATGGCCGCCGGCATGGCGTTAGGTGCGGCCGGCGTGTGGACCGGTTCGATCTGGCTGACGGTGGCCGAGAACGGTTCGTCGGGCGTGGTCACCGAGAAGCTGCTGGCGGCCACGTCCACCGACACGGTGCGGTCCCGGGCCTACACCGGCAAGCCCGCCCGCCAGCTGCGAACGGCGTGGACCGACGCCTGGGAAGCCCCCGAGTCGCCCGGCACCCTGGGTATGCCGTTGCAGTTCATCCTCAACTCCTACGCCAACCAGAAGATGGGCTCGAAGCCGCCCCGGGAACTGGTGGGCATGCCGGTGGGGCAGATCGTCAGCCGCATGAACCAGGTGCGGACCACCAAGGCGGTGGTCCAGGAGATGGTCGAGGAGTACGTCGACGTCACCACCCGCCTCACCGCCGATCTGGAGGGATAGCCATGACCACCACCGAGACCGCACTCGTCACCACCGAGACCGCCGAGCGCTACACGGTCATCTCCGCCGACTGCCACGCCGGCGGCAGCCATAAGGCCTACCGGGAGTACCTCGACCCCGAGTTCGTCGAGGACTTCGACGCCTGGCGAGGCAAGTACAAGAACCCCTACAAGGACCTGGGCGACAACCGCCGCCTGCGCAACTGGGACGACGAGATGCGCAACGGCCAGCAGGAGGCCGACGGCATCGTGGGCGAGGTGGTGTTCCCCAACACCGTGCCGCCGTTCTTCCCCAGCTTCGTGCTGTTCGCCAAGCCACCCACCGACGAGGAGTACCGCCACCGCCACGCCGGCGTGGTGGCCCACAACCGGTGGCTGGTCGACTGGTGCGGAGGGTTCCCCGAGCGCCGCGCCGGCGTGGGCCAGATCTTTCTCAACGACGTCGACGACGCCATCGCCGACGTGCGCTGGATCAAGCAGCACGGCCTGCGGGGCGGGATCCTGCTGCCCAACATCGCCCCCGACGTGAAGTGGGTGAAGCCCCTCTACGACCGCTGCTACGACCCGCTCTGGGAGGTGCTCCAGGACCTGGAGGTCCCGGTCAACGTGCACAGCGGCACCGGCAACCCGGACTACGGGCCGTACCCGGTGAGCATGCTGCTCTACATCAACGAGGTGCCCTTCTACACCGAGCGCCCGCTGGTGCAGATGATCCTGTCGGGCGTGTTCGAGCGCTTCCCCCGCCTCAAGGTGGTGCTCACCGAGGCCGGCTGCGCCTGGGTGCCGCCGCTGCTCGAACGCCTCGACAAGACCATCCGCGGCATCCGCGAGACGGGAGCCACGGGAGAGATCCGCTACGGCGACGAGCACGCGCTGTCGCGCGACGCCACCGAGTACTTCCACCAGAACGTGTGGATGGGGGTGAGCCAGCCGGGGCCTGCCGACGCTGCCGCCCGCCACGTCATCGGCATCGACAAGTTCATGTGGGGCAGCGACTACCCCCACGACGAGGGCACGTACCCCTACACCCGCGAGAACCTCCGGGCCCGCTTCTCCGACGCTCCCGAGACCGAGATGCGCAAGATCCTGGCCGGCAACGCGGCCGAGCTCTACGACTTCGACCTCAAGGCCCTGGCCCCGCTGGCGGCGGAGGTCGGGCCGAAGGTGGCCGAGGTGGCGACGCCCATCGACGAGGTGCCCGACAAGTCGCTCGACCGCCTCTCGGGCGACATGGACGCCCGGGCCATCAAGTGACCGACGCGCCGACCGCGACCGAGGACGCCGCCAACCTTCCTGCGCTGGGGTCGCGGCCCGACGTGCTCCTCGTCGACGAACCGGCACCCCGGGTGCGGCGGCTCACCCTCAACCGGCCCGAGAAGCGCAATGCCCTCAGCCACCAACTGCGAGCCGAGTTGATCGCCGCACTCCATGCGGCGGACACCGACCCCGACATCCGGGTGATGATCGTCCGCGGTGCCGGCACCTGCTTCTCCGCCGGCTACGAGCTGGGTGGCGGCAACGCCGGCGTCGACATGCCCCACTACACCGCCGAGGGCGAGGGCCAGTGGCCCCGCCACGTCACCGAGACGTGGATGGGGATCTGGGACCTGGCCAAGCCGGTCATCGCCCAGGTCCACGGCTACTGCCTGGCCGGCGGCAGCGAGCTGGCCACCGGTTGCGACCTGGTCTACGTGGCCCACGACGCCCAGATGGGCTATCCCGCGGTGCGCTTCGGGGTACCCGACATGCACTTCCACGCCTGGATGCTGGGCATGCGCGCCGCCATGGAGATGATGGTCACCGGCGACTCGATCTCCGGCGACGAGGCCGTCCGATTGGGTTGGGCCAACCGGGCCTTCGAGGCCGCCGACCTCGACGCCGAGGTGCTGGCCGTGGCCGAGCGCATCGCCCTCATCCCCACCGACATCGTGTCGCTCAACAAGCGCACCGTGCACCGGGCCATGGACGCCATGGGCATGCGGGCCGCCATCCGCCAGGGCACCGAGCTGTGCGCCCTCGGCACCAAGGCCGCCACCTTTGCCGACTTCATCGAGCGCTCCAACACCCAGGGCCTCACCAAGGCCCTCCAGGAGCGAGACGCCCCCTTCGGGGACTACTCATCTTCTCCCCCCACCCACCCCACCTGAAGTCGCTCATGTCGCAGGACCACTCCGGCCCCGACCTCGACTCCCCCCACCCGACGCCGCCGCTCGTGCCGGCGACTGCGGGAGCAACGAGCGGGCGGTCGGTCCTGCTGGTGTTCGTCGGGGTGCAGCTGGCCCAGATGATGGGGGCGCTCGACGGGACCATCGTGGCCACCGCCCTGCCCAGCATCACCGACGACCTCGGCGGGTTCTCCCGGGTCACCTGGGTCATCACCGCCTACGCCCTGGCGGGGGTGGCGTCGATGCCGCTCTACGGCAAGCTGGGCGACCTCTACGGCCGCAAGCGGATGCTGTTGATGGCCATCGCCGTCTTCCTCACCGCGTCGGTGCTGTGCGGAGCGGCCCAGACCCTCGACCAGCTCCTGGCCGCCCGGTTCCTGCAGGGCCTGGGAGCCGGCGGGTTGGGGACCTTGTCGATGGCGACCATGGCCGACGTGGTGCCGGTCCGCCAGCTGGGGCGGTGGATGGGTTACCAGGGCGTCATGTTCGCGGTGTCGAGCGTGGCCGGGCCCATCGTGGGCGGGCTCTTCGTCGACAACCTCAGCTGGCGGTGGGCGTTCTTCGTGAACCTGCCCGTCGGCGCGGTCTCGACGCTCATCGTGGCCACCCGTCTCCGGTCGTCGAACCGGCGCGTCGCCCACGCCATCGACTGGGGCGGCTCGGCGCTGCTCACCGTGGCCCTGGTGGCCCTGGTCCTGGTGGCCACCCTGGGCGGGACCGAGCTGGCGTGGGGGTCTCCCCTGCTCGTCACCCTGGCGGCGGCCGTCCCGGTGCTGGCGGTCCTGTTCGTGCGACGGGAGCTGGTGGCACCCGAGCCCGTCGTGCCGCTGGCCCTGCTGCGCGACCGGGTGATGCGGGTCAGCATCGGGGTGAACTTCGCCAGCGGCGTGCTCATCTGGTGCGGCATCTTCTTCGTGCCGCTGTTCGTCCAGGAGGTCCGTGGCGCATCGCCCACCCAGGCCGGCCTCACCCTCATGCCGCTCATGTTCGGCGCCGCCGTCGGCACCCTGGCGGCGGGGCGACGCGTCGAGCGCACCGGGAGGTTGCGGGCGTGGCCCATCGCCGGCTCGGTGCTGATGACGGTCGGCACCGGCCTGCTGGCCACCCTCGGCGTTCGGTCCCCCGTGCTCCTGGTGGCCGCGTGGGCGCTGGTGCTGGGCACCGGCATCGGTTTCGTCATGCAACCGTCGCTCCTGGCCGTCCAGAACGCGGCACCCGTCAGCGACCTGGGCACCGCCACGTCCACGGTCCTGCTCTTCCGCTCACTTGGTGCCACCATCGGCATCCCCATCTTCGGCGGCATCCTCAACGCCGGGCTGGCCGGGCGGCCCAACAATGCCGGCGCCTTCGCCGCCGCGGTGCCCATGGTGTTCCTCGCCGCCGTCCCGGTCGCTGTCGTCTCGACCGCCGTCGCCCTGCGCCTCCCCGACCGCCCCCTCCGGCAGGACCCGATCCTGCCGTTGGCCACCGGAGACGCCACCTTTGCCGTGGCCGACGTGGCCCCGGTCGCCGGCCCCGTCCCCTCGGCGACCTATGGGTCGCACCACCTCCACCCGCCCACCTAGCGAGCCCCGGCTCGCCCATCCCACGAAGCGAGTGCCGACATGACCGACACCACACCGACCGACCCCCCCACCCCGCCCGAACCCACCCTCGGGTTCTGGAAGCTGGCCCAGGAGCAGCCTGACCGGCTGGCCGTGGTGGGCCCCGACGGAACCGAGGTCACCTACGGGGACCTGCTGGCGTGGTCCAACCGCCTGGTCCACGGCCTCCGCCAAAGGGGGGTTCCCCACGGTGGCGGCATCGCCATCGTGATGCCCAACGGCATGGAGGTGCTGGCCCTCTACTTCGCCGCCCTGCAGGCGGGCTGGTACCTGACGCCCATCAACCACCACCTGCTCGGCCCCGAGATCGCCTTCATCGTCGACGACTCCGAGGCCGACATGTTCATCGGCCACGAGCGCTTCGCCGACTCGTGCGCCGCCGCAGGCGCCGAGTTCTCGCTCGACGCCGAGCGCTGCTTCGCCATCGGCGACGTCGACAGCTTCCGCCCCTTCGCCGAGCTCGCCGAGGGCCAGCCCGACACGCTGCCCGACGAGCGCGACGGCGGCCAGGCCATGCACTACACCTCGGGCACCACCGGCAAGCCCAAGGGCGTGCGCCGCAAGCTCACCGGCGCCGACCCCGATGCCGCTGCGCCCGGCAGCCGCTACTTCCTGGCCATGTTCGGCGTCGCCCCCTACGACGACAACGTCCACATCTGCGGCTCGCCGCTCTACCACACCGCGGTGCTGGCATTTGTCGGCGCCTCGCTGCACCTGGGCCACCCGGTCGTCCTCATGGACCGGTGGACGCCCGAGTCGATGTTGGCCCTCATCGACCGGTACCGGGCGACCACCAGCCACATGGTGCCCACCCAGTTCCACCGGCTGCTGGCCCTGCCCGACGACGTCAAGGCCGGCTACGACGTGTCCTCCACCCGCTCCATGGTCCACGCCGCCGCCCCGTGCCCGGTCGAGATCAAGCAGCGGATGCTGGACTGGTGGGGTCCCTCGATCTGGGAGTACTACGCCGCCACCGAAGGCGGCGGCACCGTGGTCTCGCCCGAGCAGTGGCTGGCCAAGCCGGGGACGGTGGGCCTGCCGTGGCCGTCGTCGGAGATCCGCATCCTCGACGACGCCGACCAGGAGGTGCCGGCCGACGTGCCCGGCACCGTGTTCATGAAGCTGGCCGCCGCCGACTTCGAGTACTTCAAGGACCAGGACAAGACCGAGGCCAACCGGCGGGCCGGGTTCTTCACCGTGGGCGACATCGGCTACCTCGACGCCGACGGCTACCTGTTCCTCAACGACCGAAAGAGCGACATGATCATCTCGGGCGGCGTCAACATCTACCCGGCCGAGATCGAGGGGGCGTTCCTCACCCACCCCAAGGTGGCCGACGCCGCCGTCTTCGGCATCCCCCACCCCGACTGGGGCGAGGAGATCAAGGCCGTGGTCGAGGCGGCCCCCGGCGTCGAACCCGGCGAGGACCTCACCGCCGAGCTGTTG
>JAABUN010001462.1_pt1 | contig 51753 bp, 53 predicted proteins | sample 5559311 | NCBI WGS metagenome assembly JAABUN01 (sample SAMN10711877, study PRJNA513370) | rock metagenome | isolation source: Antarctica rocks | place: Antarctica: Victoria Land, Siegfried Peak sud
CAGGTTGATGATTTTGTTTGGTAAACCTAATTATATCTTATCTTTGGTGTCTTTTCTTATCTCGAACTCACGTTAATTACGAAGCCCGGCGCAACCGATTAACTTCTCATCCTCCTTTGAGACGACCGCCCACCGCCCGTATCCGTGCCGCTGCCAGTGTTTAATAATGCTCAGAAGCGCCGTCTCCGTCTCGGCTCTAGTCATCGGCTCGCCATTTAGTCCGAGAAACTTCATTACATTTGGTTTGCTAAAGATGTAATAGAGAGCGTCAAGATCACGCGGCGTAAACATCCTTAAAATAAGTCGATCTGTTTCCAGCTCTACCATGCCTTTTAATATACCAATCGGTATAAACATTTATATCAATCAATACCGAGTCTATAGAAATTTAGATTAAAAAATTATAGTAACTCGGATACAAATGTAAAGTATCGGGCATAAAATAACACGAATCGCCCATCTTTGCCGACTGCCTCTTGAATGATACAAGCGACCGAAAGGTTTTCTCGAAAACTTTCGGTATTCTCACACGACGGATAAAGCTAGCCCAAAATCAACCGAAACTGATTCCGGCAAGCAAGTTCCAAGCAATTCGGTTAAAAAAGAAAAAGGCAAGTTGTCAAACTTGCCTTTTGAGTACGATGTTTATTGGTGGAGTAGAGGAGGGTCGAACTCCTGACCTCTGCATTGCGAACGCAATTCTTGAGGTCAATTGCAAATCCACTAAACAATAGCAAATTATTATACTTAGCCAGATATAAACCACAATCTAAAAAGAAGAATAGGGAATAATAATCCACTAAAAGGAAAGTAAATCGTGCCAAAATCGCACCACTTTTTTAGTAAGCACCGAGCTTAAAATTTTGTTTACGTCTATTTCATTAATTTTATTAACCAGTCTGGTTTTAAGATCGACACAATTTTGGTCTACATCCTACAATTCTTTGACGTTCATTAAAAAATTTTCTCAAACCTGAACTCGTCTTTTATAAAAATGCGATTCGAGTGCTTCGCCTGCCGTAACAATCGCCGCGCCGAGGAGAAAAACGTCTTTAATCAAAAAGCCGCCGGTGCCGCTCGTAACGGGCAATGGAAACCCCGGCACGCTCACAAACGCGCCCGGCGTGCTGAACAAAAAGGTCAACGTTGTCAGCGTCGTCGCAATCGCCCCAATACTGCCGAGAGCCGAAAGCCGCGCGCTCAAAGAGCGCAACGCGATTAAAACGGCAAAAATAATTTCCGCCGAGCCGATGACATTTGAAACCGCTTGAACGCTTCCGACCGAATACATCCACGACATCAAAGGGCTGTTAGAAACAAGCGGCTCGATGCCTTTTGCCTCAAACGGAAAAAATTTAGCAAAACCGTAGTAAAGCAAAATCGCAACCAGTCCATAGCGCAAAACACCGATTCCGACGTTCATCAAAGTTGCGCCGATTCCTGTCGCCGTTTGCGCCCGCTTAGTTTCAACATTATTCGCCGCGCTCGCGTCCGTAATTACCGTTTCCATAATTTTTCCCTCTTTTTATAAAATTTGAAATCCTTTTAGTTAGACAATGCCCGCGCATCAAATTCTTATTCCAATCCGCATTGCCAAACCCCAATTTATTTTTCAATTTTAATAAAAGCGTTCAAATCATTCGTTTGAAGAAATTCAAACAACGCTCATTATTTCTTCGAGCGGTTTGAAAATTTACGACCGGCATTTTTCTTTTGAAAAGTTTTTGCGGGGTTTGAGGAAAACAGCGGCAATGAAATTGAAGTCAACGCCGATTATTCGGATCTCGCTTCGTTGATATATTTAACCGCGTCTTCTATCCGTTGAAAAATTCGGTGGCTGTGATAAACGAGCCAGGGGCTGACATTCGTTTCGGGCGGCGCGACAAGAATTATATTTTTTCCGCGTTCCCAGCCGTATAAAACTTCCATACTCGTTCCGACGCTCGGCTTGACGAAATTGACAAGAATCGTATCGCAAGCGTCGATGTCGGCTTTGTCGTTCTCGACCATATCAATCATTCCGTCCATCGGTCGCTTCCGGTAATCGCGTATCATCGGGTCGAGCGCCAAAGCGTTCAAATGTTTTTTAGCGTAGTCGCGCCAATCGCGGCATTCCGCGTCCGTGCAGCCGAGCATCGCGCCGCTTAAATAAACTGTTTTTTCTTTCAAATCGTTCGACATTCCTTTACAAAATTTATTAAATTATTTGACGGGAAATTTATTGGCAAAAGCAATTTTCGACAAAATTTATTCGGTTGAAAAATTAGAAAATGCTTCGCGGCTTAAAAATCTTTAAAGCGCGAAGCATTTTCTAAAATCAATCGAAGAATTTTTTATTTCGTCATTGATTTTTTCTTCATCATCATTTTACCTTTGTGATGACTGCGATGTTTACTCATCATACGTTGTTTTGCCGTCATCCGGTGTTTTTCATCATCGGTTTATTGCTGCTCATCATTGTGTCCGTTTGTTTCATCGTATCGTCTTGCTATGCAAAGCTCGCCCCGACAATACCAAGAACCAAAAATAAAGCTACCACAAATCCTGTAATCCGTTTCATATTTATTCTCTCCCTTTTTTTACTTAAAATACTTTTCCGCTTGTTCGAGTTACCTCTTGAAACTGTCGCAAATTTTTACCCGTGTAGCAATCAATTCATATCAAGCGACTATTTCGACGCATATAAATCGGGAAATTGCTTGCGTAAGTCTTCCACTTTCGGCTGGTCGTAGGCGACGATATACGGCTGCGTCGGATGATGAGCCAGATAATCCTGATGATAATCTTCCGCCTTGTAAAAAGCGTCGAGTTTGACGACTTGCGTTACAATCGGTTGCTCAAAAGTTTTTGCTTTGGTCAGTTCGGCAATATAGTTCTCGGCAAAACGCTTCTGCTCGTCGTTGGCGTAAAAGATTGCCGAGCGATACTGCGTGCCGGTATCGGGCGTTTGCCGGTTAAGCTGCGTCGGGTCGTGTGCGACGGCAAAAAATACCTTGAGAAGCTGCTCGTAGGAAATCTGCGTCGAATCGAAAGTTATTTTTACGGATTCGGCATGTCCCGTGTCTCCACCGCTCACGGTTTCATAATCAGCCATTTTCGCCATGCCGCCTGAATATCCCGACGTTACATCTTTAACGCCTTTGATATGCTCAAAGACTGCTTCCAAGCCCCAAAAACAGCCGCCCGCGAAAACCGCAGTCTGTTCGCCTTTAGCAGCGGTTGCCGGCGTTGGTAAAACTATCGGTTGCGGATTTATGGAGTTGCCCTTTGATTCTGCGGCAACGGTTTCAACAGAATTACCGATCTTGCTGCAAGAAACTGCTGCCAGCAATGCAATTCCAACTAAAACAACGCTAAAAAATCTAAAATAATAATTTGACATAAAACCATTTTTTTCGAATTCAAAAGTTATATCGCGGCGTCTTGATTTCAAAATTTATCCGACCCGCGCTTTGATAAATTTTTTTGGTTATTTACTCTTTTCAAACTTGAGCGCGACCGAGTTCATACAATATCGCAAGCCGGTCGGTTTCGGTCCGTCGTCGAAAACGTGACCGAGATGCGAGCCGCAGCGACTGCATAAAACTTCGGTGCGCGACGAGCCGAAACTGTTATCGGTTTCTTCGGTAACATTGGCGGCGGCAATCGGCTGGTAAAAACTAGGCCAGCCCGTGCCGGATTCAAACTTCGCTTCGGAATTAAATAACTTCAAACCGCACGCCGCGCACATATAATCGCCGTGTTCGTGATTGTCGGTCAGCTTGCCGGTAAAAGCGCGTTCCGTGCCTTTTTCGCGCAAAACGTAAAATTGTTCTTTGGTTAATTGGTTGCGCCACTCGGCTTCTGTTTTCACGATTTTCTCTCCTTTATATTCTTCGGTTTTCAAGTCGGCGGTTTTAGCTTCGCCCTCAATGAGAAGCGTTTTGATAACTTTTTCCTGCACCTCGTATGCGCCTTCGCCGATGTGCGTGTAACGAACGCGACCTTGTTTATCGAGAATTACCACGGTAGGCCACGCTTCGATGCCGAACGCCCGCCACGTCTCGCCGTCGGTGTCGGTGACGACCGGATATTTAATCGCATTGCGTTTTACCGCATCTTGAATTTTATCGAATTGTTTTTCGTAATCTGATTCGGGGGTATGAACGCCGACGATGGTCAAGCCTTTTTCACGGAAAGCGGCGTCAAACTTTTTGAGAGTCGGCAGAGTATTGCGGCAGTTATAGCAGCCGAACGTCCAGAAATCCACCAGCACAACGCGCCCGCGTAAATTTTCCAGCGTCGTCGCCTCGGAATTTATCCATTGCCCGGACGAAAGCGCGGGCGCGGTTTTCGCCTTGCCAGCCGCAATCAGCACGTCTCTGGCATTCGCATCCGCTTTATCATCGGCGACGAGCGGCACAAACGAGCCTTCTTCGCCGCTCGACACAAATTTATTATTAGTAATGGAATCGTTAGTTGCGGCAAGCGTCGGCTCGCTCATTTGTCTGGACGCAATCGAGCGCGTGCAGCCGAGAACGATTAAAATTGAAGTGATTAAAACGGCGGTTAAAACGAACGTAATTTTGTAATTCATAAGATTTTTCTACGACAGTTATTTCCCTTTCTGCTTTCAATTAGTGATGCCGAAAACTTACGCGTTTATTCCCGCTCAATCCAAAATCCAAAATCCTCAATGCCCGGAATACCAATCGTAGCCGCGTTCCGCCCAATAATCGCGCGGTCTTTCTTGGGTAAATTCGATTCGTCCGATGCATTTGATTTGTTTGATGCCGTATTTGGTCGCCGTCGCCAATCGCAGCGGCGCGCCGTGTTCCAATGTCAGCGGCTCGCCGTTCATTTCATACGCCAGCAGCGTTTGCGGATGCAGAATGCTCGGCATATCCCAGCCGACGTAATAACCTTCGTCGGGCGTGGCGAGCGAAACATACGGCAATAGATTTTCCGGCTGACGGTTCACGTCGGGCGCGTTCCCGTCGCGCGTTTTCGGTTGATATTGCGCCATAAAATCGGAAAATCGCGCGCCCGTCCAATGGCAAATCACGCTCCAGCCTTCGATGCATTTCAGCTCGGACGTCATCTCGACGCGCGGCAGAGCTTTGATGTCGTCCAAAGTTAAAATCAAATCTTTGCTTCGGTTTATCAGACCGCCGACGCGCAGCCGCCAATCCGCCAAATTGAAATCATTGCTCAAACCTTCCGCGCCGTTAACCCGCGCTCCGGCGAGTTCTGGCGGAAATTCCGGCGCGAGACGCTGCTGGCGATAAAAGACTTGACTGACTTTTTCATTAAATTCAAATGCGCGCCGATAAAGATTTTGCTTGGTTCATCCGGCAGCAGACGCCAGCCGAAAACGCTCAAAAAAGCGGTCGCGCCGCCGATTAAAAAGTTGCGCCGCGAACGCCGCGAACGTAAATTATTCCGTTGACTGTGAAAAACCACATAAAGAAAAAATGCAGTTGAAGCCCTTCGGCGAGGCGGAACGGAATGCCTAAAAATTCATAAAACCCGGCGGGGAAAAGTGAAACAATTCGTAACCGAAAATTTTTACGCCGTAAATCGCATTCGCCAGTAAATCAAAATTCCGCTCCAAATCATCATCGAAAGAAGCGGAAAACTTATCCAGTGCAGCCAGCGCACGGCAAGCGAATGTTTTTTTCTAATTGCTTTGCCATATCAATCTCCTTTGAAATTTTTCGGCGTGAGATTCGGTTAAAACAAATTTGATTTATGCCTCGGCTTGCTCGATGTGGCGGCGAATGGCGGGAAAAAGCGTTTTGGCAATCGTTAAATTTTCCTGTTCGGTCAAATCCGAAACGACGAACACCGCGTGACGCGCCGCGCGAAATCCGACAACCCGGAAATTCTCAACCGCTTGATTAGTCGTTGTTCCGTCATTTTCATCGAATGAATCTTCAACATCGGTTACGAGAATTGAAATAATTTTATCGCCGCTTTGCAATTCGATGTGCGTAAAACGCCGCCCGTTATAGACGCACGAATGAGCATCGAGAAATTCGAGTTTGCGAGGCGTTTTACTGGAAACTTTTTCATCATAAGTTACGCGCTTGAGCGAAGCGATTACCGCTTTATCTAAATCTTTATTGAATCGTCCGTATTTTTCTGCGGCTTCTTCCAAAGTTATCGGTTCCTCCGGCAGCCTGTAATGAAGAGCGCAGTTTTCGTGGTCCCCGATTGCCGCGTGCATTGTTTCTTGCCACGCGATCTGAACGGCTTGAATTACGGGCGATTCGGACGGGCGCGAAAATTCGGCGGCTTTATTTGCTTGATTTTGCTGTGCAATTATATTTTCCGGCGTCGAAGGGCGTCTCAGCCAAATCGCGCCGAAAAATATGCCGAATAATAAACAAGCTGTTATTGTCGCCGCAAATATCGGTTGGTTAACAACGAATCCGTTTTTCAGCTTTTCCCAGACAGACGGGCGCAAAGCGGTTTGACGCAAATCCTTTCGCAGTTTAAGAGCGAAAGTCGGATTCAGACGCATCTCCGGCGCGTCTTTTACAGCCGAACGCATTTGCGACAGCAGTCCGCGCCGCGCCGCAAGTTCCGTGCGACACGGCGGGCAATTTTCAAGATGCCGCAAAACTTCGTGATTCGTCTCGACGAGTAACTCGTCGCCGAGATACGAATCCATCATTTCCCTAAATTCCTGACAATGCATAATAATTATTTCTCAACCTTCGGCGGCAATACCGAAATTTCTGGCATATTCGGTCAATTGCTGCCGCAGCAGCTTTCGTCCGCGATGCAGGCGCGACATTACCGTCCCAATCGGAACTTGCAGAAATTCGGCGACTTCCTTGTAAGAAAATTCTTCGACATCCGTTAAAACAACGACATCGCGGAACGCCTGCGGTATTTTTTCAAGCGCCTGCAAAATTTCTTCGTCCTTTAATTCTTCCGGTATCGGCGGCACGAAGGCGACGGTTTGCGCGAGCTGTTCTTCGGTGTCTTCGACGAGTTTTAATTGTCCCAATTTATGCCGCCGCTTGCTGTTCAAATGATAAAGAATCGTCACTAACCACGCCCGGCAATTCGTGTCGGGCGTATAGCGGTGAAACGATTTTAACGCCTGAACGAAAGTTTCCTGCGTCAAATCTTCGGCTGTCTCGCGGTCGCGGGCGAGATAATTTGCCACGCGAAAAACGTCCGCCATCAAAGGCAGCGCCTCGGCTTCAAACGCCGCCCATTCCTTTTCCCGCTCTTTACCGCCGCCGATGCCGAACATATTTAATTTGCGTTTTGAAAATCCGCGCCCGGCATCGTAGTAATGTTTCGCACTCCGCATTTTATTCCTTCGCGCCGACAATAAATTTTCCGCGCCTTTTTAAAGAATCAATTTTCCTCGGATTTCTTCGCAATGTTTCCAATCAATTTGCCCAATGCCGCAACGCCCGCAATGACACGTCCGGCGACGACGAGCGGTTTCGCAATTGTCAAAACTTTGCGCGTCGGCGTGCCGTATTCGAAATTGTGCTGTCCCCAGCGCTGAAGCTGCTCGTAAGCCATAATCGCGTTTCCGCCGACGTATCCGTCCGCGCCCAAACCTTTCAATAATCCGGTCATCGCATCGCGCAAAACCGGATGACCGCCGATGAAATGCACGCGCGGATCGTTTTTATATTCGGAGCGCGCGGCATCGTCAAAAACCAGATACGGACCTTCTTTGAGATGTTCTTCAAATTGCGAATCTTCCGCATTGCCGAGCATAATTGTCGGCGTTCCTTTGAGCCAGATAAGATTGTTCAAATCATTGCGCCGCAGCATCGAATCAATCGCGCTTTTAACGTGACCGATTGTTCCCGCCAATGAAACGCCCACGCCGACCAGAAAATTTATCGGCAGATAATCGAAGCCCGCGTGTCCGCCCCACGCCGGAATTTTCACTTCGTCAATCTGCCGCCCGACGTATTCGATATTCGTCTGCGTTCCCAAACCTTGACGTTCGGCTTCGGCGGCGTATTTGAAGCTGATTTTCGTTTTTTCCTGACTCAAAAGACGCGCAATCGAAACGTCAATCGCCACCGGGTCAACGGAAGCCAGAATACAGCCGTACCAATGCGGTTGATTGGCAATCGGACCATCGCCTTCGTCCGCGATAAGCGCGTCAACGACGTTCAAATCCGGTTTTCGATTAGCCATAATTTCGACAAATCTTTTAATGGAATCGTCGTCGCCGTGATGAATCTGCCGCCAATTCTGATTGCACGTTCCCATCCAATTTTTGAGCGCGCCGGAAACCGGCTCGTAATGATGCGTTTTGGCTTTCGGAACGTTGATAATCACGTCGGCATCCAGAATCGGCGCGGTACGCGGAACAATCTCGCCGCTCGGTAATTCGACATTGCGGCTCGGCGTCGAATCGCTGCCCAAATCAACTGTTTCCGCGCCTTCGCGCTCGGCAACCGCTGCCACGCCCGTAATCGCCATACATTGAAGCGAATCGAAAAACTCGCCGCTCGATTCCCCAACAATCACTCGCTTCGCGCCCGCTTCTTTTGCCAGTCGAATGAGCGCGCCGACAACCAAAGGATCAGTCGTGCAGCCTTCTTCCGCCGAATAAAACACGGTCAGATTAGGTTTGAGCAAAACCGTATCGCCAGCTTTAACAAACCGTTTCATTCCGCCCAAAAAATCAATCGCTTCGCGGACGACTTCCAGAACTCTTTCCGATGAACGATGTTTTTCACTTGTGTGGGCGATGGCGACAATTGATTTTTCTAAATCTTCCATAAATTTTTCTACTCGCTTTTCTCTTTCACCGCGTCGGCGGCGTGATGCAGAAAATCCGAAACCGTCGCGGCGGCGAAAACTCCGGCGACCAGACGCGTCGCTCGCGGCTTGAAAACAAAACCGAAAGCTAAACCGGCGGCAACCCACGGACTCAAGCACCACGGGCAAGTCAGCAAATCGCCGACGGCGCGCCGCATTCCCGTCCCGCGCACTTTTTCCTTTATCTCGCTTTCGCCAGCCGGTTCGACGTATTCGGTGAACGGCGCGCGCAGCGGACTCGTTACACGGTCTTTAGCGATGATGCGGCTTAGCTTATGCGTCGCCGCACCCAGCAAAAGCAAATCGGCGGCATTGATTTTTACCGGCTGTTCATCTTCGCCGTTTTGCGCCGCCGCGAGCAGTGCCAGAAAAGCCGCGTTGTAAACTCCGAGCAAAACCGCGTATCCGCCGAGCGGCATTTCTTCGCCGCCTTTGTAGCCCGCAAAGACCGCTTCACCAATTTGTTGTTCTTTTTTTGATTGAATGTTTTTCTTTTCCGCCATCAAATATGTTCTCCGTATGTTCGCCCGTAACGAATGATTTTCGATTATCGTTAAAGTGATTTTTACAATGTTCTCGAATCAATTTTACAACATCCGCGACGGATTCGAGCGGCAATAAATGGTTGCCGCCAGGAACAACGAACAAACGAGCGTTTTCGATGCGGCACACGATTTCGCGTTTCAAAAGTTCCGGCGTCATCGCTTCATCCTTTTCGCCCGCCGCGATTAAAACCGGAACATTGATTTGCCCGACTTCGGATGAAACGTCTTCGCGGCTGCCGCTTTCGAGCCACCATTTCCAAGCCGTTTCCGACGTTCGTAAATTATCGTTTACCGCCCGCTCAAAACTCGCGCCCGCTAATTTTCCGCCCGCCGCTCTGCAAACCGTTTCGGTGGCGGCGCAGCGATTACCGTGCGACGCGAGCAATTTTGCGCGTTCCGATTCTTTTATCGGTTCGGGCGTTGGCGGCGACGGCGCGAGCAAAATTAATGACTGCAAACCTTTCGATCGTCTCGCGGCAAAGTCGAGCGCGATTTTGCCGCCCATCGAATGACCGATTAAAACGAAATTTTTAATATCGAGCGCCGAAATCAAACATTCGACATCGTCGGCATAATCTTTAACCGCGAAATTTTCTGCTGCCTCATTCGACGCGCCGAAGCCGCGCATATCGGGCGCGACACAGTGAAAATCATCCGCAAGCCGTTCGACGACTTCCGTCCACGCGCCTGACGAGCCGCCGAAATAATGCAGAAAAACGAGCGTCGGACGCCGGTTATAATTTTCAACGCCCGCCTCGAAAACATTTAGAATTGTGCCGTTGATTTTAAATTTCATTTGAATTATTAGCCACGAAAAAACACGAAAGATACACGAAAAATAATTTAGAAAAATTTAATGCGGCTTTCGCGTTTTTTCGTGTTTTTCGTGGCTAAACCTCTTCTTTAAATCTCGACTTTCAATTTCGCCGCTTCGCGCGTAACTTCAAACATCTCGCCGTGCGGCACGATTGTAATCTGCCCGTATTCTTCGAGAAGCATTCGATAAGCGTCGGCGACGGGGCGCGGCTTTCGGTTCAAATCATACAAGCCGCATTCGTTGACCTTTCCTTTCTTTTCGGCAAGCCCGATGTCCCAATCAATCTGGTCAATCAGGCTATACCACGTAAAACCCAAGACCGGAACGCCGTCCTTTCTCATTCGCAAGATATTTATCCACTGTTTCCAGAGCCACGTCGGAGCTTCTTCCGCCTCGAAAACATTGGTTTCGGTGTGCATCACCGGCTTTTTGTAGCGGTTGTAATATTCTTTGGTGATTTGATACCAGCCGAAAACGTCTTCCGCCGTGCAAATCGAACCGTCGGGCTTTAAGATTCGCTCGTTGCGCCCGTAATAATCGTTGCCCATCACTTGATAGCCCGGCGGCTCGCCGACCATAAACCAATCGTATTCCTCGCGCGTCAAACCGTTGTCCATCAAATAGTGCGCGATGTCGGCGTCCGGCGGTTGCGCATAAAGCAAATCGAGCGAGATAAGCCGCTGTTTGTTGGTGAGCTTGGTTTCCTGCGATACGACGGCGCACGTTTCGTGCAGATATTCGGCTGATTCCGATTGAATTATCACGCAGTCGTTCCGGTGTTTGGCGATTTCGTGCGTTCCCAGAATGCTCGCGGCGACGATGTGTTTCATCGCCGTTACAAAAGCGCGGTCGCTCTTTAACTGCTCGTTCCAAACGCCGTCTTTGGCGCTGAATTTCGCGGTAACGTAAATTTCATTAACCGGCGTGTAATAGCGCACCCACGGATACCGCCGCGCGACCGCCGCGCAGTAATTGGCGAAATGAACGGGCAGTTCGGGATTTTGAAAATCGCCAATCCATTCGGGAACGCCGAAATGCAGCAAATCGAGTATCGGCGTCAGCTCCAATTTTTTCATCAGATTCATCGCTTTGTCGGCAAATTCCCAATCGTATCTGCCTTCGGTTCGGCTGACTTTGTAATACGGCAAACCGTAGCGCACAACCTTCAAACCCAAATCTTTTATCAAATGTAAATCTTCTTCAAAACGCTCGTAATGTCCACATTCTTCGAGAAGGTCGCGCCGGATTTTTCCGTTGTTTATCGTCGGGTAAGAACATTCGATTCCGGTGGCGAACATAAAATTTCCCGGCTTGCCCGTCGGCATTCCGCTGCCGTCCGTTCCGCGCCCGCCGCCGAATTCGTCGCCCGAATAATTGCTGTCGCCCTTTTCTTTTTTAACAATGTCGAGAAATCCTTTTTTCATTTTATTTAATTAGCCACAGAGAACACCGAGAAACACAGAGCGAAAACAAATAAAAATACAAAATCACTTGTTTTTATACCGATTATTTTGTCAATTTCCGTTTTCTCTTCGCTTCAGCTTTCTCTCTGTATCCCTCTGTGTTCTCTGTGGCTATATTTGGTTTTTTAAAAATTCATCCGCCATCCGCAAAGCCAGAGCCATAATCGTCAGCGCCGGATTGACCGACAACGCCGACGGAAAAATCGAATTGTCCGCAATATAAAGATTTGGAATATCAAAACTTTGGCAATTTTCGTTAACAACCGAGTTCCCTGCGTCCGTTCCCATCACGCACGTCCCGATAATGTGCGCGTTGCGTTGAAACGTCCACATTTTCTGCGCACCCGCTTCCTTCCAGATTTCCGTCATCAGCTTTTCGGCGTGTCGCGTCATTCGATTTTCATTCTCGCCGTGAGAAAAATGGACACGCGGTTTCGGCAGCCCGCGGGCGTCTTTTTCATCTGACAATTCCATAAAATTATTCGCGTGCGGCAGGCAATCGCCTAAGATATTGATTCCGGCTGTGTGGTTGTAATCGCGCATTCGCTCGTCCAATTCCGCGCCGAAAACCTTTTCGCCGCGCGCGAGTTGGGAAACATAAGTAACAGGCATCACGCCGATTGATTGAAGAAGATAGCCGCTTGCGAAGTCGGCGTCTTTCGGGCGATGCGTGTCTTCGGAAATTAAGCCGCCGGGAATACCTTTGTGCGGAAAAATTTCTTCATCGAAAACGCCCCAGATTTGAATGCCCGTGTGCGCCATAAAATTACAGCCGATTTGCCCGCTCGAATTCGCCAGATTATTGATGAGCAAAAGTCGCGGCGTTTCGATTCCGCCCGCACAGAGAAAAACATTTTTGCACGGCTGTTTTTTAATCTCGCCGTTTTGCGTGTAAACGACCGCTTTGATTTTGCCGGTTGAATCAAACTCAAATTCGGTTACGAAACATTCGGAACGAATTTCCGCGCCGTGATGAACGGCAAGCGGCAAAAAGGTCGTGTCCATCGAGCCTTTCGCGCCCGTCGAGCAACCGGCTTGGCAGAAACCGCGATTCGTGCAGCGCGAACGCCAGCCGATTTTTTCCTGAAAATAATCTTGCGATAAAGCGGCGTTAGGAGCGGGCGCGGTTTTAATGTTTAATCGTTCGCAAGCCTTTTGCATTAATCGCGCCGCGCCGTTCAATGGCAGCGGCGGAAGCGGATAACCTTTTTTGCGCGGCTTGCCCCACGGATACGGCGACGCGCCCGAAACGCCCAAAAACCACTCAAGCTCGTCAAAATACGGCTCTAAATCTTCGTAACTCAAACACCAATCTCGCCCGACACCAAACTCCGAAAAAATCCGAAAATCGTCTGCCTGCGGGCGCGGCGTGTAAGCCGTAAAATGCAAGGTCGAACCGCCGACGCCGCAGCCGGAATTATTATTGCCGAAAGCCACCGCGTTTTCGCCCGCGCTCAAACGCTCGTCCGTCCAAAACAATTTCGCCTGCGCTCGTTCGTCGGTCGGAAATTCCCGGTAATCGAAACTCTTACCGGCTTCGAGCGCGACGACTTTCAAACCGGCTTGCGCGAGTCTTGCCAGAATCGGCGCACCGCCCGCGCCCGTGCCGACGACTACTGCATCAACCGCATCCGATTTTAGATTTTGGATTTTGGATTTTGGATTTTCCGCACTCGGACTTTGAAGTTCAGATTTTGGACTTTGGACTTCCTTTCCTCGTATTTCGTCATTCGTAATTCGTGATTGATTTCCTTGACTTTGGACTTTGGACTTTGGACTTTGGACTCCGACTTCCCAGCCGCGCGCGTCGGCGAAACCGATGTAGCCGATTTCTTCTAAAACGAGCGGATGCGAATAAAACAACTCGACGAACTCGGCGAAAACTTCCTCGAAAAAGCGCGTCATTGAAAACTTTGGCGAAACTTTGCCAAGCATTTCGCCGCTGCTGTCGCGCATTTTTCGCACAATTTCGATGCGCTGTTCGTTTGTAATTTTCGCAAAATCGTTTGCAAAAATTCGTTGAGCGGCTCGGTCGAAAAACGGCAGAGCGATGCGGTAAGCGTCCGCGTCGGGCGGCATTTCGCTGTAACGCCAGCCGTTGCCCGTGTTTTCAGAAAGTCGTCGGTCGATCGCTCCGGCGACGAAATCGCACGGCACAACCTTTGACGGCGCGAGCGCGTCGCAAACGGCTTTGAGCGTATCGAATTCTTTGGCATTGAAAAACTGCGGCTCGTAATTGCGGTCGTAATCGAACCGTTCGCTTAAAGCCTTGCGCGTCGGCTCGGTTACAAAATCGCTTTCGAGCAGCTTGCGGATATTTTTTGACGGAAAATCTTTCATTCGGTTTCTTTCGGATAATCGGGCAATTCCTTGTCGAAAATGTTTGGAAACGATGTTTTTATTCGCGTGTAAATTTCCGCCGCGACCAGCATCGCCACCGGCGGCGCGACAAAATAAATCCACAAATGCTCCCATTTATTCGCTGCCAGAGAAGCGGCAAACGAACGCGCCGGATTTAAGCTCATACCGGAAAACGGAAGTTCGAAAATCAAATAAAGTGCAATCAAAACGCCGGAAACAGGCGCGGCGTATTTTTCCAGGCGTTTGGAACTGATAACTATTAAAACGACAAACATCAAGACGAACGAGATGATAAATTCCGCGACGAATGCCGACATCGAATCGTGCTGCGACATCGGTTTGGTTACGCCGAAATTAATGAGCGGATGCGCGAACCAATCGCCTAACACGAATCTCAAAAACAAAGCCGCCGCGACCGCTCCGGCAAACTGCGCCAGCGTGTAAAAAAACGAGTCGGTAAAACTGATTTTCCCTAAACGAAAAAACGCCCAAGTCGTCGCGGGATTGATATGCGCGCCGGATTTTTCGCCGAACAAATAAATGATTGCCGCGATATACGCGCCCATTATCAAACCGAGTGGAACGCGCCGCCAAATCGCGTTTTCCTCGCCGCCAAATCGACTTTGCATTGCCCGAAAATCGGGATGTTCGAGAAAAACAGTCAAACAACCCGCGCCGAGAACGAAACCGGCGAGTCCGGCGGCTTCCATTAGATATTCGCGCCGGTGTTGTCTGAAAATTTCATTCATCGCTCGATAATTTTCCGCCCGTAACATCGACGATGCTGCCGGTCATAAAACTGCCGTCGCTCGACGCGAGCAGAACATACGCCGGAGCTAATTCCTCCGGTTGTCCGGGACGTTTCAGCGCGACTTCGTGACCGAAGTTTTCGACTTCTTCAATCGGCATCGTGCCGGGAATGTTCGGCGTCCAAACCGGACCGGGAACGACGCAGTTGACGCGAATTCCCTTTTCTCCCAAATTTAAAGCGAGCGATTTTGTGAACGAATGAATCGCGCCTTTGGTCGAAGAATAATCAATCAAAATCGGAATTCCGGTTTTGCCGACGATGCTGCCCGTGTTGACGATTGCGTCGCCTTTTTCCAGATGCGGCAGCGCGGCTTGCGCCATAAAAAAGTAACCCAGGATATTTGTTTCAAACGTGCGGCGTAAATCTTCTTCGGTTATATCTTCAAATTTTTTCTGCGATTTTTGAAATGCGGCGTTATTGACTAAAATATTCAAACCGCCGTATTCGGCGACGCATTTTTCAACCGCGTCGAAACACATCTGCCGGTAGCGCACGTCGCTTTTTATAAGCAGACATTTGCCGCCTTTCGCTTCGCACAGGCGTTTTGTTTCCGCCGCGTCATCGTCGTTTTCGTTATAAACAATCGCCACATTTGCGCCTTCCATTGCAAAAGCAATCGCTACGGCGCGTCCGATTCCCGAATCAGCGCCGGTGATAATTGCAACTTTATCTTTTAACTTTCCAGCCGCTTTGTAATTCGATAAATCCGAATCGGGCTGCCGCTTCATCTCCGACTGTTTCGCCGGATACGGCAGTTTTTCGCCTTCAAATTCTTCCGCCATCGGACGTTTTTCCTCATTGTTCATCGCTCGCGTCTCCCTTTTTCAATAAAAATTTTGATTTTTTTATATTTTGTCCTGCCTTGAAATTTCTTGCAAACGAATTAATGTTTTTTCAGTTTTTTTATGCGAAAAAACCTTCAGAAATTCCTTTTTCGTAAATAATCAGCAAACCCAGAACGACGCCGATGGCTCCGGCGACGCCTTGCAAAACTAAATTGAAACGATTAGAGCGCAGAGCCGCCAGATGAAAAGGCAAGCCGACGAGAAAACTCATTATCATCATTCCGCCGATTGACCCGATGCCGAAAACGAAGACATAGAGCAAGCCGAAAATTTTCGAATCAATCGTCGGAATGACGAGCAGCATCAGCGCCGCGCTGCCCGCCAGCCCGTGAACCATTCCGATTATTAAAGCTCGCGGAGAAAAAGATAAATCGTGATGCGTGTGCGGCTCAACCTCTTCGCCGCCGAAGGCGTGGACGTGCGGATGCGCGTGATCCAAATTGCCGTGTCCGTGCCGGTGGAAATGCAGATTTCCGCCCTGCAGCAGTTTTCTTAAAACATTTAATCCCAATAAAAAAAGCATCACGCCGACGCAAAATTCCAGACGGCGCTCGGTTTGCCGACTGATTTGAAAGTCTAAAATTATGACGAAAATTCCGGCGGCGACGAGGGAAATCGTGTGTCCCAAACCCCAGACGCCGCCGACAATCGTCGAACTCCAGAGGCTTTTGCGCTCGGAAACAATCGTCGAGACGGCAGCCAGATGATCGGATTCGGTGGCGTGTTTTAAGCCGAGAAAAAAACCTAATGTTAAAATCCAAATTAGAGACATTTTAAGAATTTCCTCCGAAATTTATTTCAGCGAGCCGTAACAAATGAACGCGCCGACGCAGGTGATGACGAACGCGCTGAAGACGGGCAGCGTTTTGACGATGCGATTGCCGCTTAACTTCGGATTGTCAAAAAACTTTCCCGTGTATAAAAAAGCCAGCCCGACAACGGTCAAAGTCGCCGCTAAACCAAAGCTGAAAACCAGAGTAAGAACGATTCCGTAACCGACGCGGTTGAGATTTATCGCCGACAGCATCAGCACGAGAGCCGACGGACACGGCAGCAGCCCGCCCGAAATTCCCAATCCCAAAAGGCTGCGCCAGCTAATGCTTTCGGGCGGCAGATGCGTGTGCGTCGAGCCGCCGTGCGTGTGCGTCGAGTTGCGGTCGGCATGAACGTCTTCAAAATCGTGAAAGTGTCCATTTTCCTGCAAACGCTCGCCGGGCAAATGTTCGTGTCCGTGACGCGCGTCTGTTTTCCAGCCGAGCGCCGAAAAAAGACGATTTTTGAACAGCGTCAGCCCGATAAATAAAACCAGCAAACCGGAAATGAAACTCAAAAACGGCATCAAGGTTTCGGGCAAAATATATTCCGACGCGAAAAGCGTCAAAACTCCGAGCGCGAAAACGCCGAGCGTGTGCGTGACGGTAACGATTGCGCCGAGAAAAATTGCGTGTTTGATTGTTCCGCGCGAGCCGACGAGATATGCGCCGACGACCGTTTTGCCGTGACCGGGCGAGAGCGCGTGCATCGCGCCGAAACCGAACGCGAGCAGAAGACCGAACAAAATAATCGACGGCGTGACTTCGGGAATGGCAATCAATTCGGCAAATCGGTCTTTTCCGAGCGGCGCGGAAATGTGTCCGTCGCGGTTTTGCAAATGTTTGACATCGGCGGCGAGCGCGGCGGAGGTAAAGGAAAATTCCGCCTGTCTTTCGCCGAGCGGCGCGTTGAGATTTTCGCCCGGATACGCTTTCAATTCGTCGGTAATTCCGCTGCCGAATGCCGTGCTGTTAAAAACATTGATGCCGCTGCCTCTCGCCGCGACAATCTCGTTCCAGCCGATGCGCCCGGCGTGGTTTTTATTTTCATACTTCAGACGGTGAACGGCGGCTGCGTTGAAATTCGGCGGCAAATCGCCGATTAAATCCCATTCGACTCTGAGCGTCGGCAAATTGCCCGAACCCGTCGGCAGACTGATTTTATTTCCAATCGAGCGCAAAACGACGGGCGCGCCGTCAACCGAGAGCTGTAAATCGGCGATGTAATCCGGTGTAATTTGCGCGGCGTAATCGCTCAATTCTTTTTCGGAAAGTTTGCCGTCCCGGTCAGCGTCGATTTTTTGCGATTCCTGAAACGCCGGAATTTCCGCCACGTCCAGAACGGCGCGAAGTTTGATACTCGATTTTTCGACTTCAATCCGCGAGTAATGATTAACCGTGAAATTCCCCAAAGGATGCGCCGCCGCGAAACCCGCACAGGCGAAAATAAAAATCGCCGCCTTCAAAAAAACACTTTTTTGCATTTTTATTCTTCGCATTTTTATTTTAATTCCTCTGACGCCGCACGCGCTTTCGCGGCTTGCAGCGAATCGAAAACCGGATTTAATTTCAGAGCTTTTTGCAAATAATCGGCGGCTTGCGATTTGTTTCCCAAACCTTTTTCAATCATTCCGGCGTGATAAAAAAGACGCGCGTCCTCAGTGCCGAGCCGCAAAGCGTCTTTCATCGCCGTTTGCGCTTCGGTTAATTTGTCGGCTTTGAGAGCCGTCCAAGCAAGCGCGTCCGCGCCGTAAATGTCTCGGCGCGTTTCATATTCTTTGGCGGCGAGCCTATACGCTTCTTCGGTTTTTATATCGTGGTCAGCGTAGAAAAGCGCGAGCTGGCGATTGTAGAGCGCGCCGTTTAACTCGCTCAAGCGTCCGATTTTCTCAACCAATTCATACTGTCTTTTCGCGTCTTCTTCGCGTCCTGCGAGTTTGTATAAATCGCCGAGCGCGGCAATATAAGTCGGGTCAGGAAGAATACGCGCGACTTTTTCATACTGCTCGATTGCGCCCGGCAAATCGTTTCGTGCCGCCCGGACGCGACCGAGCGAGGCGACGGCGCGGTAATAATCGGGAAATGTCACGAGCGCGTCGTTGTAATTTTTTTCGGCGTTTTCGTAATCGCCAACAGAAAAAGCCGTTTCGCCCAGTTGCCAGCGACACCACGCCACGGCTTCGCGCGGCGGCGCGGGTTGATTGAGCGCGAGCGTCAGCGCCGTCTGAAAATGTTTTTGCGCCGCCGCATTGTCGCCGCGAAGCTGCGCGAGTCTCGCAAAACGGGTTTCGCTGACGTAACTGCTGCCGCCGTCGAGCAGCGTTATTTTTTTAAAGGCAATTTCGGCTTTTTCATAATCGCCTAATTCCAAAAGCGCGTCGCCCAAAATTCCCTGCGGATAACTTTTGCCCGGGTCTAATTCGATTAAACGGGCGGCGTGGTCGCGCGCCGCCGCAAAATCGTGAGAAGCGAATTCGGCGAGCGCGAGCGCGGCAAGCCCGCCGGAATTTCGCACGTCAGGCACGGACGCCAGTGACGCGCGGGCGGCGCGAAAGGTTAAGTCGAGATACTGAACATTTCCCGTTTCGCGCAGTTTTTGCAGGTAAAGACCGGCGATTTTGTTGTTCGCGCTATAATCTTCCGAGTCGTTTTTTAATCTGTTTTCGAGAAATCGAATCGTGTTGTCGGTCGCGCTTTCGTTTGACGTAATCGGCGCGGCAGGCGGAAGCAATTGCGTCCGCGAATCGGTCGCCACCGATTTGACGCTGCCGCACGCATTTAAAAAAAACGTGACGCAAGCAGCTAAAAATACCAGCGCGAAAAATTTATTTTTTATTGTCTGCATAAACCTCAAAAATCGTAATATCAAAATATACTTTCGTTCGCGCGATTATCCGGCTGGCTGTCTCCGGCATTCAAAGCGCGCAATGTTTGCTTTGCCGCGTCCGCCTGTAAAACGTCGAACGCCGGATTTATTTCGAGTGCGCGCCGCAGAAATTTAACGGCGTCCGGGCGGTTGCCGAGCGCCTGTTCAATCATTCCGGCGTGATAATTGATTCGCGCGTCGCGCGTGCCGAGCCGCATGGCTTCGTCAATCGCCGTTTTCGCCTCTGTGAATTCTCCCTTTTTATAAAGACACCACGCCAGCGCGTCGCAGGTGTAAATGTCGGAACGCGCCGCACGCTCGCGCCGCGCGATTTCCAGAGCATCGTCGAGTTTTACGTCGTGGTCTGCATAGAATAATGCCAACTGGCGCGAATACGTGCTGCCGGCGGCGGTCGCGCTCGCGCTCTCGATAAATTCGAGCAGGTCATATTGTTTTTTCGCTTCCTCAGTCCGCCCCAGCTTGGTGTAAATGTCGCCGAGCGCAATCGCCGTTTCGGGCAGCGGGACACGCGCTTGAGCTTGTTTGTAAAACTCGATAGCCTCATCGAAGCTGCCGGACGCAAGACGCACGCGCGCCTTTCCAGCCAGCGCGAGGTGATAGTCGGGAAAATGATAGAGAGCAATGTCGAATTCGTGTTCGGCGGCGGCAAGATTGCCCGTATTTATCAATGTATCGCCGAGATGCACGCGACACCACGCGACGGTTTCGGGGTCGGGTGCGGCTTCCGCCGCGGCACGCATCGCTTCGATAGACCCTTTCAAATCGCCCTGCAGCTCGCGCAGGTATGAAACTCTCGTGTAGGAAGACGTTCCCGGACGCATATCCATCATTGTCTGCGCGGACTCGAACGCTTCTTGATAATCGCCGAGTTCGACGAGAGCATCGGTTATCGCGCCGTAATTTTGCGGGTCGTTCGGCTGAATCCCTCTGGCTTGGCGAGCGGTTTCAAGTGCTTCGCCGAAGCGGTGATAGGCGAGCAGAAGCATCGCTTTCAACTTAATCGCCTCGTAATTGTCTTCGGGTTTTGCCGTTTCAAATGATTTATTCAGTGCTGTTTCGGCTTTCGCGTTGAAGCCGAAATCTCCGGTTTCTCTCGCCTTTTTCATAAATGCTGCGCACAACAGGTTATATCCTTTCGGGTCGGAAGGTGATTGCTCTATTATGCTCTGCGCCTTTTGAATTTGCCGGTCGGAGAGCGTCGCCTGCGAGTTAAGAGCGATGAGATTTTGGCGCGGCGGAGCTTCTTCAGGGCGCGGAGCGCGTGGCAGCGCGGCTCGAATACCGACAATGATTGCCGCCGCTCCGAAAAGTATTGCGATTATGATTAAAGTTCTCTTGTGCATAACTTTCCTGCCGATTCAACTAAAATTATTAAATGCCGGGGACGAGTCGTGATAAATCCGTCCCCAGCGAGCAGCCGCGTCGGTCTTTTATTTCGGACTGCTCTTTTTTATTTGCATTTCTGCTTCCGCATCGCGGTTCTACGGTTGATTATGCGTGTGCGTATGGCTGAAACCTTCCTGCGGCAATCCGAGATACGGGAAGACAGGCAGGAATGGCACGTCATTGGCGGCTACGTTGTCCGTCAATCTCGATGCCACAGCCGCGCAGTTAGTTGAAGAACCGAACTCCGTCTGCAGCTCGCCGCCCCAGAGACGCAGAAGAATATCCACCGAATCGTCAGCGACGCGGCGACCGTTCGGCATTCCGGCGTAGTCGCCGTTCAAGACTCCCATCGGGTCTTGCGCCCCAAATGGTTTCGGCGGAATGTTGTAGTTCAAACGCATCTCGTCGGCGATTGCCGGATTTGCAGTCTGAGTTTCACGATTGCCGGGGAAGCCCCTGACCACGCCAGCTGGATAGCCCAACATAAAGGAAGCGACTTGATCCTGACGGTTCAACGTATCGGTACATCTCGTGAATTCGCGTAATTGCTGAACAAGCGTGTTTGGTCCCTGAGTCGTCGCCGGATTCAAGATATACGGAAAGATGTCCTTTTCATCCTTGAAAGGCTCGATTGCATTGTAGAGGTCTTTGGCTTTAATCGGGTCAAGGAATTCGTTGAAAAGCGGGTTGGCTAGGCGAGACACTTGCGTGCCGACGCCGTTGTTATTTATTACTGCGACGTTGCAGGGTTGATTCGGGTCGGGGCTTGGTTGTCCCGACTGTGTGTTGCAGACCGGCAATCTCGTGCGGCTCGCCGTCGACCAGACGCCGATGATGCCGTCGGTATCGCCAGCCGCCCGCAAGCGCGCCTTCGGAATTTCGACGGCGAGCGTGGAAATGTTGAAGCCGCTTGTTCCATCCGCGCCCGGTGCGGTCGGATTGATCAAGTCGAATCCCGAGCCGAGTCCGACGTAGAATCCTTCATCGCGCGGTCCGACGAAAGAGCGCAAGCCTCCCGAATTAGGCGCGGTATGGACCGCCATCTCGGCGAGATTCTGATATGCCACGGAAGTATCACCCTGCACGGCAGTACCTCCTCTTCCAACTGCTGCAAAATTGATTGACTTCGGACCGGGACGATTGGGTGCCGTGCGGACATTTTGAAGTAATATCCTGCCATTGCCGGGTGCGCCTTTGCCAAGTTCCGTAAGCGTGTAGCTTTGCGGCTGGTTCAGGTTGACATACTGCGAAGTCGGGTCAGCCGGATTCGGCGGTGGCAAAATCGTATTGATATTGTAAAGATACGTGCCGGGGTCGACGATGCGAGTCTTGAACTGGTAACGATACGTTAAATCCGCGTGCGCGTCGCCGTCCACGTCAATGTTGATTTCGTAATTAACGAAGTCCGAGAGCTTGTAAAAGTTCGGACCGTTGGCAGGCTCCTGCAGCGGAACGAAGTTGGAAAGAAGCGTAACGTATTGGTCGCGTCCCGGCTCGGTGCTGACGAAGGCGTAAACGTCCGTGTTGTCAGCCGCCGGGTCTTCCGAGATGAACGGTGAATCCCGGTGGCTCGAAGCGCGGGCGGGCGGGGCGATGCCGAGACTCATCAAGAGACTTGCGGTAATGGTCAGCGTGCCGATTTTGGCTAGATGACGATTCACCGTCGCCCTCGCTGCGGCGGTGAATTCTTTTAATTTCTTCATAAATTCTCCCTGATAACTTTCTCCTTCGTAAGCATTTTGGCGCACAAATCTCCGCCGAACCGCTTACTCCGGTTCGTTATCGTCTGTAGCAGCTTATTGTAAATCTCTAGAGAATTAGAACAAGTGCAACCTAATATCACTGTCCTTACGGGAAATGAGGGAGAGAGTTAAATTTACATTCCTCTCGTCTCTCATCGTTATTTGCTGCCGCGCGGGGTCGCCCGCCAATTAGCGACAAACGGGAACTGGTTGCGAAACGGTCTGCGCCTGAAGATTTATGGTCGTCGGCGAGCCTGTTGCGAAAAATAAAAGCAAATGTCGAATATATAAAAAACTCGCAGAAAAATTCATAATATTTCCTCAAACAGTTCCTCGAAATTTTCGCGTGTCGCTTTAATCAAACAGCCTTTCCTTGAGCGCGTATGTCAAAAAGGTAAGGAACGAAGCCGAGGATGAAAAATCCCGTCTTATCATCTTTCCGCCTTGCTCCTCGCCCTTTAATGTCCGTGTCGAAAAACAGAGTTTGCGACACGGACAAAACCCCGAAACTAGAGACGTATTCGCGTATCCACATTGTTGATGCCGTTCGGATTCGGCATAATTTGCGGCGCGACGAACGGAAACCGGTCGCCGAATAGAAATTCGTTGCGGTCTACAAAGTCGCCCAACGGCTGTCCGTTGTTAATCAGCGTGAATGTCGCGTCGACCACGTCGTCCTGAAGCCTGCGCCCGCCCATATTCGCCGGACCGCCGCCAGCATTATTTCCTCCGCCGGGACCGCTGTTCGGAACTCTCAAGTCGAGACGCAGAATGTCGCCGCGGACTTGAATCATATTCAGAATTTTTCTGATATTTTCGTCGTTAGTGCCGAAATTTTTAAGCGAAATGATAAGGTCGGTTCTAAACCTGCCGCCCGCATCGTCAACTGTTCTGGCGGCGTTGTATTCGTCTTTGCGCGGAGCCGGAACGAGTCCGTTGTTGACCAGCGGATTGCCTTCGCGGTCAACCGTTATCCATTCGCCCAAGCCGCTGACCTGACCGTCCTCTCTGACGACTTGAAGGCGCTGCCGCTGTGTTACTCCGTTTAAGCCGAGTTCATTGAAGCTCGATTCATTGCTGCCGAAAGTTTGTTTTCTCCTGTTGCGCAGCATTGACGCCGGCACGCTGAGGGCGATAGTCAGAGTGTTGAAGCCGGCGTAAGTATCGCGTCCCGCGCCTTGATTCACCCCTTGATTTCGAGCCTGACCGGGAAGCTGACCTTCACGCTGCGCGTCGGCATTCGGGTTTGAGCCGTCCGGCGCGTTAAAACCGGCGCGATTTTTGAAAACGTCGCGGTTAGGATTTCCCGGATTGCGGATTGACGACAAGACGAAGCGATTCGCGGCGGTGTTGTCGAGGAAGAACGGGTCTTCCGTCACACCGGCAAAAAAGCTGACTCCGGTCGTCGCATCGGTAGTGACCGGCAAATTGGGCGGCTCGATGTCGTTTGTGTCATCGCCCTGAGACGGAATATTGGTCATCGCAAGAAAATTTTCACCATTGACCAGGGCGTTAATGTCGAAACGGGAAGTGTCGGGAAAAGGAATTTCGACGTTCGGAATCGATGTGTTCACCGGCGCATCGAATCTTTGTCCGTCGGGAAGCGTAACGAGCGCTGTCTGCGGTCCGGTTTCACGACCGACTCCGCGCGTGAATCTGACATCGATAAACCGGTCGGGTCGGGCGTCGCCGGTATTTTCGATTTCAAATCTATATCGTAAATTATGGTCGAAAATCGCCTGCCCGATTATTTCCGACGAAATCAGAAAAGGATTTATCGTCATCACCATCACGACCTTTGAATTATCGTTCGGGTCGAGAAAGAAATACATATCGTTGATGTCCGAAGCATGGTCGTTGGCAAGCTGCGGTCCGTCAATGTGGTCAGACGCTTTAGTCTGCCGCACGAAGTTTAATTGAATCAACATTGTCGCCATTAACAAGAGAGTAGCAGACGCGAATTTTTTACTTTTTTTGTGGAACATAGATTTTTTCTCCCTGAATTTCTGATTAATTTTTGGTCGATCAAAATACTGAAACTTACTTTCTGCATTTTGCCTTATAAAAAATCCGCGCCGAAAAGCAAAAGCCTTCGGTGCGGATTTTTATTTGATTTACTGCCGTGTGCGGTCGTCGAGCGAGCTTCCCGGAGGCGACGGTTGATTCGGTTTGGCGACAAACGGAAATTGGTTGAGAAACGGTTTGTCGTTGCCGTCAACTTTATCGCCGAGCGGCTTGCCGTTGTTGATAATCATAAAAGTTCCGTCAACCACGTCGTCCTGAAGGCGTCGTCCGCCCATTTTGCCGAAGCCGCCGTCTTTGTTCGTTCCGCCGCCCGCGCCTTTGTTAGGAATGGTCATATCGAGGCGCAGAATGTCGCCTTTTTCGACCGCGACTTTCGCCAGCATTGCGATATGCGCGTCGTCGGTATTGAATAATTTCAGCGATTTGATGATGTCGTCTTTGAATCTGCCTTTGGCGTCGTCTTCGGTCGAAGCGGCGTTGTATTCGTCTTTGCGCGCGGGCGGAATCAAGCCGTTGTTGACCAGCGGATTGCCGTCGCGGTCAATCGTTACCCAATCGCCGCTGCCTTCGACCACGCCGTTATCTTTTATTTTCTGATTCTCGCGCCGCTGCGTAACGGCGTTGATGCCGATGACGTTTCCTTTGTTTTTGAGCATCGAAACCGGAACTTCGATTGCCGTTATCAAGGTATTCAGTCCGGCGTAGGTGTCGCGCCCGCCGCGTTCGGAAAGGCGTTTTAAGTCGGGATGTCCGGGATTCATAATCGCCGAGGCGACCATCCGATTCGCGCCCGTGTCGTCCAAAAAGAAAGGGTCGTCCGCCACGCCCGCGTAAAACGAAGCGTTGTTTTCGCTGTTGTTGGTAATGACGAATTCCGGCGCGGTATATTCCTGGTCGGAAACGGTCGTCGGCGCGGTGAATTTCTTGCCGTTCGGCAGTTCAATCGTCGCCGTCTGCGGCGTTACGCGCCCCAAGCCTTTTGAATAATAAACGTCAACAAACGTATCGGGTTTCGCGTCGCCCGTGTTTTCAATCTCGAAGCGATAGCGAATGTTGTGGTCGAAAATCGCCATTCCGAAATGCTCGCCGGAGACGACGAAGGCTTGCGTTGACATCAGCAAAACGACTTTTGAATTGTCGTTCGGGTCTAAAAACGCATAAGTATCGGCTAAATCCGAGCCTCTGTCCTGCGTGATAATCGGCGAATCGATGTGGTCGGACGCGCTTGTCGTGCGCGTCGGCGGTATCGTTTGAAATGCCAGAACGAGCGCGAGCGCAAGGAATCCGCCGAACGCGAGTTTTTTGTTTCTTTTATGAATCATATTTTTTCCTCTCTTTCTTGAAACCGCCGAAACGGTTTCGATTACGTAATGTAAAATTCCCGTCGGTTTTTAATTGAGCGTCGGGTTATTCGCCGCCGCAATTTTTAAATCTTTAGTTGAAAGTCAGCATAAACTTCAATAATTTCCTCTTCTGTGCGCGATTACACATATAGAGTTTTGTTTTCCGATTTCCGACGGATTTATTTTCCAATCAAGAAACCGTTCTCGATTGCCGGAAAGATTTGTTTCTCTTAATCGAAATATGCGCGGACAAACAGTTTCTATTCCCGAAGATTACGGGGAAAAAGAAATGTTTATACGTTAGCCCGCTAACGTATGGGATTTTATTTTTATATTTAAGATTGTCGGCGGTTTGTTATCGGCGAACGGCTTCGCGCATCGCGCATCCCGAATCACGGGCAAATTTTTTTTGAAACAACGGAACGAACGGAAAGCCGACGAGGGCTAAAATGTGATGCGGGCGGGCAAAAGCGAGCAGTTCATACCAGACCGAATCATCGGCGCGATTCCATTCGACGGTGAATCTTTCCTCGCCTTCTTCGGAATGTCCGGGCAGCGTTCCGAACGCGAAACCGTATCGCACGATTTCGCCGCCGCTTTCTTCAGTGAGATAAATGATGCGGCACGGATTTATAGACCAACACAAGCGATGATTGACAATGACGCAGACAACTCCGCCGACGGCAATCGGCGCGTCGGCGGGAAAAAGCCGCGTCCATTCCAGCCGATACATCGTCCAATTACGAATCGCGTTTTTAGCCGAGGCGAAAACGTCCGCGCCGTTTCCTATTTGAACGCGCCGATGATTAATCGGATAACCTGATGGAATTTCATCTTGCGACGCGCCGACTTCCTCATATGAAAACGGCAAATCGCGCTGCGCCGCGAGAAAATTTTCAATTTCATTTTCGGACGGTTCAAACAAGGTGAACATAAATTATCCGGCGGCAGACTGAAAACTTCGCGTGTAATTTATAAAAAAATGCTCTCTGACGGCGGCAGGTTTTCGCGTCCGAAAAATTTAATCCGTCCCGACTCAGTTTGAAACGACTTCTCCGCGCCGCGCCGCCCGTAGAGCTTCGCCCGCCGACCAGACGGCGATGCCGAGCAGTGCCAAATCTTTCGCAATAAATTGTCCGGGCATCGGCGACGGAAACGGAAAGCCGTAACCCGGCTGCCAAACGCCGGGCGTTGTAAGCAGAAAGTGCAGCGTGGTGAGGAAAATTCCAATCGCAATGAAACTGCCGATAGCCGAAAGTTTCGGCGCGAACGGGCGCGTCGCAATCATCAATCCCGCGATAATTTCGACCGTGCCGATCAGCATCGATGCCGCCTGCACGCTCATCACGCTAAACATCCAAGACATCAGCGGCGAGTTGGCGATTAAACCTTGAATGCCTTCGGCTTCGTAGGCGGTAAATTTCAGCGCGCCGACCCACAGCAAAATTATCACCAGACCGTAGCGAATAATATTCGCTCCCGCGTTTTCCAGCGTCAGTCCCCAGTCGGATTGTTCCGCCATATTCATTCGTTCTACATTGGTTGCCATTTTGATTCTCCTTATTAACTGCCGAAAAAGTGCTGACGGCGTATTTGTTCATTTCCGTCCGCTGCTCTATGCGGCGAGTTTTGAGTTTCAGAAGCGAAACTTTTTTAAAATATCTCTGCTTCTTCGCCCGGTTAAATTAATAAAATCGTCCGGTTTCGCCTTACGATTTCGGTTTCATACCCATTTTGTCCGCCATCGCTTTAATCATTTCCAGGTGCATTTTCAAAGTCGGCAGAGTTTTCGTCGCAAACGCTTTTACGTCCGCGTCGGCGGCGGTTTTCGAGACGTTTTCAAAAGCCGCGACATCTTTTTCGTGCGCTACGACCATCGCCGCGACGTATTCTTTATCGAAATCCGCGCCGGAGAGTTTCGACAATTTTTCCATCAGTTGTTTATGCGCGGGCATCACGTCGGGCGGCAGCATAACTTTTTTCTGCGCCGCAATCTGTTTTAATTCGTCGTTCGCCTTCGAGTGGTCTTCGACCATTTTCTGCCCGAACTGTTTTACGTCATTGCTCGCCGCCTTTGTCGAAGCCATTTTTCCAAGCTCGACTTCCGCCATATTGCCCGGAGCCGCGCTGTTCATAAAAGCGAGGTCGCCGCCGGTGACAACCGAATCGCCTTTGTCGCTTGCTGGTTTTGCCGGTTCGGATTTGATTATCGGCGCGCTGTTGGCGGTTTCCTTGCCCGGCTCGTTTGAACAAGCCGCGCCGAATGCCGCTAAAATGCCGATTGCCGCATATAAAACACCGACTTTCATTCGTTCATTTATCATTATTTTCTCCTGCCGTTCACCGCGAATATTTTTTAACTTTTAACGGATTTGATTTACCACTGCGCGGCGATTTCAATTTGACGATAAACTTTTTTTTATCAAATCATTCGCCGGAAGTTTTCGTTTCTTCTTAAACCGCGAGCATAGCCTTTTGACTTTCTGTTTATCTGTGCGCTTTTACACATTTAAAATATTGCTTGACCCGATAATAGCAGAAAAGGTATTTATTATTCCCGGACATTACCGAAAAAATAAATTTTTATTACGTTAGCGAACTAACGTAATGCGATTTATAATTAGTGTTATTTTTTATATTTGGCGTTTCTATCGTCAAAAAATCCAAAAATTTTATGTCTGCTGTTTTGAATCCGCGCGACGCGCTTGCCAACCGATTGCTTGAAAAACTGCCCGGCGAAGATTACCGGCGGCTGCTGCCGTCGCTGGAATTCGTTGATTTAACCGTCGGAGAATTTCTTTACAATTCGGGCGACGAGATAAAGCATCTCTATTTTCCGACGACCGCGATTGTCTCGCTGCTTTACACGACCGAAAACGGCTCGACCGCCGAGATGGGAATGGCGGGCAGATGCGGCGCGGTCGGAATCGCCGTCTTTATGGGCGGCAATACCACGCCCAACCAAGCCGTCGTGGAAATTGCGGGCGGCGCGTTCCGCATCAAAGCGCAAATTTTGCAGGACGAGTTTAATCGCGGCGGCGCGGCGCAAATGCTGCTGCTTCGCTACACGCAGTCGCTCATTACTCACATTTCGCAAACCGCCGTCTGCAACCGACTGCATTCGTTTGAGCAGAGGCTTTGCCGCTGGCTTCTGTTCAGCCACGACTGCCTGCAAACCGATGAGATTATTCTGACGCAGGAAATTATTTCTCATCTGCTCGGCGTGCGGCGCGAAGGCGTGACGGTCGCCGCCGGACGGCTTCAGGATGCCGGAGTTATCAACTACGTGCGCGGTCATATTCATATTCTCGACCGGCAGAAACTCGAAGCCTGCGCCTGCGAATGCTACACGGTCGTCAGAGACGAATACGAACGCCTGCTGACCTTGTAAATTATCCGGGCTGTTTGAAGCGTCCGTGTATTACTCTGACAACGTGCCGTTTTTGCACAGTTGATATTTAGACATCGGGACCCAAGCCGAACTCTTCCGAGCTTCCTCCTTAGTGCCGTTCACATCTGAATGCGACAGGAGAGAAGCAAAATGATTACAACCAGCTTACTTAAGACTTTTACCGAAACCAGAAAACGCAACAATCTAACTGAAAACCGCCTGCTCGCCGCTTTATCGGCGAAAGAATTTCGAAAACTCGCGCCGGATTTAGAGCAAGTTTCGCTCACGCTGACGCAAATTCTCTACGAAAGCGGCGATGTTATCCGTCACGTTTATTTTCCGCTCGACAGCCTTGTTTCCCTGCTCTCAGAGGTTGATAATCGCTCGACGCTGGAAGTCGGCATAGTCGGAAACGAAGGAATGACGGGAATCGGGATTTTTCTCGGCGTTAAGAATTCGCCTTTTAAAGCGGTCGTGCAAGGCGCGGGAACGGCTTTGAGAATGAAGACGAGCGCATTGCGCCGGCACAGCGAAGATAATTACCGTCTGAAAACTCTTTTACAGCTTTACACGCACGCGCTCCTGACGCAGGTTTCGCAATCGGTAGCCTGCAACCGTTTTCACGCGGTCGAAGCCCGGCTCGCCCGCTGGCTGCTGGGGACGCGCGACCGTCTCGCCAAAGACGAATTTCGACTGACGCAGGAATTTTTATCCAATATGCTCGGCGTGCGCCGCGAGATAATCAACAAAGCCGCCGGAACGCTCTCAAAGCGCGGACTTATCATTTATATGCGCGGGATTTTAACGATTCTCGACGATGCCGGATTAGCGGCGGCGGCGTGCGGCTGCTACGCGGAAATCAAAGCGGAATACGATAATTTTCTCGGCTTAAAGAGTTGAGATTTTCTCAATCGAATTCGGATTGCTTTGGATTCGCGCCCCGCTCGGAAAGCGCAGCAGCAGACTGGCGATTAAATCGCGCAGCTGATTAAAATTGTCCGGGTGCGCGAGATAAATGTTATCCCCGACGGCGGCTTCCGAGCCTTCTTTTATTTCTCCGACGCAGAAAATAATAATCGGTAAATCGTCGTCTAATCCGGCGCGCGCGCGGATGCGGGACGCGGCGACGATAATATCGGCAGCTTCCCCTTCGAGACTGACGAGCATCAAATCGGGCGAACTCAATCGCGCCTTGTCCGCCGCGTCCCGCTCATCTCTCGCCGCATAAACGCGATAACCGTCGCCCGTGAGCATCTCTTTGATGCCGTCGAGCGTTTCTTCAACATCGTCCACTACCAAAATTGTTTGACCGTCGTTTTTAATCATCGAATTTACAACTCTCGTATTTTTCAGATTTTAACTCGAATTATAAATTTATGGCAGAGATATACTGCGCGGTCTGTGCGCTAGTCAACATATAGCGGTGAAAATTGTTCCCGCTCAAAGTCGCATTAGAATTAATTTCGGTGCGATTTGCGATTGACCGCGAAATCAAAAACGTCCGGGCGCGAGTAATGACCGGAAACGTCGAGCGTCATTTTCTCTTTATCAATCCGCGTCAAATCGAGTTCGGCGGTGATGATTGTTTCGTCGTCGAAAACCGGCTCGACGACGAAACTGCCGTCGGGCGCGACGATGCAGCTTCCGCCGCGCAGAATGTTTTCCGGCAGTTTTGATAAATCCGTTTCGGTCAAAAGCTCGGCGGGCAAATCTGCCGCTTTCATAATCAAGCCCGCGGCGAGAACGAAACATCTGCCTTCAAAAGCGTAATGTCGGCTCGCAATCTGATGCGTTTCGTGAACGGTCGGGAAAACCGCGATGTGAATATGTTCACCGGCATTGTGTAAGGCTTGCCGGGCGAACGGCATCCAATGTTCCCAGCAAACCAGAGAGCCGACGCGACCGAAATCAGTTTTAACTGAATTGAGTCCCGCCGCGTCGCCTTGTCCCCAGACTAATCTTTCGGTATAAGTCGGGACGAGCTTGCGGTGATGACCCGCGAGTGTGCCGTCCGCGCCGAAAGTCAGCAAGCTGTTGTAAAGCGTTCCGTTGCCCGCCCTGTTCGACGCGCTCGTTGATTCCGATTGTCAAAACAATTTTGTGTTTGGCGGCAATTTCGCCGAGCGTTTTCGTTTCTTCGCCGGGAACAACGACGCTGTTGCGGCGCAATCTTGCAAAAACTTCCCTGGTCGGCTCGTGATTCCAAAACGCGGCGTTCGGGCAGTAATCGAGCCACGCCGGATAACCAGCCAGCCACGTTTCGCCAAACGCGACGAGCTTCGCGCCTTTGTTTGCCGCCTGTTCAATTAACGAAACGGCTTTGGTGAGACTCGCTTCGAGATTCATAAAGACCGGACTCGCCTGAATGACGGCAACAGTTAATTTGTCAGACATTTCGTTCATAGGTTAGACATTTTCAGCCATTGCGATTTCGACATCTTTGCCTTCGCGCCGCGCCTGCGCCCACGTCAGCGGAAAGCGCCGAATCTCTCCGCTATGCTCGGCGTTTTCCAGCATTTCAAGCGCGGAGAGAATTATTCGTCGCTGTAATTCTTTGTGATGCGGCACGCCGAAATGGTGCCCCATCATAAACGGCAGGAAAACCGCTCGTGGCGGCTTGATGTGTTCGGTTACATCGAGCGCAACGGAAATTGAAACGGTCGGAATTCCTCTTTTTTCGATGGCGCGCTGAACCAGCGCGATGCTCTGATGGCAAATCGGTCAAGCGGGGGCAAGCAGTGCCGCATCCGGTTTTTCCGCCTCGACCGCATCGGCGATTTTTTCGGCGAGTGTTCGTTCCAATCTTTCGGCATCCATATTGTAGCCGATAAACGAAAAGAAATTCGGCGCGAGTTCGCCGACGATTTTTTCCGTCGCCAATTCCCGCAATCGCTCAATCGGAAAGATGACGTTTAAATCTTTTTTAGCGCTCGAAGTCGGATATTTAAGTTGGTGAATTTCCAAATCTGAAGGCTTTGAATCGGACGGAACGCGCCTAAACGTGTAATCGCCGATTGGATGAACCGTATCGAACGGCATCGAATTTTTCGGCTGCACACCGGCGCTGCTGACGAAGGTCAAGCGCGATTCCGACAGAGGTTTTTCAATTTCACAAGCGGAACGAAATCCGTTTTCGTAATCATAGCTCCCGGATAGCGTTCGTTGACCGTTTGCCATAAACCGGGACGCAGTTGAGTTGTTTCGTTAGAGTTCGCCATCGTGAATCCATTCTCCCGAACGCTTTACAAAATAAAAATGCAGATGAAAAAACAGATGCGCCAATGTCGCCGCGTCTTTTTCAGCTAAAGTCTCCAAAATAAATTCGCGCTCCGTTTCCGGAACATCGAGCAGTAGTTTCAGCGCTTCAATCCACGCTTTATCAATTTCCCTTCGCCCGTTCGCTTCGTCGCCGTCGCCGAAATGAAGGCGCATATAACGAATTAGTTTTTCGGTATCGTTTTCGTCAACGGCTTCTTTTAAATAATTTAATGACACAAATGAAAAAATCCTTTTTAAGACGATCTTATTCCCGTCAAGTAAATACTAAGTGCTTCGGTATCAACCGTCAAAGGTTTGCTGCGCTCATAATTCACCAGACCGCGACGACGCAGTTTGCCCATCGTAACGGTTACGTGCGGACGACTCATCGCCGCCATTTGCGCTAATTCGTCGTGGCTGACTGGCAAAACGGTTTGACCGGCGAGCGCGCCGCTCGGCTTTCCGCGCGTGGCGGCGATATGCAAAAGGACGCGTCCCAGACGTTCTTCTGCGCCGCGATAAGCGAGGAATTCGACGCGCCGCTGGCAATCGCTCAAACGGCAGCAGAAAGTAAATGTAAAGGCTTGCAGCAAATCGCGGCTCGTTTGCAGAAAACTCAAAAAATCGTCGAGTTTGATTTCGATAACTTCGCTTTTTATTACTGCGCGGGCGTAGGTTCCACGAAGAAAATGTTTTTTCGGAGCGCAGAAACAAAGCTCGCCAAACGGCTCTCCGGCTTCGATAACGCCTAACACCAATTCGCGCCCATCGCGGTCGCTCGTAACAATGGCTATTTGCCCGCTTTCGAGAAAAAAAATGCTGTCCGAGCGGTCATCCGGTATCCAAACGTCGCCGCCTTTGCGATAGTTTCGCGTCCGCCCCAGCGAGTCGTCGCGCGGAACGCTGCTGGCGGTCAGTCCGGTTAAAACTTCGCAATCTTTGTGGTCTGGCAGCGGCGGTATATTTTCTTTCGGCATAAACGGTATTTATATTGTAATGTCTTTCAAGCGGTTTTGCGGCGCAATTTATTAAAGCAAATGTCGTTTCGCTTGTCTGAAGCGTCAAGTCGCCGCCGAGACAAATTTGTATTTCCTTTATACTATTATTTGCCGGCTTGTTTTCTATGTTAGCGTGCTAACGCGGTCAGTCGTGAACTCTAAAATAGCGTAGAAGTTTCAAAGAGTGAAATACTCAAGAAATTTTTAGAGTTTTGGCGAACAGTTTTTACTGAAAGTTTTTATGATTTTATGAAAATTCTGGTAGCTGGAATGGGCAATGTTTTGCGCGGCGACGACGGGTTCGGGATAAGAGTCATCGAAGAATTATCCAGAAACCATCGATTTCCCGAATATATTGATTTGTATGAAGCGGGCATCGGCGGCATCGGTTTCGTGCAGGAGTTAATGAAAGGCTATGACGCGCTGATTATCGTTGACGCAATAGAAAAGGGCGCGCCAGCCGGAACGCTTTTTGTCGTCGTACCGCTTGAAAGCGAATCTGAAATTGACGGCGGAAAACTCCATCAATCGATGGTCGATATGCACTACGCTGACCCGTCGAAAGTTCTGCTGCTGGCGCGGGCGTTAAAGGTTTGCCCGCCGAAGGTTTTCATCGTCGGCTGTCAGCCCGAATATGTTGAGGATGCGGTTGAAGGTTTGCGCCCGCCGGTCGAACGAGCCGTGCCACAGGGTTGCAAGCAGGTATTATTATTGATTGATGAACTAACCGAAACTAATTTGCCTCTGAATTAGGAATTCTCTTTTATTAATTTTTCGCTTAATTTTAATACTTCGATTTTTAGCACTATTGGTGTTACTCTCTTGGGTAAATCTTTTTCAGTGATTTACGCTTTTTCGCCCGTTTCACGGTATGTTAAAAAATTCTTTCCTGCTGTTAGCCGCTTCGTTTTTAATTTTTACGTCTGCCGTTTTCGCCAGTATGCCGGAATACGGAGGAAGCGTTGTTGTTGCCGTTTCGACCGATCCGGGCGGGCTTAATCCGGCGATTACGACGCAGGGCGGCGTACAGCTTGTTTGCGGCTCGATTTTCAGCGGGCTGGTCGCGCAGGATTTTGATTTAAATCCCGTGCCGGATTTGGCGACAAGTTGGGAAGTGTCGGCAGACGGAAGAACTTACATTTTTCATCTCGCCGCGAACGCCGAATTTCACGACGGCGTGCCGGTAACCAGCGAAGACGTGAAATATACTTTTGAAGAATTGCTTTTGAAATATCACTCGCGGACGCGGGCTTCAATCGGCGATAAACTGCGGCAAATAACCACGCCGGACGCGCACACGGTAGTTTTTGAATTCAGCCGTCCTTACGCGGCATTTTTGCAGTTGATTGATGTGACGAACGCGCCCGTGATGCCAAAACATCTTTACGAAAACACCGACCCGCTGACTAATCCGCATAATACAAATCCAGTCGGAAGCGGCGCGTTTCGGTTTCAGGAATGGGCGAAGGGCGATCATTTAACGCTCATTCGCAACGAGAAGTATTTCAAAACCGGCAAGCCGTATTTAGACCGCATCGTTTATAAAATTATGCCGAGCAGCGCGACCGCCGCGATTGCGTTTGAAAACGGCGAAGCCGATTATTTTCTTAATCCGACGCCGCTCGACATTGAACGATTCAAGAAAATGACCGATGTCGTTATCAACGACAAAGGGCGTGAAGGCTTTGCGACGGTCGAAACCGTTGTGATGAATTTGAACCGCGCGCCGCTTTCCGACGTTCGCGTCAGGCAGGCGATGGCTCGCGCGATTGATAAAAACTACATCGTCGAGAAAATCTTTTTCGGTAAAGCAAAGGCGGCGACCGGACCGATTTCGAGTCTGCTCAAATGGGCGTATAACCCGGAAGTGGAAAAATACGAAAGAGATGTGCCGCTCGCCAATCGAATGCTCGACGAAGCCGGTTACGGGCGCGACGCGGAAGGCGCGCGGTTTCATTTAAGATACGTTTACGCGCCCGCTTACGGGAAAATCATCGAGGCTCTGCGCGACCAATTGCGCGAAGTCGGTATCATTGTTGATTTGGAACAGATGGAATTCAGCGCGGCGGTTGACCTCGTGTATATCAAAAAAGATTTCGACCTCGCGTTCGCTTCCTTCGAGAACGGACCCGACCCCGACATCGGCGTAAAGCGGACGGTTATTTCGAGCAACATCGGCGCGATTCCGTTTTCCAACGGCGCGAGCTATCGTAACCCGCGCATTGACGAACTTTTTGAACTCGCCGCCTCTGAAACGGACAAACAGAAACGCGCCGCCTACTACTTTGAAGCGCAGGAAATCCTCGTCCGCGACGTGCCGTATTTGTGGATGTATGAACCGCAATCGGGCGCGGCTTACAAAAACGCGCTCCAAGGAATGTATCAGTGGAGCGCGAAATCAAACATCTATTTCGCACAGGATGCCTGGTGGACGGGCGGCAAAAGACCGTCGGGAAATTCAACGGACGCATCCGGGCAGCGCAGATTTTATTTTTTTCTGGTAATCGGAGTAGTTCTTTTGATTGCGATTATCGTTTTTCTGGTGAGGCGAAGGAAGCGTCAAGGTTGAAGTTTGACCGAAAAAGATTGAAAAACTTGTTGTAAAACTGTCGTGTTATAATGCCGGAGCAAGGTGAATAATTATGCCGACGCAAACTATCAATCTCGAAACAGTCGAAAAGCAGTTAGCTGAATTGCTGGCGCTTGCCGAGCGCAGCGGTGAAATTGTGATTACTCAAAACGGCAAACCGCTGGCGCGTTTGGAAACCGTCGCGTCGCTGTCTAAAAAGAAGCGCGTCGCGGGCTTAAATCGCGGCACGATTTGGACGAGCGAAGATTTCGACGAACCGCTGCCGGATGAATTCTGGCTGGGAAAAGAATGAATTTAGATTTGCTTTTCGACACGCACAGTTTTATCTGGTGGGCGGACGAGCCGACGAAACTTTCGCCAATCGCGTTAGCCGCGTTGGAAGACGAAAACAATCGTTTGTTTTTGAGCGACGCGAGCATCCGGGAAATGCAAATAAAAATTCAGCTCGGCAAAATCAAATTAAAACTCCCGATTCGAGACTTGATTGAAAGCCAACAGCGAGACAATGAAATAGAAATCTTACCAATCGCCACCGAACACATTTTAGCTCTCGACAATTTGCCGTTTCATCACAAAGACCCGTTTGACCGTTTGTTGATAGCGCAGAGCATCGCCGAAAATTTCACGATTATTACAGTTGATTCGGAGTTTCCCGCTTATCCCGCAAAACTACTTTGGTAAAAGCGTAATCAAATTCAGCCGTTCGGATTATTTTATTAAACAACTCAAGTCAGACTGATTTTTCAATATACACTGAACGATTTTTCGGATTAAGCGCGGAGTTGAGCCAGTCGCCGACGATGTTCAGTGACAGCACGAGCGCGGCGAGAGTCAGACTCGGAAAGGCGATTATCCACCAGGCATCGCGGATAAAATGCTGTCCGTTATGCAGCATATAGCCCCAGCTAATGTGATTGCCGTCGCCGATGCCGACGAATTCCAATGCCGATTCGAGCAGAATAACGCCGCCGACCATCAAAGTCATTTGCGTGATTATCAGCGGCAGCGCGTTCGGCAGAATTTCGTGAAATAAAGTTCTCGCGCCGCTCGCGCCCATCGCTTTGGAGGCTTCGACGAACGGGCGTTCCTTCAAGGACAAAACTTCCGCCCGCACGAGCCTCGCCGTCGTCGTCCAATATGTAAAAGTTAGAATTAAAGTTAAATTGAAAAGCGACCCGCCGAACAGCGCAGCGATAACCAGAACGAGAAAAAATCTTGGCGGAATCAGAAACAACTCGGTCAACCGCATTAAAAAGTCATCCCAAAAGCCGCCCGCGTAACCTGCCGCCGCGCCGACGAATACGCCGATTAACCCGCTGAAAAAGGCGACGGAAACGCCGATTAAAATGGAAGTTCTGGCTCCGTAAACGACGCCGCTGAAAACGTCTCTGCCGAGGTCGTCAGTGCCGAATAAAAATTTCGGCGAAGGCGTTTGAAATGTCTCATTGGAAGTTTTCAGCGGGTCGTGCGTGGCGACAAAATCGGCAAAAATTGCCGCGCACAGAAAAACAGCCAGCACAATCGCGCCGAGCATTGCCGCTTTGTTATATTTTAAGCCGCGCCACAGTCTTCCCGCCGAACCGGAATGACGAACCTTGATTTCGTTATTTATAGTCATCGGCTGTATCTAATTCGCGGGTCAACGAGCGGATAAGTGATGTCGGTTATAAAATTCATAACGACGACCGAAATTGAAATTATCAGGAAAAGTCCCATCAGAACCGGATAATCGCGTGCTTCGAGTGCCTCCAAAGTTAATCTGCCGAGTCCGGGATAAGCAAAAACCGTTTCGGCTAGAGCGGCGCCGGTTAAAAGCAATCCCAAATCACTCCCGATAATTGTAATTACGGGCAGCAAAGCGTTTCGGAGCGCGTGAGCGTAAACGACACGGTTCTCCGAAATGCCTTTGGCACGCGCCGTGGTAATAAAGTTTTCGCTCAAAACATTGAGCATTTGCGTTCGGGTCAATCGCATAATCTGCGCCATTTGGACAACGGCGAGCGTCAAAGCGGGCAGCGCAAGATGAACCAGTAAATCGAGAAAGTAGTTCATTCCCGTCAAATCCTGATTTGACGAAACCATTCCCTGCGCCGGAAACAAACCCAGGTAGAGAGCGAAGAAAAGCAGCAGAAAATGTCCGATTGAGAACGATGGAAAAGAATGTCCGAGCAGCGCGAATGTATTAAAGGCGCGGTCGTAAAAAGAATTTTCCCGCCGCGCCGCTTCGACTCCGAGAAAAACGCCGCCGATTGAAGCCAATAAAATTGCACTCAAAATTAAAAGAAGAGTCGCCGGAACGCGAGCGAAAATAACGGCGGAAACAGGCTGTTGGTGGCTGAGCGAAAAACCCAAATCTCCGCGCAAGACGCTCGAAAGATACACCCAAAGCTGCGTTATAAGCGGCTGGTCTAAACCGAATTTGTGGCGTATCAATTGATAATACTGCTCATCGCCGCTCTGTCCGGCGAGGTAATAAACCGGATCGCCCGGCGCGAGATGAATCAGAAAAAAATTGATGACGATCAGCAGCAGGATGAGAACGAGCGATTGAAGAATTCGCTTGAGTAGAAACCGGCTGAAAAAACGTGAAAAAAGATTTTGCATAATCGGCTGCCCGTGAATTTTATTATAAAAACACCGACAACCGAAATCCGTTTCGGCGGAAAAACCTAATGAACGTGAACCGCATTTAGATGTCTGCAAGCCGCGTCAGAATTCGGGTCGTTGCAGTCGCAATTCGGGTCGTCGCATTCGTAATGACCTTGTTTGAGCATCCCGTCAAACTCGTCGGCAAACCGCCGACCGCCTTCTTTGACACCCGTTTCGGTCAGTTCGTAAGCGTCTGACAAGTCAAAATTAACCAGACCGTGTTTTGCTAATTGCGATAAATTGGCAGCGAGAATTTCGTCCGAAGCGTCAAGAAATTTCTTCAATTCGGGGACGGTAATTTTTTCGCCGAAACCTTCGCCGCGCATCCAATACATCACCTGCAAAATCTCGTCCTGCCAGAAAATCGAAGGCTGCTCGTCGGTCGTAATCAAATCAATGGATTGTTCCTGCATTTGTTTCTTCCTCCTTCGGCAATGCGACTTTGACAACATCATTTTCCACTTTTGACGGCAACGCTTCAAGCCGCAAATCAGAATCAGTCAGAGAGCGTCCTTTTTGCCGAATGTCGAATTGAAGATTGTGGCACGGACAAGTCAAAACCCCATCTTCCAAAACGCTTTGGTCAAGCGGCGAGTTTCCCTCTACGCAATGGTTTTGAAAAGTGTAAATCGTTCCCGCAACATTGCACAAAAGCAGATTAATTCCCCCCGTTTCGACGACGCGCAGACCATTACCGGGAACTTGGTCGGCGCGGATTATCGGCATAAAAAATTCTTTCGATGAGTTGTTTTGAATGGATTGGCGCGGCAGAATCTGAACTAATTTCGGCGGGCGCGCTGGCGCAATCGTGTCTTCGTATTCGACGTTGAGCAAATCGGGCGTGTGTTCGTGCAAAGCGTGTTCAATTTCGGCTTTCAAAATGGTGGTCGAGACATTCGCCGTTGACGCGCCGCCGAAAAGTTTCAAGCGGGCGACTCCGCTTTTAACTTCGACGAGTTCGACATCCGCGCCGTAAATTTTCAGTTGCTCGCGGGCGATTTCGAGCGCGTTTTCAATGCGTGTTTCGAGCGGCTGCGCCATCAGCTCATGAACCATCAGAACTGCCTGCACGACTTCATCGTCACTCAATTCCTGCAATATCTTTTCGCCCGTCGGCTGCGCGGAAACTATCTCGACCATTCGCTTAAGCGCGCCGTGATGCAAATCCAGCAGCGTATAAACCAGAGCGCGAACGTGATTGCGAACCGCTTCTTCCGGGTGCTGTTCGATTGATTCGAGCAGTATATTTAATTGGTCGAAGGCGGTTGTTTCCTCTACCGCTTCCGTTGTCGTTTCACTCATTTGTAGTTTCCGGTTTTGCCGTCGCCTTTTCTCTGACAATCTCGCTGAACTCGTCGAAACGCGACGTAATTTCAGGGCTGCATTCAAAACCGATGCTCGCGTCAACCGGCTCGATTTCGATTACTTCGACTTCCGGCGGCAAAGCCTTGAAATACTGCAGAATCATCATTAAATTATCGAGACTGATAATTCCCGTTACCGATTCTGCGACGCATTCCTGCACAATTTCTTCATCAAGCGGCGCGAAATTCCATTTATAAACGTCTAAAGTTCCCGGCTTGCGCCCGTCGCGTTCCGCCGCCGAAACAAACACTACTCGGTCATATTTACCGGGAAAATCCTGAAACCATTGCAGCACGGCAATCGCGCCGAAACTCAAATTCTCAAGGTCGAAATTTTCCGTCCATTTTTGCTTCTTTAGATGCGGCAGCAAAACCTGTCCGAATGACAAATCTTTTAAGTTCGGATGTCCGACTCCGGCGATTAAAACTTTCATAAGACAATGCAAAAAATTTTGCCCGCGAAACACAGGAAACATACGAAAAAATATTTATTGCTTTCTTTATTTCGTGTTATTCGTGTATTTCGCGGGCAAAAATCTTTGCGATATTAACCGTCAACGCCGCAAGCGCAGGTATTGATTTCTCTGACAACTTTATGCTCGCCCGCGTAGATGTGCGTCGTGCAGGGCATACACGGGTCGAAACTTCGCAAAGTTCTAAGCAAATCAATGCCTTTGTAATCTTCCGGTTTGTCGAATTCTTCCAAAATCGGCGTGTTCAGCACAGCTTCTTCATACGGTCCGTGTTTGTCCCAGGCGTCCATCGGCGAAGCGTTGATGGTTGAAGGCGTAACGATTTGATAATTGGTAACGAGACCTTTATCGAGTTCCATATGGTGCGACAAAAATCCGCGTCCCGCGCCCCAGAAACCGACGCCGATGCGATTCGATTTCGGAATTTCAAATTCGGTGCTGACCTTTGTTTCTCCTTTTTTCAAAAGGTCGAGACCTTTGAGCCAATCGTTCATAGCGACGAGCGTGGTAAAAGCCACGCCGTAAGCGCGGGCTTTGTTGCGCTCGAAAGTGTTCCAGTCGGTCGGAATTTTCCATTCGATATTCATTTCCGGTTTCGCCGATTTCGGCAGGCGCATTTTCAGACTTCTGCCCGTCGATTCGATAAACGGATTCGGGCGAATTTTCTGCGCGGCGGCGGTGTTCCAGACGCGGGCGTAAGAACCGGCTTCAAAAACCTGTCTGTCCCAGCGCGGGCTGGTCGCCCAGGTATATTTTTCGCGCCAGTTTTGTCCCGACGGACGCGGCAGAGTTTCCTTATTCCACGGATGATACGGCGAAAGCGGCGCGCCGCTTGGGTCAGTCGGATGTTTCAAGCCGCCGCCGTTGCCGTCGCCGTTTGACCATTGTTCGTAAAACGAATGTTCGATAAACTCTTCCATTCCCAGATTGATATTTTGCAAATCGGTCGTAACAAGCTCGCCGCCGATAATCGCGCCCGGCGTTGACCATCGAGCATTGCCCCAGGTGTTGCAATTTTCGTAAGTCGCGTCATAAACGTCCGGGTCGTCCCAAATTCCCAAGTCAACCATATTTGCCGCCCGCATTCCGTTTTTCCGGTATTCGGGATTCGCATCGTAGAAAAAGTCAGTTAGGTCGTCCCAAATCGTCACGACTTTTTTCGCGTAATCGAAAAATTGATGAAGACGACTGTAAATTTCGTTGAAAGTCTGCAAAGTGACGGTAGTGCTGACGCCGCCCGGCACGAGCGTTTCGGGATGCGGATATTTGCCGCCGATGACGACATACGCTTCACGCGCGACGCGCGTCATATGCAACGCTTCGAGATAAAGACTGCCGGACAGCGGGTTCATATCCGTCATCAAATCGCCGATTGTCGCGTAGCCGTGATGCTCGGCGTTCGGCGCAGGAGTTTTCGTCGCTTTATCCCACAAACTCGGAGTCGTCGCTTTGACAATCAACTCAGAATAATCCGGTCCGGCGAGCAGGAACAGATGCAGCGGATTGTCATACAAAAATTCGAGCGAGAGCATCAGATTTCGCACGATAATGCCGAGCGGCGGCGGCGTGATGCCGAAAGCCATCTCGATTCCGAGCGCGGCGCATGATGAATGAACTCCACCGCACACGCCGCAGGCGCGGCTCGTGATAAAAATCGCGTCGCGCGGGTCGCGTCCCTGCATAATAATTTCATAGCCGCGAAACAAAGTCGCCATCGAACGCGCTTCGATAAACTTGCGGTTTTCCAAATCCGCCACGCCGTGAAACGCGAGCGCGCCCGCAATGCGCGTTACCGGGTCGAAATCAACGTCTTTGATGTAGCCGTTTCGCGCCAGCAGTTCGCGCACCGTGTCGTAAGGCATTTGTTTGACTTCGCCAACCGAAGTAATCTGGTTTTTCGTCGAATACGGGTCGCGGATGCCGCCTTTTAAGAACGCTTTTCCCTGCTCGTCGAATTCAATAGGTAAATTTTTGAAGCACATAATTTATTTTCACTTGAAATCAAAACTTACTAATTTTCTAAACTTCCGGCGTATGAAATCCTTTCGCTTTGAGCGACTCTTTCGAGACGACATCGCCCGGTCGGGTCGAACCGCGATACTGCAATTTTTGATATAAATAATGAATCGCGTCATTGACCATCGAAGGCTTATCAAAAGCTCCCCAACCGCTCGGAACTTCGCCGTTTTCTTCCCAGCGCGGCTCCATATTTTGAAATTTCTGCGTCAACCGCCGAAGTCGTCTGATGACTGCGCCATAAGTTCGCACGGCGTTGGTCGAAACATTTGAACCCGGCGGCATTTTATAAAACGGCGCGAATTTGTCGGGAAAACCCGGCATCGTGCAGCCGATACAAACGCCGCCCGTGTTCATACAACCGCCCATATGGTTAATCGCCCCGCGCGCGGTAATATTGCACTGCACGACCGGACCCCAGCAGCCGACTTCGACCAGACATTTTTCACTGCCGTATTCGGTGGCGAAAACGCCTTCTTCGTAATAACCGCCACGCACGCATTTCGTATGAACGGTGTCGTTAAAAAGCCACGCCGGACGACCCAATGAATCGAATTCGGGCAGCGGTCCGATTCCTTGCAGAAAGAGCAGAATCATCGCCACTGTTTCGGTAAAATTGTCGCCGATAGGCGAGCAGCCCGGAACGTTGATAACCGGCAAACCGGCTGTGCCGCGATAATCTTTGCCCAAAAAATCCATCAAGCTCATCGAGTTCGTCGGATTTCCGGCGGCGGCGGGAATTCCGCCCCACGTCGCGCAAGTCCCGATGGCGATGACGGCAGCCGCACCGGGCGCGAGCCGTTTCATCCATTCGGTCGTCGGAATCGGACGATGTTTGTCGCCGCCAAGATGTTCCGAACCGAGCGCAGCCCAATATCCGCCGGTCGCCGCCGCGATGCTTTCGTCGGGAATCGAACCTTCAAAAACCACGACGTAAGGCGCGTCGAGTTCACCGCGTTCCGCCTTGTAAAAATTTTCAACAAACTTCTCGCCCGCTTCGACCGATAAAACCGGATGATGCAGAATAACCTGCGGAATGCCGGGAATCGTTCCGGTCAAAAGATTTTCGAGCGGCGGCTCCGTCGCGCCCGCGACGGCAACCGTACAGCCGTCACAGCTCATTCCCGCGAGCCAAAAAACGTGAACCGTCTCAAGCGGTCCGAAAGATAATTCTTTCGGCTTAGGTTCGGGTTTTGCGATACGTGCAGCGTCAACATCGGTCGGATGTCCTCTCTGCATAATCGGTTCGTCTAACATAAAATTCTCCTCAATCTAACAGTTCGGCTTGGTTAAAACTTTCGACGCCGAAGAATTATTCAGCGGCACACGCTCGCGCAGAGTTTCGGCGAGTTTTTCGACTTCTTTTACGACTTTCGAGTTCGGATTAAAATCGTATAAAGATTTCCCTTCCAAATCGGCTTGCGTCACATCAGGGTCAAATGGAATTTTGGCGATAATCTCCAAATCGTTCGTCCGGCAAAAATCCGTCACGGCTTTTTCGTCTTCCGCGCTGCGGTATTTATTGACGACGGCGTAAATATGATTGATGCCGAGAGCGCGGGCGAGCGGCAAAGTCCGCCGCGCCGTCTCCAGCGAACGATAATACGGCTCGGTCACAATTAGCATCACGTCAACGTGCCGAACCGTTCCGCGACTCAGGTGTTCCAAAGAGGCTTCCATATCCATCACGGTAATTTTATCAGCTTCCGAAACAATTTCTCCCATCAAACTGCGAACCGCAGCGTGCGCAGAACAGAGTCAGCCCGCGCCGGCGGTTTCGACTTTCGTGCCGACAATCAGGCGAATTCCGTCAGGCGCGGCAATGCCGTGTATAGCGGCGATGTTTTCTACCGTATCTTTTAAGACCATCCGCATTTTGCCGTCCGCGTCTTCGACTCTTTCCGTAATGCCGCCGCGCGGAATCGAATGAGTTTCTTCGAGCGTCTGCGCGCTCAACCCCAATGCCATTCCCAAATTCGGATTCGGGTCTCCGTCAATCGCTAAAACAGGCAATCCTTTTTTGGCAAACACCCTTGCAAGCGTAGCCGAAATCGTCGTTTTGCCCGAACCACCTTTGCCGCTGATTCCGATTTTCATAATATTATTTTTTAGCCACAGATTTTCACAGATGGACACAGATAATTTGAAGATAAAACCAAATCAATCTTTATCTTTTCTTATCCGTGTTTATCTGTGTAAATCTGTGGTTTCATTTCTTTTACTTAACACCCAAAACTCCGGCGACATTTCCAAGATGCGTGTCTGCGCTCGTCAAACTTTCACCGACCGCGGCGAAACCGCCGACAACCGGCGCGAGCGAGCCGTTAATGCCGTCAATGCAATTCGGCAAAGGCGAAGTTTCGGTTTCAATCGCCCGCACGCCGTAAGCGATTTTGTCGAGGCTTTTGCCGATGCCTTCGAGCGCGAGCGCGATGTATAACAATCCGATGCCGAGCGCAATCAATAAAACAGCGGCGGCGAGAATCGTTAAAATCGTCAATAACAAAACCGTGTTCATTATTTTTTACCTCCGCCGAAAAAGTTCGAAACAAGCGTTAATTTTTTATTAATCGCATCGGCGACAGCAACAATCGGCGTGGCATTTGCAATCAGCGCGGCGGCGACTTCGTTGGTTGCCGCCAAATTTTTCAACGACGCGGTATTGCCCGCGATTCCGCCCGCCGCCGTTAAAGTTCTGCCTGCCAAGCTGTCAATTTTGCGAGCGGCTTTAATCACGCGGATTAGCAAATGAACATCAATCGCCGTCACAATTAAGGCGACGATTAATCCAATCCACCACACGATTTTTATTGTGGTTGCCGTTTCAGGAGTTAGTTCGATTAAAAACATTAAATTGACCTCGCAAAATTTTTATTTAACGCGCAACTGTTACCGCATCGAGCGTTTCCTGAAGATGCTCGTTAGCCGAAACAAAACTAGATTCGGCGACCATCAAACCGCCCGCCAGCCCGATTAGCGAACCATTTAATTTTTCTACTCCGGCATTGAGCGGCGCGGTGTCTTGTTCGACCTGTTTCAAACCCGCGCTGATGCCGCCGAGCTTTTTCGCCACGCTCATCAAAGTCGTCAAAATCGCAATCAGCCCGATTGCCAGCGTCAGCACCAGAATTACAAAATAACCAATCGTCAACCAAGTTAGCAGTTCCATAAAAAGTTACGCTCCTTTTGTTAAAGTTTGGCTCAGGTCGGTTAATTTTCCGTTGATTTCACCGGCGACTCCGGCGATTGATTGGGCGGTTTTGAGAATGTCTCCGGCGACGACGTTGGTGTCTTTGAGCATCCAAATCGAAACCGTATTTCCGGCAATCAGCTTTCCGGCTTGCCAGATGTCTTTGGCGTGGTCGTCAATTTTGCGGGCGGTTAAAACAATCGCAATCAGCAGCGCGGCGACTATTAAAATAACGACTGTTGCGGCAATCAGCGAATAAGTCCAAATCGTAATCGAATCCATCGTTTTTCCTCCAAATCGGTTCATCTCCACACGGGCAAGAGAAAATTTATCAGTAGCGCGGATTAACAAAGACAACTAAATTATCAAAATTCAACTTACAAGAAGGGGTTTTCAAATAGTAACAATCAAACGCTTCGGTAGCAATAATTTATTTAAAAACTTCGGTTTTTTTATAAAACTAAGCGAAACGACAATTGCAAAAAATTCTACTGTAAAACTAATCAGTCGCCGGATAATTAGACGCTTCCGGTTTTTGCGCGGCGTATTTTGAAAGCGAGAAAAGACTCTGCCGCAATTTCGCGCCCTCGATTGTCAGCGCGTATTCGACGCGCGGCGGCGTTTCAGAAAAGGTTTGACGACTAATCAGCCCGGCGCGTTCGAGTTCCGCAAGGCGAATCGTCAAAGTCGAAGAACTCATATCGTCCATTACGCTTTTCAAATCGTTGAAACGAATGCTGCTGCGTTCGCCGATGACAGTCAGCAGCCGAAGCGCGTATTTGCGCCCGATAATTTGCACCAAACCGGTCGCCGGACACATACATTCGATAACGTCGTCGGCTCCGGCATCCGCGCAACCGCAGGCGTTTTCGTTCGGCAAACTTAAAATCGGCAGACTCATCTATTTTATGCGCCCGATACGAAATATTTTTTCCGTCGTCCAGGCACGAATTAATTATTTAAATGCAGTCTGACTTTATCATTTTTTTTCGGTTAAAAACACTCAAATTTTGCCGCCCGCAAAATAATTTTACATATTATTTTCTTGTTAATAAATGAAACGATTGACAAAGTTTCCGTAAAGCGTTATCACAATTAAACACTTCGATTTATCGAACTTAGCTCGTTTCACAAAAGCCGACGGCAAAAATTTATAAAAAATTAACTTGACGCAAAAGCGTTCTTCGTAAAAATTAGAAATCCGTTTGAATCGCAAATCGCTTTGCGCGGATGAAAACATTACATCCAAATATGAAAAAGAATTTGTTTCTTGCCCTTTTATCAATAGCTGCAATGGCGGTCTTTTATTCCGTCGCTTCAATTCAAATTTTCGCTCAAACCGCGACGGCGACGTTAGTCGGTCGCACGATTGACGAAGCAGACGCGGCTTTGCCGGGCGTAAAAATTACACTCACGCAGTCGGCGACCGGACAAACGCGCACTGTAATCAGCGACGAGTCGGGCGATTTTGTTTTTCTGTTGCTTCCGGCAGGAAAATATCAATTGACGGCGCAGCGCGACGGCTTTCAAAAATTAATCCGGCGCGAATTGGAATTGCAGGTTGACCAGCGAGCCGGTCTCGACCTCGCGCTCAAAGCCGGACAAATAACGGAAACAGTCGAAGTCAACAGCGAGGCTTCGCCTCTGCAAACCGAATCGGCGTCAATCGGGACGGTGATTGACCAGGCGAAAATCGTCCGTTTGCCGCTCAACGGGCGTGAATTTCAGCAACTCGCCTTGCTCGTTCCCGGCGCGGTTCCGGCGGCGCAAGGCTCGTCGCTTTCGTTTCGCGGCGGCTTTAATGTCAACGGCGCGCGCGAATCGTCAAATCAATTTCTGCTCGACGGCGTGGACGACAACAACTCGTCGGCGAATCAATTCACGTTTCGCCCGTCGGTCGATATGATTCAGGAATTTAAGGTGCAGACCAACAGCTATTCCGCCGAATTCGGCAGAGGCGCGGGCGCGCAAGTCAATATCATCACAAAATCGGGAACGAACAAATATCACGGCAACGTCTTTGAATTCTTGCGAAATTCGCGGTTCGACGCGAAGAATTTTTTCGATTTGCCCGGACAAACGCCGCCGTTCAAACGCAATCAATTCGGCGGCACGTTCGGCGGACCGCTGCCGTTTTTAAATTTCGGCGAAGGCGGACGAGTTTTCAATTCAGGACGCGACCGCACGTTTTTCTTTGTTTCGTATGAAGGCTTGCGTCTGCGGCAAGGCGTAACGCGCACGGCTACTGTTCCGACCGCGTTGCAGCGACAGGGAAATTTCGGGGCAACGGCGCGCATCCGCGACCCGCAGCGAGCGGGCAATTGTAACGCGACAGACACGACCGCCTGTTTTCCGAACGGCATTATTCCGGCAGACCGCATCAATCCAATCGGTCTGGCAATCGCCGGTTATTTTCCCGCGCCAAACGCTTCAGACCCGGTGCGTAACTTGGTTTCAACGCTTTCGCGCCCGCAGGATGCCGACCAGATTTCCGTTCGCATTGACCATCGTTTCACAGAAAAAGCAAACGTCTTTTTTCGTTACAGCGTCAATCAAGACCAGCAAGTTGACGTTTTCGACACGCTCGTCGGCACGATTAACACCAACCTGCCGGGCTTCGGGCGCAATGACAATCAGCTCACGAAAAGCCTTTCATTTAATTACACGCAAATCATCAATTCGCGCGCCGTCAACGAATTTCGCTTCGGCTATAACCTTTTAAAACAAATTCGCGCGCCTGAAAATAAAACCGATTTTGTCAGCGCGCTCGGTTTGACCGGACTTGCCAGCGATCCGCGCACTTTCGGCTTCCCGGCTTTTCGCGTCACGGGTTTTGACCCGCTCGGCAACAACGTGCAGTTGCCGCAGGAACGCACCGACACGACTCTGCAATTTGTTGACAACATCTCTTTGCAGCGCGGCGCGCACACGATTAAAGCCGGTTTTGATTTGCGCCCGTTTCGGTCGGAAAATTTTAATCCGGGTTCGTCGCGCGGCGATTTTCGATTCACGGGACTTTACACGAATAACGGTTTGGCTGATTTGCTGCTCGGTTTAATCGCGCAGGACACGCGCGGCGTCGGAAGTGCCGAGCGCGTCCGCCTTCAGGATTCTTACGGATTTTATGTGCAGGACGATTGGAAAGTTTCACGTCGTTTGACGTTCAATCTCGGTCTGCGCTACGAACTCAATCCGCCGCTGACCGAAGCCAGTAATCTGCTCTCGAATTTCGACGTGCAAACCAGAAGCATCATCATCGCCGGTCAAAACGGGCTTGGCAAACAGGTTTATAATACTGACAAAAACAATTTCGCGCCGCGCGGCGGTTTCGCCTTTCAGCCGTTCGCCGACGGCAAAACGGTCGTGCGCGGCGGCTACGGCATTTACTACGATTTGCCGATAGTCGGCAACGAACTCGGCGGATTATACGGCAACCCGCCGTTTCGCAGCACCAGTACTTTTAACGGCAGTTTGACCGCGCCGATTAGTCTCAGCAATCCGTTTCCGTCAGCGCAGCTCGGAGCCGCCACGCTTTCGCCGACCGGCGTTCAGAGAGATTTAAAAACGAGTTATTTGCAGAATTTCAGTCTCGGCATCCAGCGCGAGATTTTCAAAGATACGGTCGTCGAGGTCGCTTACGTCGGCAACAAAGGCACGCATCTGCTTCGCAACCGCAACATCAATCAAGCCGTTTTAGGCGCGGGTTCGATTGCCTCACGCCGCCCATTCGCCGGTTTCGGCAACATTCCTTTCCGCGAATCTTCCGCCAATTCGATTTATCATTCGCTGCAAGCCAGAGCGGAAAAACGATTTTCTGACGGCTTTACGTTTCTCGCTTCCTACACCTTTTCAAAAGCGATTGACGATTCTTCCGGCGTTCCGGCAAGCACGGCGACGACCAACAATCCGCAGAACAGTTTCGATTTGCGCGCCGAACGCGGGCTGTCGGAATTCGACGTGCGTCATCGCTTCGTCGCAAGTTTTATTTATGAGTTGCCGTTCGGCAAAGGAAAGCAATTTTTAAGCAGCGGCATCGCCAGCCAAATTTTCGGCAATTTTGAAATCGCCGGCATCGTCGTCTCGCAAACGGGCAGACCGTTCACGCCGCGCATCAGTTCCGACCGCAGCAATACCGGACAACTGCAAGATCGCCCGAATCTCATCGGCAATCCGCGCCTAGACAATCCAGACCCGTCGTTATGGTTCAACACTGCCGCCTTTGCCATCGCGCCCGCCGGAACTTTCGGCAACGCCGGACGCAATATTTTAACCGGACCCGGCTACAGCAACACCGACATCGCGCTCGTCAAACGCATTAAATTTGGCGAGGTTCGCAATCTGGAATTACGCGGCGAGGTTTTCAACCTTTTCAATCGCCCGAACTTTGATTTGCCCAACGCCTTTGCCGATTCCGCTCAGTTCGGAAAAATCTTCTCGGCTGGACCGGCGCGGCAAATTCAATTCGGCGTGAAGTTTGATTTTTAAGTGTCGGTTAAATGATAGATAGTTTGACGGAAGAAATTTTAAGAGTATTTAGCCACAGATTGACACAAATAAACACTGGTAAGAAATAGATTAAAAATATTTTTATTAATCAAAAATTTATCTGAGTTCATCTGTGTAAATCTGTGACTAAATTGCTTTTTTCTCCTACCAAAAGTCAGCAAATGCGCGGTAATTGCTCGCCGAGCTGCATATCAACGACGCGCGTTCCGCCGATTCCGGTTTTGGCGACGACCATTCCCGAATGCTCATTGACAACTTCGCCGATGATTGCCGCGTTTTTGCCGAACTCATTGAAACGCATTTTTTCGAGCATTTCGTCGGCAAATCGGCGCGGCAAAATTGCCAGAAGTTTTCCTTCATTGGCAACATAAAATGGGTCGAGTCCGAGAAGTTCACACGCCGCGCGAACAATCGAAGGAACAGGAATTTTATTTTCCTGCAAAACAATGCCGATGTTCGACGCTTTGGCGATTTCATTTAATGATGAAGCAATGCCACCGCGCGTCGGGTCACGCAGAACGTGAATTTCTTTTGTAACTTCGAGCATCTCAGCAACCAGAAAACTCAGCGACGCGCAATCCGAAGCAATCGGCGCGTCAAATTCCAAACCTTCGCGCTCGCTCATAACGGCGATTCCGTGCAAACCGATTTCACCCGAAACAATTACGACATCGCCCGCTTGCGCCAAATTCGGCGCGATATTTACGTTCGCCGGAATTACACCGATTCCGCTCGTATTGATAAAAACGCCGTCGCCTTTGCCGCGCTCGACGACTTTCGTGTCGCCGGTTACGATTCGCGCATTCGCTCGACGCGCCGCCGCGCCCATTGTTTCGGCAATAATTCCAAGTTTCTCGATTTCAAAACCTTCTTCAATAATAAAACCGGCACTCAAAAAAAGCGGTTTCGCTCCCGACATTGCCACGTCGTTGACAGTTCCGTTGACGGCTAAATCGCCGATGTTGCCGCCGCGAAAAAAAAGCGGCTGAACGACAAACGAATCTGTCGAATAAGCAATTCGTCCGCCGTCTCTTAAAAGTTCGGCGACATCAATTTGCGCCGAATCGCCGAGACTTTCGAGCGTTTCATTGGAAAAAGCGGGCAGGAAAAGATTTTCGATGAGTTCGTTCGAGAGTTTCCCGCCGCCGCCGTGTCCGAGAACTATTCGCGGGTAATCTCGAAGCGGCAGCGGGCAAATCCAACTGCTGAAATCCAAATCGTTCATTTAATTATCATTGTTTGACTTATCGTTTCTTATGTCGGGTAATTTAATTTCATTAAGACCTTTTACTTCTTGTTCGACAAGTTTTGTATTCTTAAAAGGAGTCGTTCTAGTGCATTGATAAGTCGTAAGATCATTCTTAATGCGAATCAGTAGTAGAAAACGAGCAGAAAGAAAGCAACTGCTAGTTTTCCCCAACAATGTATCAGCAAAGCGTCAGTTGAACGGACTTTGCTGGCTTTTTGGATATTGGTTTTCTCAATTAT
>JAABUN010001463.1_pt1 | contig 51727 bp, 53 predicted proteins | sample 5559311 | NCBI WGS metagenome assembly JAABUN01 (sample SAMN10711877, study PRJNA513370) | rock metagenome | isolation source: Antarctica rocks | place: Antarctica: Victoria Land, Siegfried Peak sud
GAGTTGGAGGAAGAGGCGGGCGGGGTGGGATTGGATGGCGTGGAGGGAGATGGAGGGGTAGGGGATTGAGAGGCCGGTGTTTTGGGTGGGGGAGTAGAGGATGAAACGTCTGAGGTGGAGATTGTATTGTCAGTTTTATGTAGTGGGGTGGAGCGGGGGGAGGGGATCGGGAAGACGAACTCGGACGTCACCCAGACGTCGACGCCTTGAATTTCGATCTCTTCATCATGCTGGTCTTCGTCCTTGGTGGTCTCGTTGATGGCGGCTGTACCGTTTGAGTGCCGATGTACTCCTCTGGCTAATACTGAGAGGGCAGGCGCGGCGGCGAGGTCGCTGGCGTGGGTTTTGAGGGTCGCGGATGGGGAGTGGTGGTAGAGGATTGGTGGGCCGTCGAAGAAGGAGTCTGGGGTTTGCGATTGGTGGGTGGGGAGGGGGGTGAATGATGAGGTGGTGGGGGCTGAGTGGAGGACTTCCATGCTGGTGTTCAGTCTTGTTCGTTGGAGGAGTAGGTATGGATAAGAGAGGTGTGTATAGGGTTAGGGTTATAGCTCCCGGATGCTATTAGACCGGTGGACCGTTCGTAGCACGCTATTTATGTCTTGATCTTGATTATGAGTAGGTAGGTAATGTCGAGTTGTTCATATATGGTAAGTGACTCCTTGGCATACGTTGACATAATATGTATCGGGAAAGCAAAGTCACAGTGGGACATGGGTTTCATTACTCCAAACCCCGTACACTTGTGAAGTACTCTTGCATGATTCCTCCCCCAAAAGTATCTTTCCGACCCACATGTCTGATTGACGTGGGAGTAATCCAGTTTATTTGGCTCGGCACCATACTTGCATGCATTTGTTGTAGCAGCTCATGCAGCAGTGGCCAGCGATCTCTGCACAATACTGCGCAGCTATAGGACCGGTCTCTCATGTCCACTCCAGTTTTGCCGGCTTCTTCTTGTTGCCTGCGGCAAAGCGAAGTTGACCGCGTGTCCACCGAGCGTTGTTCTCGTGCCTTTTCAGTTCGATTCGGCTGCTAAATGCAAGCAGAAAACGGGGCAGTTGTAGCTATCGATCCGAGCTACGTCAGTTTGACGGCTGAGTCTAGAGGCAAGACAGCTTGACCCAGAGAGGGAGCTGAGAAGCAATCGTTGCATCGGACTTTGGTGAGGTTCAAGTGGCATATTCAGTCCTGTTGGTACTGTGGTCGCATTCTTCGCACGTTCGATCATGTCCTTAGCCTTTGCAATGCACAAGTCACGCGTGCTTCCCACATTCGTGGAAGCATTGCGCTACTTTGCCGCTGCATCACTCCAGCTCGGATCATCCTTTCTGAATACCCATGCCGCCAAAAGCTCGATCAAGCTCGTCACCCGCAGGCCTGATCGTTGCGTCTTGACCATTTTCGACAGCTTCGTGCTCATCTAGCTGGTCCATAATGTTTGCACTTCCGGCTCGAGCAATGGATGGATGTGACACACCCATCTCGCTCGTCCTCTCCGGTTGCAAGATCTTCTCCTCCCTATCTAGCCACCCAGGCGCCAGCCTTCTCTTCTCCGCCAACTCCTGATCCTTTAAGCTTTGCTCCCAGTCTTGTATCGTCTGCTCTGCGTCATCTTGAATCTTTTGAATGTGTGCTTGTAGTGCTTTACACGATGCTATGATTTCTTGCGGGGACGCCGCATGCCCTGATTTTGACACAACGTATTTCTCTCGCTCGACGCCATTAGCATCCGCGGTTGATGAAGGCGGCAATGTCGATGGTAGAGGCTTGTATGTGTATGGTAGCGTGGTAGCGGTTGGTAGTGAGATGAATGGAGAAACGGTTAAGGGGATCTGGGCAAGCAACGGGTGGGACCCTGTCGGACGATCAGTGCCAGTAAAGCTGCCGTCTCGGTGGGGATGAGCTTACGGCTTTTGTACATCTTCAGTCCTTATTCCAGATCCGAGATTATCGAAGGCGTAGTCTGTCGTTGTTGGAGTTTCCTCCAGTAACAGGGCGCAAACATCAGGTCGCCGATTGGGCCCCCCAGAGGCTCCTTGTAGGGCGGGCCTAGGCTACCAACAAGCGCGGGGCAATGTCCCAAGCGCCATCGAAGAATCCTGTTCGCAGTGTGCCTTGGTCGCACAGTACCACGACCCTCTACCTGTTCAGCCTCAGTCACGAAGGATCCAGGCTGCAGGACATTTTGACGAATTGAATGAGGTTCACATCATTGAAATCTTGAGCTGTAACCTTTGCTGCCCCCCGAATTTGCCCCTTTCCCTCTGCAATCCCCCCACCTTTCTACTGGCGCGTGCGCTCACAAATACTTCGACCTGCCTCCGATACGGCTACCACCAACCAGTATACATAACCCAGCAGCAATATTGCTGTTCGAAGGCCTAGACGCGGAGAAGTCATGATAGGGAGAATTTAGAGACGTCTCGACTAGCCACATCTACCGCAATCCTCCGTTGTTCCTATTTCAAGCGGTCAAGCCAAGTACTCGAAGACATACTCATCGAGTCCTCGAAGTCGAATCTTGCTCAAGTCCGTTCACAACCTTGCCTCGAGAGCGACGGACGATATGGCTGGAACGAATAATCACATGGACGTCACAGCTCGTGCTGTGGCGCAGAGAAGACCTGTGCCAGAGATAGATTTTACTCTGCATACCATGGAGGATGGCAATCAAGTCAGCACGCAGGAGCGTGTATGCAAAGGTATAAAATTAAAGGTAGCCTAACGTGCAATCCGTTGATCTTATCTCCAGATGTCCAAGCGCCCGCGTTTCGCCCTCCGACAGAGGACGAGTTCTACTCTCCTCAAGATCGCAATAAGCCGAATCTTCCGTTCCTCAAGCAACACTTCTACCGCGAGGGTCGTTTGACCGAAGAACAAGCGCTATGGATCATACAGAGGGGAACAGAAGTCTTGAGGAACGAACCTAACCTGCTGGAAATGGATGCGCCAATCACTGTCTGTGGTGATGTGCACGGCCAATATTTCGATCTGATGAAACTCTTCGAAGTAGGAGGGGATCCTGCAGAGACTCGTTACTTGTTCTTGGGTGACTACGTTGACCGTGGGTATTTTAGTATTGAAGTGGGTATCTGCCTTGCGTATCCCTGATCAGCTTGGCTGACGACATTGCAAGTGTGTGCTTTATCTATGGTCACTCAAGATCTGGTATCCTAACACTCTTTGGCTGCTCAGGGGAAACCACGAGTGCAGGCATTTGACAGACTATTTCACCTTCAAATTGGAGTGCAAACACAAATACTCAGAAAAGATCTATGAGGCATGCATGGAGTCTTTCTGCGCATTGCCTTTGGCTGCTATTATGAATAAGCAGTTTCTGTGCATACATGGGGGGCTGAGCCCTGAATTACATACCCTTGACGACCTTAAGAGTGTACGTCAAGCCGGCCTTCGTCAAACGCGCTTGAAACCGCATTCGCTGACATGTCTAGATTGATCGATTCCGCGAGCCACCTACCCATGGCCTGATGTGCGACATCCTCTGGGCAGATCCACTTGAAGAATTTGGGCAGGAGAAGACTTCAGAGTTCTTTGTGCATAACCACGTCCGAGGGTGCTCATACTTCTTTTCATATCCCGCTGCATGCGCCTTCTTGGAGAAGAACAATCTGCTATCCGTAATCCGCGCACACGAAGCTCAAGATGCGGGCTACCGGATGTATCGAAAGACGAGGACGACCGGCTTTCCCAGCGTCATGACCATCTTCAGCGCCCCCAACTACCTCGACGTTTACAACAACAAAGCTGCGGTCCTCAAATACGAGAACAACGTTATGAACATCCGACAATTCAATTGCACTCCCCACCCTTACTGGCTGCCCAATTTCATGGACGTGTTTACCTGGTCTTTGCCGTTCGTAGGGGAGAAGATCACTGACATGCTGATCGCAATCTTGAACACGTGCTCAAAAGAAGAACTCGAAGTTGGAGAAGAAACGCCCACTCCTGTCACCCCTGCGCCTGCGTCACCACCCCTTGAACAGAAGGATCCCGAGTCTACCGAAGCGAAGCGACGGGCAATCAAGAATAAAATCCTGGCCATTGGCCGACTTTCGCGTGTGTTCCAAGTCCTTCGAGAAGAGTCAGAGAGAGTCACCGAGCTCAAAACGGCTTCTGGCGGCAGACTGCCTGCGGGTACCCTCATGCTTGGAGCCGAGGGTATCAAACAAGCTATCCACAACTTTGAAGATGCGAGAAAGGTGGACCTGCAGAACGAGAGGTTGCCCCCTAGCCATGATGAGGTCTCGAGGAAGAGCATGGAAGACCGCAAGCAAGCTTTGCAACGCGCCAGTACTGAAGCGGATAATGATCAAAATATCTCACAAATCGCTCGCAGGATTAGCGTGTATGTATTTCCGAGACTGTTCCTGAGATGCACATGACTAACGTTAAGAACTAGGTCTGCTGGAGCGGGGAAAGGCAGACGCCTTGGCTCATAGTCTTTTGATGCATTCTCATGTCCGTCTACTACCATGTCATGAAATGCTTGACGGACTCCTCTATATATCACGCCCTCATTGACGAGTATCCGAGATACCTGAGGGACTAGAAGACGCAGCATTAGGGGTTCGACGGAGTGGCAAAAGACTTGGGAATGCGTCTCGAGCTATGATCTTCTATAATCTTAGCAGTGGATAGCTGGATCACCCTGTGTCCGGTCCCTTCCTAATGAAATGTTTGAGTATACTCAATTAATGGATCATGTTAACAGACTGATTTGGTGAGGCGGACTACATTTGAAGTATTTGATAAGTAGTCAAGACTATGTAGTCCCAGAGTCGAAGCCAAGCACCCTTAGGATCTTTCAATTGAGTCTCTTCATAATTGAGTACATACATAAGCCTATCAATGCCTGTCAATATAAAAATCGAAATACGCGCTAAGCGTTGGTTGAAGATGGACGCGCCAGAATGTCCAACAGCAACACCAGATGCCTCCAAGATTACCCCTGGCCAGCAAGCTCTACCACGCACGTCCGAATCCTTACATATGTCCAAGTTGTCGGCATAAGCGGGTTCTCTCAACATACAATAATGGCAACTCAAGGTTCTCGGTGTTCCGCAAAGTGGAAAGACAAAGTCGTAAAGCTTCAACCATCCCGTCGGTGACTGCGGTCAATGTCAAGCGAGAGGTACCCGCTGCATCTCAGAATCTTCATAGAGCTTTGAAGGCACTCGGGAGGGACGCGGGGGTCTATATCAATACGAGTCAATTGCAGCTGGCGCTGAGCGGACTCGAGTCCGAAAATGCTGTCACTCGAGTCGCTAGTGAGGAGCCGTTCTGATAAGGTGATGTCACGTACTGATGACCGTTGTAGTTCTGGGACTCAATGGCCAGAGTGGAGCTCGTAGGCTCACAAAAGCTTTGTTGGCGGATCCATTGGCTGCTGAGCAAGGTTGGGAGAGACAACTCACGGGAATAGATGAGGGCGATGACAAGGCTCTACTTCTACGGTAGCGTCACAACAGTACATTGCAGATGGCACAGGCTTACACGTGAGCGCAGATACTCCGAGAACGCAGGCATAGACGACAGACATCCGCTCGTTCGCATTCTTCAAATACCCTCCCCAATCCTCCAGAACCACAAGATCGAAATCCTTATTCACACCATCACTTCTATGACAGAGCCCACGAATGAAGGCGCCGCAAGCTTCCTTGTGCCCAGTCTTGAATTGGCGAACATAACAGATGGCAGGCCCCCAATGATGACCTATCCTGTGCACAAAGCGCTCATGTACCAAGAGGGATTGAAAAATTTGGACACATTTGCTACAATAGAAGCGCATGCTGATAAGGGCCAGGAAGGTAGTTTGTTCAAGGGTGTCATTGACTGGTCATGGAGTACCTTACAGCAACGGGATAAAGCCGATGAGCCAGTATCCCCTATCAACCTAGCCTTGGCCGAGGCAGCCATTGAAACGTTCCGAAGGTCTCTGGACAAGTCAATTGAGTACGAACACATGTGGTTCGATGCTGGAATGCCAGTTTTGTCGGCATGGCTGTTGGAAGGGACAGAAAGCCATACAGAATCTGTGAAGCCTGTCGTGAAGGGACTAATACAGACCATATGTGACAAGGTTGATCAAGGGATTTTGCGCGAAGAGGTATTGACAGTGCAGCAAGAAAAGGCAGCCGCTGTCCCTTCTGCAACCAAAGTGGTCATATCTCAGGGTATCACGAGATGGGCTGAGAACGCACATAATGAGCTCCGTGATCGGCTCAACGTTGCCATTGCTAGCAAAATCTGGCGAAAGACAAAGTGGTGGAAGTTGTTCTGGCGTGTGGACGACGTAGGCTACGTAGCCTCCGAGATTCTGCAGAGAGCATGGCTCGTCGAGGCTGAAAAAGAAATGATCTGGATCATTGGCCGCATTTATCAGTCGGGATTACTAGGATCGCCCAAACTGAGGCCCGCAGCAGCACACGATGCGGAAAAGGAGCAGGAGTTCGGTGGCAGCCCACCTGCACCCACTGCAGCTGATCTTATCCCGCCGGCAACAAATCTCTATGAATTACCACCTATCGAGCGACCTTGGCCGCAGGATATGACCCGTGCGCGTGCAACACTGTCAAGCCTTACTGTTCCTCCACTACAGGCTCTCTCGCAAACACTGCTTTTGCAGACTGTATCGACTAATATCCTTGCATCATCGCTATCTGCGCTGCTCTACGTCTCAATATCGACTACCTCACCCTACGAATCTGGTGCCATCGCTGCTACAGGCCTGGTATACTCGTTGCGAAGGTTACAGAAGAAATGGGAAACTGCTCGAGGTGAATGGGAGATGAACATCAGGGAAGAGGGTAGGCGAGTGCTTCGGCATATCGAGAGTCTGATGAGGGATGCTGTTGAAGAAGTTCCGCCTGAGATTAACGAGGTCGGCATTCGGGAGCGAGCAGTGGCGAGAGAAGCGGTAGGAAAGGCTAGAGAGGCCCTGGCTGAGGTGAAGGGGTGAATAGCCACTATAAGCCATGTTTTTATGGAAGGTAGCCTTTGAGATAAGACCATGACCCTTTTCTGGAGGAGGTTCTCATCCCTTTCCTTCAGGCTCCAAGTGCGAAGACATCCGCAAGGTCCATCACGCCGCGTTCTACTCTACTCCAAGGCGTGCCATATGGCTGCAGGAGAAGGTGAAGGTGAAGGTGAAGGAGGTTCATGTATGGGCGACGGTGCACCCGAGGCTTCTGTATCAGTGGGTTGGGTTTTTGGTAAGTGATATTTGACCTATCTCCCGCAAACTGGTGCTACTGTGATTGTATCCGTGATTTCACATATAAGTCGCCACGCTGTGGATACGGATGATAGTCCATTGGTAGTATGTACTATCTGTAATAGCCGCTGAGAACCTTTATATAGAGTAAATATCTCTCCAGCAATTGGGAGGTCCAATGCCTTCACGGCGTCGGATCGATAGGCGAACAATTCGAAGCATCAGTCGTTTTTGAGAACGGTATCAGATGCTCAGCCTCTAGAAGTTCTATACAGAAACTTGGCTCAACTCCTCATAAATCTTCAGCCCCCTCCGCTTCCCCTCCTCGGGGGCATGTGCCGACAAGACGGCCGGAGCCCTCTGTACCAGCGGCTCCACATCCCGAGTGAGTTTCTTCCTCAGATTCTTCGCCAGCGGCGTGGAAGGATCCAGGACTTTTTGTGCCAGAGCCATACCGTGCCAAACGGGCGCCCACATGAGGAGTTTGTAGTTGGCATCATTCCAATCCTCCTCATCGAGCGTCAACTCCGCATTCTCCCACCGTGCCAACATCAACCCCGAATACCTCTCCACCTTTCCCCCCTCATCCTTGCCCTCCCCAAACAGCACAGCTTTAGCAGCGTGCATCTGCACCAACACCCCAATAACCTCCGGCCTCTTCTTCGCATCCTCCCTCCCAACCATCTTCTCCCCATGCCTAGGATCAAACATCAACTCCCACACATCCTCCGCAAACTTGACCCCCCTCTCCACCCCCTCCCTGCTCCACCCCCCCTCCCTCGCCTTCGCCACAGCCCCCCACACCACCTCCCTCGCGACCCGCAAATCCCACAACCCCAACCCCGTCCCCTCCACCCTCCTCAAACAATCATGCACGACCCCCACCCTCCCCCCCTCCACCGCCCTCCTCACCACCTTCTCCAACTGCCACCCCCACACCCTCCTCCTCGCCGTCCGCAACCCCTCCAACCACCCCGCCAAGTTCTTCCAATCCCCCGTCTCCCCCATCAGCGCTATGACCTTCGCAAACGACGCGCGCGTGTTAGGTTCATCTTTCCGATGATCGAGCGGGAGGAGCTGTAGCACTTCGTTGCCGAGACGGACGGTGGCGGGCTCGTCGGCAGTGAGGAGGGCGTGGTGTTTTTTGTGGTAGAGGAGGTCGTGTTGGGGTTTTATGAGGTGGGAGGGGAGGAAGATGTTGGTGCGGAAGGTGGAGAGGAGGGCGTCGAGGGCGGGGGAGGCGGTGGGGGTGAAGGTTGGGAGGGGGCCTGGGAGTGGTGGATGTTAGGTAGAGGTTTTTGAGTGGGGAGGAAGGAGGGAGGGCAAACGGACCATGCTTTTTCCGTAGGGGAGTAGTTGTGAAGGATCGGGGGTGGAGGGCGAGGAGGCGGAGACAGGGACGGCAGCAGGTGAGTGGTGATGGATGGATGGTGGCCATCCTAAGGAAGAGCTTCGGCAAGAGCTTTATCAGTCAATCAGAAGCTCGAGTGGATACAAGGAGAAGATTGAGTCGCTGTAGGATTGACAAACTTAGAGATCGATGATGATCTGCAAGAAATGTTTTAGCGCGCTTTTCCAATCCGATCAAGCTCATCCTAACGACGACGATAACTCTTTACCTACCTTCTCAGCAACATCTATCAACAATGTCGTCTACAGCCCCGACACTACGACCAATATCCACCATCCGCCAACTCCTCCGCCAACCGCTTCAGCAGAAAATACAACCACGTCCCCTCTCCACAACACCAGCACCGCCGCCCACACAATGGCAACCACCCCCCATGCCACCAACCCGCTCCCCCTTCAAACTAACCCAAGGCCCCACCCACACCCGTACGCTTCTCCCCTCCCCATCCCATCCCATCACATACCCCCTCACTAACACCCCCCTCCCCACCTCTAGCCGCCAAAAAGATAAAAACCTACCCTCCCCCCCCCTCAACCCGCAACGCCCACCCCACCCCCATCTCCGACTGGACAACCACCCACCTCGCCACCCTCGACCCCACCTCCAGCCGCACCCGCCTCTTCGACCGCTCCAACCCCGACACCCCCTGCGTCGGCGACATCCTGCTCGCCACCTTCACGACCTCGACGCCGTTTGCGGGGGTGTGTCTTTCGATACGGAGGCGGGGGCTGGATACGAGCGTGTTACTGCGGAATCAGTTGAAGATGGTCGGGGTGGAGATGTGGGTTAAGATTTATAGTCCGGTTGTGGAGGGGATTGAGGTTGTGAAGAGGGCGGAGAGGAGGGCGAGGAGGGCGAGGTTGTATTATATGCGGTATGTTCTTTTTTACTTGAATGGGATGGGATGGGATGGGAGGGGAGGGGGGATTCTGGGATTGTGGGAGTGGGGAAAGGGGCTAATCAGGGATACTTAGGAAACCGAAACATGATAAAGGAAGTGTGGAGGGGGAGGTGGAGCAGTATCTGAAGAGGAGAAGGTTGATTCGGAGTGGGGCGTTGGGGGTCAAGGATCCGAAGATGTCGGCGAAGAACCCGCAGCAGGCGAGGGCGGGGGTGGGGGCGAGGTAGGATGGAAGTTGACGTGTATGTGTTGGTTGGGATTCTTTTGAGGGAGGAGGAGAATTGTCGAGTAGGTCATGCTGATATATTGAAGAATCTGCGAATTTTGGGGGGGGTGGTCACCCTTGATATGCCTAGGATACAGGCCTCAAGTAGCGGCTTTGATCAATATATATCCTAACCTTAACCCAGCGGACCATCACTTTCCTCCAATATAGAGCCACAGAAGAACAAGAAACGAAGCTTCATGACCTGCTATCTTGCGACTATTCGCAGTGTTACAAAGCCTGGGTATCACATCCATCCCACCAAATCAGTCTACGCCGCGCCACGCAATGCATAATCCCCCCTCGATGCAACATCATCAATCATCCCCAAACAGCATCCTTCACCCTCCCCCCACCCCCCACAGCCGGCGGCGTCATAAGGACATAATCCCACCTCTCAACCCCATCCACGAAAAGCCTGAACCTTAACAGCCCCTGCTCCCCACCCACAACCCGCTCCAGCTCCACGGCGCCAAACTTGCTGTTCCCATCCGGCGCATACTTGATACACACCTCGTCCTCACCCGGAACCTCCCAATAGCTCCTCACAGGCAGGTAAAACATACTAAGCGGGCTCGTGCTGAATTCATGGACCGTAGCGCTGAGGGGCCATTTGCCGTTCTCAGGCGGTGGGAACGCCGTGGCGGCGAATTCATGTCTGTCGCCGCTGAGGATGACGACACCGATGCCGGATCCGCGCATGCCGACGTCCCACATGGCTTCTAGGATGATGCGGCGTTCGGAGAGGTAGTTGGCCCACGTGTCCGCGGCGTTGAGACGCCAGTTGCGTGTGAATGGGATGGAGGAGATGATGAATTTCCACTGGACGCCGGCTGGCTCGTCGCGTGCGAGGAAGTGGAGGAGTGAGGCGAGTTGCGTGGCGCCTAGCATGGTTTTGGTGTGAGAGGTGGCGTTCGTGGCGTGTTCGGAGTCGCGGTAGCGGCGGGTGTCCATCATGAAAAAGGATGCGGGGCCTTGGGTGAATTGGAAGTAGGAGGCATTTGGGTGAGAGGCGGCTGGTGGATTGAGCGAGCTGTGGTAGAGGTCCCAGGGGTCGATGGCGGCGGAGTATGGATCTTGCGACTGCTTGTCCCAGTCGTTGGCAATTTCGTGGTCGTCAATGACGTGCAGCCAGGGTAGATCTTTGGATGCTGCAGGCCAGTCCGGCGAGGAGTATACTTGACGATACTCTCGACGGTAGGTTTCGGCATCGACACCGAATCGGTGGGGCACGTCGACGTAGATGAAGTCACCTAGGAAGAGCACGAATGACGCGTGGAGTTCCGGTATCCATTTCGCTAGATGCTTCAAGCCGGGTATAGATAGGGGATGTGAGAATGGGTTGTATGGGAACCGCGGTTTGATGCAGCTCGACGTCAAGAATGTGAATTTGGTAGCCCCAGGGGCCATCTGTCCGGCAGGAGCAGCAGTTGTAAAGAAGCCGCTATGATTCGTTGAAGCGGCATATTGATACTGAGTCGATGGGCGCAAGTGTGCTATGACTTGGGTGTAGGTGTAGTCCGTTTCATTCGAAAGGAAATGTATTTGTCCTGCGGATTTCCAAGAGTCGTCCACTCCCGAGTTCGGGGCTCCACGATAAGAGATGAAGATTGGTAGTTGTGCAATGTCTGGCTCGCGGATCATTACCTTTGCGCTCGTGTCTGATACATACCCGACTCTTGTAAATGCGCAGTCGTGGCTAGGGTAGGATATCTTCGCCCGATAGACGACATCGACAGTTCCAAGGATCAAGAGAACATTGGCGGCTAGAGTAGCCAGGCTCCATGCTATGGACTTGGAATTTGGCACTCCAAGGAGTATGATTTCGAGCTTCTGCAGAGTCGACCCTTTATGCTGGTGCTCATGTTTGTATGTGTGCCCGTTGACTATCACTTCTAGTGTGCTCTGGGTTGGCTCTTTATGTGCTTGTTTGCTCCCCACGCCTGTAATTGACCTCACTGATCTTTTCCCATTGGGTCTTGATCTTGTTCCCAATTCATTCCCGTGTAACGCCCGTTGCTGGTCTGTAGTGAACCATGAGTAGAGGAACGAAGTGAGGTAGATCAGCGCTACGGTGAAAATTGTAGGGACGAGCTGGTGCCCTGGGATCTGGAGGATCGTTAGCATATGTCAAGGTGTATGGGTCTATACGACTTACCCATCGAAAGAAGATGTAGGCAATAATGCGTAATGTAGTTGAGCTAAGGGCGGTGATAGCCCTAGGAATGGACACCATGACGGTGGTTGCTCCAAGGGATAGGCAAGCTGTGACAGCCAGTCAAAGGTCTCAGGATATCATGCTGGAAAGTTGTTAACTGCAGGGTTTAGTATCACGAGAGACGTTGCTGTCTAGGGTGGTGAAGCCGAATATCAGAAAAGTGTCGAAGAAGTGCACGTCATCCTACATGCTTCTTTGCTATAGAAAGACGTTATGTACAGCAGGCGAAGACGCATGATTGGCAGTTTCTTGACACTTCGGAACGAAGTATCCGAAAGAGTATCCTCCGATTGATCTGGTTCACAATAGTATTACAGAATTTGACGCTGGGTATCTAAATTTCTATGCGCCTTGAACCTGAGCAGCCTCCAGATCTGCCGAGGGTGCATTTGCCTTCATCCAACCCTCATGCAACTTTTTTTGCCGTTCCCAATCCTTCTGTAACTTCTTCTTCTTGCTCTTCGTTACTTCTTCCCCACCCTTCTCGTGCGTTGGTATGCCTTCCGGATCCCAAGCACTGTACTCCTCAGTTCGAAACATATCCCTGTGGCTTAGACGACCTTTATTTGCTTTCGAAGTAGCTTCCTTCTCTCGCTCCTCCTTGGCCTTCTGCTTTTGCCGTGCTCGATCCTCCTTCTCCTGTTTAGCCGCGCGTAGCTCCTTAGTAACAGGCCTTATCAAAGCCGGCTGACCCTCTCGATCCTCCAAATACACATCGAGGCTAAAGAGGTTTACGTCTCGCAAGCGGTCAGTAAGGCTGAGGACATCCTTGGCCAGATTCGTTGAATCATTAAGATCTGAAATCTCTTGGTTGAAGTCTGCTAGTATTTTCCTGAAAGGAGCTTCTTGGTCCATCTGTGTGACTGATAAGACTCTCCTCGGATACGCGACAGGCTCCAGGTCTTGCTTAGCTAGACCAGTCTTGGCTTTGACTCGCAATTCGTCCCGCTTGCGACTGAGTGCGGTGAGTATTGGGACCGCAGACTCGGGTACGGAAAGTCCAGACCAGCCGATCACGGTGTCGTTGGGTCCAGCAGTACCGTTGAGACCAAAAATGTTTACCATCCTCGTCACCCATAAGGCGATTGAGCGAGTCGCCGCAGAGTTTACTCGTGACTTGCTCGCTTGATCGTTATATGCTGTAATCAAGCTACTGATTGTGTCCATGACTGGCTTGGTAGAGAAAGAGTCGCAAAGGTATTTGTAGGTATCCGCCTCTGCTTTATCAAGGGCAGTGGTAAGGTAATTATCTTTAACCAGTTCCTGCTCAGGTGCTGATGCCAGGAGTTCGTTCGCCTTAAGGAAGAAATTGTTGATCTTGTCCTCGATAGCACTAGCTTCTCGAATTGAAGAGGGTGTGATTTCGATTCCATCTCGCCATGCTCCGAGAAGAAAGACAATCCTCAAAGATCTAGGAGTCCATTCAGCACTCTCGAGTGCTGCTCTTATTGTGGTGAAGTTCTTGAGAGATTTAGACATTTTACTGCCGGCAATCGAAAGGTGGCCCATGTGGAGGAAATAGTTGACCCATTGATGCTGGTGACCATCGCAGTGGTCCGCCCAGTATGCCTCACTCTGAGCCAGCTCATTGTCATGATGCGGAAAGGCTAGGTCTATCCCACCAGAGTGAATATCAATCTGGCTTCCTAGCTTGTCGAAAGCCATAGCCGAACATTCGATATGCCATCCAGGCCTCCCTGGGCCCCACGGACTCGGCCAACTCGGCTCACCAGGCTTAGATGATTTCCAAAGAGCAAAGTCTGCAGCGCTTCGCTTCCCGGCTTTTGCCTCGGTCAAAGCACCTTCGCCATCTGCCTGCAAGCTGGTGTCATTGCGGTTCCATGGCTCCAGCCGGGCGTAATAGTTGTTGGCGGCCTCAAATGCACTGATATCAAAGTATACGTTCCCCTCTGTGGCGTACGCAAATTTGTTATGCTGGATTCGCTCTACGAAGCTCACGATTTGAGGGCCATATTCTGTCACTCGAGTGATTTCATCGGGATCTAGGACGTTCAAAGCTCGCATGTCTTCCATGAACCTCGCTTCGTAGAGCGCAGTCAATCTTGTCCACACATCATGGCGATTTACTGAGCCTCCGAATAGATCGTCGAGATAGGGCATGATCACATCATCAAGACTGTCGAGATCATCTTGGGATACGTCTGGCTGTGCTTCGAGGGCGCTTATCGCTCGCGAAGCCGATAAAATGGTTTTCGTGTACATCAGGAATTTGGCTTCTTTGTCAGAATGCACGCTTCCTACAGTGATCTTTTCCCTAGCCACGGTGACTGTACTGTCAATGTCTCCAAGGCTCGAGTCTGACGGTACGTCCGGCACATGTTTCTGGATGTAAGCGCTCAAAGCTGCTCTTCTTACAGTCGTGAGATCTTTATACGTTTCGAGCTTCCCTTGCGTGAATTCATCAAGTAAATATCGCTGGCGGCCACGTATTATTATTTTATCGTCAATATCAGTAATGTTCATTACAAACTTCAACTTGAAGCCAAAGAAGTCTCGTAAGATGCGTCGGATAATATCTGTGGTTACATAATTGCGGGCGTGTCCCAGGTGACTATCATCGTATACCGTTGGACCGCAGGCATACCAAGTCACTGTGTTGTTTTCCCAATCTATGGGTACAAAGGCGTTCTTCTTGCGGGTTAGGGAATTATAGATCTCCAACTTTGGAGCTTCTATATATTCGGGCCGCTCAGGTGCTTTCCATGGTGGCTGTGTAGCTGTGGTCATTCTTCTCAAGGCGAATGTTGAAGTTGTAAACAATAATGGAAAGGATACAGCTGGCCTTTGAGGAAATAATGAAAGCTGTGTAACTCGGTTTCCGTAGCCTGAAAAGAATGCTATGTTCCGAGAAGTGCGATAGATAAGGAGAAACTTAGACTGCGATCGCAGGATGACAAGACACATGAATGAAACGAACAGGTCACGATTTGAGAAGCGAGGAGTCACCCAGGAGCTGGAGAGCATGCCAAGCTATACTTTCTCTATATAGATCTGACAGCTCGCTACCTTAGCTCCCGCTGCAAGTCATCTAGCCCAGCCCTGCAAAGGTACCTTCGTACGTGAAATATTTCTTTTCTCTACCAATCATCCCAATCCTCCCTAGCCAATGGCAGCCTCCGATATCACTACCACCTCACCCTTTCTCCATACTCTCCCAACAGCCCAGTCCGACACTCTCGCCATCCTCCACCTAAAGCGCGACCTCCTGATACCCACCCTCCTTCGCACCCGCGACACTCAGAACGAAGGCTATTCAGAAGGAAAGGTCACAAACACACGTTTCGGCTCTTTCCCGCATAGTACCCTAATCGGCGTACCGTGGGGCTCTCAAGTACGTGCTTCGGCGGTTGATACAGGGTCTAGGGGACGAAAAGGGTGGGAAGGCAAGGGGAAAGGAAAGAAGAGGAAGAGGGGTAGTGAGCCGGACAAAGCTATATATGTGGGGGAGGATGTAGAAAAGGAGCAATTGAAGGTGGTAGAGCCCAAGGTGGCTACCAAGGCGGCAACAGGATTCGTGCATCTTTTGCCTCCTACGCCTGAGATATGGACGGCATCTCTACCCCATAGAACACAAGTCGTATATACCCCTGACTATAGCTATATACTACACCGCATACGAGCACGGCCTGGGACGAGGTTGATTGAAGCAGGCGCAGGTAGCGGCTCCTTTACACATGCAGCTGCGAGGGCAGTCTACGATGGGCAAACAACCCAAAAGCAGGAGGGTGTTGAGATGCACACTCCGCCCAAAAAACGTCACGGAAGGGTCTATAGCTTCGAGTTCCACGAACAGCGTGCAGAGAAGCTGAAGGAAGAGATTAAGGAGCATGGTCTTGACGGTTTAGTCGAGCTCACCCACCGCGACGTCTGCGCCAACGGCTTCGTCCCTAGTGTCACGGCACCATCAGCCATGCAAGTGAACTCAGTGTTCTTGGATCTTCCAGCTCCATGGCTAGCATTGAAACAACTAACCCGAAACCCTTCTGCCAACGGTAGCGCCCAGCCTTGTCCACTCGACCCCTCCTCATCAGTACACCTCTGTACCTTCTCTCCCTGCATCGAGCAAGTGACCCGGACGATCTCAACGCTCCGCTCCCTGGGCTGGATTGACGTCGAGATGGTCGAGATAGCCGCCAAGCGATTCGAGGTGCGTCGTGAACGAGTTGGATTGCAAGAGGAGGGTTTGAGGGGCGTCAATGACTCGCCAGCCGACGTCAATGAGGCGCTCACACGGTTACGGGAGGTTGAGGGACGGACAAAAGTCTATCATGAAGAGACTGCCAATTCTGGCGAAGAGATACCCGTGCAACAAGTATCGAAGCACCAGCGGCTCGAAAACATTAGGAGTGCACAGGAGGGGAGAAAGCTGTACAAAGAAGGGCGATTGATCCACAAGGCGGAGCCGGAACTGAAGACGCATACATCATATCTGGTCTTCGCAATCTTGCCGCGGGAATGGAGCGAAGAAGACGAGCTGAAGGCGCAACAGCAGTGGCCAAGCAGGGTTGATGTGGGCGAGGAGAACAGTGCACCTTTGGGCAAGAAGGCACGGAAGCAAGCAGCAAAGGTGAGAGCGGGTGGAAACAAGGCCTATGAGGACGCGGAAGAGGAGGGTAAGGAAATTGACCCACCATAGTCTTGAAATGCCTGGATGATGTAGACTAGATATCAGAAAATTATCAGGATGTATGTTGTACTTGTGACTGGTTTGCGAACGTGCCAATCCCTTAAGCTTATACCCAAAGGCAAGGGTATTAGGCTCGAGTATATACTGTGCTGGCAAGCAAGTGAACTGGACTCGACGGAGTACCTAAATTAGAAATTAAAACATACAGTCACGCTAGTAATCATCCCCTAGGTATCTACCGTGCTACCTTACTGTACTCGTAATTAGTGTCCTTGACATGGCTTCTCCTGGCAACTGAAGTCAATTGATCCTCCTGAAGACTAAGACTCAGCTCGAACCCCTGTCTAGTAGACCCAGGCCAATCAAATGCATCCAACATTCTGCTAGAGTGTTGGTCGATGAAATGGCCAACGGGAAGACTGCTACATAAGATGCAGAGCTCTTTGCGACCAGTGCGCATCCGTTCGATGATACAACCCACTCTTTTACCACAGTGACTGTGTGGAATCGAATTTTTCTTCAATTCTTGCTCTACTTACTACCGCTGTATCTCGAGAAGCCCACTCCTACCGTACATGGTCTATGCATTCGACAGCATTCTCGGCAAGCGCCATATATATTCCTACACTGATTGCTGAGACATAGAGCTTCAGCTGTCCAAGTCTGCAATATGTTGGATTCCACAGCAGCCTCGACCTCAGCGCTTCTCTTAGTAGTGGTAATTATTGGCTACATCTCCCTCGTCTACCTTTTCTCCCCCAAATACGATCCAAGAGAGCCACCCGTGCTTCCACACTGGATTCCATACGCGGGTCACATACTAGGCTTAATACGAAACGGTCCGCTCTATTTCGAAAGCCTCAGGTAAATCCAGGACCGACTCTAAATCAGTTACGATAATTAACGCAGACCAGTACGAAGAACAGCAACTTGCCAATATTCACCCTGCAAACACTCAACAAAAGGACCTACATCGTCACCTCGGCCGATCTAATAACGGCCGTGGAGCGTAACGAGAAAACAATCTCGTTCATGCCCTTCGTTTCTGCCATGTCTCCGCGGATGTTTGATATCCCCTCTCATGGACACACGATGGATATCATCAAGCAGAACCTGAACAAGGACGATGGTGATTGGGGTCTTGTGCACGAGACGAGCAGAGGGATGCGGATGGCCATGGCTGCGGGACCCAATCTTGACCATATGCATAGAAACATGCTGAGCATTATGGAGAAGTATTTCGATGAACTTGCAACAGCGAGTGAGCAGACTGAGATAGAGCTCTTCGAATGGATCCGGCCTCGATTTACGGTCGCGAGCACCGAAGCAATCTACGGCCCGGGAAATCCATTCAAACGTCAACCAGAATTGGGAGACGACTTCTGGTAAGTTCAGGGATGAGAAGTCAGCAAAAGCATTAGTAGAGTCACCAGTGGAGAAAGGAACGATCGAAGAACACTCCCCCATCCTAAAACCCTCCAAGGGTATTCGATGTCATTCCTTTAGGAGATCATGCTACAGTCTAGTACATGATATGTGGAGCGGCTTCGGTACCCTCCTAACGCATGAAATCACTACTGCTGGGAGCCTTGATGTGTGGTACTGTCAACCACCATGCCCCTTTTAGCTCCCGCCGTTTTTGATGACGAGTCTGCTTTTTACACACACAGGACTAATGCTTGTATCGCAGGGACTTCGACCGTGATTTCACAAAGATATTACTAGGAGTAGCGCCCCGATTTCTAGCCTCAAAAGGCTGGAAAGCACGTCGGAAGATCGTCGACGCCATCAAGGCCTACTACGCCCGCGGCGACGACAAAGACGGTCTAGGCGTCTTGACCATAAGGCGCGACGTAGGGAAGAAGTATGGCGCCTCGATCGATGAAATCTCACGTTTCGAAATGGGCGACGCCATCGGCGTGCTGATCAACGCAACACCGACTTTGTTCTGGACAATACTCCAAATCTACTCCGACCCTGCGCTGCTGACCGAGATCCGAGCCGAGATCGCAGCCTTCATGACTACCGAAACTCCTCCACAGCGTCCACGCAAGCATATACTCGACATCAACACCCTCCAAGACGCCTGTCCGCTCCTAGTCTCCACCTACCGCGAAGTCCTCCGCAACCGCACCCAAGCCCAAACTTCACGCTGGGTAACGCAAGACACCCTCCTCGCCGACCAATACCTGCTCAAAAAGGACTCCGTGCTCCTCATCCCCGGCGCCCTGATCCACGCAGACCCCGTCTGGGGTCCCGACGCCAAGGAGTTCAACCCGCGCCGCTTCATGGGCAAGATGACGGACGTCAAAGCCGGCGCGAACAGGACGTGGGGCGGGGGACAGACGCTGTGTCCGGGGAGGTTCTTCGCGACGATGGAGATTACATGTTCGGTCGCTATGATGGTTGCGAGGTTCGATCTGCAGCCTGTGGGGAACGGGGGGAGGTGGGTTATACCGCAGCAGGATGGGAATAGCGTTGCGAGCTCGATTCATCCGCCCAAGACGGATTGCAGGGTTAAGGTTACGGAGAGGGAGGGGTATAGAGGTGATGGGTGGGCGTATAAGTTTGCTGACGAGGGATGATGGGATTCTTCGCAGCTGAAGAAACGTGTGTCACTGGAGGAATGGCAACGTAGAGCCTCGAGGAAATATTACACTGTATCGTAAAAGTCGACCATCGTTTCGAAGTTGTAAACCATAAGTATCTCCGGAACATCAAGACGTCCCCGTTACACTAATATCATACCATACCAGACCTCCTAACACATCAGAATATTCCAAAGTCTTGGGATTTGAGGCGTACAATAAATTGGCGTCTAGATGCTCGAGTACTTATCAAAGAGGGGGGTGTGTCGGTAAAATCGATCATTCCGCGGATAGAGGGATGTCAATGGACAGATCCAGAGACTACGCGCTCATATTGCAGACGGGACTCTGGAGCTGTTTAACAACCACTGTTTGAGAGGCTGCTTCACTCCTCAAGCGAACTCAGTCAAAGAAGTACTGCAGAAATAGCTCCCCAGATATTCCAATGAAGCCGTTCCGCGATCCTGTAGAATATGCGCCAAGCTCACCATGCAAATATTGGCCTACTTCGAGCTTCAATATAGCCGTCGCAGCCATAAACTTCATGGTAAGCCTCATATGTATAGGAGAGATTAGAGGTATGGCAGCGAACAGGACGATCATAGGTCAAAAGACACGGACCCGCGCGGTCGATATACTTTGTGACATCCTCAGTAACGTGTTGTGCTTCTACGATTGGCATATGAACGAACGTGGACTGTTGGATCTTGTCGTACTTTCTCGCTCACGAAGGGCTTCTTAGGTCTATATTGGATGATATAGGCTGCGATGGACCGCGCATTTGCTGCTCAAGAAAGCCTTCATGTCAAAAATTCAACGGGCGTCAGTAGCATCCATCACTCAGCTGTCATACCAAGGCGATGATTAGAACCTATAGCCTGTAAGCCGTTTGAATCCTGCTTCAAACTATCGATGATTCGTGGCATTCATTGCTTCGATGCGTTCGATATGTTGGCAATGATCACCATGAGAATGTCCGCTTCTTCTGAACACCCTAACCAAGGCGTCCAGAAGTTAGCGATTAATGTTACTCTGCTCCCAATGCCAGTGATTGTAATCATTGTTTGACGCAGATATGGAGCCAAGATTCTCTAGGCATGAAAATTCGATGAGGTCCTTGGGTTGCCATAGAAGATCTGGCGATGGAAGATGGGCTCAAAAGGCATAATGACGCCGAATGTAGCAACATTAGGAATGGTGCAGGCCCCCAAATATCCTCAATGAGAGCGTCATAATTCCAGCTGTCCTACATCTCCCTGGTTACCAGCCACTCATAGACCAATTTCAACACTCCCTTCAGGAACACCTTTGCGACTTCTCATCCGTCTTGCCAAGAAACGCATGATTGGCAGCATCTCTTCCCGGTCTCGAGGCATGCCATCCCCTGATCTCTCAAATTTGTGATACTCCACATGCTGAAAGCAACGCTTCAGCTGATCCAGGCTTGTACGGATGACTTGAGTGGAAGACTGGCCGCCAAGAATTAAGACTGGGGTCTTGACATCTTTTGTAGAGAGACAAGAAAGTGGCAGAGGACCACCAATGGAGATGATGCCTCCAAACTCCTGATTTGGCATGGAAACTACAGCAGCGAGCGCCGCCATTGCACCTTGGCCAAAACCGAAGAACATGATCTCCCGGGGTCTGTATCCATACTTTCCAACTAAAACCTCTTCAATGATGTCCTGCTTGATGACCTTGACTGCTTTCGTAAAGCCAGTATCAAGATCCATCTGGCCCGAAGCCGAATCAAACTGAATGTCATCGCCCCAATGAAAGCCGCCTAGGTCGAAGGGGAGAGGGGTCGGAGCTTGAAGGGAGATGCATGTTGTCTCGGGTAGGGAGAGCTGTCTGCCAAGGTTTGTGAAAGAGGATGAGGTGTCTCCTAGACCGTGGAGGAGAAGGAGCACGTTGGTGGGTTGGGGTGATGAGGCCGGTGGAGAGGTGACAGTGAGATGGAGAGAAGAGGAGAAATCGCCAACGGTAGGGAGACCAGTGGACATGCCGCCCTGCCTCAATACGTCACTCACGATCGCATACAGTACAAATTTGGGAGTGATTAAGCGCAGGAAATCAGTGCGACGTTTGAGATCTAAATATAGAATAGATTCAGGAACAAGATCTTGCATTCAGATCTAAATTTTACGATGGGAGTTATTTTTGCCTGGCACTTAATTCGTGTTTGGTATGGAAGCCCCAATGTCCAATCGATACTTACTATGTGACGTTCGAATGGATAAGTTCCCCAGTGTGAGGGTGTGAATTATGGAAACATGGCAGTCTCAAAAATAGGATGCAATTCACTGGAATTCCATCCCTGTTATTCTACTGTGAGTTGTCACCAACTCGACGTCACTTTGCCGGCGTTTGGATCATGGTAGCCACGCCCCGGAACGATACGTGACTGGATATCAGGCTCGCTGTCTAAAACTGGCTTTGCCTGTTTCAGTTCAGCGGCCTTTGGTGGCCTTCATTCTGGTGCGGGGCAATTAGTGGGGGTCTTGCTGAAGGAACTATATTTATATTATCCAACCTCACCCATTCCTCTTCTCTTCTCATTTTCCTTCCACAACTCTTATCACCTTCTACCACGCTCCAACAGCTGTAGATTTACATTCACTTCCTTCAGCCTCTACCTATCCCTCTCTAGAATATCAGCAATCATGTTTGGCTGGGGTACGTTCACACCCGTCTTCCAATCAATTTACCCCCCTCCCCCAGATGTACTACCCTGCTTTGCCTGGTGCTGACCATTGTCACTGACTAGACGACGCTCAGAATGACCATCAAGAGGTCTATGACAACGATGGAGGTTACAACGAGCCCAAGCGTGAAGCCAAGTTGTCCCATGAGCTCGTTGCAGGCGCCGCTTCCTTCGAGGGCATGAAGCTCTTCGAAGACAACCAACGCAAACAAGGTACGCAATATTCCAGACTGGCATCATTCGTACCGTTGGCTCACAGAAGTGTAGGCAAACCTGTCTCCCACGCGTTCGCCAAGGAGCTCCTTGCTGGCTTCGCTGGCGGTGAAGTCGACAAGCTCGCCGAGACTCATGGTGAGCGAGATCGATCTTCGGTTGACATCTCACATTTTGACGTACAGCAGGTATGAACGAATACGACAAAATGCGTGCCCACCACCAAGCCAAGGAGCGCGCTGAAAACCTCTACGACCAGCACTATGGTGACCGTGACGGCTACGACCCCAATGAGCGAGACCCCCCTTCACATTTCGGATATCGTGATGAGGGACGCTATAGTGGCAACCAAGGCGGATACGGAGGCGGACGTGGTGGAGGCGATGGAGGGGACTCGGGTGAATACAGAGGCGGACGGGGTGGAGGCGATGGGGGCTATTGAGCTATCCCGGCACTGACAGTTCTTGAACTGCTCACAGACCATGCTTAACAGCAATGACTGGATGACCTCTCAAACACTAAGATGCTCAATAGATTAGCATGCAAAAGCACTGAAATATGATATACACATGGTCTGATCAATGCCCTTGTCTTGCAGCAGCATGGGTTCGTAACGCCGAGGTCACTAACACGATGGTCGTATGCTGCCTACAATGAGCCTTCGATCAATGCCTATGGGGGATCTTTTCGTGGGCTAATTCGATTAGTATCTCCATTACTTGATGCACTGGTTCATGCACTGGTTCAGACAAATGCCAATGTGTTTGCCATGGTGGAAACCCATATTCTGTTCTCATGCAATCAGCAGCATAGCCGACACGGTCCAGTCGACTGGAGCCAATCTACCCACCATCAACGACTACAACAGAAGGTTTGTACCCAAGCCATGAAGGCTTGCGATGGCATCCTATCTGGCCCTGAGCTACTCCCTTGAATTCTCCTTCTCGTCATCCAACGGCTTACGTTCACTCTGCCACAAGCCTTTGCAAATGTTATATCGAGGATTGAAAGGAGAGGATGATGTATGGGCAGAGCACGCAAGAACATCATGTCACATAACATTCATTCTTATACCAGTAGACGGAGCACGATTGAAGATGTCCCGGGTTTAGGCGCGGTGACGAAGGGTTTTGGATGCGACATCTCCGTTGAAAACACGTTCCACCAAAGGATGAAGCTGCGGGACAATTGATGATCAAGAGCGCCTGAAGAACATAAGCGACGATCGGACTGGTATTCATTCGCCACTGTGTGGAAGAATAAGGGGTACGTTAGTACATAAGGATAGAGGAAGTACGGGCGACGCTCTTAAGTGAGTGCTCCGTAAACTTCCTGGGGAAATTGCACGTGCTTCGGGTCCAAGCGGAGAGCCGCCGCGCCAAGCTCAACGTCCGCCAAAGACAGGATTGAAAAAAGTGTAAAATCCTTCTTAACGACTTGTTATGCGACTCTAGAGCATCAACCAATTCGCCCAATTCGCGCTTCTTACCTCACAGTCCTTACGTAGTAGTTTGCTGTGGACTGGTGCCTTCCTCGACTGCGTCTCTATGCTCCCCATCCACCCTTACTTGCACCTCCTCTACCGCGATGCTTTCTGCACCACCATCACCACGACGTTCTGCTAGCAATGAAGTTTGCCAAGTGAGTCTTCTCGTCCAATTTGGCCCCCGTACCTTGTAACCGCCGCTAATGAAACTTTAGAGAGCTCGAGGAAGATCTGGTCCCAGAATGGAGGGCGAAATACTTCGATTACAAGGTCTGTGCAACTCGAATCGCTGCACGGGGCAGGCCTGACTGACCATGTGGGCGGACCGATAGACTGGCAAGAAGAAGGTCAAGGTGGTAGCTCGTGCCCTCAAAAGTGTGAATCGAACCCCCCAGACTCCCGGACGCCAGCTGCCTTCGAACCTGCTCAACAATACCCTTCAGTCGCCCATTCGTAACCATGCTTCATCACCAAATTCCTCTGCTCAGACCACACCGGACTACCGATCCTCAGCTCTCACATCTTATGGATCAGCCAAACCAACTCTTCAAGGTGGAAGGTCGTCACGGTTGGGCGTTCCATCACCGGGATATGGCATCTCGAGAAGTAATCCAGAAGAGCAGGAGCATCAGGAGGAGGAGGAGGAGGATTCGTCCGCCCCCATGGCCATACCCAAACGAATTTCTGCAACTGAGACAGCCAATGAGTCAGACTCACTCTGGGGTAGCGGTGCAGCAACAAATTATGGCAGCATCATACCCACCCCGCCTTTCAACGTGCCACCCATGGGCCCGCCGTCACTCGAACTGCCAGACCCTGCTTTGTCGCCCAACGAAGAGCAGTTTCCTCGACATAATCGAGCATGGCGGCATAGTCGCTTCAACCCTAATCCTCATATGACTCCACCTACCACCAATAGACTCGACCCTCACACTAGGGATGCCTATACGGTTGGGACTGTTCACACGCCACTGACAACTTCACAGCTATCACCCAAACAGCGCAATATTTTCAAGCCGCGGAGGACTTTTTCGACCCCTGGGGGAAGTACAGCTCCTCTACGTCCTAGTCGCCTACGAAGGATATTTTCCGCTGCTGCTGGCGACTCGCCTCATATAGGTGACGTTCCATTGGAGGCATACAAGGAATACGATATACGTCAAGCAGAGTATTTCACATTCCTCGATAAAGAGCTGGACAAAGTAGAGTCTTTCTACAAGATGAAGGAAGCTGAAAACAGCGTTAGACTACAGCTATTACGACAGCAGCTACACGAAATGCGCGACCGCCGATTGGAAGAAGTCCGAGCTGAGCAGATAGCGAAGGAAGCAGCAGAAAGGGCGCGGCTCGAGGACGAAAGACTTGCAACGAGGAATGGCGCTGAACATAGCAATGGGGGACACAAACGAAGTGTCTCCAGCGCCCTGAAGTGGATCCAGCCCATCGAGAACGTCATAGGGGCTCGCAATACGCGCATTGGTAAAGTGACAAAGTCACTTCAGCAATGGGGTTCTCCTCGAGGACCACAAGCGCAGCATTCTTCAGGCGTGAACCCCCCAAATACCGATCGACCAGAAGGATGGCGAGACTTTTCTCGACGACCGACCCAAGACGATGTCCCATACCGGTCGGCTAAGAGGAAGCTCAAACTTGCTCTACAAGAGTTTTACAGGGGTCTTGAGCTGCTGAAATCTTATGTCTTTCTAAACCGTACCGCTTTCCGCAAAATCAACAAGAAGTATGACAAGGCAATCAAGGCTCGACCCACTGGACGTTACATGTCCGAAAAGGTGAACAAAGCCTGGTTCGTTCAGAGTGAGATCCTCGAGGGTCAGATTGTGGCCGTAGAGGATCTATACGCCAGGTACTTCGAGCGCGGAAACCATAAGATAGCGGTGGGCAAGCTCAGAAGCAAGAGCGCCAAGGCTGGCGACTTCAGTGGCAGCATCTTCCGCAACGGCCTGCTTCTTGCAGCTGGACTGGTCTTTGGTCTCCAAGGTCTAGTGTACGGTGCTGAGATGTTAAATGATCCGAATGTTATTGTTAGGACACATACGAGCTATCTTCTGCAGGTGAGTGACTGATCCTTACAGGTTCACCGGCTGGTAAACTTACACGACGCAGATTTACGCTGGCTACTTCCTAAGCTTATCCTTGTTCCTTCTGTTTTGCCTGGATTGCAGAATCTGGACAACGGCGAGGATCAACTATGTCTTCATCTTCGAGTTCGATAACCGACACAATCTTGATTGGCATCAGCTTTCTGAGGTAAGCTCTAGGAGGAGAAAGCTGGATAGATATACTTACTTTCGCATAGCTTCCCTGTCTAGCCCTGTTCCTGCTGGGCCTGTTTCTATGGCTCAACTTCCAGAAACCTACCATCCACCCAATGTTTCTGTACTGGCCTGCACTTCTAATCGGGTTGACTGTACTACTACTTTTCTTTCCGGCGCCTATCCTTTATCATAGAAGCCGGGAGTGGTGGGCATATTCCAACGTGCGTGTCCAAGCCTCTTCGAACATTGCATCCCTAATCTAGTGTCTAGTTTCGACTACTGCTTGCTGGGTTGTATCCTGTGGAGTTCAGAGACTTCTTTCTTGGTGATATGTACTGTTCGCAGACATACGCCATGGGGGTAAGCGACCTAGACTCAAGCACCTGTGAATCGAGCAAACCTAACACTTCGACAGAACATCGAGCTATTCTTCTGCCTCTACACCCAGGACTGGAACAACCCTGGGCGATGCAACTCGACCCACTCACGGCTTCTTGGCTTCTTTTCGACCGTGCCCGGCATTTGGCGTACATTGCAGTGTCTGCGACGATTCTATGATACCCGAAATGCATTTCCTCATTTAGTCAACTGCGGCAAATACACCTTTACCATCCTTTTCTACATGACACTTAGCTTGTACAGAATCGACCAAGACTACACAGTAAAGGCTCTGTTCATTACGTGCGCGACCATTAATTCCATCTACTGCTGTAAGTCGATCCTCTACAGATCATGACTATTCTTGGACTAATCTCTGCAGCTGTGTGGGACCTTGCTATGGACTGGAGTATGCCGTAGCCATTTTTTTTATAAGGATATATCGCTGACAATCGTAGGTCTCTGTAATCCATACGCCGAACATCCCTTCCTCCGGGACGTGCTTGGGTATAAACGCCCTTGGGTATACTACCTCGCCATGATCATTGACCCCATCCTCCGATTCAACTGGATCTTCTACGCCATCTATTCAGGCGAGCTCCAACACTCCGCCCTCCTTAGTTTCTTCATCGGCCTTTCGGAAGTCTGCCGCAGAGGCATGTGGACGCTTTTCCGAGTCGAAAACGAGCACTGTACCAATGTCGGTCGATTCCGAGCCTCGAGAGATGTTCCGCTGCCGTACGAGATCGAGCCGCCTACGCCGTCAACGTCAGAGGAGGCCGACACCAATGCGGCAAACCCGCCGGCCGTCCAGGATCACCGTCCCCAACACGGCACCTGGCGAAATTCGCCACAAACATTCGGCGGTGGCGACGCGTCTACCACCTCCAACCTCGAAGCTCAGCCATCGTCCGGCTCCCTCCGTCGTCGCAACACCCTCACCAGCACTCCTATGCAGCGTGGTCTTCAGCGCGTGGGTACCATAATGGGACAAGCGCACGCTCAAGACTTCGAAAGGAAACGCAGGCCCGTCGCCCCGGAGCCAGCGTCGCCGTACCAGGGCGCCAGAACCGCCGATGAAAGTAGCGACGACGAGGATGAAGAGGTTGAAGTCGAGGCTGGCGAGGAGAGCGAGGCGGAGGCTGCGGATAGAGAGGTCAATGAGGAGGATGTGCAGGGGGCGCAGGAGATCTTGAGCCGGCATCGGAGTGCGACTAATGGGTAACTTAATACAAAAGTATTTGGAATATGGAATGTATATACTGGAAAAGCGAAGTCTCCCCGTCCTGTCACCACCACAACTTCACTACGCCCTTTCGATCCTGTCTTTCACGTTCGTTACAAAGTTTTCGGCCGAACGACCCTAATCTATCTCTCCCTCATCACAAAATATCCACAGTACCTACATATATGATCTTCCATCTCAAACCCACCGAATCCCTACCAGCACGTCTCCAAATACCTCTCCCCCTCGCCCATAACACACAACCCATCCCCAATCCCCAATCCCTAAACCCCAATCCATAAATTTCAAAACAATCAAGCACACCACGCCTCCTAGTCTCATTTTCTCACAACACCCCATATCCACTCTCGACCCACAAAATGATATATATGAGAAAGGTATGTGCCGGATCACGCTCACAGGCACCTTGGATGGGTGAGCGATGAAGGAGGTGGGGGAATGTAGGAATGTAGAATGGAATTTGGGCCGGGGAGCTTTTTCCGATCGGGGATATACGTCCTGAAAGCAGACTGTCTGTCATTCGAAATTGGATCTTTCGGTTTTTTCCGCGGATGGAAGTGGATTTGTGCATAGCGCTGTGTAATGTGTGGGAGAGATGTGTACGGTATGGGTTTCTTGAATGAGGTGTGTGAGAGATGGATGGGAAGAGGAAGAGATTCAGGAGCGTAAAGTGAGTCTTATCTCTTGAAGACTCCTAGAATTCTGTAGATTGCAAGATTGGATATTTGCTGCAATCCTCATGATGTAAGTAGCTGAGAAGCATCATGTCATCTCATCATTTCCCATCAATCTTCCAAACATCCATAAATCTCGCGGTCAATCACAATACCTACGGATAAATCAACGTATTCTCATCAGTCACAGCCATAACCTGATCCGCCACCACCCTTCCCCCCACAACAGCCGGACCACTAATCACCAAACGTCCCATCGGTTTCGAATCACCACTCCTCCGCTCCTCATCATCTCTCAGCTTAATCTCCACACAGCTGAGCGGTGGACCGAAATGCGATTTCTCACCCTGACTCTTTTCAAGGTTACGATAATCGAGCATGTTGGTTTGAGCGACGGCGCCGGCGACGTGGGAGTTTTTAAAGGCGTATATGCAGCGGGCGCCGGTGAAGATTTTCAGGTTGAAGAGGTCGGTGGGGGGAAGTGGAGGGGTGGAGGCGGCGGCGTTGTCGTAGGTGTAGATGAGACGGGGGGTGGGTGTTTTTGCGGGGGGTTTGGGCATGATGCCTGCTTTCAACGAGCGCGATTTCCACCAGTGGCCGATTCCCAGTTTGTTGGTTAGGAGGACCCTTTCGCGGTCCTTGCAGTGGTTGGATATTGTTTGGCTGCTGGCGATGACGATGGTTGGGGACATTCCTGCAAAGGCTGCGCTGTAGGGGACGTTTGGTCCGTTGACTGGGGTTAGAGCGAGGGAGGCGTTGGAGAAGAGGGCTGCGAGGGTTACTGTGAGGGGATACATTTCGGTGAGGGAGGCGAGAGGGGTGAGGAGATCGGTAGGTCCGAGACGATGGCTGCGTGGGAGGACGGAGATCTGAGAGGCAATGGCAGCTACCAGGTTCTATAAGGGTGTTAGTCATGTTCCAGTATCTCTCTGGGTCCAATGTTAATGTACCTTCTGTGTGAACTCCACGATCTCGAAGGTGTCGAATGCACTCATGCTGTCCTCTTCCACCATCACTAGATTAGGCAAGTCACCCCCGGGGATCTCTGTAGGTAGCTCCAAGGAAGCTGAGGCTTTGTCGTCAATGATGTCGTTCCAGACAGCTATGTCCGCTTTTCCCCCTTCACCTTCGGGCACCTCATTCCAGTCCATATGCCGGCTACTGCGTTCGACTACCCACACCACCTGCTGAAGGCCCGGGTACTTGCGAAGCAGCCCCTTCAGAGGTACAGCACCAGCGGGTGCAACCAGAACATCTGCCTTGGTCTCGGCCAACATACCAGCCAGAGTATCGAGCGACTGTTGATCTTGGGGAACGAGGATTGGGGTGAGACCGTAGAATGCAGCGGCTATTCCTAGTCAGTGTGGTAATGCTGCAAGGCTCTTGGACTGTATACCAAACAACGAGACAAGCAATTCTACCGAATTTGGCAGATATATGGCGACTCGACGACCCCCATGACTTTGCATGTGCTGTCCCACAGCATTGAGCTCGGCGGTCAATTTCTCAAGGCTAAACTCAATGACCTCCTCCTTCCCCAGCACCGAAACTACCTTGCCTGGTTTACCTGCAGCTTTGCCATCATTGCCCACCGGCCCCGACATCGCTCGTCTCCAGACATCCCTCAGGTCCCCATCTCTTCCAGCCGTCCACTTCGGTGCTTCCGGATCTTTCACGTTCAGCCCCGTCTTCAAAGGGTATCCATAAGGGGTCTCTAGACAGCGGAACGTGGCCGATTCACCTGGCTGCCGGACAGGTGACGCGGTCGATTGTCGGGCCAGGAGCATAGGATGGACATCTGGTTCTGGAGTGAAGAAGAGGGGGTAGAGGAGGTATGTGACCAGAACGAGGAGGAGGATGGTGGTGTAGATGTCCCAGCCTTTGAGGACATGCTCGAGCTGGGAATCCAGCTGCTGGAACCAGGTGCCGATAGTTGCCATAGAGTCTGATACTATCGTGATGCCATTCTCCTTGCCGTCAGGAATATGCAGTGTAGGAAAGAGGCCTTGGGAAGTGCCAGGGGGAGGTGAGATTCAGCCCTGTGGCTTGGCTGATTTTATAGATCAATTCCTCCATCAACTCTCTACCAACAACTAATCGGGGCCCCCAGAGTCGCACGCTCCTAGCTGATTACCCCTAGGAGCGTGCGACTCAGGGGGCCCCGATTAGACAGTCAACCTTCAGATGAAAAGCTGCAGGTGCCAAGGGCTAATCAACGATAGGCATTTACGTCAATCATCGATGAGCAAACATGAAAATGTCCCATATTATGGACGGCTTTCAAAGACATTCGTCGACTCAGCATAAGACCAAAATAGCTCAGCAATGTGGTGTAGCAGACACTCTAGTATCTACTTATCGAAATATTAATATCAGTATTGAAGGTATCGGCCGTACCACTATTGGACTATTGTCACCTGATCTAAGAGCTTTGCTTTTCCAGCAGCTTATGCCCTCTCAGGCTCCTGGAAATTTCGATATCATCCTGAAGGCATCTCACTCTCCTGCAATCTGTTGGAAATGGTGCTCCCTACGTAGGCTCGTGGCTTTCTTAGTCCGTTCTGGAGGCTTTTCGATATGATGTCTGCTGTACTCCTTTTCAGATCGTGATCGTTACCTTTGAAGTCGCTCGAATGAACTGTCAGTTGCGCTGCTCAATAAAATGTTTTCTTGCTACTGAGTGTTCTTACTGCAATGTTAGACAAACCGCAAAGCCTGTCATTGCGTTATGGCAGAGGATTAGCATGATGAGAGAACAGTATAGACATCCTGGTTCCTTCCCCTTGACATCTCCAAGGAATACCGTTCCCCCTTCAAGATATAACGTACCCGCTGATCTGATCGAGTGGAGCTTCGTTGTACTTGTAAATTTCATCAGCCTTCTCGATTGGCAAGAATCTGTTCAACAGCCTTCCACATTTTGTGACAACACAAAAGCCATCATACATACATGCGACCCAATTCAGGCACCCCCATCCTCAGTGGAAAAGTACCTAGTTGGTACGTCATGCTTTCGGACATTGTACTTTGTATGATCTGAGGTAGATATATCATTGACCCGTTTGACTATCCGACGAACATGCCATAGCCTAGACCGTTATGACCAATGTCACTTCGTCCGTCGACGGAGCAAGCTGGTAAGCTGTGTAGCCCTTCCAGACTGAGATCTTGAAGATGCGAACGTATGGGAATGACTACTTTTTATACGCTAATCTGTCAACGTATTCGGTCTGCTACGAGTGCAACTACGCCACATTCAAGACGTCGCATGTCTTGGAATCGCCCTCAGCATGTTGGAAAGAGGTTTTTGTTGCAACTATGATCTATAAGATCTGTTTCACGATTTCTTTTAGACATATCCAGCTCCCACTACCGTGCTGTCCAGTACGGCAAACACATCATGTTCCCCAAAATCCAGTCATACAAATAAGGATCTCCGCCGTCATATCCGGTGCATCCGATGCCTCGCTGCCTCTTATCCCGTATCGATATATCTCCGGCTTTGACTGTGCCGGCATCGCTTGAATGCTGTCTCTGACTCTTTGAAGCCTGCTCCGCCACTTCTCCACGCCTCCGGGTCTAAGCAACTCCAGTCCGTCCAAGCCCTGCTGCTGAACAGCTGCATGCCACAAATCCTGGCGCCAGTCTTCCTCAAAGTCCGGTCCAAAGCTGAGCCGAACACCCTCCCACGCTTCGCGCCACGTACGACACCCTAAGATATGATTCAAGCCGACCTGGTCATCAGTGAGGCCTTGAGAGTAGGAGAATCTGGAAAAGTCTGATAGTTGTGGCTCGGTCAGCGCCTCGATCTCGGTAGGCGTCATAGAGTCGATACGTCTGCACGGCGTATATGGGCCCACAGGAAGTACCTCCAACGCTCTGTTGCCGTCTGGGCTTCCGACATAGCCGCACCAACACGAGTAATCTGGGATACAGTATTTTATATAGTCTAGCCGCATGTCGAGATCAAAGCGACGCCTGGACGCATCGCAGGTTACTATCGCATCCATGGTCGAGCTAAACAATTCCCCGTAAATGATGATCTGGAAAAGCGATCTGTCAGGCTCTACATTGATCGTGAACGCATCTGAACGTCCACCGTTCCAAAAGTCCGGTACGTCGTACCATTGCTTGCCTGCGCAGCGATCTATCATGTCGCTTGCAGGATTGATGATGGAGAAGCGGCAGGAATGGAGCCGGCGTATGTCGGTCATAGTCAAGCCGGCTTTTGATACACAAAGCTCTAGGAGGCTGTTCATGCCGCCACGGAAGGCTTCACGTAGGTCGTTGTAGTTTGCGTCGCTCTGAAGAGCCCAATGGCCAATCTGACGCGCTGTGGCCGCTACCAGGAAGTGAGGAGAGGGACGAAAGAACACGCTTGCAGATGCCGCAGCTAAATGGAGAATAGTGTTTGGGGAAGTGCTGTTCAGCACCTTGTGGAATTTGCGGCATGACGAGGAAAGAGTGACGAAATCTTCAATGTTGTGAAGGTGCCGTGCCAATAGGAGGAGCAGTTCCGTTGGGAGATCGGAGACCCTCATATCGAAGAACCATATACAAACAATGGACTAAAGTTCGGACTTCAGATGGTTTTACGAAACATATATATCCCGGAAGGATGGCCGGCAATGAGTCATATATTCCTTCACCATCCTGTTGGGCTTCTTATAGCCGGGCACGTCATGATGGGCATGCGGTCCTATGTCCCTTTGAGTCTGTGTGATTTAACCCTCAAGGTCAAGAACCATATGTAATGAGTGGAGTGAGCACGCCTCAGGAAAAGATGTACAATATAAAGTACTGTGCCACCTTAGGAAGACTAGCCTAAAGGGGCTTAGCTTCGGCTGCCAGCTTTCCTTCCTTGGCACATCCGAGCGCCTGTCTGAACCAGCTTCGAAATGCTGGCGAGCTGCATGCTCTGCCCGTAGATACATATGCTTGCACGAATTCGACGAGGATATTTGCATTCCGGTGATTCATGTCATCGCCATACACAGGCATGTAAGCTAGCAGCTACGCCTCTTCCCTTGCGATCAAGGCTGGAGGCCACCGTGCTCCAAATGTTGGGCGAACCACAAACGTCATTCTTGTGAAATGTCATAAGAAAGAGGGTGTATTCGGATACTGCTGCAGTCAATGTAGAGGACATATGTACGAGAGTCCCGATCCAAGAGCAGAGATATGTCGAACAGATGCGAGAAACATCATTAGTGATGGTGCGATGGTGATTACGCCGAGTTGCAATCATTTCGAGATATCTTTACTTCAACAGTTTCAAGGTGCCAACTACAAGTTGTATGGAAGAGATTACGGGTAGGAGCTGGTTGATCCTACTTTCGTAGATCAAGTCAGCTATACCAAAGCTGCTAGCAGGGCCATCGATCTTTAACACGTGAGGAATAAGGCTATCAAGAAGACCCTAACTATGGCGTTCGCTGACAGCCTTGCTATTCCAAACAGTCTGACGGGTATTTTGCACTTTTCAGACTAGAATTCGAGGTTTCTTCGGTGTCTCCTAGGGTTCAAGGGTTGATGGAAAAAGTCACACTGGTCAAACCTCTCGTGAGTCGTCATTTTCCTATATTATGCGATTGGATCCCTGATAGAAGTTTACGATTATCGGAAGAATCTTCAAGTTAGCTGTTGATAATCTCATGGTATCCAGCAGATTAACCCTGCCGTAGATGGGTCTCAATCCTTTGACAGGTGCCTCGCAGGACCGACAGCAACTAGGTAATACATTGGAGTACTTTGCCACATCTTACCCTAAGAATACGTGGTATTCAGGCTGTGCTTGCAGACCGTGCAGCGGCGATGTCACCAGTGCCAGACTGGTGACCTATCAAACCATACATATATTTCTAGGCTATCCCCTGAAAGGCCCGGACCCCCGCATCTATTGCATAGCCTCGTTAGAACTTTTCGAGATGGGGGTGTGCGAACTGCCAACAAACTAAAAATCGGGAAATACTCGCAATCTCATGCCTGTCATCGCTTGCTTTTCTGACGCAAGATTCAAATTTCCTACTCGCATCGCTGAGCCGAAGTACTTTGCACTTGACAGCTCCTGTTTATCGAGCCAACATACTTTTTGTAATAAGATTGTATGTCGTCGGTATGGCTCATCAAGAACCTCATTTCGCGGATGGGGAATGGGTGCAAGCCTACGACATAAAGCAATTTCTCAAAAGAACGGGCGCGGATGACCGTGAAGCTGCGGTCACTTCCTTAACCGTTCCCCCAGAATGTCCGGAGACTGCTCTGAAAAGTTCAAACATGTTGGCTTCGGATGCTGCAGGTGTAAGCTACAATGATCAATTGAAACGCAAATACATTCGCAGCCTCGAACGACAGTCGGAAAAGCTTCGGATGCGTAATCAAGAACTAATATCGCTTCTCGTATCCCTTGGGCAAGATGTGGAGCCATATACTAACGACGTTGACGCTCCTTTTTCAACAGTTAAGGCACCTTATACCGCAGTCGCATCACCCCCTGCAGTAGTCAAGCCTAACAAGTTTCTTAAAGAACCCTCACACGATAGTCGTTGCGATTTATATTCGCAACAAGGTGCAGCAATTGCCCATTCAGTACGCCAAGGGCCAGCTGGTATACCACCAGAGCACCATCCCAACCCTTACAATATACTGCGCCCAATGCCAAGAAGACTTCCAAGAAAACTGCTTCACGAACAGCAAAGAACAGTCTTGTCCAGTCCGTGGTCAAGGAACAACAGGAGATCCCCACCAACAGTAGCTGTATCTATACGCGGCATTGCTGAAAGATTAGCATTAGCTTACCGGGATGCTGAAGCGCTGGTCCGTTGGATCACAAATACACAGGTAGGTAAAAGGGAACTAGCCTATACCGAACTTCTCAAAGACTGTCTCCGATACAATATAGAAGAACTGGTGGCAGCCATCAAGGTTCGTGATGAAGAATATGGTCGCAAATTATGGTTTATCCTCGAAGACAGTAAGCTTGATGCTTTTTTGTCCTCATGGATGCTTTAACATTCGGGACAGGCATCGCTACGGAAGCGCTTGAGAATTGCCTCGCCTCCTTCGAAGACGATGTACTAAAGAGCTTACTGTCCATTCGAGATTCCGACTGGAAGATCGGCTCGATATTTTTGATTGAAGCCTCGAACTTTGCAAGAGTGGCATCGATTGCTGCGCTCGATGAATCTTCTTTGCATTTAGCGCAAACTGCTACTGTAGCAAAGAGTCTCGTAGGAGGGAATGGTATGCAGACCTTACCTTACACGCCAAAGATATTTCCTTCCGCGAAGGTCGCTGCGCATATGGGCAATGGTCTGTGGCAATCGTCGACTCGATTGATTCAGATGCAACCAGCGAATGCTGTCCCGCATCCCATATCAGCTAATGCTCCAGGTTTGTCCTCGATATCTAGCTTGTATGGGCCACCATCTCCTACGATGCTGGCGCCATATACTGACGACTTCTGCAAAGGAACGTACAGTTTTGGGGAGGGGAGGCGATCTGAGACCCTCAAGATCAAAGGTCCTACGGCATTGGAGGTTAGTCAATATAGATACTGGAGCTGTGCCATTCCAAACTGTGCGTATGAAGGCCTGGCTTACAAGATTGGAGGACATTGGACCCTAGATAACACTATTCGCCAAGATTACGCCGTACGATATCGCTGGAGTTTCCTAGCTAAATGTCACCTACCTACAAATACCGGGCACGGTGGCTTCATGTGTGCCCTATGTATACCGAAGAATCTCCCACTTTCAAAATATCAATCAGGTGATGCGTTGATGGAGCACGTCGCAAGTCACGCAGGACAAAGACTCGACTCGTTTATCGGGCAAAACATAAGCGTCATCTGCGGCCGAACGGCACTGCAAGGAGAATTGTTTGACATTAATTTCCCATCTCCAATAGGAGACGTTGAACCCGCATCCACCGCAGTGCTAATGCCGAAGATGGACTCTGTACATTTGGTCTCGGCGACGGCCCTTAGGACAGACTGTACAATGTCCAGCACCAGTCCGGATAGCACAATGGAATGCCAGCAATCGCACAGTCAGACCAGGAAAAGCCCCATCAAGGAAGGTCATCGAATAATGGAGAGCAACATCGTAGATGATCATCGGCAGGCTTTTGTTGGCAACCATGAACACCCAAATGACACTGGAGGCACAACCGAAGCATATCAAATACCTGAAGGTAAGCCGACAACAGCAAGCAGAACCAGTAAGCAACAGCCTAGGGGACGCCTGGTGTCTAGAAACTTTCCCTGTGCTCCGATCCCAAGCAGGAGCGACACCAGCAGTTTATATAGTGGCAGCACGCATGATAGCAGTACGTATGGGAGCTGGGATGACTCAAGCATAACCAGTAGCGAGGACAGCGAAGGAGAACCGCAATACGTCACCAATGATCCTATCGACTTCGCATTGACTACCAGTCCCCCGGATAATGTCAAGATCAAATACAGAGGCGATGCCAAGGATAGCGGGAGTAGAGTGAGAGTCAGTTCGCCTTATGCATACGGCAGTCATGCCTTCAATCCAGGACCAGAGGTCCTGATTTCGCAGCAATCCTCCAGCGATCTAGGAGATTCGACATCTGCTTCGAATACCGCCGATGAAGACAGTTTCAAAATGTACAAGCAAGGAAGCCTGATCAAGCAAGGCGTTGCAAATAGTGATAGGTTGTCATCTCACTCTGCCAGTAGTACAATTTTCCATACGATACCGGTCAACAAGCAGGATAATCGGGCTGAGTCGATTGGGGACAACCTTGGAACTGGAAAGATTGAGTGTTACACCAACGCTGACGTTGAGCTGATAGCGGGTAGCGAAGCGTTACTTGATGAGTCTGGAGAGAGGACCAACGAACTGGTTGAGCGGCTTGAAGAGGACCCGAATGTTCATAATATCTGTCATCCGCCACGATTACTAGTGAATCGTACCACCAGAGACTCACAGGGCACCCATCCGGTTATGCAGCCTGCAGTGAATGCGAAGCTGTCAAGGCATGCTGAAGCGATAGGTTTGAGGGGAAATGATGACAAGCCACTGTTCCGCGTTGATTCAGAAGTCCATGAGGCCATTGATCGAACATGTGATCCTGTTACGCGACACGAAAGTGCCGCCGGATTTGATGGTGTTGTTAAAGTACCGTCTTGGGGTTTCATACTCAAGCATTTCCTCGCGCTAACGATCCTCGTGGGCACATACTCCATTCACTACTACGAAGTCAAATATCACAAGTCATTGGATCACAGCCCCACGATGGAGGAGCGATACAACGTCTGTGTCAAAAGTGTTCAGATGGCGGCTTGGACAGCAATATTATATACCTCGTCGAAGCTCCTTGATTGGAGGCTTGGATTCCTAGCATCACGGAATAGAAAGCATGTAATTGGAGATCCTAAAAAGCGTATATCGGAGAGCCTCCGCATTCTGAATGGACAAGAATACACCGCCTCCAACGATGCGAAGCGATATGTTGAACGTATGACCGGAAAGCAATGGAATTGGTGGCCATTCATACCCAGCTTTCGGCCCCTTCAACCGGGCGAAGTCCGAGTAGAATGGGAATGCGTGAGTGAACAATGATCACTGAACCATAGATCACAGGGACTGACTTCGACAGGAATTACAACACACTCACTGGTTAGAATTCTCGAGGAACAAGGTTCACCATATGTTTAGTTCATTGAGAGCAGCTACTCCTACTATGGCTATTGTGCAGCCTTCTGTAAAAAACTTGGCAGGACATAGTTCTGCTTCCCGGTTATCGATCTCTAGTCAGATGTCACGATCTCAATCTTCTGATAGTCGTTCATCTCCGTCGACAACTGGTACTGGCTTTTCGAGCCCTCCTAGCGATAATGCGGATGGTGATGATAATGGATCGTCGGAGCAGGAGCACGATGCTTCAGATGATGCTGTTACTGTGGACATTGTTCCTCCAAGCAAACTCAATGGGTACATACTATTCGGTGTGCAGGGTTCGAAACGGCTGCACAGCTCAAAAACTCGCCTGGCACAGATTGACGTGAACGTCTGTAAAGACGATGACAGCTTCTTCGATGAGATGAAAGTTCAATTTCAGTTGTTGCGTGGACATTTCCGATGGATTTTTTCGATCTGGATTTTCCAGGCTTGCGAATTCGTCATGGTACGTATCATACCCTTCACAAGCTGAACGAAGCAGTGACAACGAATCAGTTCTACAAAGCCAACCCAAATGAGATCATGCCAGGCCCCGAAGAGATGCCTCCTGTGGCCGATGTGGACTATCGATTTGCTGCTGATCGAAATCCTCCGGTCCTCAGCAGCGTCTTCAATGCAAGTTTCTATGGGTGCGAAAAGGCATGCATTAAGTCACAGCTCGACGTTATGAGTATCTTCCACGAATGCAAAGGGCGCAATCACTGCGGTAGATACCGAATACTTGAGCGTCTGCCTAAACGTCAAAGAAAATGGGAGATCGATCGCGACGAGGAAAAGGAAGAGACGTGGGGCCTCCATGCGACGTTCGGAATCGCTTTCTACAAGGTAGCCGTGTATCATCTATTGATCCTCGCTGCGCCCATCATTTCCTGGGGTGTATGGTTGAGGAAGTGGCCGACTGACTGGCAAAATGCTTCTGTGCCGTTCTTCGCTGTGGTGGTGCTTCTATCATTGTTTTGGCTACCATTCGCGCACAACGTCGGCCCAAAGGACAAGGGAAAGCATAAGATAGCATAAAGGTAATGAGAATGTCGTCCATTTCAACGAACCGAGATCAGCCTGGTACTTTTGGCGGACCGAATGGAGGAAAGATTTATGCATTCACGAACGACCTTTGAAGGTCACAATTGACGAGCAAGTACTCGGTGAGGCGGGACTCACGACCACTTTTCAAGGTGAGTTTTTATTACTGTCAACGATCATAGATATTATAATCACAGTTGATAGATTTTGGACTCGGGTCGTAGATGGAAGTTACACTACGGTCCTAGGCGGCGTTCGGAAAATACAATCCTGACAATTTCAGAGCTATGTAGCAGCATACTGTATATCTTTTCTTCCTCTCACGAATTTTGACAACGATACTAACTGGCGTTTCCAACGGCACGCCCTGTAATCAACGATGCCATAGACCGTTGCATGCTTGAGAACAAGGAAGGCTCCGTACCTGACATTCAGGGAGAAATTTTGCTATGCCCTTTAACGCTTAGCTATGTAGTGACGGAAAGACCGACCAGAGATATCGGTCAGCAAAGGGTTGGACGTGTAACCTAGGCTATGATACTCCAAAATCTCGCAAGATATCGTTGTTTAGCTAGGGGCTAGTGAGGACGGTCTATCGATCAGGGGTACCAAGGCACTTTTAGTCCTGCTGGTCTCTAGAAGATACTCATCCTTTCCATCGTCGGAACTCGAGGCCTGTGTGACTGACTTCTCTCGCTGTCCCACAGTGGGACCATCCTTGGGTTATATGTAGAGCTTCCTTGGCTTGCTCACGCTGGGTGCCCGGGTCTACAACGATCGGCCTCGGTTGTTGCTAGGGCGACCGGCTTTTTCTGCCAGGGAACTAATGTAAGAACTCACACCTCGCAATTAGGTAAACCTTGTGGGATAATCCTTCCCTGATCAAAACTTCACTGCCCGATCGATAAATAGTCATATCTATATCTGAGCATGATGTCTCATGATACGTCAAGGAGTGTGTCCTCGCAGACTCCCAATATTCACGACACCGCTGTCACTTCTCGTATGCCGCTATCAGAGATACAAGACCCCTCCAACATAATTCATGTCAATGCTCCGAGGTCGCAACTGCTCCTTCAATCGAGAAAGCCCTTAGTCGTCGAACTTGAGGACAAAGTCTATCCTCGTGCCCGACACAGCCTCGTCGATATCAATTTATCGACGTCCTCACAAAGAGAGACAACGAGGTCAACACTTCGCGGACGAGCAAAACATGTTCAGCCAAAGCTACAAATGACACCTACCCTTCATCAACATAATATCGCAGTTCTACAATCCGGTCACAACCAAGCATCGCCATCAAATTCCCCTTCTTCACATTCGCTTCACCATAAGCCGTCTCTGCCAAAGTCACTTCCTACTACAATCAGCTGTCTTGAGACGCTGACATTACCCAAACATCCCTCTACTTTCAACAGCTGTCATAGCAAATCACACAGGCTACAAATCACTCTTCCTCGAAGCAAATTAGTACCTTCAAGTAAGCCAAGACCTCAAGGGTCACGAGTTAGATTGCCAGATCCGCACAAAGAACCACCAGACTCATACGCTGCAGCAAGTTGGAGGCACGTAAAAGCCAGAATAGCAACGATGGATGAGCCATCTACAGCTACAACACCTTCTATCACAGCTTCGAGTGGTCAGGAGTCGAATAGTAAGCTCGATCAGACTTTGGAAGAGCTTCAGGTTGACCAAGGAATACAATGCGATCCCAATTTCACTACCATTGTCTCCATTAAGGATACACCTGCCATCATTGCCAAGCTGCGATCGGAAATGAATGAGGGCTCCACTACACTAAATCTACTTGCAGGGATTGAGTCAGTCTTCTTTCGACGGTCTCAAGGGTTCCAACTTGTTACAGAAGCTTACGATGCCTGGACAATCATCCCACCCACTCAAGACCAGCTCGTCATTCATATCAATCATACTGTAGACGTTGAGCTCAACACAGTCAGCATCGCATTTAGCTTGGCGGCGGGTGCAACATGGAACCATAAATTTCTGCGTGGATACGCTGGCCTGCTACGTTCTGCCAAAGTGTTCGATACGAATATGAGATGCTCGCAATTTCTGATTGTCACAGCTGGAGAGGCCGACCTGAGCTTGCTGCATGAACAATGGATACAGCACGCAGAGCAAGCGTTAGAAAAGCAGCTCTCAGTGCGTCGAGCAGATGCAGTAGAAGACCGGTGGCGTGTTCTCACCCATATTCGTTGTTATGGGTACCTTATCAATGGTCTCAACCTCGAGATACATGAAATGGTATATCGACCCGATCTATCGCGCCAGAGGGTCCCGATCCAACCAGAGCGATTTCAAGGTCAATCCATGGGCTTTAGTACGAAGGGACCGTCTTCTAATACCGCGCCAAAGTCCAACGATGCCATGAACTCTGGTAGCCGTCCAATCTCAAAACCTATGCCAGCGATACCGTCAGGCCAATTTCCCACTAACCGCCCAAGTTCGACAAGCACATCAAGGACTCCGTCGAACAACGTCGCCTCTAATCGGCCGAAGACATTATCGCGTACCAATTCACTTCCCGCTACAAAATCGAGGACCACGTCGCGTGGCTCTGCTGCTTCGGGATCAGGGACACATCGGGAAGCAGCGCCGCAAGATCCGTCCTACAAGCCTCTAACATTCACCACGTCGATGGTAAAGTCGTTTAACCTAGAATGTGCGGAGGACATTGTGCAATTTAGCAAATTCCACAACGTGGTAATGAAATGGGCGCAAGTGCACTCTTGCGCCGCGTTTGTCAAGAATCTCCACCATCTATGCTACGAACCCACTACCGAGAAGACGGGTCTTTGGAAGATGACGAATGAAGAGATGCACCAGTACTGGGACTCGGTAGCGCCTCAGCACGAAGTGGTTTCGAATTCGAGAGGACCATCTTCAGGGGCATTGATGGGAATGGGAGATGCTGCTAGTGTAGAGTGAGTTTGGTTTGATGAGGCTTTGGACTGATATGCAAACCCCCAAAGAGGGAGTGTCCAGCATTGAGATAGCTTGACTGTTGGACTTTTTCACAATTGGCTCTGCTGAGCAAGGTGCAGATGTGGAGAAGTAATGATGACATGCCGAAATTCTAGGACTGGAGCAGGATGGCAAATCCCAAATACCCGAGTCCCTCATGTGTGGAATGCTGAACACGGCAGAAAAGCAGATTGCTTTCCCAAGACAAAGACTTAACAAGCGCAATAATACTTCGCCAATCATTAGCCAACATTATTCGGTAGTTATCGTTCCTGTGACGTTGACTGTAATAGGCCGACCATATACATCGGAATGTGATCTTGGACGTAGTCTTGTGAGATTTATCTCTTCTTGAAACATTCTCAATACTCAGAGAATCCAACTTATGATCATACTTTGCGTCTTTCTCCTCAATCCCTATTGGAAGGTATGTGAGGTACCACCTCCTAAACGACAAAAGGACCGATTGCTTTCATGTAGGATATGAAGATCATGGAGGAGAGGTCTTGTATCTGTTTCTGTATCCGATGCAGATGAGGTAGGTAGGTAGCTTGCAAGATTATCATTGAGGTGAGTGGCAGCAAAGGGTCATTAGAGGAATATTGAAAGATGGAGGAGTACGTAATGTCACTGTAATGGAAGTTTTAACACCACCAGCATTGAGTAGATTCGATGATTTGTCCAGCCAGCAGAGATGGATCGTAGGTCCAAGGGATTCCTTATCCAAGTCATGATTGGAAAGTTTCGGTGTTCTTGGATGAGTCGAAGCTTACCCTAGGATGATACACACAATCAAAACACAAGAACACACCAACAAACATCCCCCAACCCCTCAAGCACCACTAACCCCCCCTCCCCCAAGCCCATCCCCCACCCTCCCAAGCGGCGCATTCCCCGCCGCCTCAACACTAACATCAAACATCCTCCTCCCCCCCACCCCCAAAATCCCCCCCTTCCACCCATGCGCCTCATTCACACAGCTAGTCTGAATCCGCGCCGCAACGCGCGCGATATCCAGCCTCGTAAAACGATCGCCGGACGAGATGACGGCGGGGATCAAGCGGATGGAACAGCTGCCGCTCGTCCAGGTGTGCCACGAGGTCCAGTAGGCGGGGGCCATGGCGCCGCCTTCGAGGAGCTGGAGCATGGCGGAGTGGCAGTCGTGGGGATGGCTGATGGGGAGGCGGCTGCGGGGGATGGGGAGGCTGGGCCAGCAGATTGGGGGGGAGGAGGCGGTGGTGTTGGTGGGTGGTGCGTTGGTCTCCTCCGCGGGTGCGGTTGGGGGTTGTGGTGGGAGTTGGAGGGAGAGGGCTCGTTCGTTGAGGTGGGACTGTTTGGATGTGGCTTCACGTCTCCTAATCTTGATGTGTGATGACTGCGACACTGCAATTGGCGATAAATTTATTGGAGGCTCGGAATTACTAGCAATGTAGTCATTCACCGGACTAGTTCCGACCGAATGTGGAGGTGTGTAGCTATCAGGGAGCCCTGCGAGGAATGTATGGTCTGTAGGAAGAGCAAAGATAGCTGCAAAGAGAAAGTAGCCGAAGCCAAAGCAGAAAGGGAAGGACAACATTGCACACTTAAACAGTGTCTGTATCACTAGTATAATATCATGGAATGGAAAATGTAATGAATGCTGCACGTTTGATTTATAGGCAAGCCCTACCAACATAATCGATGCTCGTGCGTACCTGTCGCCAATGGCAGGGCCCAGAAGACCAGAGAATCAGGCAGGGTCGCGTAAATTTCTTCGTGTTGGATTCTCGGTAGGCACGAAAAAAATTAGCCGCGGTGGTCTCATTCGTTACCGGAAGCGAGGTTTGCGGAGGCTCGTGGGTCGGTAGCGAAAGTGTTTCAATGCTTTATTTCCGAGGCAAAGCTCGCAGGAAGGATTCGATAACGTCCACGATGATACCGGAGTGGACCAGTAACTTGTTCGCGTTTGGAAGATCCTGGTGGATATCGAGCCAAGGTGGCATCTTCCAATCCCTGAAAGGATACCTCATAGCCCGTTCTCGGTCTTGAATCTTTCCCATGCCTCATTCAGAGTTGCGAACACGGCCGCACTGATCATCTTTTGCTGCGTCGTGGCAGTGGTAGGAAGCTAGTGGTCTCATTTTAGCATTTCACATAAACGGGACATCATTCACCGAGGATTCACCTTATCAGGGTGCAATTTTGCAATCCCCTTCATGTAAACCAGTTTCACCTTTCCAGGCAATAGAAGGTCTCCCATTCCCACCTTCTTCCACCCACTATCTGACCAGAGAACATTGTCAAGGGTCGACAGTAAAGCGCGCAGATTACCTTCTTTGCCTGCGCGCCACCTTGACACCTGCGCATTCACAACATCGGCCAGCGCGAACTTCTCATCGTCAATGCGATCAGCAGCAGCGTTGGCTGCACGAAGACGAGTCACAGACTCAGAGTCAGGAGCAAGATCACCCAGAGCGGTCGCCTTGGGTCTCGGCTTTGGTGCAACTTTTTTGGGACCTGAAAGATTGGACTGAGATGGCGGTGCTGCAGCTTTCTCGCTCCTGTCCCTTCCAGCGATGCTAGTAGCACCCCCAACGCCTGCTTCGACGCACGATCGCCAGACAGCAGCCGCATCGACCCAACGCTCCAAGTGTTCCAAGGCTTCGGCTTGACGTGTCATTGCTTTCTCCCAATAGGTGCTCATTAGCTTCTTGCCTTCGCCACCACCAAGGTCAATAATTCCATCTTTTCCTTTTGAAGGACCGATGAGATCAAGAGCAGACTTCGCGTCTGCCAGCGAAGCTTTAGCGTCACCAACCTTGGAATGTGAAAGAGCACGATTGGTGAGGAGAATGATGGCGAGAGGATGGGTGGATGGGACAGTAGAAAGGGACGTCGAGTAATGAGTCGTTGCGAGTGCAAAGTCTCCGCGTTTGAAGGCACCGTTACCTTCTTGCCGTTCCTTCGTTGAAGCCTGAAGAGCAAAGGAAGAAAGGGAAGGGATGGTGCGTTGGGGAAGTAGTGGACGGCTGGAGGTGGGAGCAGCAGAGGCGGGACGTGGTCGGATTTGATTATTGGGACGAAACGTGACTGGTTGTGGCGAAGGTTTGGCTGTGTCAAGAAGGATGTCGGGTTCTGATTCTGGGATTGCAGGACTATTCATTGGCCGTTTTCGTCTGGCTGGGCTAATGTAGGCTTGAGATGTTTCGGCCTCGACAGTTTGTCTGCTCAATCTTGGCTTGTTGTCTCGAGCAACTAGCTGCTGTATAAATTTCGATTGGGGTAAAATCTGTTCTCCCGGCTTCGGTGTAGAAATAGGGGACTGCTCTCGTTGGAAATGCGATCCGTCCTGAAAGGGTTGGGCTTTGGCACGAGGTTTACGAGCAAGCGGTCGGGAGTCCGCTTCCAGCATCAATGCCTCGTCTGTGACATCGGCGTTTGACGAAGGGGCTGCCTGGTTTGGTAGTGGTCTTCTTCGAGCTCTGTCATGATCATTGGCCTCGCCGTCGGGGTGCTGTAATCTTGGTTTCCGAGTGGTCGCTTCTGGCTGAGCATCCTTCATCCACTTTGGCTGGCTGGAGTCACTATCCGAATTTAGATCTTGCACTGCCTGGTTTAACTTCTTAGTGCTGGTCTTCCATAGTGAGCCGGCTGTCTTGAACATCTTGTTGCCAATCTGCGATGCGTACTGCGCTGTATCCTTCTCGCCATTGACCGGAGAATGACGGTCCGGGGGACGCTGAGTACTCTTGCTACGTTCCTGCTCCCTCATCCAAGCTGGCTGTACAGCTTCGGAAGCTGAGCTTTTCCGTCGCCCTGGTGCTCTTCTGGATTGAGGTGCTTTAGAGGTGCGACCCGGCTCATCTTCCCGAACCTGAGACTTCAGGGCCTTCCGGGAATCCTGATGTGCTTGATTCAGCAACCATCCCACAGCGGCCTGCACGTCTGTCCCAGATTCGGTGGTCTCAAGTGCTCTTCTAGATGTGTTCGGGGGAAAACCCATGTCTACCAATTCGGCGACTGCACGCTCCTGAGGATGGCTCTCTAGTTCTTTCGGAACTTCAGGCGAGGCCGATTCAACCCTCACCCTCGTGGGGAACTCCGACACTGGTCGGCCCAGCAGCCCCAGTACGTCATCTTCATCGCCCTCATCAGCAACTCCGTTTGTGATGATCCCACCACCAGACGCATCCACGTAGCTAGCGGTACCAAGTCCAAAAGGATCATCATTGTTATCTCCCGCATAGCCCCCATTGATCCCATGCAGATCCTTTAGTGGTGATGGTGCGCCGATCGTTCTGCTTCCTTTATTCACACTCGATGGATCTATGATGGAAGACTCCAACAGGTCCGGCATATGGCTCGACGTATCCACAGGCACTGAAGCATTGAAGGCAGCAAGAATGTCATCCTCATCTTCCTTAGGCGTTTGTATGCCGCTCAAAGCGGAGACAGATGGTATATTAGTGAATGGCTTATTTATGACCTGAGATAGCTTCTGTCCACCATATTCACTGGTAGCCGTATACGTTGGCGGCGATCTGACTCTGTCGGTTGTCGTCCTCCCGCTCCCTACATTGTCCTGGCGCGTTGTCTGCTGCGCGCCAAATCGTGCATCAAAAGCCCTCCTCTTCTCCGCCTCTCTCTTAACTCTTTCCTCTTGAAGCTTCTTTTGCTGTGCCTGTAACGAAATGTCTTTATTTGCTTGAGAGGTGTTGAAACTCACCAGATTGGCGAAACTGTCGTTGGCGGGTAAGGGTGCAATGCCGCGTGTGGGAGGTTGGCTGGAGGCCTTCGTATTCGCCAGTGATGGGGAGGAAGCCGATGTTGCCGATATCGAAGGTCCAAATCCCAGAGCTGGGTAGTAATTCCCAGAAGCTGGTGGGTACGGTCGACCTGATGGTGCTGCCTTGGGCGTGTTCCATTCCACGCTGGACAAATCGTTCATCGTAGGAACGGATGTTAAGTCTTCTTTGTGATCATCGTACCCTTAAAACGAGATAGTCTCGAGCTCACTATATTGGCTAAATGCGGATATCGAACCTCAGAAACAGTCAATATATTGTACTCGGAAGGTTAGCGAGCGACGGCGCCAAGGCTTCAGCCACAACCGCCACTTCGGTCATGCTCACTCTGTATCTGTACCTCCTCTCTTCATCGACCCTGCTTTAGTCGGAATGGGACAGGGTATACGGATACATGGTTGTGGGCCAGGTAAAGACTCTTGAAGACAAAAGCCACAGCTTCTGGACGGGCTCCTGCCACCTAGAACTATCCACTGATTGCCAGATATACAATCACCGCCCAAGCTAGGTTCCCACTATGCCGAGGTGCTTACAATGGCAATATTCTACGCTGTAGAATATCTCACATAACGATAAATGACCAGCGACTCTTGGGGCCTTTCCAAAACTTCCCCATGTAAAGAATAACAACAGTCCGGACACATTTCATTCTTAGGCGATTTTGGAATTTAGCTTTACGGTTGCTAATTGGGGCCCCTCGCTCCCTACTTTACGATTATAGTTATGGAGCTATTCAATGGTACCTGCGTCAGGGGTTAGGCTTTAGAAAGCAAAATATCTTATGGATGGTCCCAAGTATGACTGGCGTACGTCGTACTATAGAACTAGTACATCTTGAAACATCGCATGCTCAGTCCGTAGAACATTTCCCCACGCCTCCCTGCCAGAAGGGATGAACAGTATCAACGGGGTTCGCCGTTGGAGCGCATACATTCATACAGTAGGTATACGCGTGGTGGAACAATAGGGGTTGGATAATGGCGGTGGATCTAGCGCCAATCTAAACAAGGTACTTAAGTAAGGTAGCTGGTAGATAGTTCTAGTGGGATGAACGGAAATTACGCCACCATGTTGACGATTCTTCCTTCGAATAAGCGGCAGCAGCATGGCTCGGCGCGCCTTCCGTATGTTGTGGAAGTGCTTTAAGCCTAGAGCGGAAAGTAGATAACATCGCAGAATACTCCCATTGGTGGGGTAGAGGCAAAGCTCATGGCGTCCACGCCAGTGAGCGGGGAGACAATCCCGACCCGCCAGTCCCAGCTTTCTGTCTCCCCCGATGGGAGGCCCTGATCCCTGTCATCGGGCTGGACCAAAACACTGGGTGACTGGGTACCTGCATGAACGCTATGAGCCATGAAAAGTTGAAAAGTGCAAGAGAGGGAGGCGATGCGAGGTCCCGGCCCTTTCTCCTCACTTAGACACTAAACATCGACCCCATGGCCCAGTACAGCTAGAACGGCGGAGTAGGGGAGCAGAGTAAGGAGAGCATCGGCCTGCTCCTTCCAAGCCTTGCAAGCTTCCTGTTTCGAACAGCCTTTATTCTACCTGCGTCCTGCAGCTATCCTTCTTCCGCCTGGTCAACCACAACATCTTATGACTGTTGGGGATCGGTACCCCTCCATTATCACCGTCCTCGCTTAGACTTGTCCAAGACACAGAGATGGGTCTCTTCAGTCGGAAAAGCTCCAAGCACATCAATACCAATGGCGACTTCAAATCATCCAACGGCACAAGCGTCAATAGCAACGCCAACTCTTTGAAGTCGCCTCCACCCACAAAGACCTCACATGGGGAGCCCTTGGTGTCACCTTCCGCACTGGATGTCTCACTCCCTCCTCCTCCGGACCCCACACTCGACCCTGCAGCTTATCTTCGGAGTATCTATGCCGTGAGAGCCCGCTGCGGACTGGTCTATCAGCGCGCCAAAAGGAATCAATTGGCGCATTTCGATGTCGATGGTAGCAAGTTCGGCGAGACTGCTGCATACTTGGTTTCCATTATTAAGGTAGCAACGTCTCTACAGTTCGACTTGCGCCCGAACTGACCATGCTCACTACAGAGAGATTACGCGCCTGATTACAGGCAGATACCTGCTCACGGACGATGGCAGCATTTCGAAGCCGGCGGACGACCAAGGATAGAGCAATTGCTGTCCTCCTGGCCCTCCTCCGTAGACGTTCAAGAACGCACACGCCGCTTGATCGACCTCTTTCTTGTTTCAGTCCTCCTTGATGCTGGCGCCGGAACAAGATGGTCATACAAATCAAAGGAGTCGGGGAAAGTTTACAAGCGAAGTGAAGGATTAGCTGTGGCTAGCCTGGAGATGTTCAAAGCTGGCTATTTCAGTAGTGACACATCGGAGCCTTGCCAGGTCGATAGCGCGGGACTTCGAAAGTTGAGCGTGCAGCGATTGGCAAAGGGATTGCAAGTGACGGAAGCCAATCCGCTATTGGGACTCGAAGGCCGAGCTGGGATGATGATGAGACTTGGTGATGCACTCAGGAACACCGCTCTGTTTGGCACTCGAGGAAGGCCTGGTCACATGCTGGGTATTCTTGACGCACCCTGAGCAAAGTGGTAGTCACTGACAGTAGTGGCTAGACTACCTTCTCTCGCACCCAACCACCCAAGCCGCCTCTGTCCCAGTCATCACTGTTCCGACTCTCTGGACCGTCCTCAGCAACGGGTTGTCGAGTGTTTGGGCCTCGTCACGGACCCAGATCGATGGCGTATCCATCGGCGACGCCTGGCCTTGCTCATCCATGCCTGCCTCGCCACCATCACTGCCGTGGGAAAACATCGTCCCTTTCCACAAACTCACACAATGGCTTTGCTACTCGCTCATGATCCCCATGAAGCGGGTCATGAACATCCAATTCGCCGGTACAAATCTCTTGACAGGATTACCGGAGTATCGAAACGGAGGTTTACTCGTGGACACCGGTCTCCTCTCACTAAAAGAGAAAGATGCAAGCCGAGGAATAGCGGCTTACAAAAACAATGCTATGGTGAAGGGTCAGCCAAATATGGAAGTCGTCCCTTTGTTCTCAACGGATGACGATGTCATCGTGGAATGGAGGGCTGTGACGGTTGGCTTTCTGGACGATCTACTTGTCGAAGTTAACGGAATTTTGGGACTTTCCGGTGAAGACAAACTAAGCCTGGCGCAAATGCTGGAGGCTGGAAGCTGGAAGGTATGAATCACTTCCAGCCACCAATGATCGTTACTAATTACGGATTCGCAGGGAGGACGAGAGCTGGCCGAGGTGTCAAGACCGAACACCAAAGAGCCTCCTATTATGATTATGTCCGACGGCACGGTATTTTGATGCGCTTGCAATTTCCCGAGTTTTACTCCCTTCACTTTCTTTCCTTGGGTTTCTCCCCATGCCTCTAGCTCTTATATTTGGCATGGCAATGATCATGATAGCTTGACGGATTCTGCTGGTCTGGCTTCAAGGGTTTGGTGATGATACGACCTTTCAATCGATGGGAATGCTCCCACGCGGATATATGGGGTTTCATGCAGGGCTCATGAGCATTCTTATGTGTAACATGAAGATGGCGGCCACTAGGAGGACACCTTTCTAATTATGTTTATATATCAAGTACTTGATGATACCCTCTAGCTCGTACATCTTCACATCTTCAATCTAGCCCCCTGCATTAGAATTCAATTGGTGAGTGCTAGCCTCGGCTCTTAGCAAAGGCTTGGCAACACAAAAATCTGCCCCCAGCTCACTCGAGGCTCACCCAGGCCCTGCCGCTTTAGCAAGCGCGCCGGGTAAGTAGGGGTAGTACCGCACCTAACCTAGGTAATATATTAGTCCTTTAAGGTAATATACGCTCTTATCTTACCTACTAACTTACTAAACCCCTTATATTTAAATATAAATATACGCGCTCGCCCTTATATAATCTATTCTAGGTAGGCTCTAGAAATAGCCGCTAAGATAGGGTATAAAGAGGAGTAGTCCCCCTCTCTTTCTATTCCCTCTTCTATTTTAACTCTCTCTAAGAAAGATTATAACTCTTATCTCTACCTATTATACCTATTCCCTACTAATTTATTTACTCCTTAAGATTATAGGTTAGAAAGAAATACTATTAGAAAAGTTATAAAAGAAAGTAATTACTAATAATTATAAGTAAGGAGTCTATTAAATAGGAGATAGTAAGAGAGATAATATAACTTATATACTAAAAACTCTTAAAAACTAGAATAGTACTTTAAAATATTAGAAGAAGTAAGTATTAATATTAGCTTAATCCTTTTATATTACTTTACCTAATTATATTAGTAGATAGATAGCTCTTATTAAGAAATATAAATCTAATATAAGAGAGGTAGATTATTAAGCTACTATTAATATCTCTTATATTATAAGAGCTTAGAGACTTTAAGAAGGATTACCTCCTCTTAATCTTATTACTATTAAAGACTTTTTTTATTTTATTACCTTTATTAGTAATAAGATTATTATTAATAAAAATTAACTTATTATTATAGATTTAATAAATATTTTTATAAAATTATTCTTTACTAGATTTACTTAAGTAACTAGTAACTATATTAAAAAAAGATAGATATATAATTTATAATATTAGTATATTTTATACTAAGATTTAAATTTTAAGTTAAAAGGAAGTATATTAATAGATTAGGAATATTTTAATTAAAAAAGACTTAATTATAAATTAAAAAAAGCCTAGGTACTATAAGTATTTACTTATTATTACTATTATTAATAGTACTATTTACCTAGTACGCCTTCCTTATAGAAGGCTTCTATACTCTATATACTTAGGTAGGTTTCCTATTATATAGAGAATATATCTTCTTTCTATATTATAAATTAGTTATAATATATAGTAGTAATACTATAGATCTTATTCTAATATTACTAAGTACTATAACTATATTAATAAGAACTACTAGCTCTAGTAGTACTAGCCTTATAATACTAGTCCTTAATAGCCTTC
>JAABUN010001465.1_pt1 | contig 51641 bp, 37 predicted proteins | sample 5559311 | NCBI WGS metagenome assembly JAABUN01 (sample SAMN10711877, study PRJNA513370) | rock metagenome | isolation source: Antarctica rocks | place: Antarctica: Victoria Land, Siegfried Peak sud
CGATTAGGATCATTGTTGGGGGAGAGGTGGGAGGGGAGAGGGGGGGTGGAGGTGGTGGAGGTGGTTGGGGTGTTGTGGAGTGGGGGTTTTGGGTTGGGGGTGATGTTAGAAATGTTGCTATGTAGGCATTTCATCGGGTTGAAGGGGGTTTGTAGAATAAGGGAATGGATGTTTTGAAGCTTGGGATGCCATAAAGAATTCACTCGCTTCTATGGGAATCTTATAGCATGAGACTGAATGTAATATATCCCATGACAGATCAAAACAGAATCGATGCGCCTGTGATCGCGGTTATGCGACATCTTGTTCGCCTCCTTCCCGATGTCCATTGACTCCCTCTTCGTGCTGTGTGTCGCCGTTGGTCTGCTCATCCTTCTCCGCCTGTGCCACGACTTTGATATGCTGCGGTCCGGGATTCCCACCCGGTGTAGCTGCGCAGACATTTCCATCCTCATCCACGAACTCGAAGTTATATCTTGAGAGTAGGTGGGGTATGGCTGATAGCTGTGGTCCATAGCGTGCTGTGTTATCGTACAATTCGAAAAGAGGGACGGCTAGAAGTTTCATGTTCTTGGGGACGCTCAGAACTTCTGCAGGCGACATGAGTATGGGTTCAGTCAGTGACGAAATAAGTGATACTCACTGCTCTTCGGCAATTGTATAAAGTAGAGCTTCTTGCATTCCTTCGGCCTCGTCACATGCGCCGGCAAGAATGGGTACATGAACGTTTCGAAGTTCGGCCGCCACCACTGGGCCAAGGTATCGCCAATGCACCATTCATCATTGACGCCTTCGCCCGAGAACTGTGTGCCGACAGGTGCCAGACGCTCGTTGAGACGGTGTTTGAAGCCTTCAATCTCGTCGTCTTCCGCTTGCAGGTAGTCGCCGGGTCTGGCCTCACGGGTTAGCTTGCTTTTCGGGCTGTGCGAGGTTCTAGCATGACATACAGTTTGAAAAACGCGTTTGCAATCTGCAGCATCAGGATATGTGGGTGGTTGTGCTCGTGGCAGACGAGGATTCCCTCGCACGTCCTCCGCATGCCATGCTGCTCGTAGTGCTCCTCTAACCTCTTCAATCGAGCCACCACTGAGGGATCCTCCTCGGGCTGATTCTCTTTGGTGCCGAACGTGTAATTGCTAAGTGGGAACAGGCGGATGGTCTGAGGTTGGTTGTTGCTGAAGGACTGGGGGAGGAGTGGTCTTGGAGGTCCTTTGTCAGCGATAGAGCTTCAAGAGCTTAATTACTTCAATTCTCACGGATAGGACGTCTGCAGTGCTGTGCCTGTCACTGTAGACATGGCAAATGTCCAAGGTGAGCCTCGTAGGTCCTGGGCTATGGATCGTAGAAACTTGGCTTTGGGCGCTAATCTAGAATGTTCAGTCTTCCGTACCCAAAGTCTCGCTCTGAGCGTGAACAAGATATGTATTCTACACAATGTACTTGTCCTGAAGCCAATTGGAAAGATGGGACGAATCTTCAAGAATAAGAAGTACACACGAATTGTGAAACACCCAGCTATATCTCCGTTATCCCCGGCTCACCGGCAATGATATTTTACTAAACTCACTCAGGACTAGCTTGATATCTGTCAAGAGCTCTTCAGACATCGAAATTGAACAATATAACGTATCACACAGAGACAAAGTACATCGGCTACATTTCAAGTGATCTGATGATCAACAGCATCGAATTATAGACGGGAACAGCCTATTCTAGCTGAGTTGGGGCCGATGAATTCCCTACTTTATTTACATATTCGAATCATGACAGCATGAAGGGCCCCGTCACGCCTCCTTGAATGGATTCATGATAAGGTAGCCCGCAACACCGGGAGCGAATGTGGGTGCGCAGTCAATCTTAAACTTCTCCCTGTGTTGCTCTTACTAAAGGAGGCTTGAAGAAGTGTCGCTGAATGTGAGGGCAAAGCTGTGTAAAATCCCCCACAGGTTCCCTAATTATCATTTCATTTACTCGAGTCGTCTCGAGTCTCAAATAGTTTGTTACCCTAACGAATAGGAGGCTAAATCAGACTACATCAACGGTAATAGGGATGAGTGTCCATTGATAGCAAGCTATATGTGACTCAAGGTAAGGCAAGGCCCATACTCAGCCCTCTCCAGCCATGAAAATTTTCAGGATCTGGCTACAATTTTGATATCAAGGCGTGGTGCCCAAAGTCTTTATTGCCATCCATCGTACCTGCTTGTTTACTCCAAGACCATGTCCCGCAAAGCGGTTTTCACGATACCCATACTATCAAGATGAAATTGCAACCTATTCTATCAGAGATGGAATTTGTAAGTGCGGAGTATTGGTTCAGGTTGGAAGGAACGATTAATGGTACCGCTTATGGCTCCGTAGATAGGTGGTGGAGGGGCGACAAGGTTATCCGTAAGGGATCTGAGTATTATTGAGCAAGACGATGTTACGGTGGCATGTAAGTGGCAGTGTTCATGATATGATTATCGTCATCAGCAATTCATACAGCTGCAACACTCTGTAAGCCTACCGAATCAATTGACCCCAGCTCTCCTACATCTGCAGGATGGAACAGTCTCTAGAGGTGCCAAGGTGACAGAAATCTGCCCCGGACTCATCCTCCTCCCAGCCTACGGTAGGGTGAGCGCCGCTTTACGCTCGCGCGTGAGGGTCGCGCGACTTGCCATTGATCCTTGGCGTTCTTCTCCACGAGAACCAACCAGCTCTTCGAGACTTTCTCCGCTGCGCAAAACTCGTCGTCTGCACGCTATCCCTCCAAAAGATATCAACAGAGTCATCGTACGTAGCATAGAGATGGCGTTCACACCACACCCAACCGGAGGTTTTGTTCTTAACCAGGAGCTCTCTGACCTCGAAGAATCAAGGCCGCTACCCTCCAAACAAACCAACGTGAATCGAAACGTAATGCGAAAGATAAAAAATGCACTCGAGTCGAACCCTGAATGTGATATCCTCTCCATTATTCCCGCCTCTTACAAATCCAAGATGACCCAAAAATCAGCTCATCCATCCGCGATTGCCCTCCTGAACCGCAGTACCATCGACACACTCCAATCGCTAGCTAACGAGTCGCCTGAAATCGACTTGCTTTCACACTTTCCCAAGCGCTATCGGATGGATTACGATCGTGGAATGGAGGATCCAGGTTACAAAGCACTCAGAATCAACAGGCCACCAAAAAGTCCCGATCCGCCGCCCGAGGACACTCTGACTCGTTTGGCTTCCGCAGCTACAGCTAATGTCATATTCCCTTTATCCGATACAGTGAATGACTTGATCTCCCGTCATAATTACGGCACGGAAGAATCTCTAACATCTTCGGAGACGCTCGCGCTTTCCATGAAAAGGCTGTTCAGCGCATCTAATAAGCTATGGGAATATCCGTTCCGCGGCGCCGTTTTCAAATGCAGCGATGAAGTTGTGGCCAAAGTAATTCTTGGATTCCATGACTCCACCGAGTATACCTCGATGCAGTATCTATATAAGCACGCACCAGAAATACCCGCCCCTAGACCGCACGGCCTGGTTAACATCGGCAATTTCTGGGCGATCTTTATGACCTACATCCCATCGATAACACTCGAGAAAGCGTGGCCATCACTTTGCCACGAGCAGAAAGTTTCCATTCAGCACCAGTTAAACGATATATTGACTCGAATGAGAGAAATGAAGCAGCCAGATGGGCTTCTCTTAGGTGGAGTTGGCGGAGAAGGCGTGAAAGACCTTTATTGAGAAGATTACCGGAGCGATAAAGCTATTGAAACCGTAGCAGGGTTCGAAGACTTTAAATTCTCTATATCGAAATTTGCGAGCGACTCATATATCAAATTCCTAAAGGCCTTGCTCCCTCCCACGACAAAGCAATCAGTGTTCACGCATGGAGACTTCAGGCCAGCTAACATTGTTGTTGAAACGGACTATCGGAATAACTGTATTGTGAAGGGAATCATTGATTGGGAGGATAGTGGCTTCTATCCGGACTTTCATGAGGCTACGAAATGCACCAACCTGTTGGACCCTAGCGAAACTACGGACTGGTACGAATATCTACCGAAATGTATTTCACCATCAAGCTTTCCGCAATGGTGGCTTGTTGATCGTCTTTGGGGAAGTAACATTAAATTCGCTCAATAGAGATTTTCTCTTCAAAAAGTGAGATATGTTCAAGAAGACGAGGGCCAAGCCCAAACCAACCACTTTCGTGGGATCCTAGCTTTTCAGAGGTGTCGGGCCTTACCAAGCTCCATGAGACGATTGGTGGAATCAGAACCTGTTATCAAATTACTTCATTCTTCGGCTTTTCATCTCCCTCAAAAAGATACGTATTGACGAGCCATGCCGTCGCAGTAAAACCGGCCTCTTGCTTGCAGGATGTCAAGACAAGGCCCTCCTGACATTAGCCATATAGGCCCAGAAGATGTTGAAAAGTATTCAGATGGGAAACAACACTGTGAAGTCGTATCGTTTATTTTGCATTCATGCTATTTACCCTTCGGGCGAAAAGCTGTTGATAACGAATACATGCACGATCATATCTGCTTGCAAGGGTGAACATTCTACTGGACTTGCTAAGCTCGGATACAGATTTGTCATTCGATACCTCGTCGTGCTTGCAGATGGAAAGAGGTACTGGTGGTCAACTCCAGATCGCTCTGTGTATGCGGCTATTGACAGTCGATATCGTCCTATATGATTGCTCCCTGGTAGCATCGTCACACACTGGTAGCATAATCACACACGTAAAATATAAGCTGCAGTCTCAAGTGCATATGTGGTGCATTTCTCCAGCGGTAAGTGGTGATGCTTCAAAGCTGAGCAAAGCCAGAGTTATCTAGTCGCTTTGAAAGGCGCGCATCTCGTGGAAGTTGTGGGTCGGCTTCTCCGTACGTAGCACTGGTAGTTAAGCAGCTGAGGGGGATCGGGTATCATTGTTCCAAAGAATTTGCATCCCTCCAAAGTTGTTGGACCGATAAGATGTGAGATGATGGTGTTGCAGAGGATGGACGAAGGGAGAGCCGGGCCTGGTAGAATTTCAGCCCTAAAGTCTTGGCAAGGTGGAGGCCAATAGCGTGTTGTGTGTACCGCCTGGTGCAAACCTCAGGTCTTCCATGCCTGTATGTCTTACGTGAGACCGGCCTTCTACGTTCGTTCTGCTCTCCTCCCGACCTCTTTGCTGCATCAACCAACGTTTCTTCGTACCACGCACTTCGCTCGCTATAGCATCCATCCTCGATCACCCCTTCCATCAACCACCACTCGTTTCTTAGCAACCATGGCTCCACTAACACGTCTTGCAGACAAGCTGGAGACCCCAGCCCTTGATGACAGATCATATAGAGTAGTCAGACTACCCAACAAGCTTGAAGCTCTTTTGGTACACGACCCTGACACAGACAAAGCCAGCGCTGCTGTGAATGTCAACGTTGGAAGCTTCAGTGATGCCGACGACATGCCAGGCATGGCTCATGCAGTGGAGCATCTTCTCTTTATGGGTACGAAGAAGGTAAGTATCTCCATACCCAGAGTATGCAAAGATGCTAACCGCTGATACACTTAGTACCCCAAAGAAAACGACTACAACCAATACCTGACAGCTCACTCCGGCTACTCGAACGCATATACTGCCTCTACCGAGACCAATTACTATTTCGAGGTGGCGGCTTCTGCGGAACCTGGCACAGAAGCTATCGCCAATGGCGTCCCATCATCCCCTCTCTATGGTGCTCTCGATCGCTTCGCTCAATTTTTCATCGCCCCCCTCTTTCTTTCCTCGACACTAGATCGCGAACTCAAGGCCGTTGACTCGGAAAATAAAAAGAACCTACAAAGTGACAATTGGCGACTGAACCAACTCAACAAGTCTCTGTCCAGCCCAAAACACCCTTACCACCACTTCTCCACGGGCAATTTGGAGACGCTCAGAGATGAGCCTAGGAAGAGAGGTGTAGATGTACGGAAGGCGTTCATGTCCTTTCACGATGAGAACTATTCGGCAAATCGGATGAAGCTGGTGGTGCTGGGCAAGGAGTCGCTGGATGAGCTGGAATCTTGGGTTGGGGACCTGTTCGAAGGTGTACACAATAAGGATCTGCCACAGAAGCGGTGGGATGGCATACAACCGCTCACGAAGAATGAACTCATGACTCAGATTTTTGCGAAGCCCGTCATGGACCAACGGACACTAGATATATACTTTCCATACCAGGATGAAGATGAGATGTACGAGACACAGCCCAGCCGTTACATCAGCCACCTTATTGGACACGAAGGACCTGGAAGTCTTCTTGCATACATAAAAGCCAAGGGATGGGCCAACGGTCTTTCTGCAGGTCCGTCACCTGTGGGTCCCGGATCGTCATTCTTTGAGGTTTCAATCAAACTCACGGAAGAAGGCCTCAAAATATATCAACAGGTGGTTGAAGCTACCTTCCAATACATTTCCTTGATGAAAGAGTCCCCGCCGCAAAAGTGGATTTTCGACGAAGTCAAAGGGATGGCAGAAGTTGACTTTAGATTCCGAGAGAAGAGCTCTGCTAGCAATTTTGCCCGGAACATGGTCAGCACAATGCAGAAACCATTGCCGCGAGAGTGGCTGCTTAGCGGCGAGACACTAGTGCGCAAGTTCGATGCGGACGGCATCACCAAAGCCTTGGACTACCTTCGGCCTGACAATTACAGACTGACCCTTGTCAGTCAAAATTATCCAGGCGACTGGGATAAAGTGGAGAAGTGGTACGGCACTGAATACCGAGTCGAGAACATCTCGTCCGAATTTGCTAGCGCGGTTGAGAAGGCTGCAGAGAAGACCGCGAACGACAGACTTCCAGAGCTCCATCTACCACATCGAAACGAATTCATACCATCGAAGCTGACTGTTGAAAAGAAGGATGTGGAGATCCCGTCGAAAGCCCCAAAGCTCATTCGCAATGAAGAAGGTATTCGTACTTGGTGGAAAAAAGATGATAGTTTCTGGGTTCCAAGGGGCAACGTCTTCATCACTCTGAGGAACCCTCTCACGTCAGCCGTGCCTGCCAACATGGTGAAAAGCAAACTCTATACTGCCCTTGTAAAAGATGCCTTGGTCGAATACGCATACGATGCAGAGATCGCTGGTCTGGACTACGAACTTGATGCCTACATGGCTGGCATGGGTATCGACATCAGCGGTTACAATGATAAAATCGTCGTACTTTTAGAAAAGGTGCTCTTGACTATGCGGGACTTGGAGGTCAAGCCGGATAGATTCAAGATTGTGAAGGAGCGACTAATCAGAGGTTACAGAAACTGGGACTTCCAGCAGCCTTACCATCAGGTTGGCGAGTTCACCAATTGGTTGGGGACTGACAGAGGATGGCTTAACGAGCAATATCTGGCGGAAATCATTGACCTCACTCCTGAAGACATCTCACATTTCTATCCGCAACTCCTGCGCCAAATTCACCTAGAGATACTGTGTCATGGTAATATGTACAAAGAAGATGCTCTTCGCGTGACTGATCTACTAGAATCAACGCTTAAACCTCGAGTACTGCCGCCGACACAATGGTCGATCGCCAGGAATTTGATCCTTCCTCCAGGAAGTGACTACACATTCCAGCGCACCCTGGGAGATCCAGCGAATGTTAATCACTGCATCGAGTATTATGTTTTCATTGGAGACGCGATAGACAGGGTCCTGCGTGCGAAGACCTACCTCCTTGCGCAAATGACCGAGGAGATAGGGTTTGATCAGCTACGCACCAAGGAGCAACTTGGTTACATTGTTTTCACGGGTACCAAAGTAGCAGCAACGACTATGGGCTATAGAGTCATCATACAGTCCGAGAGACCCACAGGCTATCTGGAGGAAAGAATCAATGCTTTCTTGGCCTTTTTCGGCAAGTCGCTGGAGAACATGCCACAGGAAGAGTTCGAGAGCCACAAGAAAAGTCTGATCAATAAAAGATTGGAGAAGCTCAAGAACCTCGATCAAGAGAGTGCTCGTCTCTGGAACCATATCAGTGGAGAGTATCTTGATTTTCTGCAGAAAGAGCAGGATGTCGAGCATATCAAGCCTTTGAGTAAATCCGACATGCTTGACTTTTTCAAACAGTATATCGATCCCACTTCGCCAACTCGTGCCAAATTGTCTGTTCACATGACTGCACAATCAACGCCAAAGGCTGTGATTGGCAGTATGACACCTTCGGAGCAAAAGGAAAAGGTCACGGACACAATTGCCAAGTATCTGACAGCAATGGGCGTGAATGTGGACGCGGAGAAGCTGACTGGTCGCCTCGAGGCTGTTGACATCTTGGGCGGAGACCAAGCCGCTATTGTAGAAGCTATTGCTACCTACCTCGAAGAGGACGCAGAGGTCTCGGAGGAAGACGCATCCGAAGTCTTAGTGCAGGGTCAGCAGTTACTCGGCACAGTCCTTCCCAGTCTTGGCATCGAAGTCAAACAGAGCGTTGATGGCGTTGATGGAGTGGAAGAATTGCCGGAAGTACCGACCGTAAAGGAGACAACCGTCATCAAAGATGTGCGTGCTTATAAAGCGAGTATGAATCTGACGCAAGGACGACGACCGGTCACAAGTTTGAGTGAATTCGAAGATATAGAGCCAAAGCTATAAAAGGCTTACGGTGTAGAGATACTATGGTTGAAAAAGGAAAAATATAAGCCTCCGCGGGGACAGGAGGGCATGCACACAGAAGCCGCTGCTGAAGGTAAGAGGTGCTCTGTAACTGTAAGCTATCCAGCGTCCGTGGTCTGGGGGTGATCGTATCAACACCAAAAGGCTGTCCTGATGACTATAGAGGATACATTCCATCTTTACGATGCTTCTAGGGGTTTCAGTCTTCGTGAACACAGCAGCATCTACATCTCAGCGATCCGAGGCCTCTCTATACTTACTCTTACTACGATCACGTGAAACCTCTCCAGGTAACTTCTTGTTACCTATGTCTCCCGAATGCTACGTTTTTTTGAGTATACGAGTATTCTATTTCAATAGGCCAGTACTTGCTGCATAATCCTCCACATTGCACGAAACTTCGACCAAGAAATCCTCAAAGAAGAATGAACGTCTATACAATGCCCCCTGTTCCCTATTTGTCCCCTCGAAACCGAAAACAAAAAGAACAAACCCCCTTTGTCTCCCAGATAAAGAATTGTCGCCTCTCCCATTATACTCCCACTATCTATCTTTGTTGTCATCACAATACCCTACCGATCCTTCTCTCCGCACCATCCTCCAAGAACGATCACAATTTTAGGATCCCAACTCCAATGCCAATCCTATAGCACCAAGACGGCTTCATCTATCATCTCTATACGTCCTGATCCTGTATGATTTATTCATCTATACTATATATCAAACCTACAAACGCAAAACCATACAACATCTACCTTTCCCCGACCAACCGTTGTTAAGGAAAATGTGCGAACCCAACACCTTCCTCCACATCGGATGCAGGCATCCGCATTGCAGGCGCACATTTACATTCACATTCAGATTCAAGCTAAATCTCCACCTCAACCTCCATCTCCATCGACATTCCAAACACCTACATGTTCTACACTCTACATCTCCCCCTTCTCCATCTCTCCACACCCTATCCGCAATCTCCACACTCTCCACTCCGTCATTCGATACTCCACCTCCACCACCACCAGCTCCCCCTTCCGCTCTCCCTACCCCCTATCGGCATAGCACCAGCACTAGTCCTAGCCCTAGCAATAGCAATACGAATATCGTATGGCGCCACGCAAAGCGCCGTCCACAGCTCAAGACGTATTATGGTATCGAATGGGATGTGGTCAAGAGACAGAAGTGTTCGAAGCATAGATCGAGTGTGGGGTTGAGGGAGAGGGGTAGATGGGTTGGGAGGAGGATGGGGATGCGGATGAGGATGGTGGGTTTGAGGTTTAAGGGGAATGCTAAGAGGGCATCACGGAAGGGGTTGGTGGATGATGGGGAGGGGGAAGTGGATGAAGGGGAGGGCGAGGTATGCAGAGTGTTGGAGGGAGATGCGGGGTGGGAGGAGGAAGCGGAGGTGGAGTTTGAGGGGTATGTGGAGGGGTTGAGGGAGAAGTATCAGGCACCGGACATATCTGCTTTGTTGCAGGGTTAGATGAAGCGTGAGAGGTTATGTTAGTATATAGCTAGTGATTGTTTGAGATTATAAAATGTTATATTAGGTTTTTGTAGTTCATATATATATATCTATATATATGTATTCATATTAAATATACCCCGAATTTGGGATTTGAGATTGCCGTTTTGGTTTAGGAAAGGGAGTCAACAACCTTCCTTGCTTCTCTTTGGTAGACAGCTTACCAAGGACCTGTAACGTCCTAGCACTCGTGATGGACGTGGAACGGTTCGGTCGTACGACCACAGGGAGTGCTACCGATGAAGAGGTCAGGTCCGATATCCATCTGATGTCAAAGCTCAGAACTGTTACTTTAAATTATGCATTGTGTTATCGTTGGTCAGCTCCACTGTTGTAACCGCACCTTTCTTACTTGTTCGGGAAAAGTAGGGGACTGAGGGATCTGGTGACTCTGTACTCATTCTTGGCCGTCAAGGAAGATAGAAAATCTGCGTCCTGGTCACTCGTCGCTTTTCCAAAGCTGGGTCGGCCCGCCAGGAGGAGCCGTCGATACGGCAATTTATCCGTACAACTCTATGATAACCCAAAACACCAAATTGCCAAACCTCGAAACCCCAATCGCCCAGGGGGTATTACTGCTACAATGCCCCCCCACCACTAGCCTAGGCTGCAGGCTAGCGGCCCTTAGCTGCAGGGGTCCGAATTCGCCAGCCGATATCCTAGACCCCAAAGTTTACGAATAAAGCCCCCGAATTATCGGGTTAGGTCACCTAACTAAGGTTCTAATCTCGACGTGGTTGACAGTGTGCTGCGCGGGCCCTAGGGTTGGCCACCTAGCTTGTTGATCCTTAGGGCCCTATCACTCGGGGCCTAGTCGGGACGGGGTAAACTTGGGCGATTGGGGTTTCGAGGTTTAGCAATTTGGTGTTTTGGGTTATCATAGAGTTGTACGGATAAATTGCCGTACGTCGAACCATATTGGGAGTTCGCATCGGAGCTAACGTCACACTACTCCTGACTTCATAATCGTGTTCTTCATTCCTGGTCCACTATTATGTTCCTTGAGCACTGATCTTGCGAACCATATGTCGTGGGCAAACAAAAAGATTACTGTTATCCCAAAAGTAACAGTGATTCCAGTAGTCAGAACCAATACCAGTACAGACAGGCAACGGGAGAATTCAGCGAATGCTAGCCAGTGACCACTTCCAGCTATTGTCTGTTCTGCTGCTAGCTCGACCTGCGCAGCATTCAGGATTACAGTAAGAACCGCAAACAAAGATAGCAGTGGGGTGAAAATCTGTCCGAGAAAGGTTCTCCACTGGCTATGAATATGATGGAATGTCAACTTTCCAAGGAATATGCGCGTATAAAAGTTCAGCCGAGTGAGTCGAAGTTCCCCATAATGATATCTGGGGTTCACACAGTCATCTGCAACCTTGTCGAACCATCCGATGAATGTAGCGAATCTCTCCCACGTCATCCGCTCCTCGCCATCGTCCTCGGGTATCAAGCCGTATTCCTCCCGCATTGCAATACGAAAGTCTGACTCATAGCGGATAAGGTGGCTATATGTTCGTAGAAATCCAATCACCGCTTGCTGCAGGACATCGGGCTGGGTTGCGAGATATTGCCAGAAAGCATATGAGAGAAGGTATCTGGGGATCGGCTTTATAAAGACCTGATCGTAGAACCAGACAAGGTGTAGCTGCGGATTTTCCACAACAACAATCTTCCGTCCCCGGCTAGCCTGGTGGTGTAGTGGAGAGATGTGCGAGCTTCGTGGCGTGGAAACCTAGAGCTGTCAGCTGTTTCGGGTCAGGTGAGTGGCAAATCTTCTTGTGTCTACATACCAACCAAAGCCAGGGAGCGAGGCTGTCGAGTTCCGGGGTAGAGTGCTCCTTCAGGATATACTTGTCTAGTCCGGAGGCGCATAGCGAGATCCGAGGCTGGCCAGGCAGTGTATCAGAAGAGGTTTGATCTGATCGATTTAGGGCCAGAGGAGATCGATTGGTGCTGATGCCTAATTGAATGTTCAGCTGGTGGACCCTAGGGAATGGAATTGGGGCCATTGGCTTTTAGCTTTTGCGGAAGCACCTCGACTCTTTAAAGGCCATGTCCTCAAGCTAGGAAACAACTCGGGCCACAATGAACCCACCGGGGAGTAAGGTAGAGTAAGCGCTACTAATCGCCTGGGCAGCAGTGCAGGAATTCCTACCAATGTCAATTATTCAAATTCTCAAGGCATCAATCATGCCTGTGCACAGCCTCGACCACTGGGCTGGCCGATTGTACCACTAGCCTGTTGTTTATGAGGCCCCTTCTAGTAATATCCTATGCCCACTCCTGGCTCATTTGTAGAGACTCAGATAGTCTTTCGAAACATAAAGGGCCCGGACAAGAGGCTGAGATCGGATGACTTTCAAATAAAGTGTGTGCGACGCTATACTGTTTGTGATAGTATGATAAAATAGGTTGGAACAGTTTGATTGATTTCTACAGAGACGTGTCCCATGTTGGAATTCAGTCCGGGTCAACCTCGGTGATTACAAATCACGTCTTGGCAGACACTAGAATAGATTTTCCCTTTCGTGTCTACTTTCCTACATAGCTACATACATCCATTAATTATAAGATACTATTGCACTACACCAAAATCAGCATATGACTGATGCTCATCATATCATTCAACATCCTACTTGTGGTGTGTGCCAAGCATAGCAGCGCTGAGGCTGACTTTTCCGACGTAGTAAAGGAAATACTGATATTTATGGGAGTTGCTCAAGGCAACAATCCTTAGCTACAAAGGACAGCTGCTATAGTGTAACTTAAGACGAAGCCATGGAAGGTAGGTGTCCATCAACCTGGACTTAAAGATGCCGTCGTACTTGATTGGCTAATGGCTTCCTAGAGAATCATGGCTATGCCAAAGGCCCACATCTAAATAAGGTCTTCCCGAAACATGACTCCCAAGAAAGTTCTGAAGTGGAGTATAGCCAATTTTCCCATTATCAAACCGCATGAGCTCATGCAATAGCAGTATAGTTGCAGTGCACGGTCTGGACACCAGCTCGCCCAAGACGTGGCTGGCCTACGAGAAGGATGGCCCCCCGGATATCAGGGGCCATGCATTCAACTGGCTTAGCGACGCTGATATGCTGCCTACAGTGGTACCCAAGGCTCGCATATGGACGTTTGATTACAACGCCAATTATCATAGCAATGCCCCAGTCGTCGATCTCCTTGCACTTGGGGAAACGCTGCTACGGAGCCTCTCAGAAGTGAGAACAAACGTAAATGCCCTTCTCCTTTGTATACCACAACGCTAAACGGTGAAATACAAGGAGCAAACACGGTCCATACCCCTGATTTTTATAGGATCATGTTTCGGAGGACTTGTAGTCGTCAAGGTTAGCAGCCCATCTCCTCCCGTTAACCTGACTACCATAGTAGACTCAAACCAGTCGCCTTTCGATATGATTTGACATTCACTTCCCAGGCACTCGAGAGCGCTGGTAGCTTTGAAAGTGAATTTCAAAGCATCCTACGAGCTACAACCGGCATAGTCTTTCTCGGCGCACCACTACGAGGCACCCGAGCTACCAATTCAGCACAATGGAGAGTTTTGCTAGGTGGTATAAGAGGCCATGAGGTCTCTGATACTTTGATCACAGATCTGAATCAGAATTCTGCTGTCCTTCGAAATCTGATTCAAGGCTTCAGTGCAAAGGCAGTCAAACGCGAGCTTCAGCTGAGTATCACCTGCTTCTACGAAACCCGGAAAACTGAAGTTCTGAATGCAGTGTTGCCTAGAAGTGTGACGCAGTTCTTGCCCAAGTTCACACAAGAAATTGTATGCCTCTACCGCAGAAGCGTTCGTGGACTAACGTTCAAAGCTCGTCAGTCAGGAGTCTGCTTGTATTGATGGTCATGACCAAATCCCACTCAATGCTCGTCATGCCATGATGAACAAATATCGAGGACCACACGACCAGAACTTTCTTCTCGTTTCGAACCGTATCAAAAGCTATGTTCTGGAATCTCCAGCTAAACTGGCGTTGAGAGCATCTTGTAGGCACAGGCTTTTTCCTACCTGCTCCCAATGCATGTTGATAATCTTGCAGATCATAGTAATCAAAAAGAAGAACAAAACTTCTGGCAACCAAGTCAAAAGGAAGTAGATTGCCATCAGAGTCTTCGTACATCGGACTATGAGAGCTACAAGGAACGAAATCCAGACAGAGTTGAAGGCACATGCCGGTGGTTCCTAGAGCATCCTCACTTTCAGTACTGGTGGAAGAGCAAAACATCAAACTTGCTTTGGGTTTCTGCGGACCCTGGCTGCGGAAAATCCGTCTTGGCTAAGTCTCTTGTGGCTGAAGAGCTGAAGAGTACTAAAACTCATACCACTTGTTACTTTTTCTTCAAAGACGACAATGTCGAACAGACAAGTGCTACAAATGCACTGTGCGCTTTGCTGCATCAGCTACTCGAACAGAGAAAGCCCCTTGTTAAGCATGCTATGTCAGACTTCCGTAGTAATGGGGTTTACCTCCATAGGCTTTTCGAGAGGCTCTGGAGCATCTTGAAAGAAGCAGCAGCGGATGCGGAAACTGGGACGGTCGTATGCATTATCGATGCACTTGACGAATGTGAAGAGTCGGGCAGAACTAAACTTCTCAGTTACCTAGACCATTTCTATAACAATACCACCACTAATGACCGGAAAAACATGGTACTAAAGTTCTTGATAACCAGCCGGCCATACTTTCATATCGAACGCAGCCTACAGGGCCTCATATCCAAACATCCTGTTATCCGGCTTGCGGGCGAAGCAGAGACACTTTCGATCAGTCGTGAGATAAACCTGGTTATCAAAGTTGAGGTCCAAAAGCTTGGAAAGATACTGAAGCTTGATGACTCTGTTCGATTGATTCTAGAAGAAGGACTCTTGAAATTCAAGAATCGAACTTACCTATGGTTACACCTCATCTTGGAGGTGGTACGGCGACGTTTAGAGACCGTATCCCAGAAAAAGATTCGAGATATACTAAGCTCAGTGCCAGAAACCGTCGACAAAGCTTACACAGCAATCTTAGAACGGAGTGAAAACAAGAGAAGTGCCAAGAAACTTCTAAATATCATCGTATCGGCTGTCAGACCACTGACTTTGCGAGAGATGGATACGGCTATGGCAATAGAGGCAACTTGCACTTCGTACGACGACCTTGACCTTGTGCCAGAAGAGAAATGCAAAGTCATAATAAGGAATCTATGTGGCCTGTTTGTGACCATTATAGACTCGAGAATCTACCTGATTCATCAAACAGCAAGGGAGTTCTTGCTCTCCAACAGTAATCCCGTCATGTCTTCTCAAGATCAAAATTACACTCGGGTCTGGAAGCACTCCATCAAATTAGAAGCATCCAATCTCATCCTCGCACGGATATGCATCTGGTATCTTCTCTTTGCCGTGTTCGAAATTGAAGGTCTAAAACCGCCACCAGGCTTAAGCGGTGGCCCGATACGGAGTGGAGTTCCTCCCAAGAAAGACATTCTTGACTACACGAGCACACATCCCTTTTTGAGTTACGCGGCAAATTACTGGGCCTTGCATTTTCGAGAAGCACATGACGACATTGATGTTGGGTTGCTACAGTCCGTGTCGTTCAAAATATGTAATACCCAGTCCCTGAGGTTCTCGAACTGGTTCCCAGTCTATTGGACTATGTCAAAAGAATACGAATCCTTTTACCCTCATGACTTTGATAGCTTGATGGTAGCGTCTCATCTTGGACTACATGCGGTCGTTCAACTATTCTTACAAGACGGGTTGATGGTAAACAGCCTAGATAGTTTGAAACGAACGGCGTTGTCATGGGCGGCAGAAGCCGGAAATGACGCGGTGGTCGAACTCTTACTCGACCGAGGTACTGATCAGATTGGAAAGAATAGAGGTCGAAGTGTTTGGGGAGGTAAGACCAAGGAATATAGAAACAGGATCAAGTCAGTCTTCAGATCAAAAGTTGATTTGCCTGAGCAACAAATCGACGTCAATAGCGCCGACGCTCAGAACCAGACATCGCTGATGCTAGGCGCCAAGAATGGCCACAGGCGTGTGGTAGAGTTGCTACTTGAGCGCAATGCCGAAACAAATTGCACAGATCAATTCAATGAAACCGCAGCAATGCAAGCAGCAAAGAATGGGCATGAAGACATAGTCGTGATATTTCTAGAGCGAAATGCCTGGACGAAGCCTAAAAACAAAACTTTTGGACCGGCATTGATCTTGGCAGCGGGCAGTGGACAGGGAGCTGTGGTCAAAATACTGCTAGACCGCGGGATCAACAAAGAATTCAAGAACGAGGCTGGCAGGACTGCCTTGGCTTGGGCGGCAAACCGGGGAAACCCGGATATTGTCAAGTTACTGCTAGAATATGATGCTGACATAGAAGCTAAAGATAAGGAAGGACTCACTCCCTTGATGCATGCTGTCAAGGGTAACCATAAAAATACCGTGGCATTCCTTCTAGACCACAATGCTGTCGTGGAAGCGAAGAACAATGCTGGTCGATCCGCGATGTCCTTAGCATTTGTCATGTATGATAATGGTCCGCAAATCCACTGGGGCGCATTCGGGCTACTACTAGAACATGGTGCGACAATGACATCAAATGGCTCTACAGATTTGGTGATCTGCCAAGAGGCTGCAAGAAGAGGGGACATCCATGTGATGAGATATCTGCTTGAGAGAAGAGATCTCAGTATTGAATCTAAGAGCGAATCTTACAATCACGATCTTGGTCATGGTTTGACACCATTATCACTAGCAGCAATTGAGGGGCATAGAGACATGGTCGAATTTTTACTTGAAAGAAATGCCAACGTAGAAGCCAGGGATAACAATGGAACCACTCCCTTGTCGTGGGCCACAAGAGCTTTCAGAGCCACCGTGGTTGACCTGCTATTGGAACACGATGCTTTTATAGAGTCCAGAAACAACCAAGGCAGAACGGCGTTATTAGATGCCGTAGAGGTGCGACAGAGACCAAAAGATACGTTATATGCGAATGAGGCAGTGGTAGAGGTTCTTCTCAACCATGGTGCCAACGCAGAAGTCAAAGACAACGACGGTATGACCCCACTGCTATGGGCCGTAAGAAACAGCTGGGAAGGGGTGATCAAGCGACTGCTTGAGCACAACGTCAAGACAGATTGTAGAAATCAGGATGGTCGGACAGCATGGCAGCTAGCAGAGTTCCTAGGTGAAAAGACTGTTATAATCCAGTTCCTCAAACACGATACCGACACCAACTTTGAACAAAATTGGTCGAGAACATCCCTATCGGAAGCTGCAGAAAAGGGGTCTGATTTGGTAGTTAAGCAGTATCTTGAAGAAGACCACGACATCGAGGCTAAAGACGATATATTCGGTCAATCACCGCTCCTATGGGCGGCAGAGAACGGCCACGAAGCAGTCGTCAGAGTACTACTCGAACACAACGCGCAGATTGAGTCGGAAAACAAGTATGGTCAAACGGCGTTATGGCTAGCGGTACGACACGGACATGCGCGCATGGTTCAAGTGTTAGTTGAGCGAAATGCGATCGCGGACATGCAGGACAACGCTTCAAGGACACCGTTAGAGATGGCACGTTTCTACCAATACACCGGGATAGAGGTTCTGCTGGAAAGACATCTAGCTCGTAAAAATAACATGGTACGAGCTCCGGCTTCAAAGCTCACCCTATGTGGATGCATGCCTTGACTACAGTACGTACTAATAGAGCGCAGACCTTACCTACAGAGGTGAACTTCCAGCGGATTCGCGCCATGCGAGGAGACGTGGAAGCTATGCTTAGCCTGAACAATTATTGAAATAGGTATATAGTTGTGATGTCTGAAAACTGCAAGTGAACTAACGTCAAACAAGGTTGTTGTAAGATACTGAGGCATCGAAAGGGTACCGATAGACCGATTTGGAGGACTGCGGAGTTGAGAAGATAAAGCATGCCGGCGTGGCTGTCGCTGTTCATGGGCGAGCAGAGCCTTTCTGTCAAGTAAGCACCGCAGCATCTCTCCCTTATCCTCCACGCTTTCCCCTTTCCCCCGATTCTCCAGAATAAATTTGTTGCAGACACCCCCACCCCTTCTTCCAGCTCCCTCAATTCTCCCCCCTCCTCACTCCCTCATCAGAACTATCCACCCTCTCGCCGTCCCTCCACCACCTTACAGCAAACCCGTAACGAGCGCTATCTCCCACGTCACGCCGGCGAGAGACGCGCTAGCCGGCCATACCGCCACTTAAAACTGCGCTCGTGCCTGCCCTTGTGACTGCTGGTCCCGAGTCACCTGCGAAAACGCAAAACGTTGCGGTCTGCGGATGCGTAGGCTTCTGGCGTGAACTATCCGGAGGACGAGGTGGATCGCACGGCTGAAAGGCGTGTGGGCACTGGTGAGGAAGGGGTGGCGGGGTGCGGAGGTGGCAGCAGGGAGCGATATGGAAGGCTGCATGGATGACGGAAGCGCCGGGGTGCTACGTTGCTTCAGATATGGGATTGCATACTGGCAGAGCGATGGAGTCCAATGTCAGGACACTGCTTGTGCAATTACGCTGGTGGCGAATTCCGGACCTGGAGCGCCATGCGAACGATCGGCTAGGGGGTTCATAGCGGACTTTTCGTGTCTATTTTATATAGACATAGACAAGGCGCCTGTAGCCGCATTCTTTGATTTCCCAGCTCCGCCTCTCTACTCCCTACCCTCTCTCTACTACTCCCTTACTCCTCCCCCCTCCCCAGCTTAATGCGTCTCCCTCACCACCCCCTTCCCATCCCTCCTCGGCTCTAGCGGTACCTTCCGCTCCAGACTGCCCTGTTAGAAGCACAGAAGTTTTGGCCTACTCATGTTGATAAGTACTTGATTGATTAATTAAGAAGAAGGAAGAGACGTGTTGCTCGCTGATTTGTATGTATGTGTAGATTTAGATATACTGACTACCTTTATATATCCTCCTCGTCGTCGAAGAGCCACTTACTCAAATCCCAACATGTCTTTCCAAATGATAGCGTTCTTGAAACCATGCGCTCGGCTGATGAACGGGCTGTGAGTGCCGTTTGGGCTTCGAGGTCGTAGCTACCCCTGACCGAGAGACTGGCTGGTAGTGGAAATTGGGACTTCAAGTCTGTTTTGAAGGTGCTGTACTGAGCATAGTTGAATGGCTTTGGGGTAAAGGTGTGTATGAGGTTGTTTGGGGCGGAGGCTGGACTTAGGGGTATAATCGTCCATGTTTCTTGTTCGAGCATGGAGGGGGCGGGTGTTGGAGTTCCTGGGGATGATGTGACGCTGATGATGTTGGCGGTGCTGGGTTTTGAGGTAGACATGCTCGATGGATGGGGGATTTGAAATAGCTGTTTGTATGCCCTTTGGCAGTGTTGGATGGTGAGCTTGGACACCTCTCTTCTTCGCGTCATGTATGAGATGGCATAAGGGCATTGTGTTGTGGGCGTAATCGTTTGCAGCGCGATATCGGAGGGAACAATGGAACTTTCTGGCTGATTCTTGTCAATGGGAACGGTTAAAGGTAAGCAAGGGAAAGCTTGTCCTTGTCTTTCTCAACAATGGGCTCAACAATGGGCTTACGGTCATAAGTCCCATTCGCCTTCCCACCTCCAAGGATTTGCACGTTCGGCTTCTGCACTTACCTACAAGGAACCGTTATCGAACAATTTCAACACTGCAGATCACTTTGTCATATACACTGAACGCATAATAACTCCATGCCTCTTACAGCGATGGCGAGTCGGAACTCCCAGGCCCCACCTATCGAGCCAGTCCAGCCCCCAACCAGGGTGTATGATAACCAGAAGGGCTGTGCTCCCTTATCCGGAGCCGTAAGCAATAGTGATCCAGGCATCTACCCATATCAGCAACAACGACCTATATGCAACGCAGGGATGCGGAAGCATGAACTCAACAGTGATGATCTTGAGACAGGACAGCATGATGGTTTGAAGGTGAGAATAAGTTCTCGGTACTTTCGCAGGTGTTTTGCAGGTCTGTCTTGGAGGTCTGCGGTGGTTTGTTTCTTGTTGGGGGCTGCTGTTATGTTTGTGTTTGGTGTTGTGCCGGTTGTTGCGCAGCGTCGAGCTGGAGACTGCGATTGAGATCGGAGGAGGTAGGATGAATGGTGTTGAGGTCGAGGTTGCTGGATGTTGGGATGATCCGATTGGTAGAGAGTTGTTCATCGTTATCGTTCAAGTAGGCTATGATTATCATCGAACTTGCGCAAAGATATCCATTCTCAATCTTGAATATGGGTAAGAAAGAGCTTATGTTGATCCTGCTTGACGAGTCATCCACTCTTTGATTTCGAAAGTTTGGGATTGCTTCCTTCAGCTGTCTCTTAAAGTCGACTTAGAGAATCATATCGAATTCTGATCTCCAACTCGCCTCATGTGAAACTTTGCAGACATTGCTTGACAGCCTAGCTTCAAGAATTCATTATTAGGGGCATATTGAAACACACTGTCGGTCATTGCTATTCAGACAATGCCATTGTAAACTAATCAGTCCTTAAACCGAGGGGCCGCATGAAAGCCAGATTATCAAAGAACTCGAAGAACCAGCAACATGTGCCTTATAACCACCTACCTTTAGAGAAAATATTCTCCATCGTTTCATGCCTTTCTCTTACCTCTTCGAATCCACCGTCTAGAACAACCTACAAGGACTCGTACCTCGGCGCCACCGACAGGCACCTACACCTACACAGCAACCACAACCACAGCCTGCTCAGACCAAATCGTAACTGTCCTGACTTCTCATATCCCTTGCTCGGATAGCATATCCTCACACATGGCATCTCAAGTCCCTGAGACCCGCGACTCAGATCTCATCGCCAAGACTTCCTTCTACAAAGGATTCCGACACCAGGACAAAAACTCCTTAGCCAAGTTGGCACTCCTACAGCCGCCGAGCGAGAAGTCTCAGCTGAGCCAGAGTGGTCCTACCCCAGCACCCACATACAATGGAAGGACCACCTTTCCGTGGCAGCAGCAGCGGCGTATCGATACCGAGGGACTGCACGTGATCCATCTCGATGGCTCGCGGGATCTTGAAGCTAACAGCAGGAAAGGTGAGCCAAGTCGATTACAGCGGTGTGCAACGAAACTAAAACTAAACTGGAAGTGGGCGGTATGCATATTGCTGTTCGTCAGTATAGTCGTTGGGCTTTGTGTGGCAGTTCCTATGTATCTGCATCAGAAGCATCGGGGGGACCGTCCTACCGCCGCCAATGACCTCACGAGAACACAGCAACTTGCAACTGTCTCTTCTCTCACCGCCGCCTCACTGCTCACCATCGCGCCCTCATCCGATACTTGCTCTGGCGCAACTCACCCTCTCGAGTGCAAGACGGCCGAAGAAGCCCTAGCGCCAATCCTGGCCTCGTTCGCCACCTACAAGATCACCGACCCAGCAACCCAAGCGGCAGTGGTCAGTACTATAGCCATGGAATCTGGTGACTTCAAATACTCGCACCACTATTTCCCCTTTCCCGTTCCGGGGCAGGGAACGAGGAATATGCAGTCCGCAGCATATAATTTGGATTATGCGCGCAGTATACCGGGGCTTGCTGGAGAGCTGGAGGCAGCGCAAGCAGCCGGACCGGAGAATGTGATTGATCTGCTGTTGAGTCATCCAGAGTATGATTTTGGTAGCGCGGCGTGGTTTCTGACTGCTCAGTGTGACGATGGTGTTGTGAGTGGTTTGGCGAAAGCAGGGACGGAGGCTTTCGATGCGTATGTCGGGTGTATCGGTGCATCTGCAAGCGCTCAGAGGACGGAATACTATACGAATGCGCTGAAAGCTATTGGGTTGGCTTAGGTGAGCTCCGTGTAGTTTTTCTTTCCAGTAATTCTCAATCTTCAATATATGACAATTTATATATTGAGCCTTAGCTTTTCCTAACAAGCTTGTGGGTATGAAGCGCAACGAATTCATGTGTTGCTATCATTGAAAGAGCACTGGAGTGCGCCAGTGGAAAGTGACAGTGACAATAGACTTGACAAGCTTACAAGCTATGGAACTCGTGACAATTTCCGACGTTGAACGATGGTGGAGTATCTTCTTTCCCTATTACCATCCATCTGAGGCATCAAATGCAATGGCCAGCAACCTGCGGTCAAAATCATCATCGGATATAGGATTTACACGACAATAGAAGAGTAACAATTGCAAGAGAAAGGCATATAGCTCAAGACTAGTGGATTTTTATAAGGAAGGGAACGAGACAAGGAGGACAACAACAGGGGTGTAAGCTGCATGACAGCCATGGCAGCTAAAGGGCGAAACAGTTGTTTGCAGAACATCTGAATTAGCACTAGGGTAGAGATGTAGGGTCTTGAGGTATATATTCTGGAAAGTATTCTGCTATGCTCGTGTTTCTTTCGGAGTCCTGGGTCTTAGGCGACAAGACATGCACCACCGTACTGGGACGGTGGTCGACATGCCAGAGATAAAAAACCTAGGGATGGGCCGGAGCCTCGCTTTTGCACTTGCAATGAGATAAAAGGGATATCAGCATGATGTCCGAGTCACTTTTGGTAGACATTGGAAATGAAGACCATGTGTAGGAGCGAGGGAGAGCTGTAGAAGCTTGCTTGGTTCTTTTCAATACCTCGGATACATCACTAGTGGTATCCTATATCATCGAACCTTTCCGCATTAGGAATGGCTAAATCGTCAACTGGCTCCCTGATTATTGGTCATTAGCCTTAGTCATACTACTATGATCAAGAACGTACACAATACCATTCCACTCGCTTCGATCCTGTAGTCTCACTACTTTATTTCATACAGGGTTACGAATAGATTAAAGAACATGGCTTGCTAGTGGACGGACTGCGTGCGTCATTGATGACACGAATACGCTCCTTAGCGGCGCGTTTGTTTTGACGACCACCATAGCTTAGCATTGCTGTCTACGCTCCAGATTTACCAGCATCTATTCGCATTCTCATGGCATGATAGAATAGCCATCATTATCCAGTACGACAGGATCTTCTGGAAGAAGCAGTGTTTTTGGCATAATCTACAAGCAGACGCCACCCCCTTAGTCGAATGAGCTTCTCTCATGTTTCGTCTGACTTGTCTGTGTTGATGTGAATTCCAGGCCACCAATTGTACCGCGATAGTTCCCATCTCTGCAGTCATGGCAATCTACAGAATATTCATCATCAGCGATATCACCGCTGTCTTTCTGGTTCACCGCTACAGTGATTGGCTGTCTATCGGATATCTCATTGTGGCGGCTTTTGGCGCTCTAGCGTTCCAGATTCTGGCTTGGTTTATATATCGATGCATCATATATCCAAAGTTCCTCAGTCCTCTGAGTGCGATACCTGGACCTTCGGTATGTCTATCAACCCTCACCACACGCACCACGTAATCTGAATACGTGCTGGACAGGGTGGCAACATCTTGATGGGCCATCGTCTGAAAATGCTGCGAGAGCCAAATGGTGACGGCGAAACTATTCGTCGCTGGCAGGAGCAAATCCCGAATGATGGTCTGCTTAGATACCTTGACTTTTTCAACTCCGAAACGCTGGTTCCAGTGAACCCAAAAGCACTCGCTGAGATCCTCGTGCACAAGACGTATGATTTCATCAAGCCACCTCAGTTAGCCTCTGGCCTCGGTAGGATCCTCGGTGTAGGTGTCTTCCTTGCAGAAGGGGAAGAACATAAGGTGGGTCACCGTGTTCAATGCTCCAATGTTCTCGTGCTCATCAGTTGCTACACCAGAGGCAACGCAAGAATCTGAATCCCGCATTCGCTTTTCGGCATATCAAGGAGCTATACCCAATCTTCTGGAGCAAGTCGAGCGAGCTAGTCCATGCCTTGATCTTAAACAGTGAGGCCGTTGATCCGGCAGGCGAAAAATCTAGCGCACCTATTGATGTAAACGAGTGGGCCAGTAGAGCAACCCTTGACATTATAGGCATTGCAGGTTTAGGACAGGATTTTCATTCCATCCGAGACCCGACCACCGAGCTCATACGCACATATAAGAAAATTTTCTCGCTAGGCCCTAGAGCCCGTCTCATTCGTCTGCTCTCATTCCTCCTTCCGACATGGCTGATGCGGAACCTTCCGTGAGCACTCCTATTGAAAGGACGTCCTTCATGGTCTAGACAAAGCCTAATCAAGACATAGCATACAACGGAACGACAACCTCGAAGCGGGGTCTAAAGTCATCAGAAGGACATGTCTATCTCTCGTCCAAAACGCCAAGCAGAAAATGCTCAAGAACGAAAGAGACACCACCGACATTCTATCCGTCGCGATCGAATCAGGTGGCTTCTCAGACGAAGATCTCGTCAACCAACTCATGACCTTCCTCATCGCCGGACACGAAACCACAGCCTCCGCTCTCTCCTGGGCAATCTGCATGCTCTGCAAACATCCCAAGATCCAAACCCGGCTACGCGATGAGATTCGCTCTGCCATCCCTGACCCTCGCTCTCCCCAAGCAATCGTCTCCGCAAATGATATCGACAATCTGACCTACCTCAACGCCGTCTGCAACGAGGTACTCCGTCTCTACCCAGGTGTACCAATCACACTGCGCGTAGCCGCTACAGATACCTCGCTCCTCGGCCACTTCATACCGAAGGGAACCCCATTCTACATCTCGCCATGGGCCACGAACGCAAACAAAGAGCTCTGGGGCGACGATGCCGCCGAATTCAACCCCGACCGCTGGATCGGCTCTGGAAAGGCCAATACCGGCGGTGCGGACAACAACTACTCCTTCCTCACCTTCCTGCAGGGCCCGCGAAGTTGCATCGGACAGGGTTTTGCAAAGGGCGAGTTTTCATGTTTGTTGGCTGCGTGGGTTGGTGTATTTGAGACGCGGTTTGCGAAAGAGGATTATGAGATTAGCGTTCGAGGTGGTATCACGCCGAGACCGAGGGATCTGGAGGTGAAATTGAAGGTATTAGAGTTGTGGTGATGTATGATAAGATTTGCTTTGGGAAGGTATAGACTAAAGTGGATGTGCAATGCTCGTGGCACTTTTGAAGATAGTAAATGGGTATATATATATAACGTTGAATGACGGTAGTCATGTCGCGTGAGCAGTACTACATCCAGACACCTAGTCTGCAACCCAAAGATTCGGTACAACACCGAAACCCTACACAGACCCGTGTTGTGGATCATATCGATACCAATATCTATCACTTTACGCTTTCCCAGGCATCACAACCACCGCAAACACTCCACCAACCTCGACGAGACACCCCATCATCACCTACCTACTCCTTCCAAACTCATACGAAAGCTCTCATACGAAAAGCTCTCCTACCAAAAAGCCACCCACAATCGGAACGTCACCTTAGTCAATGTGGCCGTGAAAACCACCTTAAGGCCCATGATCAGATCAGATCAAATCAAAAACAAGAACAAAGCCATTATAAACCTCAACCCCAATACCACACTTCCTTCCACCTTCCACCTTCCACCTTCCACCTTCCACCCCACAACCACCAACCCATTCATAAAAGAACAAGAACAAAGAAAACACAACAGACCACAACCCAACAACCCTTTATCTAGACTCATCAAAAGGTCCAAGACCACAACCCCTCAAAGAAAACAAAGGACCCACCATTCACCCATTATCCACCACAAAGCACAAAGCCCAAAGCCCAAAGCCGAAGCTGATATCTCAACAATCGTGCACCCTCAATCATAAATACCCATTCCCCACCCACAAAGCCAATGTCCTGACTCTTCCCCTCCATTACCCCTCCAATTTCACACACCCCCCCTCCCCAACCATCCAACCACCCATCCACAACCTCCCCCCCCTCCCACCAAAACCCACCAAAACCCAACGCACAATGTCCCCCCCACCCCCCCGCAACCCCCACGAACAAACAATAGCCTCAGAGCAAAAACGCCAAAACGGCACCCGCTTCTCCCTCCCCCCCCCAAAACCAAAACCCTCCCCCCCCACAAAAACCCCCGTCCCTCCTACCCCCTCCCTCCCCCCCTCCAAAATCCCCACCCCAACCTCAAAACCCCCCACCACAACCCCCACCCCCAAGACAAAAAACCGCCTCACAGGCCTCCTAACCGGCGCCCAAGAAATCCACCTCCAGCACCTCCACCAAACCGCCCTCCACCTCCTGCACAACCACGCTTCAAACACCAGCTCCAACGAAAACCCGTTGTTGGCGGCGATAGAGGAGACGGTGGTGGCGAGCGGAGTGGGGGGCGTGCAGGGGATGGGGAGGAGGGAGTATGAGGGGGTGGAGAGGCGGATGGAGATGTGGATTTTGGGGAGGGGGGGGAGGGTGTGAAGGTTTTATTTTATGGGGTGGGGGGAGTGGGGGAGTGGGGTGGGGAGTTTCAGCGGTGAGGGATTTTGATGGTGTTTGGTTGATGGTTGATGGTTGGTGAGTTTTGGTATGATAATGGTTGGCTTTGTCCTGTTTAGATTAGTAATTCATACCGGATTCATTAATACAACACATCGTGCTCTCCAATACCAGCCATTGCGCAGGAAGGAGAACAGACCACACCATACGTCAAAGTCAGATTCCATATCTATTCATCACGAGCTAGTAACCCCACTCGTCCTATTTCCCTCCCCCACCCTCAGTGCACTAAACAAATACACATACCCGGTTGCGACCTCCGTGCCCAAATACTCCACGCGGAAATCCATCTCACCGAACCGATTGATCGGCGCCATGAGATAGAGGCTGATCAGCATCAAGGCCCGTTTCAGCACGAAACACGACGTCACCCGTACGCCCAGGTTGGTCGAGCGAACGTGGAAATCGACGGTCCCGGAGCCGCTGACGCCGGTCACCGAGCCGCACTCGTTGCTGCGTTCGGCGTAGGGGGCCAGAGAAGTCAGACCGTTCAAGGCCGCGGTGAAGATCTCCTCGCTGTGGATGTGTCTGCCTTCGTAACGGTACTTGACACGAAGCATGCTATATTCCAGATCGACGAGTGTGCCCGTGTTGTCGAGCGTCAGGTTGGTGCTGCCGGACGCTGGGGGTTGATTCGATAGAATTGGCACCGTGTGGCTGTGGTCGCCACTGCGTTGAGCTCCTTCGAAAGTGTCGACGATTATCTGTCCGATGTGGTATCCTTTCAGAGTCATGGCTGCGACGACATAATCATAGCGAGCGGGTGGTCCGTAGACAGCAGTGATAATCTTGTGCAAAGCCAGCACGCAATGCCCAGCTGTCAGTGTGGTGCCTCTGACCGGAAGCGTAAGGATCGTAAGGTCTGAGCATGTCACGGTAGCGGTATTGGTCAAATCTACAGTTTCAGCCCATGATTGAACCGCGAACGCGTACCTTCATCGGTATCTGTCAGTGTTCACATCCTACTCAGGACTCGTACTTACATAAGCCATATCGCAGCACCATAGAATGACAGTGCTTTCATGGGTACATCTTCAGCGAAATCGATATCGACAAAGAAGTATGGAGGGAGTGGCGGAATCGGCGCAGTGACGTTGGATGGGCTGGAATCATTTCAGCACATCAGCACCCAGCGCATCACACTCGACTTGTGGAGTTACGGTGTGGGTCTTGGGAGTAAGCCGATCCCATTCTCTATTGGCAGAGGCGAGATTGCACATACTGAAATAAGATGCAGCACAAGAAGCTTCAGCAGGACGTTAAAGCCGCCCATCTCGATCGTTGAGGTGACGTTATGCAGATTTGGTAAGGACCAGGATCCAACATGTATTTGTCATTGTTACTTTGTAGCCGAACCGTGTTGTGAGGTCCGGGATGATCGCATGTCGCCACAGCTGATGCTTAGCACTACCAATGTCGTTGCATCTGCGCTTTACGCGCCCAACCTGAGGGTAGCTCATTTTTACCTTCAGTCCAAGCACCTTTGCGGCGAATGCAGCGTATACCTCAAGAACTTCATGATTCCCCTTTCAGTGAACATGGAGTGTGTAAGCGTTCAGGTGGTTGTACCATAAGCACTAGACTTTGTCAATGCTGGCAGGACTTCGCCAGTTGTCGTTGGTGGGGAGGATAGTCTTGGAGAGAATACACCTGGTTGTTTCCACGTACTATCTTAGTACTAGACCATCGAAGGCGATGTGGTGAAATGTAGGCCGTGGTTAACACACCATATTGAACGTACGACAACAATAAAGGAAGGCACGAAATCTAGACGGACAAAGCGGCCTCCTTATGCGACTTGTGAATTGTTCGGTCGCTGACGCATCAAGCCGCAAGCGGACTAGACCTGGATCCTAGGCTTCACGATTCTATAAATCTGTAGAGAAGGGGGTAATAGTACTCATCGTGCCCTCATATCATTCTTCTTGGGGGTTTCCCAAAAAAGAGGGAACGCAGTCTGCGCCCCTCTAAAAGCACTTTGCCACGATTAAGACCTTGGCCCCTTCCATCGCTGTCGTACATCAAATGACCAATGTACGATATAAGAGGTTGTGCCGACGAAGGCATGGCAGGCATCGGAGCAGTTGCGGAGGAAGTAGTCTTCAGACCAGGACTTTGACACAGACTCAGTCCGGCCGCTAGCATGTCAATAGCTAGCGACCGGCGTCCAGTTGGACGGGAACGACTTCAGTACGTCGAGCGTGTGCGGAGTCGGTCCTGCCGCATGTTGAAGCCTCTACACTCGCCGTTGCTTGTTGTGTTGAGAAGTCCGGAGTAGTGGGGCTACCACATGGCATGGCTTGAATTTGTGCCTGCGAAGTCGCTGGCAGAAAGACAGTCCTCATGTCCTCTGGCGTAGATGCATCAGACTGCAGATCGATGGACAACTTAGAACATAAGAATTGCTACGAAGGCGTGTTATTTTGACACCAAACTCCGACCAGATGCTATCGATGTGTTGAGATGTGGTGGCGAAAGTGAAGTATTGCTTCCGGAACTGTCAAATTGACTAACCCTCAACGCGAGGGCGTACTGACACCAACAGATTTCACATGACCATCTTTGCGCCCTTCAACAGTCCTACCCTAATCTGCTAGAACATTAACACTCACTCTGGTTTCTTGAACATAGACTTACGTAATACATTGGCACACAATCGCAACACCGACTAACCTTGTATTTAATGCAACTCACCATTCGACTAACCAACCGCCCAACATTGAACGCAATTTCAATTGCAAGTCATCATGCCAACGACAGAACAAGCGCCAGACTCACACCAGCACACTGAAACGATGCTGGAGGAGAAATTGGATATGATCGCGCAGATTGAGGAAGATTGGCTCAAGATCGATGATGGGTGTTCAGACAGCAACACCCATGACAGCACGTCAGTAAAGTCGGGCGAATCCGATGGACTCCATGATCTTAAGCAGGGCGAGATTCCCTCAAGCGATGAGACGATTGAAGACGAACATCATGACAAGAGTTCAGACAACAACACTCATGACAGCACTTCAGTAGATTCTGGCGATTCCGAAGAACTCCAAGATCTTGAGCATTGCGAACTTCTCCCATGGGATGAGACGATCAAAATCCAACCGCATGACAAGAATTCAGACAACAACACTCAAGACAGCACACAAGAAAAACCTGACGGACCTGAAGTACTTGAAGAACTCGAGCAGGGCGACCTTTCGACCAGCGGTGATTCGAATGAAGACGAACAGCATGGCAGGGGCTTAGACAACAACACTCAAGACAGTACACCAGAAAATCCTGGCGAGTCCGAAGGACTTGATATTGAGCTCAGCGGAATCTCCATGAGCGTTGAGACGATCGAAGACCATCAGCATGATAAGAGCTTCACGCCTGACTCGCTCACCACGGTCCATCAAGTGTGGTATCGGTATGGCAAAACTTCAGTGGCGCCCATCAAGCGCGGGCTCGACGAGAACGGGAATCTGATACCACTCCCACCTGCAACGCCGCCCTTGGAAGTATCTAACTCTCATGATCTGCCATTGGGGTTGGTAGAGACAGTCGTTATCTCTTCTGCTATAGCAGTCGCTTCGTCATCGAAGCCAACGGTCAGCTCAGCTTCGGTTCACGGCGGTCGTAAGAGACCTGCTGATCATTCCTGGTCGGTGGGAGCATCGCCTCGGCGACCTTACAGAATATCAAAAGCGTGGAAAACTCCTGGAGATGCGGGTGTATCACTTGGTGTCAAGGATGGTGCGAAGAGCGGAGAGGTCACTAAGTGCATTATGAACGAGCCTGGTGACTGTGCATCGCAAGATACAGTTGACGGAAGCCGCGAAACCGAAGATCAATCGGAAATTGCCGACGTTGCGGGTTTGGACTCGATCCACGACGTCGATAAGCCCGTTGAAGAAGATGAGAACATGCCTGTTACGGGTAACCCAGACAAGACAAATGTTGGTAATGACAATGCTACAAATGTTGATGTCGAGGCTGGGAACATGGACGCTCAGCCGAGAGAGGACATTGTTCCCAGCGATGTAGCCGAGAATACCGTGTCCGAAACAGATGACCCCGTCAACGAGCCAAATGATAGAGCACAAGATAGTATCCCTGAGACGAATTACTTGGCCGAAGGACATGAAGGCATGGACAGTGGCAAAGGTCTTGATTCCGAGGCCGGGAACATTAACGGCCATCCGTCCAGAGAGGGTAATGCGCCTGGTGATGTAGCAGCAAATAATGTACCCAAGACGGATGATCCGGTCAAGGTAATTGACGGCATGGACAATACTCAGGTCCATGATGCCGACGCCGGGAACGTGGACGTTGAACACTCCAGAGAGGGCGATGTACTCGGGGATGTCGCCGACAAAGACGTGCCTGAAACGGATGACCTAGTTGAGGAGCCCGGTGAAGGAGCAAAGAACAACATGCCCGAGATAGATAATCATGTTGAGCGACATGACAGAACAAACGACGGATTTGGTACCGAAGCCACGCAAACCGACGATCAATACCCAGGAGTGGACAGTGCCGACGCAGCAATGAAGCCTGGACACACTATTGGCAACGGCGTACCTAAGACGAATGACTTGGTCGAGGGAAGCGATGAGATCGACATTGACGCTGAACACCCGAGAGTGGATAACGTCGATGAAGTACAGAAGCCCAGTGACACTGCAGGAAACGAGGTGCCCAAGGGCGCTGACATGCCCATCCTCAACGGGGGCAGCGACACCCAACAACCTTCAGAGGCCGCTTCTAGCCCGGAAGAGGAGGCCAGCAATATAGTAGGAAAGGATCAGTCAAAAACAGCTGACATGCTTATCCACAACGGGGCATTGGAAATCCAACAATCAGAGGTCCAGGAAGCTAGAGAAGACAATTCTGGCCAGGAGGTGAAGGCCGGTAACATGACCGAAAATGGTGTACCAAATAGGGATGGCATGCTTTACCATCACGATGCTATCGAAGATGATAGATGGCAGGATGTCCACAACGGGGGCATGGGGATCCAACAACCTAAAGAAGACGATTCTGGGAATGAAGGAAATTCCAGTGTTGTGGGGGGAAGCGTTGTGCCGGAGCTGGATGATTCAGTCGAGATACATGATGACGTTCAAGGCGACGAGGGCAATGTCACCAATTACGAGAGCATCAAAAGCCAGCATCCTGGAGAGATCGAATCTGAAAAAGAAGAGGATTTCGGCATTTTGGTAGGAAAGGTTGTACCGGAGAAAGAGGTTATGAGTGAGGAATCCGAGGACATCAACAGCGACAAAGTCCACGACATCAAGGTCGAGAGCATGGTCTCCCAATGTCCTCCAGAAGACCATTCTGCCGAGTCAGAGAAATCGAGCATTTCGAGGGGAAGTGACATGCTAGAGATGGATGATATCAACGATGTACCCGCAGGCAGTGAGGGCGATGAGGCTCAATGTCGTGGAGAGGACGATGTTGGCAACGAAGGAAAGCCAAACAATACGACAAAGAGCGACATGTCTCAGACGGATGAAATCGTCGAAGAACGGGATCTTGAGAGCGACGAAGGCTTGGACGTTGAAAGCGTGGACATGGACCCTCAACCTTTTATGGATAGTCTTGACAATGAAGAAGGATCCGGCGACAGAGCGATCAATGATGATTTTGTGGAAAAGGCCATAACTGAAGAATATGCTCCGACCACGAGCGACGAGGCTTCTGCCATCTCGAAGGAGGACACCGAAGGTCGGCATCCTTACATAATCGAGGGTGCCCGTGTACTTGACCTTGTGCGGGACTTTGCCAACAGAGGACTCGCGCTATATATGTCAGCGAGAGGCTGTGACGAACAAGAGGAATTAGGCGAGGGTAGCAAGGAAGTCGACCCGAAGGCGGGTTGCAACCACCAGACCGTCACCGAGCAGGGCCTTGATCTCCTAATGGAAGCAATGAGTGGTAGTATCGGAATATGAGTGTACGACGTAATTGCCAGATATGGAAAAGTTGTTTGCTAGGGTGCATGAGTAGATGAGTGGAGATGTCAGGGGGTGAGATAGATAGGCTTGTATCAAAGTAGGCATGCGGACTTAATCAAAAGCTCTGAAGGGCCAACGAAGAATTATTGAACTAAGCAGTAAGCGCATCCACGGCCAATTGAGTCCTTGTCTTTGGTGAATTTTGCTAGACTTGACTGTCGGGCATTGTGCGCCGCCACCTAAACGTATGTTGTAGCACTCTTTGAAGATCGAAAATAGCGAAGAATACTTGGCTAATCTATCCGTAAAGGTTTTAGAAAAGGTTTCAGTGATTGGTGGCCACTTAGGTTCAATTCCTCTTCAGACACGATCGTCTACTTAACTACCTCGCGTGGCGTGATTAATCCTGAGGAAAAGACGAACAGTCATGTAGGACATCAGAAACACAGTTCCGAGACACAATACCGAAGATAAGGGAAGTGTTCCAAGGAAGTAATAGTCAGATGTACGCGTCACATCGAGAACAGCCTTCGCCAGATCTGTCGTATCATCAGCTAGGTAAACTGCGTATTGAAGAAAATCCTGCTCGCCATATCTGGCGTCGATAGATTCGAAGGACGTAATGTTCGCAAGCTCATCTGGCTAATAGCCACTAAGCTCAGCTCTTATGGTAGATGCTTTTGAAGAGACCGTCTTCAAACATCCGGCCGGCGTGGGCGAGCCAGAAGGCGATGTCCGCAACTTCTCAACCAAGCGTTATCTTCAACAACAGTATGTACTGAGCATCATTGCTGACAACGGTCCGTGCCATGTACCACTAATCTGGATTGCTGTCTGCAATTGACATTGCCGATCCGAGATAGCATGCCTTGTACATATACCCGCCATAAGTAGCCTCTACCTCTTTCACCGCTTGTTCCATCCATTGACAGACCTAGCATGACCGCTTTGACTGACAACGCCATTGGAGGCTTCTTTCCCATTCTGTTTGTAGCACCAATAGTATAATCCTCGAAAGGGGAGGACCGGAGGGGGATCCCAGGCCGAAGGCTGCAGCCGTCACAACACCATCATCGAGGGATAGTCGGTGCCCAATATCCTTGACAGCGTCGGCAACGAAGACGCATCTGCCACTGCAGTCATATCTGGGATCGGCCGAGGGATGTTTCGATGTCCGGATGTAGGGTTCCACTGGAACTGACATTGAGGGCAACCTGGGAAGCAGGACCTCGAGCCTTTGATCAGAAGGATCGAATCATCCATCTGGTATATTCTCTGGGCCAAGTATCCAAGGCACTAGCCGATGGTGGACGAAGCCGCTTGGACGGATGTAAGTTGTTTCTTTTTCTCCCATTATGACGTCAGAGCAACGTCTTCTGCATCAGCACTCTGCATCATTAGGCTCAACATGTGAACTTGATGATAGGAAGTTGCTCGAGAGAGTTGCGAAACAATCTTCAGCGACGAAAAGTATAAAGCGCCTAGGCCAATTCGCGGGCCCCGATGCCGGGACGCTAATCTTGACTGGTACTAGCGTTGGATCGCCATCGACTTTTCACCAAGCAGCTCCTGCTCCATACAGCTGGCTCTCCTATGCACGACCACCCCACTAAGGCACAATGTTACGATATATCTGCAGCGTTGCGACATCAAGCTTCATAGCACGAGCGGGCACCGCCCAGAAATCCACTACCTCGCCCCAACGGGTACGGCACCATCAGCCCAGAATAGACTCTCGATCCTCGGATGCCTGCTGCCCTCGATGCTGTTGATCCAGCAACAGACTTCCAACCTTCGAACCTTCTGCAACCAGCTCGCCAATCATCAATTGAGCATGGGCGTCAAGATGGGTTAGTCAGGAATGCATGCAGGGTGACTATCCACTATGTATTGTCTAGCTCTCCCTAGTCGACCCAAGAACTTGGCTGATAAGGGTGAACCAGGTCGGTGGGTGCCAAGGGTTCTTCCCACCGGTCGAACCAGACTGCTGGGCTCATCGCAGATGTGCTCGATCTGACCTTCTGGCGTACTACTGTAGCACTTTCAGCTCCTTTTCCAGACCGGTCGCAACCTCTGCATCGAATGCCGCTTCTTCCTCAAGAATGAGGCAGACCCTTTCACTATGCACCGCCAATAGAATGCTGCGGAGAATCCACATTCCATTCAAAATGCGGCCGTCGTCCCAGATTTTGATTCACACGAATTGTGATGAAACAACATGGCAAAAGGTATCGCGATAATCGGCGCTGGCATCTTTGCCCACGACGGTGAGTACAAACTGTCAGGCTGACGTTGCTTCGGCTGATTATGCCGTTGCAGAGCATCTACCAGCGGTGGAAGCCTGCTCCCTCCTCTCCTTGAAAGCCATATACTCTCGATCCAAGCAGTCCGCCGACAAGCTTGCCAAAATCGCCAAGGGGACCGTCGACACTTACTTTGACACCCCTTGCGCCTCGGGACGTTCACTCAATGACCTCCTGGGCCGTGAAGATATAGACGCGGTCATCATAGCCTTACCTATTCCGGTTCAGCCAGATTTTCTAAAGAGGGCCGTCAAAGCCGGGAAACATGTCCTCAGCGAAAAACCTATTGCGAAAGACGTAAAGACGGCTACCGAGCTTCTGAAATGGTACCAGAAGCACAACAACCAAGGGCTATTGCTGTGGAGCGTGGCAGAGAATTACAGGTTCATGGACCAAGTGAACTTTGGGGCCGAACAGATCAGGAAGTTGAAGGGGAACGTGGTAACCTTTAGTTTGAAACTTTACGGTTTCATCGGTCCGGACGATCAATATTATCGAACTGAATGGTTAGTCTTTCTCCATACCGCAGTAGTCGTTCAAATCTGGCTGACTCATACTCTTCAACGTAGGCGCCAGTCTCCGAAGTACTCCGGCGGCTGTTTGCTCGACTGTGGCATCCACTTTGTCGCTGCGATACGCTACCTCCTCGCGGCCGGCGGCGAATCCATCACCCAAGTTGCAGCCTTCACTTCTTCCTTGCAGCGTAGACTTGTGCCCCTGGATACCGTTCAAGCGACGTTACAGATCACGAACAGCAACAACGGCACCTTCAGCCTGTCCTTCGGCGCCGAACACAAGGCGGAGGAACCCTGGGAAATGCAGGTCACAACGGACAAGGGCAGCGTGACCGTCACGCCGACGGAGGTGACTCTATCACGGAAGGGCCCCAAGGGAGAAAGAGATGAGAAGAAAGCGCATTTCGATCAACGGTATATATGTAGCCATGCTGTCGAACGCGAGGTCGCTTCCTTTGCCAATGCGATATCAACTGGAAAGATGGAGCAAAGGGCGACGGCCGAGGAGGCCTTGATGGATCTGGTCATATTGCAGGCCATGCTTGAGTCTGGTGAGGATGGCGGCGCGGTGAAGTCGTTGGAATAGGTGACGACAATCTGTATCATTTTCACTCATGACGGGGTAGCAGAGCAAAGCACACTTCTTGACTCGGACTTTCACACAGCAACCGATCGGAATTGTACCTTGACATCAGAATCACACCTACACTTCTACCCTCATCATCACCTCCACCAATCTTCATATCACCAATCCCCATTCCATCATCATCATCCTTCTTATCTCCAACCCATCCACCTCCATCCCAATTCCCATCGACCTCTATCCCATCAGCCTCAAGACCAGACCCCTCCCGTCAAGGTCACCTACCACACTAGCATATCATCTTTTCCCCTGATCGTGTTCTACATTCTTTAGATCCCGTTCGGCATGGAGTGCTGCGCTCTTCAGTAGGGACCTGGCTTGATTCCGCGGGCCAGGGGACTCCTTGGTTTTAAGGCTATACGGGATTGTGTAGACTCAGATACTTAGCATGGCAGGTATTCGACCTGACTACGCTAGACCCATTAGTAATCCAGCTCACATGATTGGCTCAATGTCTGGCCCCCAACATTCACACTCAGATCGAATCTTCGCCCAGTGCCTCTCTCCAACTAAATTATGTAGCATAGATACTTACTCCCAAATTGTCATGGCGACTGGCTTGGAGGTCGTTGGCGTAGCGGCGACCCTAGTAAGTATCATCGGATTCTCAGCACAAGTGTTCGATGGCTGCGTCAAAGGCTTCGTTCTCCTCTCTGCCGCCAACAATCTTGGTCGAGATGCAGATATTCTGCGCTCCATGCTCGAATGGGAACAATTCCGGCTAGAGCAATGGGCCGAGAAAGCAGGTCTGCAGGATCCGGCGAAAGCTGATATTCTCCTGGACTGGAAGTTGATCACGGATACGCTGCAGCATATCAAGAATCTCGTCAGTGATACGGAAGTCTTGAAGAAGAAGTACAACCTCACGCTCGTCGAAAGACCTCCAAAGTATGAAGACAGCCCGACAGCGGCCGATGAGGAGGATGACAGAGAGTCGATCGGCCGCTTCAAACGACTCTTTGGCCAATCTGGCCGCTCGACCTCCAATGCCGCAGCCAAAGTGATCCAGTCCAAAACTTGTGGTCACAAGAAGCTATGGTGGGCCGCAGTGGACAAAAACAGCTTCCAAAGACTCGTCAACGACATCGCCCATTTCGTCCAGCGCCTGCACGATTCCCTGAACGTCTCCATCCAATGCCAGATGCAGAAGCAGATCGAGAGCTTGTTGCAGGATGGAACGCAGCAGTATAGTCACCTGGCCGACCTTGAGGTTTTGCGGGAGCTGGCGGCGCGCTCGAAACAGGAGCCCCCTTCTTATGAGGATTCTCATGCCGAGGAGATTGCGGCTGCGATTGAGAAGAAGTTCGCCAATGAACTATTTTGGGCTGTCCAGAAGGGCGATATTAAGCAGGTGGAAGTGTTGCTTAATAGAGGTGTCGATGTTCAGGTCACTGATAACTCGGGATGGCCGCCACTCATTCGAGCAGGTACGTCATCCAATAAACACGATTTGCCCCTTTGTACGAAGTCTCAATTTTACCATAATCGCATATGCTTTAGGTATGGCGGTCTATCACTACCTATGTATTCCAATGTATGCTACGTTCGGCCAATCTTCTGGCTTGAAGCCCACAGAGATTGACATTGGCTGCTCTGCTTATTCTGAGAATAAGACAAGTATCCGCAGCTATAGCTGTATAAAGACTCGAACATAACGATCATGTTATCATCTGTGCGATAGCGATTCTGGGGTTCATAGCTGTGCATAGAGCAGCAGTTGCTCTCAACTTGACACCTAGGCTATGAATTGCTCACTGCAATCATCCAGAGGTACTAATGCTGACTTTGAAATGTGTGACAGCTGAGTACGGTCAGGTGGCCGCCATGAAGCTCCTGCTACAACGAGGTGCAAATCCCACCATTGGAACCGCTGGTGACAGACTTCCCCTCCATTTCGCCGCCGAGGGAGGCCACGTACCAATGGTCAAGCTCTTGTTGCAGCAGCCAAGCGTCAATCCCGAAAAGTTAGACTTTACAGGTCAAACGGCTTTGTTCAAAGCCGCCAACCAAGGCCACCGCGCCGTGGTCGAGCTATTACTACAGCAGCCAGGAGCTGACCCAAATCAAAAATCCAAAGACGGCTTTACACCGCTCGTCACAGCACTTTTTAAAACCCATGCCGAAGTGGTAAAACTGCTACTTGACAGACCAGACGTCAATCCAAACCTTGCGGAAACCACATACCAGCAGACACCATTGTGGATGGCCGTCACCAGAGGAGAGGAAATCGTTCAAATGTTCCTTGCGAGAAAAGATATCGATGTAAACGCCCAAAGTCGCTGGAAAGAAACACCACTTTACCAAGCCATCCAAAGAGATCGCCTCCCGGTCGCGCAACTATTGCTAGACGCCGGAGCCGATCCAAACATCAGCAACTGGGAGGATCTGAGACCGCTAGGATGGGCAGCAGCCGAGGGCAAAGAAGAGGCTATCGAATTGCTACTCAAGCACCCTAGTACCAAAGTCCACCATTGGCATAATATGGGACAGACACCACTCTCGCGCGCTGCCGAAAACGGTCATACGAAATGCGTTAAGCTCCTGCTCGCCAAGGACACCGAGATCGAGCTCATCGATCTAGATGGAAATACACCCCTTTCGCTAGCCGCAGCGAAAGGTCATAAAGTCGTCGTCAAAATCCTGCTCAAGTATGGTGCAAAAATCAACACACAGGATAAAAAGGGAAATACACCACTCGCGCTAGCTGCTATCAACAATCACGACGCCGTCGTTCGCCTTTTGCTAGAGACCGGTGCGGATACTGAATTGGCGGATGAGGATGAAGAGACACCGTTCGAGAAGGCGAGGGATAAGCACATGGATCAGATTGTGGGTGTTTTTGAGGAGGTTTTGAGGCTGAGAGGGGCAAAGGGCAGTGGTGGGACGGACCACGTGGAATCTTCACGTGGAGGATCCTCGAACATTTGAAAATTTCCGAGTCCTCCAGTGATACTAAGGCCCGGGATCCACGATGGAGACCTGCATATGCGCCACTCTGTCCAAAAACCATTGGATCCTCCCCAATCAACCCCCCCCACCCACCGACCCGCCACCCCACCACGTCCGAACCAAGGACCAAGAACCACAATCCGGCCATACCAGCCACCTACACACACTCTCAAAGCTGGTGCCACATACTGGCAAACCACCCTCCTCGCAAAACGCCATTTTCCACAACTAATCTACCACGTCAAATGCCCATACTCACCAGATCTCACCCAGTCCAGAGCCATTTCCAAGACTCTCCCCCTCCCCCCTCTCACCTCCCCCATCCACCAACCCATCTCCGCATCCCAACACCTCCTCCACCAACCTCCAATAAGTAGACCCTACAACGCCGCAGCCTGGCCAACCTTTCCCACTCTAGGCCTCAACCACCCAGCTCAACGTTGCACCAAACTATCCCATGTCCTGGCACGGCATCCGTTCTAGGGGTTTCTGCCGAGGTACAGCCGAGACGGATGCCAGAGTTGCCAGGACATGGGATATTGTAAAAGCGGAAGGGGAGAAGGCGAAGGAGAAAGGTTGCTCTCCATAAATTTATTAACGGAAGGCTAGCTGGACCCCGAATTCGTCGTGGTGGATGGTGGATAGGATAGGATAGGTTAGGATAGGATTGGGTTGGGTTTGAGTCGAGGAAAGATAAAATATTATAAGAGGAGGTTTAGTGTTAGGGGTAGGAAAATAGGGATGGGATGGTATATATATAAAAGGGAATAATCAAGGATAGTATTTGAAATCTTAGGGAATATATATATAGACTTATACATATACCTACACCTATATACACTCGTACTACCTGAAAGACTAATAAGTAACCGCTTATATATATAGGATTCTCCGGTCTTGAAGAAAGCGTAAGCGTTTACTAACTTGAGCCTTACCGCTCTGCTCGCGCGCTAAGGTCCGTTCCGTCCATATACTCCCTCGCTGCGCCTCAATGTTCCCCCGTGCTCCCCATTGCTCTCTCATACTCTTTCGCAGCTCCCTCATGCTCCCCTCTAAACCATTTCCTACAGCCTTGCGGTTCGTATAAGCTGCTGCGTCCCTGCAAGTTTGTACATGAGGCGTCCAATGCAGCTCATTGTGGATGCTGCTCGGAGAGAGAGCCGCTTATGGCCCTATCGGCGGCCCCCTACCATCTGATCTTCTGTTCTTGCCTTCTTGCTCTTGCTCTTTCCCTTCACTTTCTATTTTTCGACGGAAGCTCGTCAGTGCACGTAATGCACTGTTTCCTGTTGGCGTTGTCACTTTTATGATACATCGACTGTGAGGCGAACAGTTTACCTTTGGTTTGGGAAATCTGTATTCGATGGGGTCCTCACGATGGATCAAAAATTGCTTTCAAATAACAGCTTGCGGATTGGCGAGCTCGTTGGGAAGAGAATTGTTACGGCAGCGATCATTGTTCCAAGTTAGATTGGTATAGCCGCTTGAGTAGCTTCTTACGGCGGTGCCCGAAGATGATCGCGCCCTGTTGCTCGAGAATAGTAGCGGCCTGCGGGCGGATACATGTCCTAACCAGCTCCTGAGTGCGATGACATGGCGAACGACGGTCGTGTGAACAATCTGCAAAAGGTGCAACATCGCGACTAGGCTGCCAAAACAGAGCGGGGCCGAGCTTCGAGCAGGCATTTGGTTCTGGAAAGCGTTTTGACAATTGCAAAATGCACTTGACGCTGGCTGCGAGGTAGTCCTGGTCTGTCGGTACCAACTTCCACATATTGCACAGTTCCTGCGTGTCAGTTTTCGGAACAATTACTTCCCCAAGCCCACTACAAAGTAAGACAACCATGTTTGGATCACTCGCCAGACCGTTCCAATTACCTTTGAATTCTCTGGTAATTGGTTTTTTTGCTGCGCTAAAAGGGTCTCGAGTCACGAGTTCCATCAAATCCCAGCCGGTCAAATGATCTGCTGAGGGTTCGTGGTCTGCTCCAGCCGCTATTGCGTGTTCTAATTCGAGCCAATACTTTTTGACCAAGTCTTTCAGCATGTATGGCTCGTTGTCGTCTTTCGAGACATAGAGCTGGAGGTTGCTGTTCCCATAAATGATTTCTTGGGCCTCTCGACCAATATCCCACGCAGGATTTGCGTACGGCAAGTCTGGGAACTGCATTGTGGGAAAGCTGTCCTTCTGCAGAGCCGCCCAGACATGAATCATGTGAAGAATCACGCCTAGGGCTGGCACCATCCAGGCTCGACGGTCAGACGTATCGTAGAGAATTAGAGGCATGGTACTACTGTAAGAGAGAATTCCTTCATAAGAGTGCTCTTCTCTTGTCAGAGATTGTCTCTTTGGCTTATTAAAATGTGCGGCGGCGGAAGGTCCTCCAAACTTTGGCATTGTGATACCAAGGGTGAATCCGGAGAATATCGGCTTTCGAGCCGGTAAACACGCTTGAGAGAATCCGATGCGATCATAAGCCGCATCAATGGTGCCGAGATGGATGTTGACTGTCTTGTAACACCCAAGGAAAGTCCTTCCTTGGGCTAGAAGTTTTAGGTCCGTGAGTGGCCAAAACGCTCGGCTATGCTCCTCGCTCAACAGTGCCAGTGGTATCGGTGTCGGGGTTCGGGCGTAGACTAAATGCCATTGAACAGACGTCTGATTTGATATGGTCTTTAGAGGTGGGGGCGACTTTGGAAAGATGATTGTCGAGAATCCTTTGAGAACTAGGCCGCCTCTGTATTCCATAGGACCGATTATTCCCGCAAAAAATGTCATTGCCTCGAAGGGAAGCTCAACACCAATTTCTCCATCTCGCGGTTTTATTGGAAATCCATGTGCTAGGACTCCATTAAGGAAGAGTGGATGCCAGCAAGCTTGAGGTGTTGCTTTAATGTCTTGAAGCTGAGAAAGATTCAAATTAAAGACATTCAAGTCTGGTGTTTCACAAATAATAAAGTCTGAACACGAAAATTTCCCATTATTTGGAATGCGAAATACTGCGCTCAGCCAAGCAAGCTGTTGGCCTACGCTAATCACATCTTCTCTCGAACCATTCGCAACAATAATAGCTTTCTCTTCGAAATGAGAGACATCTCCAGCCCATAGATGACACGAAATTGTCGTCCCTGAGGATGACGAATCTTTTTAATTGAACGTTAGCTCCAGTTCAAGGCAAATAACATCATGCTTACCATGCCAGCCAGCTTTGATAGCCTTTTCTAGGGTGATGAGGACAAACTCTCCTGTTACGGGCCAGATTCTGCGACAATAGTCCAGACATGACGATGCCTCAGCGTCTATAATGTCCCCACTTACTGTAAGCGCATGTACAAGCGTATCTCCCTCCTCAAGCTCGCTATTTGTGTACTGTATTAGCTGCCACTCAACATGGAAAGTCGCTGAGCACAGCTCTGATGCTAATGCTGGTTGAAGGACTCGGTGGACATATTGAAGAGGTGAGCAGATTTGCTTGGTTATATTGTGCTTGAAATTGCGGTATGAGACGCCCCTTCTTAGCCATGAGATAGTATCCTTCGTCAGTGACAGAGGAATAATGTCTAATTCATCGTCGAGGGAACTGCTTGCACTACTTTCATCTTCTACAAAAGTCGAAGCGTCGTCGGCAGCATCGTCTGCCTGCTTATTGCCGACGGAGACGATTCCATGATCTCCGGCTCCGGCATGATCTTCAGCACTTCTGGAGTCTTGGCTGGCCGTCTCCACTGCACCCATTTCAGATGTTGACTCTACGGCAGTATCGTCTCGCGGGGATTGGTCCACCTGGCGTAGACCCTGTAAGTACTTTTCTACGCCAGCCTCTATTGTCTGGTCCACTAGATCTTCAAGTTGCCAACCCTTCCTGATTGTGGAAGGCTTTAAGAGTTGACATACACGAAAGGCAAAGTAGGTGCTTTCTGTCTGATTTTCCGTGTATAGTGCAGAGCAAAAGCTCCTAATCTCGCGCTTGAAAAGACGGATAAATAAAGACTCTCCCTTGATTTTCAGCATTTTCTCACAGAGGTCTTTCATGTCAGGATCCAAAAGGACTTCAAAAGTGAGAATTTTGAAAACCTCTTCTGGAAGCTTGTTCTTGAGAGATGTGACTGATGATGCTAGAAACGACCGGTCCGAGGTTGTTGACGGAAGTTTAAGATTCATAGTGGATGTAGTCGAGCTAGAAAATGAGGCAGTGTCATCCTCATCACGAACAATCCTGCTGTCACAAATAGACGAAGAAGTTAAAGCTGTATCAGTGAGCAGTCTTGTCACAATTTGATGATCTCCTGCCGATGCAGCTTGAAGGGCGTTGTCATAGCGGCCTCCCCCTGCGTTGACGTCCGCCCCTTTCTCCAACAGCAGTCGCACCACAGCCTCATGGCCACCAGCAGAGGCAGCTTGAAGGGCGTTATCATAGCGGCCTCCCCCTGCGTTGACGTCCGCCCCTTTCTCCAACAGCAGTCGCACCACAGCCTCGTGGCCATTAGCAGAGGCAGCTTGAAGGGCGTTATCATAGCGGCCTCCCACTGCGTTGACGTCCGCCCCTTTTCCCAACAGCAATCGCACCACAGCCCGGTGGCCACCAGCAGAGGCAGCTTGAAGGGCGTTACCAATTGCATCTTCAGATCCTGACTCTGCACCATCTTCCAACAACATGCGAACCACGGTGGTGTGACCGCGGTTGGCAGCTGTCTCCAATGCTTTATTGTGTGTCGCATCCGCGAAATCTACTTGTATTCTTTTCTGCACTAGCTGCCGCACCAACTCTTCGCTGCCACGGACTGCTGCAATTTGCAGCATGCCATTGTATTTGTCCCTATGTTTGTGATCGGGTATGAACTCAATTTGAGTCTTGGGGCTGTGAATGAATACAGATATTAGGCTATCGATGCCCTTTTGGATGTTAGGGGACTCTGCGCTTAGTGCTTGAACTTGCTTCGTTAGTGCGTATACGAGCATTTTCTCTGATTCAATGTAGTCGCCCCGACATCGTAAAATTTCACCTAGGCCGATGGTTGAGCTAAGTGTCTCGGGATGTTCCTTCCCCAGCACCTTCTGTCTGAGCATCAATGTCCGTCGGAGTATTGCTTCAGCCACCTCATACTTGCCTTGATTGCTCAGCGCGTCTGCTAAATTGTTCATGCTTGTCAATGTGTCTGGATGCTCTTTAACTAGCACTTGCTTCTCTGTCTTTACAACCTGTATCAGTAGCTCTTCTGCTTCTGCCAATCGTCCTTGCTCCTGGTACGTTGATGCTAGGTTAGTCATACTAACCAGCGTATCTGGATGCTGTTCACCTAGCATTTGCTTCTTCAACTTTGATACCTGTACTAGTAGCTCTTCTGCAATTGCCAATCGTCCTTGCTTCAGGTGGATTAATGCTAGATTGGTCATGCTGCTTAACGTGTCTGGATGATCTTCACCTAACACTCTTTCCCTCGCTTGCAAACTTGCTTCGGCCATCTCTTGTGCTTTATCGAACCATCCTTGGTCTTTTGCATACCGAGACGCGCAGAATAGTACTGTTGCCCATGGTTTTCGAAGGCTTAATCCCTCAAGCCGATATTTTAAAATAGCTTCGGCTTGAGGGAACAGGATTTGGCACTGCTTCCAATTCTCATACCCTCCGTCTGGAAATGCCTCCGCCATTATCTTGACACACCTCTCATGCCACTCTTCCAGCTCGTCATGCCCTTCGAGCCACCGGGTCACTGAGAGTTTTACCAGCCGATGCATCCTAAACGTATTTGTTGTTGGATTCACCCAAACCAGGGAGTAGGCTTGAAGCACGTTTAAATCATCCTGAAGGTCGAAGTCGAACTTAAAAACATCAATCTTGATGACTTTATGGTAGCTATTAAGGAGGTCTATAGGGATTGCCTCGTGATCAAAGCAGCTCATAAAGGCGAGTAATCGTGCAGCTGATGAATGTACTTGTCGGATATGGTCAAATGAGACGAACAGTGTCGTGATAATCGAATTAGAAGAATCTCTATCCCGTTGCAGGTCGGCTAAGTCGTACAGCAGAAGCCCCGTTTGCTGTCTGTCGCCGCGTTGCACTACCTCCAGATAGTTTGACACAGTCATGCGACGGTGATGTTGGTTAATGAACGCCGCCGCTTGTGTGAGCGCCAGTGGTATTCCATCCAAACTCTGCACCAAGGTCTTCACGTCTTCCACGCTCGCTGACACGGTGAGCGTCTTACGCAGAAGAGTTCCTGCCTGGGTTAAATCCATCGAGCCCACCTGGATAATATGTCCTGAATCGCCAGTCAGCCGAAAGGCTACATCGCGGCTGCGAGACGTTATCAGAACGGATCCATTCGCAGTCATTGGAAGATTGTCAGATAGTGACCGATTTTCGTGGCCGGCCTGGTTGTGTTGGCTCCTCCATGGACCACAAACCACGTCCATCTTGTCCGCATTGTCAATGATGAGCACCCATGGGCCATGCGTAGCAAGCCAGTGGCTAACCAATCCCAGGGTGTCAGCATTCGCTTCATCCCAGCCAGGCGCCTGTGTCTTCTCTGCGATCCCCCGAAGACCTTCTTCCACCCGCGTTATCGAGCTTGCGTACACCCAAAACACCCAGGTATCCGGCCGCTCCTCTCGGATCCGATAGGCATATTCGATGGCTATCTGGGACTTCCTATACATATCGTCAGCTTAGATCCTTGGTATCGTGTATCGAGATAGACATGTTTACCCCCCACCCCCTATTCCCAACAAAGCTAACGAAGAGACTGAACTGTATCTTTGGCTCCAGAGATAGTCAAGTGCACTGTGATCTACAAAGTCAATGTTGCGGCAAAAGGGCACAGTGGATAATGGTCGTGGTTGAGACATTGTAGCCGTTCAAGATGTCAGCTAACGGACCAGGACATTAGAAAAGTCTCTTACTGATGGGAATACTGTGTACTGTTCTTTGCTTACGCAAAACTGCGAGTTATGGCTCGTTGCGCTTGCAAGCACAGGTGTGCTGTGGTGGAAGAAACATTGACTTCCGGCGCAGAAGCCTTGCAGGCTGCAGCTCACGTGAGATCAATTTAGGGCTGAAGAACTTGATACCACGGAGGACAAGCTTACCGTCAACGCTCATCTGGAGTACCTGCAATATTAAGGGTCGCGGCTTCACGTTAACTTACCGCCCTTTACAGCACCGCCGCAAGGGAAGTTAGGTGATATCACACTCTCTACCACCAGAATGTCAGGAAAAATGAGCTCCTCGGAACATAACGTACAGTTAGTGAATCGGAAACAGTAGCTACCACTTGTATTTCCTAAGCTTGAAAAAGTGGCGAAGTAGGGGGCTGGGTTCAGGCAGTAAAGTCCCAGATTCGAAGCTTAGCCGAGGCTCTCTTTGTACTCAGGTTGAAGCCATGTTTGTTCAGCCTCAGATCGAATTCATTTGGCTGCCTACCACATTCGGACACTAGGCCAGAGTCCTACTAGAGTTCGAATTTAACTCCGGACAGTTACTTTCTAACCAAACAATAGATAGGTTTTATAGTCCCGATTTTAAGCGATTATTTAATATTATTTAATAGTTAATAGTTATATTAAGCTATAATATTTACTAATTATATAGACTATTAAGTTAGTAATTTAATTATTAAATTACTAATTTAATAATAATAATAGCCTAATTAGGCTATTATTCTAATATCCTTTATAGTTAATCTATTACTTACTTATATTTATATTTATTCTATCCCTTTATAACCTTCCTCTACTATTACTAATAGTTATTTTATACCTTCTAGGCGTACTCTAAAGTCTTTTAAGGATATCCTAGGTATTAGTACCTTTACTATTACTATTACTAGTACGCTAGATCCTCCTTTTATATCCTTATAATTAAAGATCTTAATATAGTATAATAAATATATAATTACTATATATCTATATAGTTAATAAGAAGATATTATTACTAGCCTTTATATAAATATACCTTTTATATCCTAGGAACCTCTTGATAATAATAATATCCTTCCCTTATATTCCTCTTAACCTACTTTATAAAAGTCCCCTTATAAAGAGAAAAGTTATAAGAAAGCTAGGCTATATAATATAAAGCTATTATAGTATTTAAGGAGGTATAAGAGAAGGGGGACTAGAAGCTTAGATATCTTATAATTAGATAGTTATAATAGGAAATATAAGAGAGGTAGGTAGAAGGAATAAAGTATATATAAAGGAATACTTTTTAATATTAAAGAGATAATATTATTTATTAATTATATACTTATTAAAGTAGGTATATATAGACTTTCTAGTATAAATTAATAATAAAAGGATATATAATAGGACTTTAAGATATATACCTATTATTCCTACTCTTAGAATAATTATTAATAAAAGGTAGTAATACTACTTAAATAATATAAGTATAAGAAGGAATATAATAGAAGATCTAGGTATATAATAATTAATAATAACTAATAGCTAATAAAATTTAAGCTAGAAAATATAAAAAGAAGTAAAATATAAAAAATAAAAAGGAGAAAATATAAGATTATAATATTAAATAAGATATACTCTCTACTTACTAAGGTAAAAAGGTTATAAGGGAAATAGAGAATATTAGTTTTAATAAGATTCCTTCTTATAAAGAAAATAATAAATAAGATTCCTCCTTAAAAGGCTTACCTATCTTACTCTTATTTATAATATTATTATTATTACCCTCTAGTATAAGTATTATATTAAAAGGTTCCTCCTACTAGTAATAAAGCTTAAGTCCTTAATACTAGAGTAATATTAGCTACTAGAGTAGTATTAATATTAGGAGTAATCTTAAGAATAAAGTTAACTCTATTAATTATAATAATTATAATAGTAGAATAAGAAAAAGAATAAGGGGATAAGGTTATAAAAAGATAGGTAAAGACTTAAATAAATATAAAGGTCTTATCTAACTTAAGATATAACTACTATTTTAATTAATTTTATAAAATAAAGTTTAAAATTCTTTAAATCTTATAATATAATAATTTTAATAATAATATTTATAAGTATTAATAGGCTTATATTAATAAATAATACTTAGGCCCCTCTACTTATTAATACTAATATATTTATAATAACTAGTACTTAAGACCTAGCCTTAATTAAAAGGCTAGAACTTATTTATAAGTAGTAACTTAATATTAATATAAAACTTAAATATTTAATTAAAGGAATATAATAGATTTATAATATATTAAATATACTTTATAAGGAGTTATAAGCCTTTATAACTCTATTATAAAAGTAAATAGAGGCCTAGGAGGACCTTATTTAAATACTTTATATAAATTAAGTCTTATATTAATAGTACCTAAGTAAAGAGATAGAATAAATATAAAAAATACTAGAAAATATTACTAGTAAGATTAGTCTTATTATCCGTATAAATAATAATATATTAAGCTATCCCTAGATATCTAATAGAGAGGTTATAAGTATAATATAATTATATATTAATAGGCTTAATAGTATTAAAGATATAAATTAAGTAAGTAATAGTAGAGACTTTAAAAGTAATAATAATAATAGTAAGTAAAGGAGAAATACTATAAAGGATTTATATATAAAAGTTAATAAGAAGCTTAATAAAGATAGGGTTAATAATATATAGTAGGAATACTATAAGACTAGTAGATATAATACTTAGATATATTTTATAACTCTAATATATAAAATAATATAAAATAATAGAATAACTATTAGTATAAACCCCTAATATTTAAGTAACTTAGAATTAGGATTTTTTAGAATAAGAAGTAGAAAAACTAAATAGAATATAAAAGTAGAAATTTTAAGTAAGAATAAAGAAATAAGGCCTTATAAGATACTTACTATATTATAGTAATTATATAAATAGGTTATATTACTTAATAAGGGTAGGTTTCTTATATTTCTTATATTTCTTATAAATTTAAGCTATTATTTAACTTATCTTTATAAGCTTTTTTATAATCTTAAATTTAATAATAAGCTCTTTATTAGTAATATAGTCTATAAACTAATAGTATTATAATATTAGAGTTAGGTAATTATATATAGATTATAAGCCTATAATCCCTTTAATTTCAAGGAAGAGGAAGTTACTAGTACAGGCGGAAAGGGAACTACTAGACCTAGCCCCTCTCCGATAAAGAGGGCGGCCAACTACGATAGTCTAAATAGCCCGAAAGGAGGTAGGATAATAGGTCCTCCCGCTACCCTAGGGAGTACTAATTACCTAGGGGGGCGCTTAGGCTATAGACGACTAAATAGTAGTAGACTCTAGCCTTATACCGACTATATAATAGGGTAACCGCTTAAGATCCTGTAGTATAACGTATAAAAAGAAAAGGACGGCGTATAAATACTACTCCTAGAAGATGCTAAAGTCTAGTAAATAGATGTCTTAGTAATATAAGAGTTATAGACTAACCCGAGGACTAAGTTAACGTATAACCTATCTTATAATAGGTTCTACCTAGTTTATAGAGCTAAGGAGAATACTTAGGTATACTTTTATATTAATAAAAGAGTTGATATAAAGAGCTAGGAGGTAGACTTCTTAAGCGGCGACTACTACTCGCTAAAAGTTAGCCTTAGGAAAGGGTAATAGGGAATATAAGCGGATAATATCTAGATATATAATATTTATAACCCCTCTCTAACGACGTATAAGTTAAAGGACAGCCTAATAATAATCCCTCTAATAGCGGAGGCCTTAAAGAGGCTAGGGGAATATATCCTCCTTAGGGACTTTAATCTCTACTATCCCCGGTAGAATAATAAAGGGAGAAGTATATACTACGTTATAATAGATATATTACTAGGTGAAACGAGTAAATATAGTATAGAAGTCGCTCTACTAGAGGGTATAGTAATATAACGGGGGAGAGGTCTAAAGTTAGTAATCGACCTAGTCTTTACTACCGAGGGTACTACTAACGTACTCTAAAACTGCGGCCTAAGGGCAGACCTCTAGTATAGATCTAACTACCTCCCGGTATACACGGAATTTAAATGGAGCTGGGAGAGCTAAACCCTAGTCTAGAGGAGGGCGTAGAAGATACTTAAAGATAAGGAGGTCGTTATAAATATAAGGAATAGGGCCTAGTAGCTTAGACTTTCTCTAGGGCTCCCCTAGATTAGATCCGCCGGCGAGGCGGACGAGTACCTAGGGTAGATACTAGATAGGTTCCAGGCTATTATATAGGAATATATTCCGTAGGCGAAGTCGTCTAGTAAGGTAAGGGTCTTTTAAAACTCGGCTTATAGGGATATAACGTAAAGGGCTAAATGGGAACTAAAGGCCTACTACTAGTACCGTAATACGGAGACGAGAGAGACTCTAAGAGAAGTATAAAGGGCGAAGGTAGCCACGATTTAAAGAGAGAAAACCCTCTACTTCCGGGCGGCTATATACTAGGCCTTAGAAGATCCTCAGGGGGTATAAGTACTAGCCCGGTGGGGGAAGAACAAGAGTATATCGCTAAGAGCCCTGCTTAAGTTCCCCTCCCTAAGTAGATAAGACGGGACGCTGGTAGCTACCTTCGAGGAGAAGGTAGAACGCCTTTAGGAAACCCATTTCCTAGCCCCTTTAGGGGCAGATTTAGAAGATATTACCGAGGTAGAATACCTAAGCCCGATACTAGGGGGAGGGGATCTAATAGAGGCGGAAGTCTATAGCTTTATAAGGAGACTATCGTAGGATAAGGCTCCCGGGATAAATAGGATTCTAAATAGGTTCCTACGGGCCGTATATAGTAAACTAGAGGAGGAGATCTACTATCTCTTCTAGGGGTACTTCGAGATTAGATACTACCCCCGGAAATTTAAGGAGGCTAATATAGTAATCTTAAAGAAACCGTAGAAGGAGAACTATATTAACCCTAAGTCCTATAAGCCGATCGCCCTCTTAGATACCTTAGAAAAGATATTTAAGACGGTAATAGCGGCTAGGCTTAGAGATTACGCGGAGGCTAATAACCTCCTTCCGGAGGAATAGATAGGTATAAGGTAAGGAAGATTAGTAGAAACCGCGTTAGAAACGATTACTAATATAGTTTACACGGTATAAGGAATAGGGAAGAGGAATATAATAAGCCTCCTCTCTCTAGATATTACTAGAGCCTTCGATTACGTCTCCTACTCTAGGCTACTTTATATAATAAAGATAAAGAGGGTCCTAGAGAGGATAGTACGCTAGACGGCAAGCTTCCTTATAAAGAGGGCGACTTCGATTACCCTTAGTAGGAGGACGAGTTAGATAGAGTTAGTAGAGATAGGGATCCCCTAGGGTTTACCTATCTCTCTAATATTATTTCTATTTTTTAATACTCCCCTAATTAAGGAGTATAAAAAGCTAAAGCTACTAATTTAAGTCGGCGGATTTATAGATAATATCTATCTACTAGCCTATAATAGGAGTACTAAACGGAACTACGAGGTTCTAGATAAAGCTTATAAGGTATACCTACGGTAGGCGAAGACTTATAAAGCCTTATTTATACTAAAGAAGTACGAGCTCGTTTATATAACTTATAGAATAAAGGGTATAAAGATAGACGTAATAGTTAAGCTTAAAGGAATTAAAGTTAAACTAAAGACGTTAATTAGGGTCCTAGGACTTATACTTAATAGTAAGCTAAATTAGAACGTATACCTAAGGAAGGTATAAGCTAAGATAGATAACTAGATTCAGGCGCTCTACTACGTCGCCGGCTTAATATAAGGCGCGGTTCTACCGGTTAGTAGGCTTAT